>Ga0163154_10004764_pt1 | contig 17645 bp, 10 predicted proteins | sample OliLakLV19MP9P1_FD_148649 | JGI IMG/M metagenome (GOLD analysis project Ga0163154, IMG submission 148649) | Freshwater microbial mat bacterial communities from Lake Vanda, McMurdo Dry Valleys, Antarctica - Oligotrophic Lake LV.19.MP9.P1 | ecosystem: Environmental > Aquatic > Freshwater > Lake >...
CTCCGAGCGGATGCAAGGCGCGGCGCGCAGCCAATGGCTCCTCCGTTGGGGTCGCAGCGCAGACGCCGTTGCGACGCACAGCCCGCCGGACGGCCTTTTGGCATAGCGCAGACTCGAAAGTAGAGCCATAGCCTTCAAAATCAATTCGAAAATGGGAAATGATCGCCAAAAGGACTTCCGTCGCACTCGCGAGGAAAGTCCGAGAGGCTGCTAGGTTCAAAGATCTGCACCGCTACGGTCGAGCAATTCACGCAAGCGCTGGCGCGCGCGGTGCACAACCCGGCGAAAATGTTCGGTTTCGATCTGCAGCGCGGCGCAGACGTCGTTGCGGGTTTCTTCCAGCAGATAAAAGCGCCGCAGCAGTTCGCGATCACGTGCCACCGGCAATTCGCGCAACAGTGCTCGCAGCATGCGCTCGCGTTCAAGGCTAACGGCCCCCTCGGCCGGATCATCTGCGCGACTCTGCGACAACTCGGTCGAAAAACCGGTCGAAAAATCGGATGATTCCAGCCTGGATTCGCGCCGATACCATGCAGTGCAGGCATTGCGGATACACACTTGCAGATATTGGGCCAATGCCCTCGGCTCGTCGATCTGGCCGCGCCGCAGGCGGTAGAGGGTATCGGTCAGGACATCGTTAACGATATCGTCCAATTGCGGTTCATGCGCGCGACAGTGACGGCGCGCGATCACCCGTGCGCTGGTCTGATAACGTCCGACGAACTCGGCTTCCGCGCGGCTATCGCCCTGGCGAATGCGAAATGCGAGATCGTCGAGTTCGGCGCCCAGATCCCGTAATACGACAGACACGCTGGACTCCGATGCCAACTTGCACCGATGAAAACTAGCACAGCATCGTCGCTAGCTACGCTTGCGGGCCGGGAGATGACGGCGTTCCCACTGGTCGGAATGGAATAGACGCTTACCTCATACCGCCGCGCCCCGCTGCCTTTGTTTCTGCCGATGCGCATGACTCAAAGATGTCTATAAACGTCTGCGCGATTTGCAGCGCAATGGAGATCAGGAATGCTGCTTGGACACGCGCTGCGATCATTGAGACGCACGCCGGCCTATACGATGGCGGCGCTGCTCACGCTGGTGCTGGGCTTGGCCTCGGTGGGGTCGATGTTTGCCATCGTGTACGGGGTGTTGCTGGCGCCGCTGCGCTATGGGGAACCAGATCGGCTGGTCAGCTTGAGTCTGCAGTCGGTGGAACTGGGCAAAATTCGGCAGCCGCCGGCGGTCTACTTCACTTACAAAAAGTTTGCGAAAAGCGTCGAGAATGTTGGCTTCTACCGAACTGGCAGCAGCAATCTTTGGATCGAGGGTGACGGTGCCGCGGCCGAGAGCGTCATCGCGACTTGGGTGACAGCGTCGATGATGCCGTTGCTGCAAGTCCCGCCGTTGCTTGGCCGCTCGTTTTCGGCCGACGAGGAACTGCGTGGCGGACCGCAGGCGGTCATTCTGAGCGAGGCGGAGTGGCGTAGTCGCTTCGCTGCGGCGCCGGACGTAATCGGCAAGACGCTGATGGTGAACAGCGTGCCGCGCGTGATTGTCGGCGTGATGCCGGCGCGCTTTGCCTTTCCGCTGTATGGAAACACCGACACCACCGGCACGCGCGTGTGGCTGCCGGTCAAGCACACCGACCGCGCGACCGTTGAGGATTTTTCCTACGCGGCGGTGGCGCGTCTGGCCCCTGGCGCCACCGCGGAGCAGGCGCAGCGCGAGTTGGCGGCGCTATTGCCGCGCATGGCGGAGTCGTTCCCGAGCGTGGAATCGGGGCGATCGACAGTTTCCTGGCTGGCTGAGGTTAAACCGACGCCGGTGGTGCTTCCCCTGCGCGAGCAGATCACTGGCGGCATCGCGCGCACGCTGTGGATGTTGGCCGCGGCGGCGGGGCTGGTGTTGCTGGTGGCGTGGGCCAACGTGAGCAATTTAATGCTGATCCGCGCCGACGGCCGTCAGCAGGAACTCGCGGTGCGCCAAGCGCTCGGCGCCAGTCGTATGCGTATTGCCGGGCATTTTCTCGGCGAATCGCTGTTGCTGGGCGTCAGCGCCGGCGCGCTGGCGCTGCTCATTGCGCACGGCGCGGTGCGCGCATTAGTGGCGTTCGGGCCAGCCAGCGTGCCCAGGCTCGCAGAACTAGGTGTAGGGCTGCCGACGGTGGGCTTCATTGCGCTGCTGACGCTGGTCGGCGTAATCGTCTGCGCGGCATTGCCGGCGCTTTGGGTGCGGCGAGCAAGTCTGTCAAACAAACTCAGTGACGGCGCACGCGGCGCGTCGACTGGCATTGCTCGGCAACGCCTGCGGGCGAGCATCACCGCGCTGCAGATTGCGCTGGCGCTGGTGGTATCGGTGGGATCGGCCCTGCTGCTGCGCACTGCACACAGCCTGTCGCAAGTGCATCCGGGCTTCGATGCCCATGAGCTCACGATCCTTCGCACCCTGCTGCCTTCTGCGCGCTATGACGAAACGGCAGCGGTGGCTTTCTACGCGCGCTTGATTGAGCGCGTGAGCCAGCTTCCGTCGGTGCGTGCCGCAGGGCTGACCATGCGCGTGCCGCTGGGTGGCGGCATGCAACTTTCGCAGTCGTACCGCATCGAAACCGACGGGCGAACGCTGGCGCTGCCGGTGAACATGGTCGACGCGGGCTATTTCGCGACGATGAAAATTCCGCTGCTCGCGGGCCGTGGTTTTCGCGCGCTAGAACAACAGGATAGCGCGGACATCCTGATCAGTCAGCGCGCCGCCGAAACCCTGTTTGGCGATGCCAGCGGCGCTGCGGCGATCGGCAAGCAGCTGTCGATCGCGTCGACCGGTCCCAGTTACACGGTCATCGGCGTGGTCGGTGATGTGCGCGATGAGGATTTGTCGACGCCGCCGGTGGCCATGGTTTACCGGCCCCAAGCGGTGTCAACTAACCCGAAAGTGGAACCGGTGGCGCGCGGCGGGCTGGCGCTGGTGGTGAGTTCGAGCGGACCGCCGGGCGCCCTGCTGCCGGCTATTCGACAGATCGTGCGCGAGCTCGACGCGACCGTCCCCGTCTTTAATGTTGAGACGATGGACGAGGTGGTGCGTGCGTCGACCGCCCGTCTGTCACTGGTGCTGACGTTGATGAGCGCCGCCGCAGCGATCACTTTGCTGCTGGGCAGCATCGGGCTGTACGGCGTGATGGCCTACACGGTCGCACTGCGTACCCGCGAGTTCGGCGTTCGCGTGGCGCTCGGCGCCGACCCGCGGCGCATCGCCCGTCTGGTCGCCGCGCGCGGCCTGCTGCTCACTGCAATCGGCGTCGCGCTCGGCTTTGCGCTGTACGCGCTGGTCGCGCCCTTCCTGCGCGCCTTCCTTTACGGTGTCACGACCAGCGATCCCAGCACGCTGGTGGCAACCACGCTGGCGCTGGTGGGCGCGGCGTCGCTGGCGAGTTGGCTTCCAGCAAGGCGCGCCGCGCGCGTTGATCCGGCCCTGGCGCTGCGGGCGGAGTAAACAGGGCGAGCTTGCCTCAATGGTGGTAACCCTGATTTTGCATAAATTGCACGCGCCCTGGCTAGCGCCGACTACACGTCGGCGCTCCGGATAGCCCTCTGAAGCGCCGAGTTGTACTCTTCATGCTATTGCATCAGCAGAGCGCAAAGCCACATCGCCGCTTTGGCGGCAATTTTGGATGTTCCTAGTCTCTAAGGGCTCGTTCGTCAATAACTTGAACTTTTTGCTCGCCGGATTGGGCGCGCTGCCTCGTTGCGAATCGCTTGTGTGGCGCGCCACACCGCGCTCATCGCGCCTCGCATCGCATCCCAATCCGACGGCCAAAAGTCCAAGTTATTTCCTTACGAGCCCTAACCAGTTGAGTCGTGACAAATCGTGCGAAGACTTTTTGTGTGTTTGGTTCCGGCTCGTCCGGCTTAGGCTGATGCATTACTCTCAATTTGTCATTCCCGCATGTTCTAGCGCGCCCTCCAGGCCGATCCGCGCTCAAAGCGATTGGATCCCCGACAAAAACACTCGGGGATGACGCATTGCTGTTCGATTTGCTGACATTGGACGTTGCCCCAGGTATCTGGCTTCCGCTGCGCACGCCCTCACTCAAAGTCTTTCGAAAAATCTCACGCAAATCAGCGGCAGCATGATCTGTGCACGCTCCAGCTCACGTATGCATAAGCACGCACCCTTCCGGAACCGCTGCATGAAGCGCTTGCTCGCTGTGTCGATCACGATCCTGCTAATGCCGATGGCGGCCGTCGCCACCACCAATCAGTCGCCCCCTGCCGCGCGTTACACCCTGCTGCGCCTGGAAGCGGCGCCTGCTGCGCCAAGTAGTCGCTATCAGCTCAGCAGCGAGACGGGCGCTGGCGCTGCGGCCGCACGTTTTCGTCTGCTCGAGGCAGGTACCGCAAAGACCGCCGGGGTCTGCGATTCTGGCGATAGCTTGTTCGCCAACGGCTTTGAAAACTAATCAAATAAGGACTTGAGATGAAAACACTGCCGCTGTGCGTACTTGCCATTGCCATCGCCATCAGCCTTGCCGCGCCGCCGCTGAGCGCCGCCGACAGCCCATCACCTACGACCTGGCGTGGCACGCTGCAGGACGGCGCCGCCGCCGCCAATGGTCTCTATGACATCGAGGTACACCTGCATGGACAGCGCGACGGCAGCAAGGCGCTGACTGGCGCCATCCAGTTTCCGGGCGTGCGCGTGAGCAATGGAAGTTTCGAACTGCCGCTGGAACTTGCGCCCTGGCTGCAGGCGCAGCCTGAGCTGTGGCTGGAACTGGCGATCAAAGGACAGGGCGACAGCGGCTTCGTGACGCTGCCAGATCGCGCCGCCGTCAAGGCCGGTGCGGCCACCTGCTGGAATACCAACGGCAACGCAAACCTTGGCTTCGGCGCCTTCCTCGGTACGACCGATGGCTCGGGTCTGAACCTCAAGGCGCAAAACCGACAGGTGGGATTCTTTGGCTACTTCTTCGGCCAGACCGAAAGTCCGTCCATCATGATGGGCAACCAGAGTAACATTACGTTTACCAGAGGCTCGGTGATTGCCGGCGGCGGCTCGGATAGCCAGCCGAACTTCGGCTTTGGCGACTACGGCACCGTCGGCGGTGGCAGAAACAACCATACTGGCGAGAACAATGTCAGTTCGGGGGGCGCAACGGTCAGCGGCGGTCTGACCAACCGGGCGACTGCTACGACCTCCGTTGTTGGCGGCGGCAATGCCAATCGGGCCGATGCCACATCCAGCACCGTCAGTGGCGGTCAATTCAACCAAGTGACCGGTAGCAACGGCGCCATTGGTGGCGGCACCAATAATGAAGTGACCGGCAGCAACGGTACGATTGGTGGTGGTCAGGGCAACCTGGCTGGCGAGGGCGTAACCATTGCCGGTGGCACATCCAACGCAGCCATCGGCGGCGGCGCGACGATCGGCGGCGGTTCCTCAAACGTTGCCGATTCCACCTTCGCGACGGTCCCCGGCGGTAACTCAAACCGCGCCACCGGTATCGGCAGTTTCGCCGCCGGGCAGCGCGCGCAGGCAATGCATTTTGGCTCATTCGTGTGGAATGATGGCAGCAGCGGCAGCGCGTTCTCTTCTACCCGCCCGTTTCAGATGCGCTTGCGTGCCGCCGGCGGTGTGCACGTGCAGGGCGAGGATTCGCTCGGTGTGAATGCAGCGGCGCTCGGCAATTCCGATCCGATCGAGCTGGTGCTGGAAGCGGCCGATGCGCAAGCCTATCTGATGAGTGACAACGTCGGCGGTTTCGGCTCGGTTTTAGCGCTGGGTGAGATGAGCAACAACGCCCTGGTCAATACCTGGGGAATCGCACGCGAAACCAGCAGTGGCGGCAACGGTTTGCGCTTCACCTTCGGCACTAATGAGGTGGCAGCAACCAACACGGTACGCGTCAAGTTCAACAGCAACGGCACGGTGTTCAAGTCCTCAGGTACAGCCAGTTGGGACGTGGTGTCCGACGCGCGCCTGAAAACCGAGCTGGGTCCGGTCGAGCACGCGCTCGACCGTCTGCTGCAGCTGCGCGGCATTCGCTTCGCGTACCACGATGACGCCAAACCCTATGGCATGGACCTGCCCAAAGGTGAACAGACCGGTTTCATCGCCCAGGAAGTTCAGCGAGTTTTCCCGGATTGGGTGAATACCAGTGACGACGGTACCCTCACCATCGGCGAACGCGGCACCACTGCTTTGATGGTCGAGGCGTTACGCGAGTTGAGCGTGCGCAACGCCGTGCTGGAAGCGCAACTGCGCGAGCGCGATGCCGCCCTTGAGGCGCGCATCGCGGCGTTGGAGCAAGCGGCCGAGCATGAACGCTGATCGATGGCGACAAATTCGCGCGCTGTTCGAACAAGCACTGGCGCTTGAAGCCGCTGAGCGTCCAGCTTTTTTGGACGCCCAATGCGGCGCCGACGAGGCGCTGCGGCAGGAGGTCGAATCGCTGCTGCATGCCGACGCGAGCGCCGCGCAAGCGCCGATGGGCTTGCTGACCGCAGCACCAGAATTGCTGCACGCACTGAACGCCGATGCCGAGGCCAAAGACACCGACCCACGCATAGGGATGCGCCTGGGGCCATGGCGGCTGGATCGGCATTTGGGTCGCGGCGGCATGGGTTCGGTCTATCTGGCCAGTCGCGATGATGGCGCCTATCGCCAGCAGGTGGCGATCAAGCTGGTCAGGGCCGACTGGGATGTCGAGTTACTGCAGCAGCGTTTTCGCGCCGAACGTCAGATTCTTGCCGGCTTGAATCACCCGCATATCGCGCGGCTGCTGGATGGCGGCTTGAGCCCAGACGGCAAACCCTATCTGGTGCTGGAATATGTTGACGGCGAAAGCATCGTCGACTATTGCGATGAGCGCCGACTCGATGTGCGCGCGCGGCTGGGATTGTTTATCACCATCGGGCAAGCGGTCGCCCATGCCCATCATCGGCTGGTGGTGCACCGTGATTTGAAGCCCTCGAATATTCTGGTGGACGCCACCGGACAGGTGAAGTTGCTCGATTTTGGCATCGCCAAACTGCTGCACGCCGACGCCGAAGCCACTGCCCGTGAACAGCGCATGTTCACGCCCGAGTACGCGGCGCCAGAGCAGCTGCGCGGCGAGGCGGTCACCACCGGCGTCGATATCTACGCGCTGGGGCTGCTGCTGTTCGACCTGCTTACCGGACGCCGGCCGTATGGATCCACCGGCTCCACGCCGGCCGCTTATGAGCGCGCCATCCTGACCCAGGAACCGCAGCGTCCGAGCAACGCGGCCAAGGAAGTGGATGACGAAGCGGGCGAGTTGGCCGAGGCGCGCGGGCTTGATCCGACCCGATTGAGTCGCCAATTGCGTGGCGATCTGGACGCCATCGTTCTGAAAGCCCTGCGCAAGGATCCCGAGCAGCGCTACTCCTCGGTGGAGGCCATGCTGGACGATGTCCAGCGCTTCATCGACTGCCAGCCGGTGCTAGCAAGGCGCGGCGATCTGCGCTATCGGGCAGGTCGTTTCGTGCGCCGCCATGGGCTGGCAGTCGGCCTGGTCACTTTGGCGACGATTTCCCTGCTAACCGGACTGGGCGCGGCCCTCTGGCAATCTAGCATCGCCCGCCAGGAACGTGACCTGGCGCGGCGCGAGGCGGCCAAAGCCGAGTCAGCCTTTGCCTTCATGAAACAGGTGTTCGAGCAAGCGAATCCATCCGCGGCGCTGGGGCGCAAGGTCACGGCGGTCGATCTGTTGCAAAAGGGCAAGCGCGATATCGAATTGGCGCTGCACGACGAGCCCGCCGCGCGGGTCGAACTGCTGAATGCCCTGGGTGGCGCCTATTACGGCCTGGGTCTGGCTGCCGAGGGCAAGCCGCTGGTCGATCAGGCGCTGATCGAGGCGCGCACGCTTGGCGATCCTGTGTTGATCGGCAGCACCTTGTCACAGCTAAGCATGATCAGCACGCGTTTGGGACTGGCACAAGCCGGCGAGCCGCTGGTGCGCGAGGCGCTGGCGCTGGATCTGCCCACCGACGCGCGCGGTGAGAGTCTGCGCGGCGAGCTAGAAATCCAGTTGGGCACGCACTTAGCGGCGCGCTCCGAATATATCGAGGCCGAGCCGTGGTTCGAGCGCGGCATGGCGCGCATGCAGCAAACGACTGGAAAAATGCTGCTCGAAGCGGTGATTCCCTATTCATCGCTGCTCAATAGCACCGGCCGAGTCCGCCAGAGCCAGTCATTGCTGGAGCAGGCACTGGACCAAGCCCGGCGCGAATTGCCCGCGATGCATCCGGCGCGCGCTTCGCTCAGCGCCCAATTGGCCACCAGTTTTATCCGCGCCGGAGAATTCGCCAAAGCCGAGCCGCTGATGCGCGACGCGCTGGCGCACAAGCGCGAGATCTATGGCGACGACCACCCCGCAGTGGATATCACGCGCTCCAATCTGGCGCGATTGCTGGTTGGCCTCGGTCGCTGGCAGGATGCCGAACAGGCCTACGATGAAGTGCTACAAAGCTTGATCCGCCGCAATGGCGCGCAGCACCCGACGGTGGCGGCAGCGCAGGCTGGAAAGGCGCGCGGACTGCTCGACTCGGGACATCCAGCGCAATCGGAAGCGCTGTGGCGTGCGGCTCAGGCGACGGCCATCAAACACCATGGCGAACACAGTGGGGCGGCGGGCATCACCGCGATTGGACTTGCTCGAACCCTGTTTGAATTGGGCCAGTTCGAGCAAGCGCTGACGCAGCTCGCTCTGGCCGAGCAGGTCTACCAGAAACTCGGCCCGAACGGCACGCGCTCGATGGCCATTATCCAAAGCGAACGCAGCCGCGTGTGGCTGGCACAAGGCAGACCGGAGCCCGATTGCGCGCAGGCGCGTGCCGGCTTGGTCTACTTCAGCGAAGCGGGCGTACGCCAAGCGTATGCCCAGCTGGTGCTTGGCGAATGCCTGCGTGCCATCGGCCAAAATGACGCCGCCCAAGCCCCGCTTGCCGCTGGCAAAGCACAGCTGCGTGCGCTGCAATCGCCCGATTGGCCCGAACGCCGCTACGCCGAGTCGTTGCCAGAGTAATTGGGGGCTTAATCTGTTCGACTAGCAAGTCCCAAAAGTCGATAGAGCCATTAGGCGCGTTTGCGCAGGCGTGCGAGCCGTAGATCGCGATTGGCTTGTTCGCGGTCACGGTGCTTCCACTAAGATCCGGGCCAGAAAAGATGCTGAGGTTGGTTATAGACTTCGTCCTGATCAAGTGCGACTTGATAGGGCACGCCTGCAAGGCGGGGGCCGACCGTGACCGATGGCGTCACCGTGCCGCAGCGTCCTGATCGCCAAAGACCGGCCAGAAGTAGGCGGCCTTCATCTTGCCCTGATGGCGGCCGGCCTTGATGGCGGTCTCGTCCATCGCGATCACGCGACTGGCGCGGATTGAGTCGAATTGACTGTCGTAAATCGGCTCCAGCAGCGCAATGCAGGCCTGGGCGATCTGCGTCAGCCAGGGGCGGCTGACCGTGATGCCGGCATCCTTCAGGCGCAGATGCTGGCGATAGAGCGGCAGGTGATAGACGAACTTGTCGACCAACAGACCCGTGCAAAAGCTGACATCGGCGCGCGAGCCCTCAATCACGCCCGACGGCGGCGACGGACAACTGATCTTCTGCGTGGCTAGCCGCTTGATCACTGGCCGCACGTACTTCAGCACCACCGTGGCGGCGGGACGCTGGGCCAGCCGGAACGTGACCTTCTGACCGATCACCTCGAATTGATCGGCGCTCAGCCCCGCCACCTCCGGGTTGGCGAGCGTAATGGTCTCGATTGGCACCCGCGATTCGTCGAAGAACGGCAGCGCTTCGCCTTCGGCAGCGCCGTCGCGCATGACCTGCTTGCGCTGGTGAGTGGCAACCGTCTGCACCGGCGTGGGCGCGGCCAATACCGGCAGCGGCACTACCTCGCCCAAGTGCATCTGCTGCGGATCAAGGGCGACGAAGCGCTCGCTTTTGGTGCCGAAGAGCTGCCGCTTGAGCCAATCCAGCTGGTGCTTAAGCGCCACGATCTGCTGCTGCAAATCGACGATGAGCGCCGCCTGCGAGGCGTTCACCGAAGCCCAGGAAAGGGCTCCAGATAACCTTCTGGCGTCGCCATTTTGGCCCTCATAACAGGCGTTTTGTGGTTGCTGAAATCATGCTCGGATGATGCCGCAACCGGTGGATTTAAGACAGCATTTTCAAGCACTTTGCGGGTGCTTATAGCGCTTGCGCTGGCGTCCGGGTTCTATCCCTTCCAGCATTAATTTGAGCTGCGTCCAATCCATTTCCCGCGCCTGCACTTGGCGCCAGTCGCTGACAAAACACCCCGCCTCCAGGCGCTTGGCCCAGACACAAAAACCGCTGCGATCGAAGTACAACACCTTCATCTGCGTGCCGCGGCGATTGATGAACACAAACAAGCGGCCACTCAGCTGATCAAGTCCCATGGCGTGCTTGACCAAAGCCGACAGCCCGTCAAAGGATTTGCGCATATCCGTCGGCGCCGCAAACAAATGCACCCGGATCACGCCTTCTGGGAAAAACATCAGCCGCGCACCAGCGTCAACACTAGACCATCGCCCAGATCCAGACGTAATTCCAAGCGCCCGCCTGCACGAGTCCGAGCACCCAGCGCGCCCAGATCCACGAACCCACCCTGCGCTTGCGCATCCGCCCGAACCACCCCGCGCCGGGGCGCCGATCCTGAACCAAGCAGCGAACGCCAGCGATAGAAGCCCGACCGCGTTACTCCTTCAAGCCGGCAAAACGCGTCCACCGATAAACCGCTGCTGCGCCAGCGCTCAACCATCGCCGCCCAACCATCACTCCCGCGAACGGATCGCCTGCTTAATTCCATTGAATTGATAGCTCCAGTAGGTCGTAAACTGAAACCCCATTTTCCTCATCGACCGGAGTAAAGATAAAACGCCGCGTGGCTAGCGCTTACTATCCGTCGGTCTACCGGCATCGAGCTTCCATCACAACAGCGGCCCACGTGCTGACTTTTGCGTTCGCGGGTACTTTGCAGTTCTTGACTGTCCGATGTTGTTCTGACTGTCCGATATTGTTCTCTGCTGTTGTTCTCGTTGTTCTCTGCAGTTATTGACTGTCCGATGTTGTTCCGTCCGATGTTGTTCCACTGTCCGATGTTGTTTCTGTCCGATGTTGTTCGTACAAGTGTGCAGAACCCGAAACTTGCTAAAAGTGAGAACCAATTCTCACTTTTCGGTAATATTCGCCTACAGTTAACAGAGAAACCGTATGAAAGTCAGAAGTTTTGTACCTAATCTTGCGCTGAGCGCTCAGCTATTCACCACCGCAAGCATGCTGCTGTTAGCCAGCACCGCAAACGCCGCAATTACGGTTTACACCAATGAAACAAGCTTTGATGCCGCAACTTCCGCCCCCGGTGTGGATGGCTACAACGGTTTCTTGTCTGTCGGCGAACTGTCGTCTAACGGTACCTGCACGGGCCCTGAAACGTGTCGTGCAGCCGGAATGCCGGCCGGCGCAGGCGCGGTATGGCGCGCGCCGTCAGCGGCCTTGTTTACCAACGGCACCTTCCAGAGCGCTGCCACCGGCGGTGGCCCCGACGGCACCGCCCCGGTATCGATGCTGACTGCGCCGGACAACACGTTTGGATTTATCTGCAACGGCGCCCAGTTCCGCCTCGCCGATGACTTCGTCGTGCCGGCGGGCGGATGGAACGTTGACAAAATCACCGTGTTTGGCCATCAGACCCAAGGCCCTCTGGATGGCAGCACGGTTTCGACCATGACCGCCGGCTTCGTGCGGATCTGGAACGGTCCACCCAATGTGCCGGCTTCTAACATCGTGTTCGGCGACACCACCACCAATCGTTTGACCGCGACCAGCTTTAGCGGGGTGTGGCGCGCGCTCAGCACGAACCTGACCAACGGCCAGCGGCCGATCATGGCGGTGGTGATGAGTGGGCTCGCCGCGACGTTGCCTGCTGGCACCTACTGGCTCGAATACGGCATCACCGGCTCTACCCCATCCGGCCCGTTCTGCCCGCCGACTACCGGCGTCTCGGCGGCCAACAACGCGCTGCAATTCAATGTGGGCACGGCGGCTTGGGAGGCGGTGACCGATAATACCTCTATGCGTCCGCTGGACGTCCCGTTCGTGATCGAAAGCCAGGCCGCGGTCGCACTACCTGTTTTAAGCATTGCTGACAGAACCGTGATCGAAACCAGCACGCTCAGCACCGATACTTCCATGGTGTTTACCCTCAATTTGAGCGCGCCTGCCCCAGCGGGCGGCGTGAGCGGCACTTTTTCTACCAGCGATGGCGTCAGCGATGATCCGGCGAATTCGGCCGGAGTAAGCCAAGCCGGTGGCAATGATTACGCCAGCCAGACCAACGTTACATTTTCCATTCCCGCAGGTGCGACCAGCGGCAGCGTTTCCGTGCCGGTACGCGGCGATATTACCTATGAATTTGACGAGGATTTTCGCGTTACATTGAATGCGGCCGGATTAGTCGGCGCCACACTAGGCACCGGTACCGCCCAAGGCTTGATTGAAAACGACGATTCCTCGCCTACGGTTGTGGTCAATAGCCCAAGCGTTATTGAAGGCACCGGGCCTGGCACGACCACGATGACCTTCAACTTGAGCCTGGATCGCCCAACTCAGCGCAACTGCAATTTCGGCTATGAAAGTTTCCCAGATGACAATGCGCTGGGCGGCGGCGTAGACTTTGATGACGTGCCGAGTACGCAGGTCAATTTGACCGGCGCGAGTCAAACCGCGACTGTTAACGTCAACATCATTCGTGATGCCTTAGTTGAGCCTAATGAAACCTTTCAGTTGGATATTTTTGGTGAGCCGAATGATTGCGATATCTTTGCTACGAACGCAGTTGGCACCATTGTTGATGATGACTCCGTAAGTACGAGCGCCACGGTATCAATTGCCTCAGAAACAATCACGGAAACCAACAGCGATTTCGTTCAAAACTTTACGGTCACCCGCAGCAACAGCGATACCGCATTCTCAGTGTTAGTCAGCGCCAGCGCAAATACCGCGACCTTAGGCAGCGATTTCACCGTGCCGTTTGCAGGATCGCAAGTGCTGAACTTCGCCGCCGGCGGCGCTTTGAGCCAAACGATACCGGTGACGATTGTCGGCGATACGATTGTTGAACCCACCGAAACGTTTGCCCTGACCTTGAGCAACGTGAGCAATACCTTTGGCGTCACCACGCTTGGCACCGCAGTCGGCACCGGCACGATTTTGGATGACGACGTCGCCAGCGTGAGCGTGAACGATGTCAACATCCTCGAAGGCAACAGCGGCAGCAGTAATATAAGCTTTACCGTTACCCGCACGGCTGCAATTACCATGCAGTCCGTACAGGCGAATGTGAGTCCAGCAAGCGCTAGCCCAGGCCTAGACTACACGGTGCCCACACCAAACCCGCAAACGCTCTCGTTTGCGATTGGCGAACTGACGAAAACGATTGATATCGCAATTATTGGTGATCGCGTTTGGGAAGCTAATGAAACGCTCGCTATTTCCCTCATGGCGACTACCGGCGGGCTTGTCATTGGCGACGGCATCGGTTTAGGTACCATTACCAACGATGACTTCCCCGTCATCAATGTGTCTAGCGCCAGCATTACTGAAGGCGACGGCCCTGGAACCACTGCGATGAATTTTACTTTGACGGCGGCTGATCCAACGGGAAATCGCACGCCTGAACAAATCAACGGCGGCCAGACGCCTGGGGAAATTACCGTTGGCTATCGAACCGTTAACGGCAGTGCGGTCAGCGTAAGCGATTTTCTGGCCGTTGATTCGAACCTGACATTTAGCCCAGGCCAGCGCACCCGCAACGTTTCCGTGCAAATTGTTGGCGACACGATTCCTGAGCTCACCGAACAGTTCACGTTAGAAACCTACAGGGTTTTTGGTTTTCCGTTCGGCAACGCCGATTACACGATTGGCACCGCTGGAATTGGCACTATTTTAGACAATGACAGCATTCTGAGCTTGAGCATCAACGATGTCAGCGTGTTAGAAAATACTGGCAGTGCCACTTTGACAGTAACCGCCAGTAGCGCAGCGCCAGTCGGCGGGGCGCAAGTTGACTTCACCACCGTCGCAGGCACAGCGCTGGCGGGCAGCGATTTCACCGCCCGCTCTGGCACTGTTACCATTGCAGAAGGTGCCACTAGCGCCAGCGTTGTGATTGCGATAGCGAACGATGCCGTGCCAGAGCCGATAGAGTCGTTAATAGTGCGCATCAGCAATGCACGCGGCGGCCCGCTTTTACGCGCGGTCAACTACAGCATCAGCAAGGCCGACGGCGTTATCACCATCAATGATGACGACACCACCGCAGCGCTAGCCGTCAACCCTGCCACGCTGATTTACGGCCAGGCCACCACGCTAACTACAACGATTGTCTGCGGCAGCACGCCAACCGGAACTGTAGCGTTTAACAGCGGTGCAACCAGCTTAGGCAGCGCAGCGCTGATAGCCGGTGCAACCGTAGGCACTGCAACCGCTACGTTGAATTTGCCGCTGCTTAATGCGGGCAGCTACAGTGCGGTAGCTAATTATGCAGGCGCTGGTGCCTGCGGTTCGGCTAGCAGCCCGGCGGTGAGTATTACCGTCAATCCAGCCGCAACCACGCTTATTTTAAGCGGCCCAGCGCGTTCGCGCATCAATCAGCCAATTGCCTTCAGTGGCGCACTTAGCATCGTTGCACCCGGCGCTGGCGCGGTTGCGGGAACGATAACGCTGACGTCAGCTGGCAGTGCAGCGTGCAGCTACAGTGCGCTGGCGGTCAGTAGCTGCAATCTGAGCTGGAATACGCTAGGCGCGAAAACCATCACCGCCGCGTTTACGCCGAGCACTGGAAACTACTTGCCGAGCACCAGCAATGTACTGCCAACATTTGTGTTCGCACTCGCCGATTTAGACGTGTCAATAAGCAACCAAGTCAGCAGCTATCAGTCCAACGATATTTTGCTCTACACGCTAATCCTCAACAATCGCGGCCCGGATTTTGCCCCTGGCGTACGTTTGCGTGCTCAGATGCCGAGCGGCCTGTTCAAAACACGCTGGACTTGCACTCCCATCGGCGGGGCGATCTGCCCTGAAGCGGGCGGTGTGGCGGATATTGATGCATTGGTGCAGACTTTGCTTGCCAATGGGCAGCTGATTTACACGCTGTCTGGCGTAGTCATTACACCCACGCCGCTAGAAATTCGCGCGACGGCTGCGGTTACATTGCCAAGTGACGGCACGATTGAAGATCCGGTTTTGACAAACCAGTCGGCAACCGATGTCGATGCAATTGATGGTATGTTTCGTAACGGCTTTGAAGATTGAATAACTCTAACCCATCACTTTCAACCGCTATTTCAAGGCGAATTATGTTTAAACTCAATCCCAGGCGCGCGCTAGCGGCACTCGCGATTTCGCTCGTGATGCCTTTTAGCAGCGCATTTGCGCAAAATATTGCCATCAACAATGTACAAATCACCGAAGGCGATGTGGGCACCTTCAATTTTGACTTCCCAATAACCTTAAGCGCACCGGCTGCGGTCGCAGTTAATCTGAGCTACAGCACCGGCGCTGTGGGAACGGCGACGGCCGGCACTGATTTCGTGCCCGTTCCAGCAGGCGTAGTCGCTATTCCTGTTGGCGCTATGTCCGGCTTCGCACGCGTGGTGGTCAACGGTGATTTGATCGTTGAAACCCAGGAAACTTTTACCGTTACGATTGTGCTGCAAGGCGGCAGCCCCGGCACGATCGTCACTAATCAGGCGCTGGGCCAGATCATCAATGACGACAGTGCCGTGCTAAGCGTCGCTTCGGTGGCGCAGGCGGAAGGCAATGCTGCCGGCACGCTGAGCTTCATTGCCAGCTTAAGCCGCCCGGTTCAAGGCATTATCAGCGCCCGCATCATCAGCGCGGATGACAGCGCAGCTGCGCCAGCGGACTATGGCAGCATCAATCAGCTACTGAATTTTGCCAGCGGCGTTAGTAGCGCTGCATTTAGCGTACCAACCGTGGGTGATCTGACCGTGGAGCCTAACGAGCGCCTGCTGTTAGTGTTAAGCGAACTCAGCGCGCCCGCGCTGCTCGCTGCTTCGGTTAGTTTGTCGAGCGCAGCCATCACCGGCACGCTCAATAACGACGATAGCGCAGCGATTTCAATCACCTCCACCAGCCAGCTGGAAGGCAATTCAGGCAGCGCTGCCATGGCGTTTGTCATTTCAATCAGCGCACCCGTGCAGGGCGCAGTTAGCTTTAACGCGGCGAGTGCAAACGGCACTGCAACGCTTGCCAACAATGACTATCAAGCTGCCAGCAGCGCGCTGAATTTCCCGAGCTTAAGCACCAGCGCACAAACGCTGAGCGTGAATATCGTCGGCGATTTAACCGTCGAACCCGATGAGAATTTCACGGTGGATCTAACCGGCTTGGCGCTGCCCGCTGGAATCCCCGCAGGCGCAATTACGCTCACAGCAAGCGGCACTGGCACGATCCGCAATGACGACAGCAGCAGCTTAAGCATTGCAAGCGCGCAAATCCCTGAAGGCAATACCGGCACCAGCAATTTGGTGTTTACCGCCAGCTTGACGGCAGCTAGCGCAACTATAATCACCGCCAATTTTGCCACCGCCTTTGGTACAGCGCTTGCTAGCGATTTCACCGCAAGCAGCGGCACCGTTACTTTTGCACCCGGCCAGCTGAGCCAAGCCGTCAGCGTGCCGATTTTGGGCGACACGCTGCTGGAGTCGGATGAAAGCTTCAGCCTAACTTTGAGCGCGGCCGCAGGCGCAACGCTGGGCAATGCCGCCGCGACCGGCACAATTTTGAACGACGATGGGGTCGTCATTGGCATCAATAGCGTGCGTGGAATTGAAGCGCTGGGCCTATTTAATTTCACCGTCAGCCTAACGGGCGTTAGTAACGTACCGGTGAGCGTGCAGTTTGCAACCCAAGACGGCACCGCAACTGCACCTTCCGACTACCTCGCTACTTCCGGCACGCTTGTATTTCAGCCGGGCGAAACTAGTAAAACCATCGCCGTTCGCGTGCAAAATGACCTTGAGATCGAAAACGCTGAAACTTTTAACGTGGCGCTAAGCAGCGCGAATCCAGCCGCACCGAGCGTTACGCTAAATCCAGGAACAGGCGTCGGCACGATAGACAACGATGATTTGGTAACGCAAGTCCCTACGCTCAGCCAGTTTGGCCTGCTGATGCTGGGGCTGCTGATGGTGGCAGTGGCTAGACGCTCAATCAGCGTGGCATAACGGATTTTATTCTCGGCACTTATCTTCATCACGCGATAGTCCTGGGTTTGCGCAATTTCCTCCGCGCGCAAGCCTAGGGCTTCTAATCTTGAATTACAATTCACTAGCCGGGTATTAGCAATTAACCAAACCGAATTCTGCGCTGATTCAGCGCTTACATCCGCCATTGCAACATCCTCAGACGTTTCTGCCATCGCCAACGGACTGAAGCGTTTTAAGTTGCGATTTAGATAGAACTTCAATCCATAAACCGGCGGCTGGTCGTAAAAATACAGGTCTGCCTCAGCTGGAAATCCGGCTTTTGGCAGCACCAAGAGCTCTGGAAGCACCAGGAGCTCTGGACACCCTGGAACG
>Ga0163154_10004767_pt1 | contig 17641 bp, 14 predicted proteins | sample OliLakLV19MP9P1_FD_148649 | JGI IMG/M metagenome (GOLD analysis project Ga0163154, IMG submission 148649) | Freshwater microbial mat bacterial communities from Lake Vanda, McMurdo Dry Valleys, Antarctica - Oligotrophic Lake LV.19.MP9.P1 | ecosystem: Environmental > Aquatic > Freshwater > Lake >...
GTCGTCCGCCGCTTCCCCGGCTGCCTCTGCCCCGGCTGCCTCTGCCCCGGCTGCCTCTGCCCCGGGCTCACGCCCCGCCATTGCGCTCTGCCTTGAGTATCCGCTCGCCCTGCAAGGGGGCGTGAGCGTTCTGGTGTGCGAACTTGCCCGGGGACTCGCCGCGGATTTTGCGGTCACTTTGGTATCACCCGATCGCGGGCCCGACGATTTTCCCGAGGGACTTCGCGAGTTCACCGAGGGACATGTGAGCCTTGAGCCCGTGGCATCGGGTGCAGGGCTCGGCGCGGAGCTTCGTGCGCGCGGCGTGCGCCTTGCCCATTTCCACTGGGGAGGGAACTACACCTGGCAAACCAAATACCCCGGGCGCTCCCCGATCCTCGGGGTGCGACGAGCGGGCATCCGGTGCTTGTCGACCCTCCATCTGGTGGTTGACCCGATGCACGGGCTCTGCGATCCCGCGCGGCCTTCGTGGCAGCGGCGGGCGTTGCTGGCGGCCGCGTGGCTCTCGCGGATGCATGTGCTGGCACGGTCCGAAGCGGAGTTCGGCGTGTCGCAGCACGACACTGCGCTGCTCCGCCATTGGTATGCCCCGCTGGCCCGCCGCATCGAGCCTCTTTACCACTCGCGGCTGAGCGAGACGGGAGCGGGGCCCGTGAGGCCGGATTCCGAGCGGAAGAACCACGTGCTTTCGGTGGGACATGTGGCGTTCCGGAAGGGACAGCACGTGCTGGCGGAAGCGTTTGCCCGCCTGGCACCGAGACACCCGTCCTGGACGCTCCACATCCTCGGGGATGAACTTGAACCGGCCTGTGCGGATCGGATCCGACAGATCGCCGCGCAGCCTGGACTCGGCGACCGGATCCGCCTCGAGGGGCCCTCCGAAAGCGCGCGCGACTGGATGCGCGAGGCGCGGATCTTCGTGCAACCCTCGCTGCAGGAAGCCCTCGGGCTCGCGCTGCAAGAGGCGCTGTTCGAGGGGTGCGCCTGCATCGGCACGCGGGCGGGCGGTATTCCCGAGCTGATCCGGCACGACCAGAATGGAGTGCTGGTCGCCCCGGGGGACGTGGGGGAAATGGCTGCGGCTTTGGACCGGCTCATGAATGGGCGCGCAGAACGCGAGCGACTCGCAGCCCAGGCACGACCCTCGGTCATCGCGCGTGGCATGACCCGGGAACGGATGATTGCCGCGCACCGGGCACGCTACACGAATCTGATCACTTACTGACTCGACGCCGGCTGCGCTGCGTGCTCACGAGGGGTGCCGGACACCGAGTCCGAATCCACCGGGTCAGATCCAGGCGACCGCGACTCTCCATCTCCTGCAGCGCGGTAGTGGTTCAGCCAGCCGCGCGTAACCGGGCGGTACGCGGTGCAGCCCACACAAACCTCGGGGCGTTCACCACGGTAGAAACCTTGGACGATCTTCTGGAAACGGGGACCCTCACTCAACTCGAGCAGGCTGGCCTCCGCGACGTTGCCGATAACCAGCCCGTCGACGTCGCTGTGCTTGAGCTGACACCCGCAGAGGCGCGCATTGCCGTCGGGCATCACCGTCAGCGAAAAGAGGTTGGCGCAAGGCACATTGATGGGTGCGAGCTCTTTGCGGAGCATCATCTCCCCCGAAAGATCCTCCTCGGAAATCGTTCCGGCCCAAGTGTCGTACCGGACCGTGAAGCTTACCTGCACCCGGCGGGAGAGGTAGGGTCGGATGTACCGATTGAAATCGGCGGATCTGATGATGGCGCTTGGCTTTTGTGCGTTGCGGAATCGGATCCGGATGCTGACGGGCTCGCCTTTCTCCCGGTTGTATTCCAGCAACTTGTGCAGGCCGTCCATGACCAGGTCGTACTTGTCCACGCCATAGACCCGCATGAACTCGGCCCGGTCCGTTCCCTGCGTGCTGATTGCGAGGTTCGTCACGCCGCAATCGATCATCTTCCGGTAGTTCTCGTTCCGGTTCAGGAGAATCCCGTTCGTGTTCATCAGGATCACCGGGATCTTTGCCTCACGCGCCGCGAACTCGACTTTGGCGAACAGGCCCGGGTCCACAAGGGGATCGCCGACCAGGGGGGTCAGGTCGAGGGCATGCCCGCGGTGCTGGCCCCACTCGCCCACGACCTTGCGGAACAGGTCGAGCTTCATGGTGCCCGGCTTGAGCGTCTTGTTGTCGATGACCTTGGGGTAGGCGCAGAACGTGCAACGGGCGTTGCACACGGTCGTCACATCGACTCGGACGCATGCATTCGCAAAATTGGGCTTCACCCTCTCCAACTCCGAGGGCGCCACGGGCCGGGCGGTGGCAAGGAAATTGCGCACGGCATCCTCGACCCAGAAGAGGTAATATCCAGCCTTGTATCCAAAATCGAGCAGCCAACTGTGCTCGATGAGGACAGCATTCAGTTTGAACTTCAGGCGACTGAGCATGGGGGTGGGGGTGGAATTTTCGGAGACAACGTGAACGGGGGCGGCTCGGCGGCGAAGGGGCCACGGGGAATAGACCACCGAATCCACCCCCGAGTCAACCCGGGAACCACCACACCCGGGAACCAGGGACCGACCCGGCACCGCGAGATCCCGCCAACTGAGCGGTTGCTTAAGGGCCGCCCTCACGGCAGAGTTCCGCCCCGATGCAGCCTGCGCCAGGAGTCGAACACCCGATGCAACTGGCATCGCCTTGGGTCCGCTGGCGACCCGGTCGGAAGCGCTAGCAACCATGCGAATCCTCGCATTCCAGCCACACCCCTACGATGGCTCGGAAATCTATTGGCGCCGGGACATGGGTGCCCTGGTGCACGCATGGATCGCGCTCGGACACGACGCCTCGTTGGTACTTTTCGAGGCGGGCGGAGTGCCCCCCGGTGCGGGGTTGCCGCTGCTGCTGACTGATCCGATCCGGGCCCGCGATCCGGCCTGGTGGCGGGCTCAACGTCCCGATGCGGTCATCTTCAACACCTGGGGCGCCTCCCGCTACCGGCCCATCTGGGATGCGGCGCTCGCCGTCACTCCCCGGATCGTCGATCGGCTCGACACGGATGGCATCCGCAGTCCGCGCGTCGAACTCGAAAGCTATCTGTTCTCGATGTGGTCGCGGATGAAGGATGTGACCCGGCGCCGCTGGCGTTCGCCGCTGGCCTGGCCCTACAGCCTCGCTCATGCGGCGGTGCAGGGGGCGGTCCCCTCGCTGCTCGACCTCAAAATGGCGGCCGCCCTCGCCCACCTGCCTGCGGTCACCGCGGAATCGCCCATCGCCGCCGCGCGCATCCGCCGGTTCCAGCAGATATTCGGACATTCAGGAGACAACGTGCATCAAGTTCCCCATCCCGTTGTCGAGGATGCTTTGCCCGAGGTGCGCCCGGACGCCAGGGAACGCCTGATCACCAGCGTGGGCCGCTGGGATTCCCACCAAAAGAATCTCCCCCTGCTGCTCGATGTATTGCGCGATTTCATCCGTGTGAACCCCGGCTGGCGCGTGGAGCTCGTCGGCAACCTGGGGAAACAGGAGGGCTTCGCCCGCGCTGCGGTCGCCGGGTTGCCCATTGAATTGATGGGACCGCTTCCGCACGGGCAGGTCTACCCGGTGCTCGCCCGGGCCCGCATTTTCGTGATGAGTTCGCGGCATGAGAGCTTTAACATCGCCGCCGCTGAAGCGCTCTGCTGCGGCTGCAGCGTGGTTGCCCCGGCCCACATCGCCACCGGGCCGTGGTTCTGCGCCACCCGGTCCGGCACAGTCGCCCCCGTTTACTCCCGGACCGGCCTGGTCGACGCGCTTTCCGCCGAAGCAGCGGCATGGGAGTCCGGGGCGCGCGAACCCGACAGAATTGCCAACCACTGGCGCTCCGTGACTGGCGCGAGGGCCGTGGCAAAGCGGCTGGTCGAACTGGTTGGGGGGATCGGGTGACGGGGGCGGAGCGCGAGCACCGCGCGCAATTGAGGCGGCGGGCATGTCGCGTGCGGTCGGATGACAAACCCTGGCGTCGGGTGTAGAACCTCCGGCGATCGACCTCACTCTTCCGTGTCAGCTCCCCCTCCCCAGCTCGTGTTTCTTGTTTCCGTTCCGCGCAGCGGAAGCACGGTGCTCAGCGCCATTCTCGACCGGCGGGAGGATGTGGTGGTGCTGCCGGAATCGCATTTCCCGCAATTGCTCGACATGCTGCCGGATGCGGAGCTTCACGATCCCCGCTTGCTCACTCAGTTGTTTCAGATGACCTGCACCGACGGCCCGTTCCTGTCGGAGGAACAGACGGAGGCCTGCATGGAGCCCGACCGTGGCCGGACCCTGCGAAACCTCGGAATGCACGTGGCCGCGAATGCCGAACGCGATCCGGCGGGCATCCGCGTCGTGGTGTGGAAGGCGACGCGCATGACAGGACGCTGGCGGACGCTGATTGCGGACGGAGGGCGGTTCGTCGTGTTGCGCCGTAACCCGGTCAATGTGTTCGAATCGCAGCACCGTGTTCACTTCGGTCTGCACAATCGCAATCCGCTTCGCTTCGCGGCGTTTGCCGCCAGCTACGAGGCGGGTTTCAAGCGATGTCCCGTGGATCGGGTGTTTGCCCTCGATTACCCTGAAATCCCTGAAAAGGTGGAGGCACTCTGCGCATGGATCGGTTCCCGGGGCGGCGAACGACCCGAGGGGACCAGCACGCTTCAGCGCACTTCCGCCACGGCCTACTGGCATCGGGATGTCCTCGGGGAGTTCCGCGATGATGATGCGGCAAAGCGGGGTCGTGTGCCCGCAGCAACCCGCCTCGCCGTCGAATGGGGCATCGCGTCGCTGCGCGCCCTTCCCTTTCTGGCTGACTGGGTCCGGGATTTTGCGGACGCCCGGGAGTTTAGCGCCTTGCACTCCCGCGCACTGGCCTCACCGCGAACCCAGTGAAGCAAAGCCCGATTTTCGGCTCGCACGACGCGGGCCGGCCGGGCTGAATACGCATTCCCCGCCGGTGCGGACCCACGCCGCAACCACGCGGTGAAACCACCTGATGATTCCCGACGTCAGCATCGTCATGATCAACCACAACGGCTCGCGCTGGCTGCGCGAGGCGGTGGATTCCTGCCTGGCGCAGGAAGGAGTCGCCTTCGAGCTGGTGGTGACCGACGACGCCTCGACCGACGACAGCCCCGCGATCCTGCGGAAATACGCCGAGCGCGACCCGCGCGTACGACCGGTCTTCATCGCCGAGAATGTCGGGATCAGCGAGGCCAGGAATCTCGGGATCGAAGCGGCGCGCGGCACTTACATTGCGATCTTCGATTCGGACGACCGGATGCTGCCGCACACGATCGGCTCCATGCGGGCGCACTTCCAAAAGCTGCGCGAGGGCACCCCCGATCTGGTCCTGCTGACCACCGATGCCTGGTTGATCAACGAGCGGGGGGTGCGCTGGGGGCGCTACATGAGCCGGGAGTGGTGGGATCGCATCGCGACGCAAGAACCGCCGTTCTGGACGCTGCCCAGCACGTGGTTTTTCGAACGCTCGGTGCCGGTGCGGTTCTTCAAGCATTACCGCTCGGCGGACGCCCTTTACTTCATGCGGCGGATGCAGGCGATTGGCTCTGTCGGTTTCGTGGGTGAACCGCTCATCGAGTACCGGCTCCGCCTTTCATCGGTCAGCAACGCAAAGGGCGCCAATATGGTGCGCGAGATGAACGCCACCCACGCCTCCGTTCAAACCGGCCGGTTGATGAACCCCCTTCGCCCGGAGGAGGTGGAACCCCCGACGTGGCGGCAGGTGGCACGCTGGAGACATGGGCGAAACGCCAAGGCTTACGCCGCAAACGGGCATGCGGTGAGATCGGCGTTTGAGGCGTCGCTCGCCGGAATCGCCGACCCCAGGGTCACCTGGGCCAAAATCCGCGAAGTGCACCGACAGCGTCACCTGCGCAAGCAACGGCTCGGACTCGAGGGCGGCATCAAACTGCCCACATGGACGCGCTGGGCCGCAGCGGTGGTGGGGCTGGCGCTTGTGATCGCAGTCGAACAACTCAGCGAGGGAGTCACCATCGCCCCGCTCCTCGGACTGAGCCTGCTCGTGGCGCTTGCACTTCTGCTGCGCCCGCGCCAACTGCTGCCCGTCGCGTTGGCCTATGCCGTCGCCGTGGCCGCCATCTTGTTTCATCGCGCGAGCCTGACTCCGGAGGATTCGCTGGCGTTCGACCGCGCGGTCGTCCGGTCGCTCAGCTTCCTGGTCGCCGCCGCCATCGCGGTGCTCACCTCGGCGCTGCGTGTCCGCCTGAGCTCCAGCGTCCGCGAGCTGGTGCAGGTGCTCGAATCAGTGCCTGCGCCCATCCTCGTCTCGGGCCCGGAAGGCTTGATCGTGTTCGCCAACGATGCGGCGGGGAGACTGCTTGGGCGTCCCTCAGGGGAGCTGCCCGGACGCGACCACGCCTCGCTGCTCCAACCATCGGGATCGAGTGCGCGGGCTGACTACCCGGCCATGCTGGCCCGGGCGGGAGAATCGACGGTCGATTTCCAGCTCGCGGGACGCCCCGATTTGGGGCCGCTGCCCGCGACGATCCGCACCACCCAGCTCGGCAGGCAGCGGTTCCTGCTCACGCTCCTGAAGCCGGGTGGAGCAACGCTCCCGCCTCCCGCGAATCCGCAAAGGAGAGGATAGTTCGGGGCAAGGCGCGAGTGACGCCCGGGAATCCGGCTTGAGGCTGCGCACCTCCCCGCGCACAAAGGCCCAAAGGCTCCGCAAAGTGTCCGGCCCTGCTTCGAGCCCAGCAGGGTTGTCGTGCGGTGATGGTCGCGGCCCATCCGGAGCTCATCGCCCAACCGACCTCCCGCCCGCCAAATTCCATGATCGAGCCCGTCGGTCACGGTTTGCCATTTTGATTCGTTGGCGGCAATCGCCAGATCCGGCATCACGGGCTGGCAGGACATCGCCGCCGACGGCTCTCCAGCGCCCGCTGGAAACTGACCCACTCGCGCAACAGGGCATTGTAGCAGCCGTAGGCGTTGCCGCTCCGGTCTCGCAGCAAGGCGTAAAGGCGTCGTTCGGGGTCCCGGGGGGGGATTGCACTCACACCCTCGAGCAGGTGGTGGCCCTCCAGACAGGGACGTGCAATCCAGACCAAATTCGCGGCGACGGTGTCTCTTCCCGCCCGGATGTCCGCCAAGCCATCCCGGAGCAGGGGCTCTCCCGGCAACCCCGCCACATCCGTCGCGACCCTGGAAAAACCGGGGCTCATGCTGACTGCCGGGCGCAAAAGCTTTCCACAGCCCGACGGAACGCTCCAGGATCGATCGCAGGATAGCGCATCAGGGCGGGCTCGATTTCCACAAAGAGCTGCCGGAGTTTCGCGGGCTCGATGAGGTGTCGCGAGGCCATGGCCGCCACGTCCGAGAGGTCTCGTGCGTGCCCGCGCTCCAATTTGGACAGTGCTTGGGAGTAGGGATCCATGTGGAAGAAATCAACCTCGCCATGCCGTGTGACAAACAGGCTGCGTTCCTGCCACCCGGGCAGGACTGGAATGAAATCGTCGGGCGCCGCCAACTCCACATTTACGTCCAATTCGTCCTTTAGCACGGCGATGGCTTCAAAAAATCCCACTGGCTCCGGATCGGCCTTCAGGTCGATGTCGATGGTCATTTCCCTCCATCCCACCAGGATGGCCGTGCCGCCCCCCGTGATAAAAATGCGGCCCGGACTCTGCACCCGGCGCCCCAGTTCCCGCATGAAATCTTGCAGCTTCTGACGATTTGTCTCTGATCTCATTCTGACCTCAGCTCGTTTGAATCATGGAGCACCCGAAGGCAGTCAGTCTGCGGAGCGTGCCGGTTGGAGGACACCAAGCCGGGGTACTGAGCCCGGAGCACAGAGACCTTTCGGCGCGGAGATGGATGAGCGCTCATCGTGGGCTTCGGGAACTTAAAGCGTAGCGCGGAGAGGACGAAAGGGAAAGCGGCAACTCCTCTCGCACCAGGCCAGGGCGTGATTGGAAGTGAGTGGGTGACGATGGCAGAGTCGGCGACTGAAGGCGCCGCTCCCAAGTGCGCACGGGCTCTGCCGCTTCGTTGCGCCGGGGGAGGGCGGCTTCAGCCGTCCAAAACCCCGAAGTCCTCGTTCTCTCTTACTTCCAATCCACCCCCAGGCCCGGAGACTGCAAAACGGGGTCGCCAGCAACCGGCCCGCGGCTACACTTGCGACCAATGCCTCCAGCCACCCGATGGGCCCGAGCGCTCCGCAAACACCGGTTTCCCGGGGTTCTGGTCCCCGTCTGGGACCATGCTGTGCGGACCGTTTCGGCCGCCGCTTGGTCGGCTTGGGCCCGCTGGATGCTCGGGTTGCAAGGCTGCAGCGCCGGGCCCGGGCTGCGGGCGGACGGGCAGGTGATCGTTCGCGTCGGCTGTTCGGGAGCGATCCGCATCGGCCGGGGTTTCATGGCCAACTCGCGCCCGCTGTCGAACCTGGTCGGCTTGTCCCGCCCATGCATCCTTTGTTGCTACGATGACGGGCGCATCACCATCGGCGATCATTCGGGCATGTCGGGAGCCGTTGTTTCGGCGCGCTCCCATGTCCGCATCGGCAACCACGTAAATATCGGCGGCGACGTCCGGATTTACGACCACGACTTCCATTCGCTCGACGCCGCTGACCGCCGTGATCCGATCCGGGACAAGGACAATTGCCGATCCGAACCCGTCACCATCGGCAACGACGTGTTCATCGGTGCGGGGGCGATTGTGCTCAAGGGGGTGACCGTCGGGGATCGGACCGTCATCGGTGCCGGAGCCGTTGTGACCCTTCGGGACATCCCGCCCGACTCCTTGGTGGTCGGAAATCCCGCCCGCATTGTGGGCCGACCGGCGGCCTCCTGAGCTCCGCACCCCGTTTCCGATGCTCTTCAACAGTTGGGTCTTCCTCGCCTTTCTGGCGGTCGTGTTTGCGCTCTACTACGGCGTGATCGGGCGACTGCCGTGGCGGGGCATGGCCCAGGTGCTGTTTCTGGTCGCGGCGAGCCTCGTGTTCTACGCGTACGAGAACCCATGGTTGTTGATCCTGCTCGGCACCTCGCTGCTGATCAACGGGCTCGGGACCCGCCTGTTGATTTCCGAATCGCCCGGTCAAGGTCAGCGACGGCGGGTGCTCGCCGCCCTGGTCATCCTCAACCTGGCCGGCATCGCGTTCTTCAAATATGCCTCGCTCCTCGCCAACACACTCCTTCCGGGCACCGCGCTCGATGGATTGCTGCCGATGCTTCACGACATCCCGCTCCCGATTGGCATCTCGTTTTACACCTTCGAGGGGCTGAGCATCGTCATCGACGCCTACCAGCGCCGCGTGAAGGGATTCGAGCCGTTCCGCCAGGATATCCGCGAAGGGAAAGAATGGCGGTTCCAATCGCGCATCTGGCTGTTCATGACGTTTTTCCCCCACCTGGTGGCGGGGCCGATTGTGCGGGCCCATGATTTTGTGCATCAGATCGGGCACAAGCGGTTGCGAGAGATCGATTGGGCGGGCGCAGTTCGTTGTCTCATCACCGGCTTTTTTTTGAAGATGGTCTGTGCGGACAACCTCAAAGAGGCGACCGCGCTGATCGACCCCCCGCATTTCGAGGGGCTCTCGAGCCTCACGCTGCTTGCGTTGCTTTACGGGTTTTCGTTTCAGATTTTTGCCGATTTTGCCGGATACTCGTTGATCGCCATGGGGCTGGCCCGGTTGTTCGGTTACCAGTTCTGCATCAATTTCAATTTTCCGTATCTTTCCGCATCCCTCACGGAGTTTTGGACCCGCTGGCACATCTCGCTTTCGACCTGGCTGCGCGACTACCTCTACATCCCGCTCGGCGGGAGTCGGCGGGGAGCGGCGCGCACTTACGTGAACCTCTTTCTCGTGATGTTCCTTGGCGGCCTCTGGCACGGTGCCGCGTGGAGCTACGCGGTCTGGGGCACCGCCCACGGCATCGGCCTCGCTGTCGAACGCGCCTTGCGCGGGCCCGACGGCAGGCCCAAGCCGCGGGCGGGGGGCGGACTGAAGCGCTGGCTTGGGATTTTCATCACGTTCAACGTCGTTTCGCTGTTGTGGTTGCTTTTCAAGCTCCCGGATTTTTCGGATGTGCTCGCTTACGTGAAGGCGCTCGGTCGCGGGACCGGAGGCATTGCTCCGCAAACCGCCTACCTCCTGGCGGTCTTCTCCGCGCCGGTCATTCTGTATCATGCGTGGGGCGGTGCGGGCGCGTTTCGCGAACGGGTCCGTCAGCGGGCCGGCACGCGGGTGATCCGCCTGGTCGAGGGGGTGCTGCTGGCGGTGCTCCTGTTCCTGATCCTAACCAACTCCGGCAGCCCCGGGGCCTTCATTTATTTCCAGTTCTGAACACATGAACGCGCCCGCAGACCGCATGGAGAATCCGCCCGCTGCCGCTTACGATGCCGGGGGAGTTTGGGCGCTGGTCGTGTGCCTGTGCGGTGTCGCGCTGGCGGCCGGACTCGGCGCCCTCGCGGCCGGGTCCGGATGGCGGGCGCAACTTGCGGAGACAAATTTCCAGTCCAACATGATCCGATTGGCCGACTATCGGCATGGGCCGAGGCCCCACGCGGTGCTGATTGGCACCTCGCTTTCCGGACGGCTCCTGCCCGGCTATTTCCGCGAGGCTGGCATGGAGGTCGCCAATCTCGGCTTGGATGGCGCCATGGTGGTGACGGGCATGGAAATCGCCCTCTCCCGACCCGACCCTGCCCTGGTCTGGCTGGTCGAAACCCGCACCTTGGGGCAGGAAGCGGGGGCCAACGACGCCCAATTGCTTGCGGCCTTGGACGATTTTTCATTTTGGCTTGGAGCGCGATTCCCTGCGCTGCAGGCATCCGCCCGACCCTCCTCGATTTTGTATACCCGGATGAAAGCTGCAAAGGACCGGCGGACTGGCGGACGCCCCGGCGCGGCGCCTGCCTCTCCTGGGACTTCCGCGCCCGTCGCGAGCCCGGTGGATACGTCGTTTCCGCCTGCAACTGAGCGGGTGCTGGCGCAGGCCCGGGCGGCCGGCGTTCGGGTGATTTTCGTGCATTTGCCCGATGGTCGCCGGGTCGCGGACTCCCAACCCCCGGCCCATGCGATCGCGGCGGCCGAGGCGCGCGGGTTTGGGTGGTTGGATGTGCCGAAGCTGATGTCCGAGGCCGGAGTCGAGACAGCCTATACCGACGGGCTCCACCTTGCCGCGCCCGCCGCCGCGAACGCTGCGCGGTTGATCGCGCAGGAGTTGAGATCCGATGCGGGGCGTCCCTGACACCGATCCGACGGACGACCGGTTCGGGATCCTCTGAAATCAAGGGTCGGGGACATTGCCAGCTCGGTTCATCCTTTCGCCCTCCGCCTTCATCCTTCACCTTCTGCTTTCGGATGCGCTTCTCGATTGTCACGCCCAGCCATAACCAGCTCGACTGGCTGCGCCGGTGCATCGCCAGCGTGCGTGACCAGGTTTCGATCCAAGGAGCAGCCTTCGCCGTTGAGCATATTATTCAGGATGCCGGGACGGAGGGGATCGAGGGGTTTGCACACGATGCCGGTGCGGAGTTCCATCGGGATGGGCGGCTGATCTTCCCCACTCCCGACAGTTCGGGCCCGATGGCGGTTCCGGTCCGGATTTTTTCCGAGCGCGATGCCGGGATGTATGATGCGATCAATCGCGGTCTTGATCGGGCGACGGGTGGGCTTTGCGCGTATCTGAACTGCGACGAGCAATACCTGCCGGGGACGCTGGCCCGGGTCACCGCGGCCTTCGAAGCCGCTGCCGACATGGACCTGTTATTCGGAGACATGATCGTGACGGCGGCAGACGGCCAGCCGCTCAGTGATCGCCGGACCATTCTGCCCGATCCGGTGCATGTGCGGCTGAACCAGCTCAACACACCCACCTGTGCGACCTTTTTCCAACGGCGGGTGTTTGCATCGGGACACCGGTTCCCGGGGGATTGGAAGGCGATTGGCGATGCCGTATGGATGTGGGGATTGCTTCGGGCGGGGATCCGGATGGGGTTGCTTGGGTTTCCGACCTCCGTGTTTTTTCTCACCGGGGGAAATCTCAGCGCCGACCCTCGCGCGATGGAGGAGATGCGGCGGTGGCGCATGGCGCCCGATGCGCCGCCTGCGTGGCTGCGCGGCCCCTCCGCGGCTTTGTTCCGGTTGCGCAAGTGGCGGGCGGGTGCCTACCGGCGGCGGGACGTTGGGATTGCAATTCACGCGCCCGGCCAGCCCGGGGGGCGACAATCCTTCACCGCACGGGCGCTATCCACGGCCTGGCCCGATGCGGGCAGGTGACCGGCGCAGTCAACGGTCGGCCGCGGGGGCAGCTGCGGTGGCGAGCGCGTCGCTCATTGCCCGCGCCCAGTCCGTGACACCGAACGCTGCGACATAGCGGGCCCGGAGCGCGTTGGGATCGGCGGAGCGAAGTGCGGACGCGACCCCGCGGGCAAGGGCGGCTCCCGCGCTTTCGCCGGGCTGACGCGTCGCGATCCTTCCCGGCGCAAGCGGACCCAGGATTGCGCGAAAGGAAGGGAGATCGGCGGCTGCCAGTTCGAGCCCCGCGCCCATCGCCTCGAGCAACGTCAGCCCGAAGCTTTCGCGATGGCTGGGGACCAGCAGGCAGTCATGCTCCGCGAGCAAGCGGGCTTTGGCGGTGGGATCCATCTGGCCGGTCAGGGTGAAGGTGAGCCGCTGCGGCCGGTCTCCCCCTTCGCCCCCGGCCATCCGCGCGTCGAAGCGTGCCCGCTCGTCGGGGCTGACGAAGGTGCCCGCGATGGTGAGTTCGATCCCGGTGCCGACGGGCAGGAGGGCGGGCAGAAGGTCCATGGCGTCCAGCGCATCGAACAGGCCCTTCTCCAGCGTGCAGGCGGCGAGATAGAGGAGGCGAATCGATCCTGCGGAACCTGCGCGCAGGGCGTCCGCCCGTGCGAGTCGCGAGTCGCGCAGGGCCGTGTCGTAGTCGGGACAGGGGTCAGGGATCCCGTTGGGAATGAGGATCGATTGGCGCGGCTTCAGGAGCGCGGCCTCGGCTTCCCCGTCCGGGGCGAGCGCGATGGAGAGGTGGGCACCCCCTGTGACCCGCTTCAGGATTGCGCGCAACAACGGGTCCGCCGCCCCGAACAGCGGGCGCTCGCCCGACGCTTCGCCGTGCATGATCCACGGGGCAAGCCCCAGGGCGTGCCAGTGGAAGATGATGCGCGGGAACCACGGGCGCACGAGAAGCAGCACCACCAGGTCACGCAGGACCGCGCTTCGCCTGGCCGGTGCGGGGATGTAATAAAGCGTGCGGGCGCCGTTACAGATCCGGTGTCGAACGGCAGAGATGCAGCACTGCAGGAGTCGCCATAATTTTCCGGGCCGCATGCCGCCGACATCCTGGAGGTCATCCGAGACCCGCGCATCCACGTGGTAACCGCACGGGCGGTCATCCGGTGCGGAGGCGGCGAGCGGTCCGCCGACGATTCCCCATCGCTCGTCTCGAAGCCCTTCCAAGAGCAACCGGACCATGGTGCTCTGGCCGTGGTGTGGCGGCGGCACGTGGGCGAACACAACGACTTTCGCAGGGCCGGCCATCGGGTAGGGACGGAAGCATACCGTTGCAGGGCCGCGTGTCAGCCTCCGAATCGACCATCCGGTGCAGGTCGGGCGCGATTCAATGGGCGGTTACGGGAGGGCGGAAAAGCCCTGCTTGCGGTTCTGCCCACTGCCGCGGAGCCAGGCCCGGGCGGGGAGCTCGACCAGGTAATACAGACCGACCGCCGCCCCGAGCACGGCTGCGAACACCGCCACGAACGCTCCCAGTCGCACCCCCCAGGGTTGAGCCGACAGGTCCAGGGCGGCCAGGGCAAGCTTGACGGGCTTCTGGACGACCGCGTGCATGAGGTAGGTGCTGTAGGAGACCAGTCCGAGCCAGCGCAGGAAGCCCGAGCCGCATAGCCTGGCCAGCGGGCTTCCGATGTGGGTGAGCCCAACCAACAGGATGGGGATGGCACAGGCCGTCAGCAGGCGGACCACCCCGGTGCGGTCCACCCAAAACCCCGCTGCGAGCAGGGCAATCAGCGGCAGGGTGGCGTGTCCGCAGTGGACAGCCAGTCTCGGTCGGCCTGCTGCGGCCCGGCACAGGTGCATGCCGGCGAGGAACTCACACGCCACCATCACGAGGGCGCTGGGCCAGGGCAGGACTTTCGTGACATACCCCGCATGAAGCAGCCCGATCAGTCCCAGGGCGACCGAGGCATCGGCCCACCAGGGAAGTCGGACGGCGCGCATCCACGCGATTCCCGCGGGAAACACGAGCAGGTAGGCGAACCACTCGGCGCTGACCGACCACGAGGGATAGTTCCAGGTGGCATCCCCGATCCACGCTGCCACGCCCGGCCACACCTCGAGCAGGCCCAGAATCCACGGGAGACTCGACCATCGATAGTCACCCTCCATCCGGATGCCGCGCAGCCCCGCCGCGACGGCCATCGCCACGAGCACCAGGGTTGAGGCCAGGTGCGCCGGGTAGATCCGCGCGAAGCGGAGCCAGACGAAGCGTCCCCACGAGGTTCCCGACCCGAAGTCGGAGCCGTGGACGTGCATGAGGATAAATCCGCTGAGGACGAAAAAGACATCCACCCCGAGGTGACCGGCATGGTACCAGGGCGCGAACGCCTTCCAGGCCGGCATGCAGGCGACCAACTGGTCCTCGAGATGGAGCAACACGACCCACCAGGCCGCCAGTCCGCGGATGCCCGTCAGCGCTCGGATCTCAGCCTGCGACACGCGCAGGAAGTTGGAGGGTGGCAACTTGGAGGTCGAGAGGATTGAGCGGATCGGGCGGATGGAAAGTCTGCTTCGCCGGTTGTCACGCCCGTCGCGGCGGCACTACACTGGGTGCGCGACGATGCGCTGGATCCTTCCCACCCACCCTGATGCGCGGTTGTTGGCTCGCATGGCCGACGATTTGCGTGTGCCGGACTTTGTGGCGGAGCTGTTACTGCGGCGCGGGTTTGTCGATTCCGGGCCGGCCTCCGCCTTTCTCCATCCGCGTCTCCGGGATCTCGCGGATCCGTTCCTGCTTCCCGACATGGAGCGCGCGGTGGCCCGGGTGCTGGCCGCGGTCGATGCCCGCCAACGAATCGTGCTTTACGGCGACTACGACGTCGATGGGGTCACTTCCATCGCGCTGCTCCACGCCGTGCTCGGCGCGCTCGGAGTGGTGCCCGAGACGTTTCTGCCGGATCGCATGGAGGAAGGATACGGGCTCAGCCGAAACGGCGTCGAGCGGTGTCTGCGCGAGTGCAGGCCCGAGCTGGTGATAGCGGTCGATTGCGGCACCTCCTCCGCTGCCGAGATTGCCCGGATCCGGGAGCAGGGGATTGGTGTGGTGGTGTTGGATCATCACGAGTGCAAGGAATTGCTGCCGGACTGCGATGCGGTGGTGAATCCGAAGCGGACGGGCGAGTTTGCCTATCTTTGCAGCGTCGGGGTCGCGTTTAAGCTGGCGCATGCGATGCTCAAGCGGCGTCCCGTCGAAGGCTTCGATTTGCGCGACCATCTCGATCTGGTGGCGGTGGGGACCGTGGCGGATCTCGTGCCCATGGTGGATGAGAACCGGATTCTGGCGGCTGCGGGGATGCAACGGCTCGCGCGTACGACCCGGGTTGGGTTGCGCGAGTTGATGACGGTCGCCGGTGTCCGCCCCCCGGTCCGGCCGGGCGACATTGGGTTCCGGATCGGGCCGCGCCTCAATGCAGCCGGACGCCTCGGCACCGCCCGCGCGGCGCTGGAGTTGTTGCTGACCACCGATCCGTCCCGGGCCCGCACGCTGGCTGCCGGGCTGGAGCTGCAGAACCGGGAGCGCCAGGCGGTGGAGCGGGCGACCTTGCACGAGGCGGAGGCGGGCATCGCCGCCGGTTTCGACGCCACTCGGGACGCGGCCATCGTGGTCGGCGGGCGTGGATGGCACCAGGGCGTCATCGGGATTGTGGCGTCCCGGCTGATGCGGACGCATCATCGGCCGACGTTCGTGGTCGGGTTCGAGGACGGCATGGGGAGAGGGTCGGGTCGGAGTGTCGAGGGATTGTCCCTGGTCGGTGCGCTGACGAGCATCGCGGGCCTGCTGGAAACATTTGGCGGGCATGAGATGGCGGCCGGACTCACCCTGCGCGAGGAGCGGTTCCCCGAGTTCGCCGATGCCTTTCGTCGGGTGGCGCGCGAATCGCTCACGGACGATCAGTTGGTGCCAACGCTCCAACTCGACGCCGAGTTGTCGCTGGCGGACGTCGACGAGAGCTTTTTGGAGGAGCACGACCGGCTCCAGCCGTTCGGCAGCGCCAATCCGCAGCCGATCTTTTTTGCGCGCGGGGTGAGGCCGGCGGTCGCGCCACGCGTGATGAAGGAGCGTCATCTCCTGTTCGAATTCGAGCAGGACCGGTGCCGTTCGCGCGCGGTGTTCTTTGGCGGGGCCGCCTCCGATCTGCCGCGTCCGCCGTGGGACATCGCGTTTCGCATCGAGCGGAACGAGTTCAAGGGGGTCGTCGAGCCGCAGGTGCAGGTGCAGCATATTCGCGGCGCGCAATGAGCAACGTGGCCGTGCCCCGGAAGAGACGGGCTCCGGCGACAACCCCGACCGCCGGGGCGCGCCCCGCACCGCCGGGACTCGACACCCCGCTCACCGATCCGGAGGTGTTGGGCGCAAAGCGGGCGCGCACCCCGGGAGCGCTGGGTCTGACGACGGTCGGTGAGCTGCTGCTCCACTTTCCAAGGCGTTACGAGGACCGCACCCGCTTCGACACGTTTCCGGCGACGGAAATCGACCGGCCCGTTTGTGTGTCGGGCACGGTGGGCAGGACCACGCTGCGCCGATTCGGGGCAAGCCGGTTCTTCGAGGCGATGCTGCATGCCGACCCGCCGGATTCCGGGTCGTTGGTGCTCCGCTGGTTTGGCCTGCGGTATGTTCACAAGCTGTTTGCGACAGGAGACCGGTTGATCGCTTACGGGCGGGCCCGGCTCCGCGGCCGGCGGTTGTGCCTGGAGCATCCGGAGTTTGAGAAGCTGGAGCCGGGCGATCCCGAACCGATTCATCTCGACCGGCTGACCCCGGTGCACCGCGCCGGGAGCGGGGCTTCGGTGCGCGCCTTGCGAAGCGCGGTGCACCGGACGCTGGCCGTGATCGATGCCGCCGCAATTCCCGAGGTGCTCCCCTCGGCTGCGGGCGGACTGCCGCGGGCGCACGCGCTCCGGGCCATCCACTTTCCGGGCTCCGAGGGCGAGTTGGAGCGCGCGCGGGCGACGCTGGTGCTCGAAGAGTTCTTTGCGATCCAGTTGGTGCTCGCTGCGCGCCGGGCGAGGCGGGAGGCGGATGCCGGATCGGCCCATCGCACCCGGGGCCGACTCGCAGCGAGGCTTCACGCCCGGCTTCCCTTTGCGCTCACCGAGGCCCAGTTGCGTGTGATCGGGCAGATCCGGGAGGACCTCGGGGCCACCCGGCCCATGCACCGACTGCTCCAGGGCGATGTCGGCTCGGGCAAAACGTTGGTGGCGCTGACGGCAATGCTCGACGCGGTTGAGTCCGGTGCGCAGGCAGTGTTGATGGCTCCGACCCAGATTCTCGCCGAGCAACATCACCGGACGGTGACGGCGCTGGCCGGTCCGCTGGGAATTCGGATCGCGCTGAGGACCGGCGCCCGGCG
>Ga0163154_10004769_pt1 | contig 17635 bp, 15 predicted proteins | sample OliLakLV19MP9P1_FD_148649 | JGI IMG/M metagenome (GOLD analysis project Ga0163154, IMG submission 148649) | Freshwater microbial mat bacterial communities from Lake Vanda, McMurdo Dry Valleys, Antarctica - Oligotrophic Lake LV.19.MP9.P1 | ecosystem: Environmental > Aquatic > Freshwater > Lake >...
TCTAAGACTTATCTAGATTTACCCGAATCGGTGTCGGCAGATGTCAAAACTAAGGCTTTACAAATTATTGCTGATGCCAAAAATGTTATAGGTGATAAACCTTTAGAACTCGATAATCCCTACGATCGCGCGCTATTTTTAACCCAAACGCTCAAGCAAAAATTTCTAATTAAAAATATTCCGTTCGATCCGACCAGGGGTGATATTGCCTCACAATTTATAATCAATCGGGGTGGAAATGCCGATCACTTTGCCACAACTTTAACGGTAATGCTGCGATCGCTTGGGATTCCTGCCAGATATGTGGTCGGGTTTGCTCCGGGCAGATTTAATGCGTTTACGGGACTTTATGAAGTCATGAATACCGATACTCAGTCAGTGGTCGAAGTATATTTTCCCAAGTATGGTTGGATTGCTTTCGACCCTTTACCCGGTCGAGATTTATTTCCACCTAGTGTCGAATCCGATGCAACTTTTAGCGTTTTGCGCCAGTTTTGGAATTGGGTAGCAGGATTTTTACCTTCACCTGTGGTTGGATTTTTCTCAATTTTATTTAGCAACATCGGGAAAGCGATCGCTTCAGGCATTGGCGGCATCGTTAATTGGTTGGCAACCTTGGGCTGGATCGGCATATTTATTGGCGTAGTGATTTTATTTAGTTTGGGCTTTTTGGCTTGGGGCATTTGGCAGATCTTATCTTTTTGGGGCGATCGCCTGAAATTACGAAAACTTCATCCCACCGAAAGAGCATATAGGCAAATGTTACAGCTATTAGCAGAGCAAGGCATGACTAAATCTAACTACCAAACTCCTCAAGAATATGCCAACTTTGTTAAGGCTAAAGTTTCTACCGTTCAAGCGGATGTAATTAGCGAAATCACTCAGGCATATCAAGACTGGTACTTTGGCGATCGCCTGATTTCTGCTAGTTTGTTGGCAAAAATAATCCAAAGACTCAAACGCCTGAGATTTAAGGCTTAGTTAATAATTTAATAGTAATTTAATTTATGTTAGAACCTAGAAAAATATCAAAACCTAAGTTAAAGAAAATAAACTAGATTTACATTATCTTAAATAATTTTATATCAAGCAAATTTAGACAACTATCATTGAAATCTATGATTGTTTATCTTGGGTAGGATTAGATCTTAAAAATTTAAGTTATATTTATTTCTAATTTCTTAAAATCTTTAATATAAATTTAGAGCGATCTCACATAACTAAAAAAATTTATCCTAAAGTTATGGGTAATGTGGTTTTAGGTTTGTAGGTAGAATTAAATGTTTTTTGCACTACTTCGCCTGCTTGTCCTAAAGTTTGAGGCGGAAATTGATTAAACTCCAACAACACGGCGGCAGCATTACCCGCTCTTACTACAATATTTTTTTCAGCCGTCCATGCTTTATTCGTACCTTCGGTTAAAATTCCTTCAAATTTAACTGCTCCATCGACTTCTACGCGCATCCATGATTCTCCCTTCATCACAATTCCTACGCTCACGAGATTCACATTTGTTGGTTTTAGCGTGATTTTATTAAGTTGGTTAAATTGATTAAATCTGCTAGTAAGATTTTTATTTACCTCCTTGTTTTTCACACTGTTTTTTGGCTCGAGCGATCGCCCCTTATCGAGATCGTTAGTTAAATCAGGTTGCGTTAAATTAGATTGCAGTCTAGCCGCATCGCTTAGTTGAGTTTCTTTCTCACTTACGGAATAATTTATAGCAGGACTAAGTTGATTAGACAAAGCTCCTACTGCTGCCGAAATTACCACGATATAAATGATGTAGAGGTGCAAAGGGCGTAGCTCTGAAGATTTGAACCACGACGTTTTGGATGCAGCATTAGTTAGAGGAAATTGCTCGGCAATGTCTGCAACTCCTAAAATATTTGCATATTTACGAATAAACCCTTGAATATAAATTGGTTCGGGTAAAGAATTTATGTTTCCTTCTTCGATCGCCTTAAGATGACGTTCCGAAATTAGGGTAATCTGCTTGATTTTTTGAAGAGAAATATTTTGTTCTTCACGGGTGCGCTTTAATTGCGAGCCAATCTCTGCCAATTTCTGGACTTGATGGACTTTGCTACTGACTTTCATATTGTCAATCGATTAGGAGGAGCGATTAGGGTGGTAGTGGTAGCTAGATAATTACTAGATAATTTATGGGTTAGCTAAATAGTTTCAGACAAATTTAAAATTTATTTCTAAAATTTATTTCTAAAATTTATTTTAAAGATTAAGAAAACTAGAATCTTGATTTTACAGGTTTATCTTACTATAATTCTGCACTGTCAATACTCTCCAATTCAGCTAAGTTTAAGTGTCTATAGGCTTTTAGGGCTAAATTATCTAAGTTAATTGTCGCGATCGCCACTCGATGTAATTCGATTACAGGATGCCCTAAAATTTTAGCTATACGGCGAATTTGACGGTTACGACCCTCTTTTATCGTAATCTGAAGCTTGGAAGAATCTTTATCACTCGAATCAGTTAATACAACTTGGGCGGGTAAAGTTAATTTTCCGTCTAGGTCTATACCCGATCGCCATTGTTGCAGCGTGCGATCGCTGGGATATCCTCGTACTAAGACTTCATAAACTTTATTCACATGATGACTGGGATGCATGAGCCGATTGGCAAAATCTCCATCATTAGTCATTAACAATGCCCCGCTACTATCGTAATCGAGGCGACCGATGGAATAAAGATGATGATACTGCGGTGGTAAAAGCTCTTGAATAGTTCTGCGTCCTTGAGGGTCGTGGCGGCTACAGATAAATCCTTTGGGCTTGTGCAATAAAAGATATTCTAATTGAGGTTTAAAATTAGGTTGGTGGTTGCTATCAAAACCTATTAATCCAGAATCTACAGAAAAATCACCCGACTTAAAATTAAACTTAAAATTAATTGGTTTACCATCTACACAAATTCGATCGCGATCGGGGTCGGCTTTAGATCCCAGAGTAATTGGTTGATTATTGACCGTAACTCGACCTGCCAAGATTAGATCTTCTGCTTTACGCCGAGAAGCAACACCATAGCTCGCTAAAATTTTCTGTAATCTCTCCACTATTTACCACCACGAACACTCGGACATATTGTGTAATCGGCTACTAAATTCGCTAAGTTAAAAAATATAGAATATACAACTAAGTATTTTAAGTCTGTATGAACCTAAAGGCTGCAAAAAAACTGTTAAGTACCCCAGAGATTGAAAGCTTAGGAGAACTCAAGCCATTTTATCTTGAATTATTTAAACAGCAAAAATTGTCCTTAAAGTTGGAACAATTTCAAAAAAGTGAAGATGTAAGCATTGGCGTATTTATTTTAGCGGTTGATGGATCCTTTATTGATGTCAGTTATGCCTTGGGTGAAATCCTCAGTTATACTCCTGAAGAATTAAAAAGTTTGCAGATTCAAAACCTGATCGAAACTAAAGACAAAGAATCTTTCCAAGCGGCGATCTCCAGATTAACTACGGGGACAACCAACCAAGAAAATATTCAAGTCAACTTTAGAACCAAAGATTGGCAATCAGTCGATCTATTTTTAAGCTTATTTCTATTAGAATCAAAATTAGATATAACCAATCGTATAGTTGTTAAATTTGAAGACTGTACTGTAGGCGATCGCCTTGAGAAATTAATTCACGCCTCCGCACAAGTATGTCGCCATATATTTGAAAGTTCGACCGAATCTATCCTAATCTACGACCAGAATCTAACTTTAAAGGCGGTTAACGATGCCGCAGTTTATCACTATGGTTATAATCGGGAGGAGTTTTTAAGCCAGAGCATTACTAATATCTTTGCGCCTAGTTCTGAAGGTTTCGCCTCTAAAGATTTATCTGGAGATTTATCTAGAGATTTATCAGTCGCTCGTAGATTCGATCGGCATCTAAAAAAGAATGGACAGGTAATAGATGTAGAAGTCAGAAGTCACGATCTCATTTATAACGATCTTCCCGCTCAAATTTTATCCGTACGTGATGTAACCGAAGAAAAACGAACTCAGCAAGCCTTAGATGCCCTAAAAAAAGCTGAGGAAGATTATCGTACTATCTTTGAGAATGCCGTAGAGGGAATATTTCAAACTTCAGTAGCAGGAAAATACCTGAAGGTAAACCCCATGTTGGCATCGATCTATGGCTATGATTCACCCCAAGAGCTTATGAGTGTTGTAACTGATATTGCCAATCAGTTATACGTTCAACCCAAACGGCGACTTGAGTTTAAGGATTTGTTAAGGCAACAGGATAAAGTTTTAGGCTTTGAGTCTGAAGTTTATCGCAAAGATGGCAGTGTAGTATGGATTTCAGAAAATGTTCGGACTATTCGCGACAGCCTCGGTGAGTTATTGCGCTATGAAGGTACAGTTGTAGATATTACCAAAGTTATGCGAGCAAAAGAGGCACTACGTCAGAGTGAGGAACGCTTTCGTTTGACTTTTAACTATGCTCCTATTGGCATGATGATTAAATCCTTAGACGATCGATCCTTACAAGTGAATCAGGCAATATGTCAAATTTTGGGTTATTCCCCCACAGAATTACAAGAGTTAAAATCTACTGATATTAATCATCCTGACGATTTAGTTATCACTTCCCAGATGCGATCGCAATTGCTTGATGGGGAATTTCCAACCTTTCAAATCTCAAATAGATATATCCATCGAGATGGGAAAATTATAGATGCGATGCTGCACGTATCTTTGACTAGAGATGGGAAGGGAAAACCAATTCACTTTATCGATCAAATTGAGGATGTCAGCGATCGCAAGTTAGCTGAGGCAAAGATTACCTTTTTAGCATTTCACGATCCGTTAACTGGTTTACCCAACCGCGCTTTATTTAACGACAGACTGGATCGAGCTTTATCCTTAGCAGCAAGAGTACATCAAGAGCATCCACTTCAACCCGTGCTATTAGCAGTAATGTTTGTAGACTTAGATCGATTTAAATATATTAACGATTCCCTCGGTCATGTCATGGGCGATCGCCTGTTGCAATTAGTATCCGAGAGATTGATCAAAAGCGTGCGAAAAAGCGATACGATTGCCCGCTTGGGTGGCGATGAATTTATGCTGCTATTGCCCGAAATCGCACAAGTTGAAGACGTAATCAAGGTTGCCGAAAAGATGCTCAAGTCTCTGGCACAGCCATTTAATTTAGACCACCATGAGATGTATATCACCGCTAGTATTGGTATTTGTTTTTATCCTCACGATGGCGAAAATAGTGAAACTTTGCTCAAAAATGCTGATGTGGCAATGTATCGGGCTAAAGAGCAAGGACGAAATCACTATCAAATCTTTACACAATCTATGCATGATTGGGCATTTGAATGGATGTCGTTAGAAAGTGGTTTGCGCAAAGCGATCGCTCAAGAAGAGTTCAAAGTGTACTATCAGCCCCAGCTAGATTTGACATCGGGAAAAATCACCTGCATGGAGGCTCTAATTCGGTGGCAGTCAGAAGCAGGGTTTATCTCTCCCGATCGCTTTATTCCCATTGCCGAAGAGTCGGGTTTAATTATTTTTATCGGGGCATGGGTATTACGCACTGCTTGTACTCAAAATAAGCTCTGGCAAGATCTAGGTTTACCACCAATCCAAGTAGCTGTAAATTTCTCGGCTAAACAATTTCAAGATCCGCAGTTAATTGCCAAGGTCAGAGATATTTTAGAAGAGACAAAACTAGAACCTCAATACCTAGAAATTGAAATTACCGAGAGCGCGGTGATGAAAGATGAAAACTCGGCGGCAGAGACGCTACAAGAACTTAAAAATATGGGGATTGGTATCTCCATTGACGATTTTGGTAAAGGTTATTCTTCCCTCAGCCACTTGAAAAAATTTCCCGTCCAGAAACTTAAAATTGATGCGGCTTTTATTAAAGAAATTCCCGACAATCAAGACGATGCTGCTATTTCCAAAGCAATTATTGCGATCGCCCACACGTTAAATTTGAAAGCGATCGCCGAAGGCGTGGAAAATTCCGAACAGTTAGAATTTTTGCGCCAGATCGAATGTGATGGTATTCAAGGCTATATATTTAGTCCTGCAGTTTCGGCTGAAGCCGCGACAAAAATTCTGTCCGACCAAAGGCACTTTTTAGGCATCTTATAGACCATCTCTATTATTTCCATTTTGTCGTAATACAATATTTGACACTCCTCGTGCCTATTCTGGAGCAGAGATTGGGTCAAAGAAAACTTTAATTGGATCTGGGAAGTTAGTAAAAGTCCAGATAATCAGAAGGGATTTATCGTTGAATCCAAACGGTGGGTGGTAGAGAGAACGTTCGCATGGTTAGGTAAATGTAGGAGGTTAAGTAAAGACTATGAATATTACCCAGAAATATCTGAATCATTTGTGTATCTGGCTTTGATCCGCATATTGCTCAGAAATCTTACCCCTTTGAATTCTTAAATAGGTTCTAAGGCTTCAGCCTCTGATTTTATTTCGCTAGGAGTCAGAAGCCATCTCTAAAAGAAAACTAATTGCTTTAGGACTTTATCACCTTTGATAATAACTTTGTGACCTTGGGCAATCTCCTCACGAATAAGAAACTCCGTATCAAGAGCGTGTTGAAAATATGGTGGAGATTGTCTTGTCTTGTAAAATTTGATCGAGTGAGGCGATCGCAATATTGGAAGATAGTATCGTTTGACAAGGAGTAAGAAAATGTTATGGTTCCACAGATTGCGATAGACTAAACATTATTGACAAGTTGCGTAGTAAATTCTGGACAGATCGCAATGACACTTGCACGAAGACAGTTCTTGCAGAGTATTATCGCTGGCTTTGTGGGCAGTCAAATCTGCATAGATAAAATCTCAAATCAAATGGCATGGGCGGCTGATAACTATGCTCAGAATTTGGCACAAAAGACCAAACGCAAACTGGCTTTACTGATAGGCATAAATCAATACGATGCTAAAAATGAATGGCTGCCGCTAAATGGTTGTGTAAATGATGTCGAACTGCAAAAACAACTTTTAATTCATCGATTTAACTTTAACTCTAAAGATATAGTTACCCTTACCGATCGCCAAGCGACAAGGGCAAATATTATTGATGCGATCGGCGAAATAAGTTCTCAAGTACTGCCAGATGATGTGGTAATAGTGCATTTTAGCGGATATGGCTCTAGGATTAAGTCTCAACCATCTTTAGTCCCTGTGGATGGAAGTTTTGCCAGTGCTAACGAAACTGTTAATGATATTACGCTGCAAACTTTTATACTCTTATTGCAAGCGATCGCCACGGATAAAATCACCTGTATCATAGATGCGGGTTATACCAGTTTTGGTAATCCTATAATTGGCAATTTTCGGATCAGAGCCAGACCGAATCATCGCGAATGGGAACTCAGTTCTGCCGAGATTGCACTTCAGCAAGAGTTTCAAGATCGGCAAGAGCCTAGAAAATCATCTGGCAAATCTCCAGAAAAATCTCCAGAAAAATCATTGGTGTTACTGCAAGCGGCAATTAACGATCGCCTGTGTGTAGATGCTAACTGGGATGGATTTAGTAGTGGTGTATTTACCTATGCCCTCACTCAACAACTGTGGAAAATGAGTTCTGAGACTTCGCTATACACGGTTTTAGGAAATGTCATCAGTACAACCGATCGCCTTGCTTTATTATCTAAAGAACCAATTTCTCTAGAAAAAGACGAACAAGCCAAACAACTTAAAACTTTATCTAGCTTTAATCTTGTTGATACTTTTGGGGCTGATACTTTTGGTAATAATTCTAATAAAAGTAGCGATCGCTCAGCTGATGCCTTGATTAAATCTGTTAGTGGCGATCGCCGTTCGGGAGAGGTATGGTTGGGTGGAATTCCAATTACTCCTTTAGGATATTATGGGATCGGCTCAGTTTTCACTGTTTTAGATGACTCTACCTCTAATAAATCTGGTTCTAATCGTGTTTCTAGTGAAATCCTCAACACAATTCCAAAGACAGTGCCAGATACTGTACAGGTGCGATCGCACAACGGGATTACTGCCAAAGTAGAAGCAATGGGAGTGGGGCAGGTTTTACAGGCTGGCACTTTACTAAAAGAAAAAATCAGAGTTTTACAGCGTAATCTCAAGCTTAATGTTGCCCTCGATCTAGAACTAACAAAAATTGAACGGGTAGATGCCACCAGTGCCATATCTGCCTTAAATAATGTCATAAGTGTTAATGCTACCGAACAATATGCTGACTGTTTATTTGGCTTCCAAGCCTCTAGCTATGGTTTGTTTTCGGTGGGACGGACACCAATTTTGGGGGCATTTGGCGCGGTTGGAGAATCGATAGGTGCGGCTATTCGTCGCCTTCAGCCCCAGTTAGAAAGTCTCCTTGCCGCCAAACTCATTCATCTCACTGCCAATCAAGATTCTTCCTTTTTAGATCTTAAAGTTTCCTTAGAAGCAATTTCTAGCAACCCTAGTCGGATTAAAATGGTGGCAAGTCAATCTACTAATTCTCAGGATGTCGATCGGCAAGAGTCTAGTCTTTTTAATAAATATTTGACAGTCGGCGATCGCTTATCTTGCAAATTAGAAAACCTCACCGGCGATCTGCTCTACGTTATTATTTTTAGCTTCGATCCGCGTGGCAAAGTTATGACTCCCAGCTTTGTGACTAGCCCCTATGCCAACGATAGTAATATTCCTCCACATCAATCTTTAATTATCCCGCAGCCGATCGCCCCTTTTGAATGGACAGTTTCGGCACCCCAAGGATTAGTGGATGTCCAAATTATCGTCAGCCGATCGCCACTAACCCAAACTTTAAGCCTTTTAGATAGATTTTCTCGCCAAACTCCCACGGGACTTGTAAATGTCACCGATCCCCTAGAGGTAGCAAAGGCTGTACTTGCTGACCTGCATACTCAAAATTCTACCTATCCCAATATCTCCGAAGATTCATGGATACTCGATCTTAAGGATTGGGCAACAATGGGATTTACCTATCGAGTGGCTTAATTAGGATAATTTTCTAGACATGAAATGCTTCAACTAATGCCATCCGAAACAGATTATTTAACCCCTCAACATCTGACTTTGGTTTACTCTCTGCGATCGTCTTCGCAGTAATTCTTTTTAGTTCGCTTTCGATAAAATCGCTGATAACTTTAATTTTTGGGGCACGGTCGAGTTCTTGTCCTTGTTTCTTACGTTCGAGTAGGTTGGCGATCGCTTCTAGCAATTCTGGAGATTTCACACATTCAACTAAAATATCAAACTCTAACGGTACTAAATCTGACTTATTTTCCAACCAATTTATCGCAAGTAATGGACGCAAGACATAAAAATACTTCTTCAGCCAAACAATTTCTCCTTGTAGATATTCGCGAAAATTACCTTTAGCCATATTTAGATAATGATAAGTGCAGGCGACTTGTGAATAGTATTGGGGAATAATCTCGCGAATTTTGGTCGTAATTTTATATTTCTCTCTATAAATAATCGGAGAGTTCAGCCATTCTAAAAGTGGTGGGTTAGACTTTCGCAGTAATTTAAGGGCTTTCTTTAAATCCCAACCGTTAATATCTAAAATACTATCTAAAACATTAACAAGCGGACGTTCAATTACATCCCTTTTTTCGTCAGTATCAATCGCCAAATACCAATCCTGTGGATGCAGATACAAAAATCGTACATCATAATCACTATCTTTAGAAGAAAATCCCCAAGCGCGGCTTCCAGACTCACAAGCATAGAAAATAACCACGTTTTCTTGTTTCTCAATTTCATCTAATCGTGACAGTATTTCTTGCTGCATATAATAAGTAGCTTGTAATCCTTTCCGAAGTCTAAACTTAAACCTGAGAAAGCTCAAAGTCGTAGTGAATTTGTAAAGCGGCGCTATGCATCTCCAAGAGAATCGCCCTCTGAACCTCTCCTTGGTTGTTTGCAAACCTAGTTTAGCCTGTAATCATGTGATAGCATAATGCAAATCTGTTGTCCAAGGAATATCAGCAAACCTATGTGCATCAGCAAAAACAGAAGAAGATTTTTAATAGATGGTTTTTGAGCATTGGATTTATTTACGGATCGACATGAGTTGACGCTTTTATTTATTGAATATTTAAATGAACCTGCTCGCGAAAAGATTCTGCTCTCTAACAAATAATCCATATTTAATTTAAGGTGGCAAAATGACGGAAGAAGAATTGATCGCGGTAATTGCTAAAGCCTCAGAGCAGAAAGTTAGACAATGTTGGTATCAATTAAAACTCTCACAGCAGAAATTTGTCCTTCCGTCGCTCATCCAACATGTTTGCAACTTCTTCATCTGTAGGTGCTGACTGATTTGTTTCGATCGAGCCTCGCATCCTTTGAATAGCACTAGAACAGTCAGTATCGGAAACTATTATATCTTGCAGGGATTCAATGATAGCAGTGACCAGAGAAAGACGATCTTGGGGTGGCAGTTTAAATACTTGCTCTTTTACTTCTTTTAGCAACATAAGGGGGTTCTTAGGTATTTGCTATATATTATGAGCGATCGCAAAAAAATCTCTACCTTCCGAGAAAATTTGTCGGGCGATCTTACACGATAAGTATGAGAAATAGCAAAGACTGACAGGGATTTTGATAGTATTCCCGCGCTTTCAGGCATTAGTACAATAGGAGAAAACACATTAAATTGGTAAGAAACACAGCTAAAGTATATTAGCCATAAGCTAAAATAACCTTTTTTGTAGATATAGTAATATTTTTTGAGTTTAAAGTAACTTTTAACAAATTTTGCAGTATGTTTTATAGTTTAAAGTAATATATTTATTTGAATTAATATTGTTATTATCAGTTACAGCGATTTTTTTGTAGGTTAAAGTAGCTTTACTTAATAATTAGAGTAATGTTTTTGTTGGTGTAGTAATACCAAAAGTTAACTAAGTAAAGTAATATAATATTAAAGTATAATTAAAACCTAGTCTAGACTTCTTTAAAAACAAAAATCATCCTTACTTAATTTACAGAAAATACTACCATGACTAATTTTTCCTTACCCGCAACTTTAGATCGGATTTTAGAAGAAGCTCGGTTAAAAACTGCGATCGCCCTAGAACATCTCAAGGCATTAAATAGCTTTGGGATTACTCAAGAATGGCTCGATCGGATGGAGGTAGATATTAATACAGTTATGGAAATTCCGACCTTCGATCTGCAAAAAACCGAACTCAAACAATTTACTGCGGCGAAAGATGCCAAGCTTAATGAATGTAAGGAATGGGGAAAACAACTAAAGCTAAGAATGACTCTGGCTGTAGCGGATAAAAAGCTTAAGGGTGTAGAGTTTCCGAACAAAACTTGGAACGACTGCCAGCAGAGCGAATCTAAATTAATTGTCTTCTTTCCCACATTAATAGAACTGGCAAAAGTGAATGCTAAAGCCTTAGAAGCGATCGGGCAAACGCAGGAATATATTTATCAAGGCGAACAATTACTCAAAGATTTGATTATCGCCAATCAGGCACAGGAGGAATACAATATCAAGCGCAAAGGGATAACTATCGATCGCCAAGAAATTTATCGTCGTTTATATGACAATGTGAATCGGATCAATCGCGTCGGTCAAATGGTTTTTAGTGATAACGAGGTAATTAAAGTATTATTCAGTAGTAGTTGGAATCAAGGAACTACTGAGACCCCAGCCCAACCTTCTTTGTAAATTGAATTGTTATGCCTCAAAACCAGCTTGAGTATGAAACCACGAATCACTGTAATTACTATCGGTGTTGATGATTTGGAAAGGTCAGTGCGGTTTTATCGTGATGGTCTTGGACTCCAAACACAGGGAATTATCGGCACAGAGTTTGAACCCACATTCCGCTCTAAATGGGGATGTAAAAATAATTAAGAAACTGTAGTAGATAGTAGCGTTGGCATTCATAAGAGAAGAAACTTAGAATATGCAATCGCCCAACTAAATTGCATCGAATTAAAGCTTAGTTAGGTTTAAGTTTGAGCTTCAGAAGGCGATCGCTTACTTAATATTGCCAACTTAGGCGATTTTTATAAATTAATTTACCTAACTTATGATGGGGTGAGAGGATATTCTAGGTTTGATAAGGCAAATAGGTGGTTAAAGTAAGGAATATTAAAGACATTTCTAAAGCGTAATTGCCTAACCCACAAAATCTAGCAAAAAAACAGGAATTTTATATTAAATTTGAATGGTTAGCACGAGTTGTAGGGCTGTATACGAAATGCTATTCCCAGTCTCGAAGATCACCTGCTGGATCGGGAATTATATCTAAACACTTCTAATTTTTTTTAATATCTTTATTTTGCTTGTTCAAAAAGGTTTCATAGTGATGACTTAACGCCTGATAAGAAATAAGATCAACTTTATCTTTTGGCGACTTCAGCGTTTTATCATCTAGCTCTTCATAGCAAGTCTTGAGTAAATTAGATGAGACTATTATTTTGCCTGTATTTGGATTAATTGAAATCAGATGTAAGTCAAAGAGGGTATGAACATCAGCGCGAAGTAGTAATCCATTTGCAAGGCAATTTGTCTCTGTTCCAAGATAGGGGACTATATGCGCCGCTTCTAATGCTGCTTCTGCGTCACAATCGGTAATAGCACATTGACCACTATATGCTTTTAGCAATTCAGCACGAAATTTTGACTGTCCCTGACGCTGAACAATAGCCGCAATATTTCGTTTTCTTGCATCTTTTATGTTTTCTGGATCGAAGTTTAATTTAGGCTCAATGTTTTCTCGATCAATTACCAGATCGTCTAATTCTTCTGATGGTAAAGCTATTAGTTCAGATTCAATATTGTTTATAGTCTCGTCATCTTGGTTTTGTGTATCGGATGGGATATCTTCAAAATACCAGTCATGAAACTGATTGAGCATTTCAGAAAAGCGAAGTTCCCTACTATCTCCACTTGATATAAACAAATTGCCCAGAACTTGCTCTAACTTATCCTTAACCTCTAAATGCCGCTTAAGCTTCTGGTAGGCTGTCAATGGCTCTACTACCTATCAGTTGCCTGCCTTTAGGCTTGCTACCGCTAAAAGTATAGCCACAGGCGCAGCGATACATTTGCTCTTGCTGTTTGTTAAGCCCGTTCTTGCGAAGGAAAGCCCTACAGTCGGGGCATGGTGGATTTTGTTTGTTAATTGCTGGCACTTTTATCTTTAATTTATTTGATTAGAAATCGCTACGAAAACCGTAAAACCTTTCATCCTCGATAGTTTGCGTTTTCAATCTGCCAACATGGATAAGATTAGCTAGAACTTTTTGAGTCATGATAGCCGATTGCTCTTTATCCTCTATTCCTACTGTTTGCTGATAAACTTCACTGGCGATCGCCTCTACTTTAACCATAAGAACTTAAGTCCGATCATTATGGAATTAGGCTTACTTTTATTGAACTTATCTCGGAGTATCCTAATTCTGAAACTCAGACATAGCGGGAATTTTAAGCTTTCCTGCTAACTGTAACGAAAATTTTATAATTTATTTTCATGTTTTTATTGGTTCCCTCAAAATTTAGGCGATCGCTATGCCTAGCGAGCAGGAGTTAAAAGGGAAATTCAATGAAAATCCAATGAAAAATGCAGTAATATATGTGTACTTTAAGTAGGATTTGGAGACTCGCAATGAGTAGATTGACATTAGATGTATCGCCTGAGATAGATAAGAGCTTGACCGATATCGCCAAGCGTAGTGGCATCACCAAGACAGAAGCGATGCGCCGTGCTTTTGCTTTACTCAAGGTTGCCGACCGTGAAAATAGCAAGGGCAATGGCTATTCTTTGGGCGTTGTTCGCGAGAATGGCGACAAACTGGAAGCAGTTGCGCGTGTTGTCGGAATCTTCTGATGGAAAAGGAAGATACCTCAACCGATCTCAGGAAAAAGGATATCAACCTCCAAGAGGAATTTAATAAAGACAGTAAAGTGCAGCTAAGCGAAAGCGACCGACTTAGATTTGCTAAGGAAGTGCTTTATGGAATCACGTTCCTCGTCATATCGGGATCAGTTTCTTATGCAATATTTCCTGATAACAAGGCATTAGTTCAGATTTTTGAACTTATTAAGATCGGTGCGCTCCCGATAATCACACTGCTCATATCGTTCTATTTTCCGAACAGCAAACGGTAACAATGCTCAAGCCAACGTTTTTATAAGGAATATTACGCCCTATTGCGAGAATAGCAAAAAGGCTTAACCATAAGACTTAAGTCCGATCATTATGTGGTCAGGCTTATTTTTTGGGACTGCGATCATATAGTTCTGTACCGCTTATCGGCTACAACCCAGTCATAGCAAAATTTTTTGTTTTTGGCCATATTACAGCTTTACACAACTTTACGATTTTATATTCCTAGTGGTTTCGGTTAGCAGCTATAAGCGTTCGCAAGTTGTAGGCATAAGGATTAGCGCTGAAAGTATCTGTATCACTTTCAGACGAGCTTATAAATTACTCGTTCATTACTTTCTATATCTTAATAAACGGGTAAAGTGAAGTGAAAGCAACTACCTTGCTCGCCGTGGGAATCTACCCAAATTTGTCCGAAGTGAGCCCGAATTATTTGGCGACAGACAGCTAGACCAATGCCATAACCTTCTCGATCTTCATTAGGAGCTACTCGAAATCGATCTTCAAAAATGCGATCGCGGAGCTCGACAGGAATACCAATACCATTATCTGTAACTGTAACCTCAACTTTTTGGGCAGTCCGATGTAAAATTGCTACGGAGATTTCGCCGCCGACTGGAGTATATTTGATGGCATTGCCAACTAAGTTGCTCAAAACCTGACGTACTCTTTTTGGATCGGCATAGACTAAAGGTAGATCGGTGGGAATATCGGTAATTAAGGTTTGTTGTTTCGCGTCAAGACGGCTGAATAGTGAGTAATCATTCATGACATTTTTACAAAGCTGACCGATCTCAATTTTTTGCAGATCGATTTTTAGCTCAAACGTACTACCCTCCAAGATATCGGTAATCATGGCATCTAGAGCTTTTGTCTGATCGCGAGCGTGTTTAAATAACTGAAGTGTCATTTCCGAAGTTAATTGTTTTCCATTCACTTCTATCGTTTCTAATGCCAGAGATACGGCGGTGAGTGGAGTTCGCAGGTCATGTGCCAAAATCGCCATAATTCGATCTTTAGATCTTAGTTGCTCTTCTAATACGGCTTTATCTTGGGATAGGCGGAATACTTCATCGGCAACGCGGATTAATTCGGCGGAGTAGGACAAATCTGAAGTGAGATCTATTTCTGCGGATTCTAAGGATTGGTTTTGCCAGTCTTGCCAGAAGTCTGCTAATTGTGAGATTAAATTTTTGCCCGCGATCGCTTGGCGGGGAAGTGGCGTAACTTTAATCAGAGCAGGAGTCATAACCACCTTAAAATGTTCGGCAAGATAGGGCTGACTTGAAACATTAATTACCTGTAAAGCCGATTTACAAGCTAAATTAGAAGATGAATTTTGCTGCAAAAACTTTTCTACTTCCTTAAGTAGCTCGCGCGTGTTGGGGCGATCGTCAATGAAGAGTAGTAGTTGCATTGAGCTATTTGAAGATACTTGCTGGCAATTGTTAATTTTTAATTAAGTCTATCCTAATTGTGAATACTCTACAAATCAAGTCAAAAATAAGCCGATCGTAACTGCCGTAATTAAACAAATATTAAACAAAAATTAAATGCGGATCTAAAAGTTCCCGAATCTTTGAATTGTTTGAGAATTCTTTAGATACCATAGAAATAATAGATTTTTATACTCTTAAGTAAAGCTAGCATGGTTAAACGCAGTCGAATCTGGTTATTGGTAATGTTATTGGCGATCGCCATCCAGTTTTCAGATATTGGATTTATAGATTTGGGCAGTGGTAGGGGAATTGCTGAAGCCTCAGACTATTTGCAGGAGCAAAAATTTTTTACAGATGTCTGGCAAATCGTCAATCATTCATACGTCGATAATACGTTTAACCATCAAAACTGGTACAAAGTGCGTAAAAAGTATAGTGGCAAAAAGTTTAAGTCGCGGGAAGAAACCTACGATGCCATTCAAGAGATGCTGGCAAGCCTAGACGATCCATTTACCCGCTTACTCAGACCCGATCAATACCGTAGTATGCAAACCAGTACGACTGGGGCTTTAACAGGGGTGGGCTTGCAGATAGTTGTCGATCCTGAAACCAAATTTTTAACCGTAGTTGCGCCGATTGAGGGTTCTCCTGCGGCTAAAGCTGACGTGCGATCGCTCGACCAAATTACTAAAATCGACAATGTTTCGACCCAAATTTTAAGCTTAGATGAATGTGCCGATCGCTTGCGCGGTGAAATTGGGAGTGAAGTGATTCTGACGATTAGCCGGATCAGTATGCCAATTAATAATGAAATTGATAAAGCTGAGAAAGTACCTCCTCAAGTTTTTGATGTAGTTTTGAAACGCGATCGCATTGCCGTCAATCCCGTAATTTTTAAGCTCAATCATGAAGGCAACAAGGAAATTGGGTACATTCGCCTCAATCAATTCAATGGCAATGCATCGATAGATATGGCAAGGGCAATTAGTATTTTAGAAGCAAAAAATGCCGAAGGCTATGTACTCGACTTACGGGGAAATCCGGGCGGGTTATTACAAGCAGGGATCGAAATTGCGCGAATGTGGCTGCCCAAAGGCGTGATCGTTTATACCGTAGATCGCCAAGGTATTCAAGATAACTTTGCCGCTAACGATTCTCCACTTACACTCGATCCTTTGGTAATTTTGACCGATGGCGGTACTGCTAGTGCTAGTGAAGTTTTATCTGGCGCGCTCCACGATAATGGTAGGGCAAAGCTGGTGGGAACGAGAACCTTTGGGAAAGGATTAGTCCAATCATTATTTGCGCTCGAAGACGGATCTGGTTTGGCAGTTACGATCGCCCATTACGAAACCCCAAACCATACAGATATTCATAAAAGCGGAATCCAGCCCGATGTGGAAGTGCTGCCATTAAATCCCTTAACCCGCAAACAGCTTGGGACTGATGACGACAGGCAGTATGTTGCGGCGGTAGAGTTATTGTCAAACAACCTATCTAATACAGGAAAAAGCCCAGAAAAAAGCGCGGAAATTTCTGATTTATTAACTACACCCGATAAATCCCTTCCCCAATAGACCCTACTAAAGATAAAATTCTATGGACGAAATTGATAAACCTGAAGAGATAAAATCTTTAGATAAAAATGGAACGGCGATCGCGCTGATTTTAGTAATTACTTTAGCGACAATATGTGGAGTAGTGGTGATTTTGTTGGCGATCGCCTTCGCTTTAGATCGAGTTAACTTTGATGAGGCAAAGGATATTTTTAGCTTGATTTTAATAGCTCTAGGATCGACTATAGGCTGGGCTTTAGGTTTTTATTATGGCTCACTAAAAAAATGAACGACTTTGGGTTTTATTATATATAGGACTTACACAAGATTCATAAGAATAGAAGGGTGCTTGAGTTGCTGAATTAGATAATCAGACATAAGCCCAAGTTTAAGTTGATAAATCGTTTTACCAACTTTGACAGCCAAACGCTTGAGATGATTCCAAACTAACATGGCACAAGCAATATGATTGCGCTGGATTCTTGACTTTCGACATTGGCAGGATTCAATTCCAG
>Ga0163154_10004771_pt1 | contig 17632 bp, 15 predicted proteins | sample OliLakLV19MP9P1_FD_148649 | JGI IMG/M metagenome (GOLD analysis project Ga0163154, IMG submission 148649) | Freshwater microbial mat bacterial communities from Lake Vanda, McMurdo Dry Valleys, Antarctica - Oligotrophic Lake LV.19.MP9.P1 | ecosystem: Environmental > Aquatic > Freshwater > Lake >...
TCACTAACCTGCCGCTGCTGCTGGGGCTGCCCTTTGCTTTTTTCGCCTTTCCCAAAGCCATCACTTGATGGCGGTTGCGATGAATTTTGAGAGTTTTGATTCAGCTTCTCTTCCAACTGAGTCAGGCCTTCATTCAGCACTAGCACCAACGCCTGAATACTCGCTGGTGTGCTATCCCAGTCTGCCTTCGCTACTTTAATGTCGGCAATCTCGATGTCGTCACTCATAGTTTCAACTTAGCTGAACCATTGAGCTGAAATACCTAATTCTTCCTTAAACTTCTGGGACGGTTACTTGAAATTAAATCGCTCATTTTTCAATCTACTCTCTACCCTACTTTGAACGACTACTGTTTGATTTCCTGTATAAGTTAGTTGATTACGGTATAAATCGTAATCAAAAGCAATTAAAAGTTTGAAGACTCAGTGATCTAAAATTGCTGTAGAGAGTAATACTGATCGAAATTTTATCCATGAATAACAATGTGAAGATTGAATGCTTTTTCATACAACGTATACAATTCAAACATGCCGATAAACATGATTTCAAACGTCCTTGCGTCATACTTTTTAAGTAGGGCTTTACAACGTCATTCAGAAGAAAATCATGAGTGAGAAGCTTGATAACTTCACTAACGGTCTCCGAGATAAATTAAATGATATCAACGCTCGTCTGTCATCAGTCGGAGGAACCATAAAGCCTGCTCCTAAAGAAACCCAAGTAGCGATTGAATCCAAAGGGTATGAGGTTAAAGTATCGCTGGAAACTAAGCACATAGAACATCCTGAGATTTGATGTTGCCTTTACTCATGGCATTGGTTTCTAAACGAGCGATCGCGATCGTTCCGTGAATGATGATCATTGCTAGTCAAGCATTCTAGGAATCATCAGGCATTGACAATCCAGCGTCTTACTCCCAGTGCATTCAGATCTTTGACTTCTCCAAGTGATTGGAGATCTAGAAACTCGCGACTGCTTCATTGAATACTGCTAGATACAACCGTTCTCGGAGTTTTTATGTCCTCTTCTTTAGCTCAAGGTATTCTCGTCACCATCATTGGTGAAGCTGTATTGCAGGATCGGCTGATTCATCTGCTCACAAAACTGGATGTATCCGGCTACACGATTAGCGCGGCGCAGGGTGCTGGAAGTCATGGTAGGCGGATGGGCGATATTGCTGGTTACAACACCAACATTGAAGTCAAAGTCATCGTTACCTTAGAAATATCCGACCAATTGCTGGAGGCCCTGAAGCCGCTTCAGGCTAATCACGCTTTGATTGCGTTCCGACAAACTGTAGAGGGCTTGTTTGATTAAACAGGGGCTTATTGCAATCACTACAGTGAGGAAGAGGGCATGAGCACATGGTATCAGTTGGATTCAGCCGAGGTGTTACAGCAATTCGATACAAATGCTGATCGCGGTCTCAGTCAATCGCAGGTAGCTCATCGTCTGAAGAAATATGGCTTCAATGAATTGACCGAGCAGCCAGGGGAAAGCCTCTGGCAGATTTTGTGGAAGCAATTGACGGCAACAATGGTTGTGGTTTTAATTGTCGCTGCTCTGATCTCGGTTGCTCTACGTGACTACACCAATGCCGTTGCGATTTTTGCCATTGTTGCCTTTAACGCCATTTTGGGAGTCCGACGAGAATATCAGGCAGGGCAGGCGATCGCCGCACTCAAAAAGTTGGCGGTGTCCACCGTGAAGGTGCGGCGTGACGATCGGGTGCAGGCGATCTCAGCCCGTCAGCTTGTGCCCGGTGACATCGTTCTCCTGGAAACTGGAAACCTGGTGTCAGCCGACTATCGGTTGCTGGAGAGTGCCAATCTCCGAATTCAGGAAGCCTCATTGACCGGAGAATCGGAACCAACGGATAAGAATACTCAGATACCGAAGCAGGTCAAGACGGATCTACCTTTAGCCGATCGCCACAACATGGCGTACATGGGAACCGTGATTACCTACGGACGCGGATTGGCAGTCGTGACGGAAACAGGCAACCACACAGAGTTAGGACATATTGCAACGGCAATTCAAACCGTACAGCCCAAACCGACCCCACTCCAGCACCGTCTAGACCAACTCGGCGTAAGGCTGGCAATCATCACGATGAGCCTCGTCGTTTTAATCTTTGGGCTGGGTTTGCTGCGGGGCGAGGAATTGTCGTTCATGTTCTCCTCACCGCTGTAAGTTTAGCCGTTGCAGCCATACCCGAAGGCTTACCAGCCGTGGTGACCATTTCCCTAGCACTGGGGGCACAGCGCATGTTGAAGCAGCACGCCCTCATCCGTAAACTCCCCGCTGTTGAAACATTAGGCTCGGTGACGGTGATTTGCTCAGATAAAACCGGCACGCTGACCGAGAATCGGATGACGGCTACTTTGTTGGCTGTGGCGGGGCACCGGGTTGATTTAACCACACCACAACATCGTGCTGACCTAGATATTGATGAGGAGCCGTCTAGTCTGTTACAAGAACAGCCGGAACTGGCGTGGCTGCTGACGGGTGCCGCGCTCTGCAATAATGCGCTCCTGGAACCTGATCTCGATCGCCCCCATCAGTTTCACACCGTGGGAGATCCGACTGAAGGGGCGCTGGTGATGGTGGCTGCCCATATGGGGTTGTGGAAGGCAAAATTAGAGCAAGCATTGCCTCGTATGGCAGAAAAACCATTTGATGCAGTACGTAAGCGGATGACAACGGTTCATACCATCCCACCTGTCACAACTCCGATGCCAGAACCCCTGCAACAAGTGGTGTCTGAGTGCTTGGGGTTAGGAGAGATCGCTTACATTGCCTTTACCAAAGGGGGTGTGGGCAGTTTGCTGGAGGTTTCCACTCAGGTCTGGGTGCACGGGCAAGCAGCGCCGATGGACGAGCACTGGCGACAAAAAATTATTGAGAACAATGACCAGCTGGCACGAAATGGGCTGCGCGTTTTAGGAATTGCCTTTCGCCCCCTGGCTTCACAGACCCTTGAACCAGACGGAGAACCGCTGGAGCGGAACCTGATCTTCATTGGCATGATTGGCATGATTGATCCCGTTCGTCCTGAAGTGAAAGAAGCGGTGCTGATGTGCCAAGACGCAGGCATTCGTCCGGTCATGATCACAGGCGATCACCCCCTCACGGCTCAAGCGATCGCCCGTGAACTGGGCATTGTGCCCAACGACTCGATTCTCACGGGGCAAGCGCTATCCCAACTATCTAGAGAAGCACTGGTCGATCGGGTCGAAGCGATCTCGGTTTATGCCCGCGTTTCGCCCCAAAATAAATTGGACATTGTGCAAGCGTTGCAGAACCAAGGACATATTGTGGCGATGACGGGGGATGGAGTCAACGATGCCCCTGCGTTAAAGCAAGCGAATATTGGGATTGCCATGGGCATCACCGGCACTGATGTAGCGAAAGAAGCCGCTGACATGGTGTTGCTAGACGATAATTTTGCCACCATTGTCGCAGCAACCAAAGAAGGGCGAGTCATCTACGACAACATTCGCAAGTTTATCAAGTACACCTTAACCGGGAATGCGGGTGAACTCTGGGTCATTCTGCTGGCTCCCTTTTTGGGGATGCCGCTGCCGCTGATTCCGCTGCAAATTTTGTGGATTAATCTCTTGGCAGATGGTCTGCTGGCACTCGCATTGAGTGTAGAACCTGCCGAACGAAAGATCATGCGCCGCCCCCCGCGTCGCCCGGATGAGAGCATTTTTGATCGAGGGGTAGGTCGAGGTATTGTTTGGATCGGGCTATTGCTCGGATTGGTTTTGCTGGCTGTCGCCTATCGCTACTGGTCCACGGGTCAGGCAAGCTGGCAAACCATGGTGTTTACAACCCTCGCCCTATCACGCATGGGCATGGCTGAAACCATGCGTTCCGATCGCGATTCCATCTTTCGGATTGGCTTACTTTCAAACAAACCCCTCTTGGGAGCCGTAGCCCTGACGTTTGGGTTGCAAATGGCAGTGGTTTACAGTCCAGTTTTACAAACCGTGTTCCAAACGACATCTTTATCGGCGATCGAGCTCGCCATTAGCGTCGCTTTGAGTGCCATCGTTTTTGGGGCGATCGAGCTAGAGAAGGGATTGATTCGGCGTAAGTGAGAGAACAATTCTAGATAACCTGTTCATCTCTACTTACAGATATTTCTAGCAATTCAATGATTTTTTGACGACTTACTATTCATCTGTGATTCAAGCAACAAATCAATCATTAACTCAAACGCTGGGCTGTTATGTTCATAGTTGTTAGTTGATATCAGATGCTAGCAATGATTCATTCACGTCATTGATATCACCTTAATATCTACACAAACCTCAAGATTTCTAAACAAGAGGAATTATTATGTCTGACAACCAAACGATCCAGAACATCATTCACGCCACTGTAACCACTCCTCAGCGAATCATCCGCTATATTTCAAGCGCAGCGATCCGGACTTTCAGCCCTAGCGATGACCACTATCCACCGACTGGAGTTCAACCCTTTGAGGGAGATCCAGCAGATGAGAAGCCGCTCTGATATTTGATTAATCCACAGTCCCAACTTGGCTATTACCAATGACCTCACATCATCCGATTTGGACGCTGACACCCGATAACGTTTATCAAACCTTGGGCACCTCGGCTCAGGGTCTTACGGGGGCTGAGTCCGCATCCCGGCTCAAGCACTATGGCTACAATGAGTTGCCAGAAGCCGCACGGCGATCGCTGCTCTTACGCTTCACTGACCAGTTGACGCACTTCATGGCATTGCTGTTGTGGGTGGCAGGCGTTTTGGCCTTTATCTCTGGCACCCCCGAACTGGGTTGGGCAATTTGGGCAGTAATCTGGATTAATGCAGCCTTTAGTTTTTGGCAGGAATACCAGGCAGAGCAGGCGTTAGCCGCCTTGAAACGAGTCTTACCTGCTCAAGTTAAAGTCTATCGAGATGGCAACCCATCGACGATTCTGGCGCGGGAGTTAGTGTCCGGGGATGTGATCCAGTTAGAAGAGGGCGATCGCATCTCTGCCGATGCCAGATTGGTTTCCAGTCAGTCTTTGTCTGTGGATGTTTCGGTACTCACGGGCGAGTCGCTGCCGGTCGCTCGCAATGCCGACCCTGTTACATCAGAAACCTTGCAGCCTGTTGAGGTCGCTAATCTCGTCTTTGCAGGGTCTACAGTCGCCGCTGGACGAGGCATGGCGGTCGTTAACGCCACGGGCATGCAAACGGAATTTGGGCAAGTGGCTCATTTGACTGCCAATGTCAAACGGGAACCGAGTACCCTTGAGGTACAAATTGCCAAAGTTGTTCAGTTAATCACCGTCCTGGCAGTGGGGATGGGAACTACCGTGTTCCTGTTAAGCTACCTGCTGATTGGCATTGATGTGAAGGAAAGCTTTATCTTTGGCATCGGCATCATTGTGGCTAACGTGCCAGAAGGACTACTGCCGACGGTCTCGCTGGCTCTGGCGATCGCGGTTCAGCGCATGGCAAAACGGAAGGCTCTGGTGCGTCGCCTCTCTGCGGTTGAAACCTTGAGCGCTGTAACGGTGATCTGTACGGATAAAACAGGCACCTTGACGAAAAATGAGATGACCGTCTGTGCCGTCTGGATTCCCAATGGCAGAAGCGATGCAGCCTCGATCGAGGTGACGGGTGTGGGCTATAGTCCTGAGGGAAAGGTGCAGATTCCTGACTCTGTTGAACCGCAGAAAGTCCATCTGCTGCTAGCAGGAGCCGCCCTTTGTTCCAATGCAAAATTGCTCCATCCGGCAGGTTCCAGTCGGTGGCAGGAGATGGGTGATCCAACCGAGGCGGCGTTGCTGGTGGTGGCGATGAAAGCGGGGTTAGACCTTGAAACCTTGCAGCAGCGATCGCCCAGGCTCCATGAAGTCCCGTTTGATTCTCGGCGCAGAATGATGACCGTGGTTTTAGATTGGCAGTCGTCTGACCTGTGGAAGACTGACGCTCCCAATCTCAGCGTGACGAAAGGTGCCCCAATCGAGGTGTTGCAACACTGCCGCTTTGTTCTGCAAGAGGGGCACCCCCAGGAACTGACTGCTGCCGATCGGGATCAGGTCACTGCCATGAATGATCACCTGGCTAGGCAGGGCTATCGAGTCTTGAGTATCGCCGCTCGTAAGGGCGGAAAGGAACTACTGGATGCAGGCAATTTAGAGTGTGACCTGACTTTTATTGGACTGGTGGCAATGATCGATCCACCCCGGACTGAAGTTACAGAGGCAATCACCCAATGTCATCAAGCCGGCATTGCCGTCACGATGGTAACAGGCGACTATGGCGTGACCGCAGAAGCGATCGCTCGTCGGATTGGCTTAGTCACAGACAAAGCGAAGGTTGTGACGGGTGAAGCAATGGGACATCTCACGGATGCCCAACTCCGCCAAATTTTGCACGATCCCAAAGCAGAGTTAATCTTTGCGCGAGTGGCACCTGAGCAAAAGTTGAGATTGGTAGAAGCCTATAAAGCGCTCGGTCATATCGTTGCGGTGACGGGAGATGGCGTGAATGACGCTCCGGCACTGCGGGCTGCCCATATTGGCATTGCCATGGGCATGAACGGTACAGATGTAGCGCGGGAAGCTGCTGACATTGTGTTGATTGATGATAACTTTGCCACGATCGTGAGTGCGATTGAGCAGGGACGATCGGTGTATCAGAATATTCGCAAATTCATGACTTATATTCTGTCCTCCAATGTTCCTGAACTTGTGCCGTTTCTGGCAATGATCGCGTTCAAAATTCCGCCTGCGCTGACGATTTTGCAAATTCTGGCGATTGATTTAGGAACCGATATGCTTCCAGCGCTGGCATTAGGCGCAGAACTACCTGAAGCCGGGATCATGCAGCAACACCCCAGACCGAAAAACAAACCGTTGCTAGATCGGGGGCTATTACTTCGGGCTTATGGTTTCATCGGCATGATTGAGGCGATCGCGGGGATGACAGGCTTCTTTCTGGTGTGGTGGAGCCACGGCTATGCGATCGCCGACATTCAGCGCGTCACTCCAGCCATTTTGACTCACACCGCCGATCCGACTGTCACTGCCATTTATCAGCAGGCAACTACCATGACCTTAGCCGCGATTGTGGCGTGTCAGGTGGGCAATATTTTTGCCTGCCGCTCCGATCGCGTTTCTCTCTTCAAAAGCGGCTGGTTTAGCAATCGCCTGGTGTGGGTGGGCATTGCCGTTGAGTTAGGCTTGCTGCTGGCAATTATCAATATCGCTCCGCTCTCTCACATTTTTGGAACAGGCTCTCTGACTTCCTGGCAGTGGTTGGTTTTACTGGCTTGTCCTCCGATCGTGCTGATTGCGGATGAACTCCGAAAGAAGCTGATTCGCACCCGGATGAAACCGATCGAGACAAGCAAAAGGTAACTCCAGCAGAGTCAGGCAAAGTCATGATGGCTTACACAGAATGGTTGAAACGATGACTAAAACCAAAGCGCTTTCTCTCGATGAGTTATGGCAATCGGTATCGATCGATGGTCGAATTTTCGATTCCGGCTTACTAACCGATCTTCCTGATTTAGCCCGCTGCTATCTGGAATATGCGATCGCCCCCGGTACACCACTCGCCTCAGCCGTTCGACTCTGGATGCACGGCAAAATTAAACTGGGGGGAAAATGGCACCCCTTTAAGGGGTCTGACACTGTTCCTGGCCATGAAGTACCACATCGCCTGAAAACTTTTCCCCGCAAGTGTTTCAGACTGTGATCTTGCCTATTCTAGTCAAGGCTGATGCACAAAAATCGCTGCCAGCGAGTTGGGGCAGAGCGTGATTGATCACTTCTACTCATCTTCTGTTTGGCTAGCAATCATTGCGTGGGCAGCAGAAGTGCGGGGACGAGATCGGGCTTTGGCGGTCTTGAATCCTGCAAGATTACGCCTGTAGTACGGGCTTTTAGAGGTGGCGCAGTCCAAAAGTAGTCCAGCCTGCTTGTAGTATGGCTTTTCCGCCTTCAGTAGAACTGATCATTGGTGGTCAATTCACATTTCATTTGCCCGAGCCTACCTAGATTTCTCTCCTTTCTGACAGGTAATGAGTTCCTGATCGCCGCTCGAATGTCGTCAGAGCAATGCTTTTCACAGCAAACTGATCGCTAAAACTGCTTTCTAGCATAGGTTCTGGAAGATATGATACCTAATTGTCAGGAACGGTGTCATACCCCTTTAAGAGGCTCGCAGCCCGCCCTGAACGTCAATTGGTGTGAGCTAATTGTCACTCGCCCGTCAGATGGCAAAATCCTCTATGAAAATGCATTCATCACCAGTCATGATCTCAATGAAGCGAGTGTGCCCTTAGTCACGGCGGCGGGTCGCTGCCGTTGGAAGACAGAAAATGAAAATCACAATGTCCTCAAAACCAAGGGGTATCACTTGGAACCCAACTTTGGGCATGGTCAAGCGCATTTAGCCGCTCCTTTGCTAACCTTGAACTTGTTGGCATTCCTGTTTCATACCGTCTTACATCTCACCGAGCACGCTTACCAGCAGATGCGCCAAAAGCGAGGCACTCGTAAAGGCTTTTTTCAAGACATTGTCAGCTTGACTAAATATCTCATCTTTGAGCATTGGCAATCCTTGATTGACTTCATGCTCTATGGCTCTCCATCCCCTCAGTCTGCTAACTCCTCTTAGCTTTTTTGAATTTGGAATTGCTGCTTCCCAGTGTTGTTATAGAGCCAGACGATCGGAATCCGCATAGCAACCGTAGCCGCACTTTGCCATGCCACCCATGCTGGGTTGGGATGACCCTGAAACCAAGGAATAATATGCCATACCGCCCACACCGTTCCTAAAATGATGTGAGCATAGGTCTGCCATTCAAACAGGACGTAGTACAAGCGCGCAGAGGGGATGGCAGCAAGCACCAGCCAGATGACAAGTTCAGAGAGGAGATCCGGCTTTATACCCCGACGTTTGGCTAATGCTTGGGCTAAGTTGGTTCCAAGTAGAACAGCAGAGGCAATGAGTAGACCGTACCAGCGAATTTGCAGGGGTCCCAGATGAATCAAAAGTGATCCTGGAGACGTGAACTGCAAGGTTAAAGGGAGGATGGACTCAGGCAGCAGCATGGGAAACGATCGCAGCGTCAGCCTAACGATTGTAGCGATCACATACAGCGCTTTTCAGTCATATAGGGAACACCTATAATGCTATAAAGCCTGACGCTGAAGGCGTTCTGCCATCTCTGATGTCCCTATGAGGCTGCGATCCGCTGCATCAACCCCAAATACCTTCTCAATGAAGATTGCGCGTCAGAGCGTTTTCAAGTAAAACACTTTATTTTTTCGCTTTGCCTTTAGCATTTCTACTGCCTGCACCGACTGGTTCAGTCCGCCGCAAGCCTTCCAATTGCTTGAGTTGCTGGGACTGTGCTGCCAAGCGAATCGAAAGGCGATCGCCCACCAGTTCACACAGCTCAAAGATGAATGGTTCCACAATCTCGTAATACACACTGACTCCCTGAGGCGTGCGGGAGACAATGCCTGCCTGCGCGAGAATCTTCAGGTGCTTTGAGACATTCGCTTGGCCTAAGCCAGTTTCTTCCATAATTTCGGTAACATTCTTCGAGCCTGTCTTCAAAGAACATAACACCTGCAAGCGGCTGAGTTCGGACAGCACTTTGAAGTAATCAGCCACTTGAGCTAGGGCAGAAGGAGGTAGGGTCATAGGGACAGAAAATTGCTTTTAGACAGGTCTTAATTCATTCTAAACTATATCAAATATATTGCTATATGGTAATATAATCAATAGCAAGCATCGAATGATCGTCAGAGTTCCCAGTCCCAAACCCGGAAATCCTTGCTCTCCTGCCGCTCTGGACAGCGATCGTCGATGACGGCTCAGCGGCTATTGAAGGCTGGCCTTTCAGACGTGATCCATTTAGCATGTGGCATTGGTGCTTGGATGAAAGCTGGATACCCGATTTAAGTTTGACTGGAGATAACCTGATGGACACTGCTCGAAAACGGATTCTGATTGTGGGGGGTGTTGCCGGAGGTGCTTCTTGTGCCGCTCGTGCCCGTCGCCTCTCCGAAACGGCTGAGATTATGATGTTTGAGCGAGGTTCGTTTGTTTCGTTCGCCAACTGTGGGTTGCCTTACTATGTGGGCGATGTGATTACGGATGAGAAAAAGCTGCTTGTTGCTAGTGCGGAGCTGTTTCGACAGCGTTTCAACATTGATGTGCGATTAGAAAATGAAGTGATTGAGATCGATCGCGCGACCCAACAAATTACCATTAAGAATCGTAAAACAGCGGCGGTGTATCAGGAATCTTATGATGCACTGGTATTAGCTCCGGGTGCAGCTCCCATTCGTCCACCCTTGCCAGGAATTGATTTACCTGGCATCTTTGCCCTGCGAACCATTCCGGACAGCCGCCGCATTCGAGAATGGATTGACAAGCATCAGGTAAAGCAAGCGGTAGTTGTAGGAGGTGGATTCATTGGGTTAGAGATGGCAGAAAATCTGGTGCATCGGGGAATTGGGGTGACCCTGATTGAAGCCCAACCCCAAGTGATGGCACCGCTCGATCCAGAAATGGTGGCGACCGTACATGAACGCTTGCGATCGCACCATGTCACCCTTTGCTTGGGCGATAGCGTTGCCAGATTTGAACCCAGTGACAATGGTGGAATTTGTGTCTCTACAAAATCAGGAGCCACCCATACTGCCGAGTTGGTAATTTTAGGCATTGGGGTGCGTCCTGAAACGGTACTGGCAAAAGCCGCAGGGCTAGAAATTGGCGATCGCGGCGGGATTCGTGTCAATGCCCAGATGCAAACCAGCGATCCAAACATCTGGGCGGTGGGTGATGCGGTTGAGGTCAAAGATTTTGTGACTGGCGAGTGGACGGTGATTCCTTTAGCGGGACCTGCCAATCGCCAGGGACGCATTGCGGCAGATGTCATCTGCGGACGCGATAGCGCCTTCCGGGGAGTGCAGGGAACCTCCGTCTGCGGTGTATTTGGATTGACGATCGCCTCGACTGGAGCCAACGAGAAAACTCTGCAACGTCTGGGATGGAGCTACAGCAAAGTCTATCTCCATCCAGGACATCACGTTGGCTACTATCCGAACGCGAAACCAATTGATTTGAAACTTCTGTTTTCAAACCAGGATGGGCGGATTCTGGGGGCACAGGCAGTGGGAGAAGAAGGTGCGGAAAAACGGATTGATGTGATTGCCATGGCGCTGCAAACTGGAGCAACGGTATTTGATCTTGAGGAAGCCGAATTGTGTTATGCACCCCAATTTGGAGCTGCCAAAGACCCGGTGAATATGGCGGGTATGATTGCTGCCAATGCGCTAAGGGGCGATGCACCGCTGGTTTACTGGCAGCAACTCGCAGATTTGAATGACGGCTTGCTGCTGGATGTCCGCAACGTGGATGAGTTTGAAGCAGGACATGTCGAAGGCGCAGTCAATATTCCTCTGTCTCAATTGCGCGATCGCCTGCATGAACTGAACCCCGATCAAGCGATCTGGGTCTATTGTCAGGTCGGGCAGCGCGCTTACTATGCGACCCGCGCTTTGCGATTGAATGGGTTTAATGCCTGTAATCTCAGCGGTGGAATCAAAACCTATCAGTCAATCTCCTGGAATTAAGTTTTTGGCAGTCAGTCCTTGTTTCTTTAGGGTCTACCGCGCATTGGATTGCTGACCACAGTAAGACAAAGAGAAAGACTTTCAGGAAAGAATAAATGAATTGTAATATCTTCAATATCAGGCAACCTATGCGAAAGCTGCGACTTGGGCGTGGTCGATCAAAATTTACTCATGGTCATCGGGAGTTGTTTCAATAATCGCTTTCTATTGGTTGGCTTACTTCACTGATTTTCTTGGCTCTTACCTCTGGGGAGAGCGTCTTCTGCCCGAATCTCCTGAACCTGTCCGACAACAAAAACAAGCGTAAATGGTTGGTTCATTTCGCGTTCCACAAAGGCTTGCACCAAAGACACTTGCTTAGGCGTAATCGGCTCTTGAGCGCGCACATTCAAATACACTTCCGGTGGATGTGCTAACCAATTGGTTTGAATCTTGAGTAGTCCCAGGCGCTGAAAGGTTACAGTGCGATTTAGCAGCGCTTGTTTCAGGCTCGTTTCGAGTTGTGCCTGTCGTACAAGGCGAAAAGAACTGATGCCTAGTGGCACAACTAGCGTGGCGGTTAAGACCAATGTCCAGAGTAAGGCTCTGCGGGCGCGTTGCAGCGAGGCATAGCCCGCCAGTAAAAATGTCATCATGCAGGCAAGTGTGATGCCCAACAGATTCGTCAGATAGAGCAGCGTTGCCCCCCAACTCAATGCCCAGTTCGCCTGCGATAGCCCTAAGCCTACGACACAGATGGGAGGCATCAGTGCAACAGCGATCGCGGTGCCGGCCAGACTCCCCGCAAGCTTGGGCTGCACTTTGGCATAGCCACTAATGCCACCTGCCACAATGGCAATGCCCAAATCCAACAGAGTGGGCTCTGAGCGAGCCAGCACTTCACTGCCATAGCTGGAAAGTCCGACCAATTTCCCTAAACTAAAGGAGATGGCGATCGCTAACAAAGTGCCGATGCCAACGGCAACAATGCCTTTCCGAAAGAGGGGAAAGTCTCCCTCCAAGGCACCAAAGGCAAGTCCTCGAATCGGCAACATCAGCGGGGCAATGATCATCGCACCAATGATCACAGCAGCACTGTTTGCCAGCAAGCCAAAGGTGGCGATCGCGCAGGAACCGACGACTAAAACCAGGTAGGCTGAATCCGGTGTTGCTTCCGTCAGCAGGTCTGCTCGAAGCTGCTGCAATTGCTCCAGTACAGCTCCTTTACGCCGAAAGGATTGGAATCGTCTACGTAGGTCATTTAGCAACCGTTTCTCCTCCCTCCCCTGAAGCATCCCTTGATCCTCCCCATTCTTCTCACAATTCTAAGGGTCATTGAGAACCAGAAGTCATGCCACCATAATCTAAGGGTGAACGCAATCTTTCTCTGAACCTATGGCAGTTACATCCTCCTTGGGCGAAATCGCCATTGAAACCAACCTCAAGCAGTTTCTGCTGGTGCTCTCAGTCTCGCTCAGTGTGGCGACTCTACCCCAAATTGTTAGCTGGTTTCGCCATATTCCTTATACGTTGCTGTTAGTCATTGTCGGGTTAGGGTTAGCGCTGTTCGATATACGTCTGGTTAATCTTTCACCGGGGTTGATTCTGTCCATCTTTCTGCCACCGCTGCTGGTTGAGGCAGCTTGGAATTTGCAATGGTCAAAATTAAAGCAGGACCTCGTTCCCATTTGCCTGTTTGCGATCGTGGGCGTGCTGATCTCCATTGCGGGAGTCGCCTTTGGGCTACACCAATTGGCAGGCTTATCCCTGACGACAGCGCTGCTGCTGGGAGCCAGTCTATCTGCCACCGATCCTGTTTCCGTGACTGCTCTGTTTCGCGAATTGGGTGTCGAAAAACGCCTGTCCGTTTTAATGGAAGGCGAAAGCTTATTTAATGATGGTGTGGCAGTCGTTGCCTTTAGTTTTTTGGTCGCCTTTTCGCTTGGCACCAGTGAACTGGCAGTGCAGCCGATTCTGTCTCAGTTCTTGCAGGTGGTCGGCATTGGTGTTGGCATCGGCAGCTTGATGGGATTTGGCATCTCATACCTGACCCAACGCTTTGATTTACCCTTGGTGGAACAGTCTTTAACGCTCGTTTCGGCATATGGGACGTACATGATTACTGAAGATCTGGGTGGATCGGGCGTGATTGGAGTTGTCACCACAGGCTTAATTTTAGGCAACTTTGGCTCTCGCATTGGCATGAATCCCCGGACGCGGGTGATCGTTAGCGAATTTTGGGAGTTCCTGTCATTTTTTGTCAATTCGATCGTGTTCTTGCTCATTGGCGACCAGATTCGGTTTGCTGTCTTAGGCGAGAATCTGAGCACGATCGCGCTGACCATTGGTGCAATGATTCTGACACGGGCGATCGCCATCTATGGCTTAAGTTGGGTTAGCAATCGTGTTGCCCAATCAGACATTCCGGTTCCAGACCAAACAATCTTGTGGTGGGGCGGTTTACGGGGTTCGGTGTCGATCGCACTAGCGTTGAGTATTCCCGTCTTGCTGCCAGAACGAGAAAAAATCATCGCGACAGTGTTTGGCGTGGTTCTGTTCACGCTCTTGGTTCAGGGCTTAACGATTCAGCCATTGCTGAAAATATTGAACCTACTAGGCAACCAACCCATCCGTCAGCGCTATGCTGAGGCGATCGCGCGTCAAACGGCGCTCCAGCGGGTATTGCAATATCTGGGAACGATCGAAAATCGTCCCGGCATTGATCCAGAGGTTTACCGTGATCAAACGGCACTGGTGCAAGGTGAATTGACCAATCTACAAACAGAAATTGATCAACTTCTGGATGAACATCCCGATCTGCAAAACTTGATCGCGTGTCAATTGCAAGCGGAACTGCAAGCGATCGAGACAGAAACCTACGCTGAATTCGTTCGGGCAGGACAGCTTAACCGAGAACTTTCACCTTGTTTGCAACAAGTCACAGCAGGTCAAAATAAATCAGCAATGCGAGAGGCTAACGATAATTGAGATACACTCGAAAAAGAAATAAATAATATTTCGCATCACCGCTGCTGCTTTTACAGACGACGAGGATATCCATGGAAAGCATTGTTACCGATAGTCAGCGCTGGTTATCCGATCCAACTGTAGTGAAATTCATCACAGCAATCATTGGTATTTTTATCATCAATTTAGTGGTTCATTTCTCTCGTCGTTCGCTCTCCCAGTTTATTCCCGACGCTGATATTCGCTATCGGTTTCGTAAGGTATTCACCTCTCTTAGCTATCTGGTAATTGTGCTGTTTCTGACGATCGTATTCAACGATCGCTTGGGGCAACTCACGGTTGTATTCGGAGTTATCGGTGCAGGGGTTGCTTTCGCACTACAAGAGGTCATTGCCAGCTTTGCCGGATGGCTCGCCATTTCATCAGGGCAGTTTTACAAACCAGGCGATCGAGTACAGCTAGGTGGCATTATGGGCGATGTGATTGACATCAGCATTTTGCGAACGACCGTGATGGAAATTGGTGGCTGGGTCAAGGCAGATCAGTACAACGGAAGGATTGTGCGGATTGCCAACAGTTTTGTGTTCAAAGAGCCTGTCTTTAACTACTCGGCTGATTTTGCCTTCGTTTGGGATGAAATTATCATTCCTGTAAAATATGGCAGTGACCATCGGTTAGCGAGACAAATTCTTCAGAAAGTTGCCGATGAAGTGGTCGGGGAATACGTCGCTCAGGCTCAAGTGGAATGGAAAAATTTAGTGCGTAAATATTTGATTGAAGATGCCAGCATTGAACCGATGGTGACATTAGTGACAACTGACAATTGGATGGAATTTACATTGCGCTATGTTGTGGATTACAAAGCACGGCGGATCAAAAAAGATCAACTTTTTACCCGCATACTGGATGAATTTCTAAGTACGGACGGGCACGTTGCCTTCGCCTCAATGACAGTTCACTTAGTGGAAACGCCAGTCTTTGATGTCAGAGTGACTCATATGGAAAATGGATCAAACACGATCCCAAAGTAAATGCCTCGGTATAAACGCTTCAGTCCCCGTTGGCAGTAACACTAGAATACCCAAGAACGACTACACTCGTTTACACCCTACCCGATCGAGCAGGTTTTGATGGACGCTTCCCTAACGATTACGGTTCTGATTAGTGCAACTGTATTGGTGGGCATTGGTGCTCAGGTTTTAGCCAAATGGCTTCAGATCCCCAGCATTGTTTTGCTGTTGTTGTTTGGCATCATTCTGGGTTCCAGTGGCTTGGGCTTGATTGAGCCAGCGCTTCTGGGTAGTGGCTTAGAAGTCATCGTGTCGCTTGCGATCGCCTTAATTTTGTTTGAGGGTGGGCTGAGCTTACAGATTCGCGATTTGAGTAGTGTTTCAGTCAGTCTCCGCAATCTCATCACGATTGGCGTGCTGATTACCCTGTTGGGAGCGGCGATCGCGGCTCATGCCTTCAGCGCGTTTCCGTGGTCGATCGCGTTTCTCTATGCCTCATTAGTGGTTGTCACAGGCCCAACTGTGGTGACTCCCTTATTCAAACTCGTTGGCGTTGAACAGCGAGTCGCAAGGCTCTTGGAGGGCGAGGGCATTTTGATTGATCCCATTGGGGCGATCGTCGCGGTAATCATGCTGAACATTATTTTGAGCAGCAATGACGTACCACTGGTTTTGGTTGGCACTGCCATCCCATTACTCTTGCTGAAGGGATTGGGGCTGAGGTTAGGGATTGGCGTGGCGATCGGGCTGATTGCAGGCGGCTTACTGAGTTTGCTGCTCAAGCAATCCAAGTCACTGCCGCAAGAATTAAAAAACTTGGTGGTCTTAGCAGCCGTATGGGGCGCTTTTAGTCTGGCGCAGGCATTGCGAAGTGAGTCAGGGCTGTTAGTCGTGGTGCTGATGGGCATCATCTTACGGGCGGCTGTGATTCCCGAAGAACGCCTGATTCGACAGTTCAATGAACAGTTGGGTATTCTGGCAAACTCGATGTTGTTCATTTTGCTGGCGGCTGATTTGGCGATCGCCAATGTGTTTGCTTTGGGTTGGCAAAGTGTCCTGACCGTGCTGATGCTGATGCTTGTAGTGAGTCCCATCAATATTTCGCTATCAACCTGGAATCGAGGCTTTAGTTGGAAACAGCGATTCTTTCTTGCTTGGATTGCCCCCCGTGGTATTGTCGCAGCGTCCATGGCTTCCTTGTTTGCTGTCTCCCTGACGGAAGAGAGCCTTAGCGGTGGCGAAGCGATGAAAGCCCTTGTGTTTCTCACCATTCTCATGACCGTCTTTGTGCAAGGACTGACTGCTGGATGGGTCGCCCGCTGGCTGGGATTGCAGACAAAGCAAGTCAGAACGGCAATCATGGGGGATCATCCATTAAGCCAACTGCTGGTTCGCTTACTCCAGCAGAAAGGGCAGACGGCTGTTTTAATTGGTTTGCATACGCATGATGCGAAATTCATGCAACTCGACGAAATTCCTATTGTCAGTCAATATTTAGACTTCGGGGAGCTAGAGGCGGAAGGGATTACTCCTTAAGTACCTTTCTGGCGATCACGAACAATCCAGAGCTAAACGGCATCTTAGCCCAACGGGCGCTGGAATTGTTTCGACCCGACACTGTTGCCACCGTATCCAAGCCCCCATTGAATGGAGGCGATCATCCCAGCTTTGCAGCAACGGGAATTAAGCTTGCTTTTGCCTCCCAGGTCTCCCTTGATCGATGGAATCAGTCTCTCGCTGCGCAGAGTGCAACGGGCGCACCTAGAGGTTGGGGGAGTGAAGGGTAAGCGATAGTGAGTGGTCAGCAAACAAAGGATCAAAGCGCCCATTCACCCAAGCCAAACGCAGATGGAGCAGATGATTAAAGCCGGTTTCACTCCAACGCATGCCAGTGCCCTTAAAACGTTGGGTGATGAGCCACTTGCAGGCACCCCAATTCTCTCATGATTAGCCGCACATAACCGTGCCGCAATTGATGGCGCAGTCGTTCAAACCATTGCTGAGGCGTGCGGGTGGGCATGGTTTGACCATAAGCTGCAGCGGCTTGCC
>Ga0163154_10004772_pt1 | contig 17627 bp, 7 predicted proteins | sample OliLakLV19MP9P1_FD_148649 | JGI IMG/M metagenome (GOLD analysis project Ga0163154, IMG submission 148649) | Freshwater microbial mat bacterial communities from Lake Vanda, McMurdo Dry Valleys, Antarctica - Oligotrophic Lake LV.19.MP9.P1 | ecosystem: Environmental > Aquatic > Freshwater > Lake >...
ATGTATTTGTTTTTAAAAATTCAATTACTATATTTTTTATTTTTTTAGAAAAATTGTTGTTATTTTCATAAAAATAAGGAAGTAAGTTAGCGAAATATTTTTTTATGATACTTGTTTTACCTGTTAATATAGAAATTTTATTTTCAATAAAACTTTCGTAATTTTCTATATTTATGATTAATAATTCGCTATCTATATCGTCTATTATTTGATTTGTCAGCTTTGTTTTTTTCTGTTTTAGTAACTCGTAAATAGCTGTTTTATTTGAATTATTATCAATAAAGTCTTGTATTTTAGTTGCATATTCTAATAAAAAGCTATTTGTATTGTAATTTACTTTTTGCATCATCAAAAATGTGTCCCACCATATTGCTACTGCCTCTTCTTTGGTAAACAATATTTGAATATTTTTATATACATTTAAAAGTTTTAAAATACTTTCTGTAAAAAAACCTTTTAATCGACTTTCAGGCATTTGCCAAGTATAGTTATTGAGTTGCTGTATTGTTTGATAAGTATTTTGCAACAAAGGCAAGGTTATAAGTTGCTTGCCTGCCAGCCACGCCCAAACCTTTTCGGGTTGTATTTGTCGTGCTATACGTTTCTGAATAGTTTGTATATTGCCAAATTCTTCAAACCAATCCATCAATAATGTAGGTTCTACTTGCCTGATAATATCCCAAAAATATTCAAAATCAAAGGTACGCGCAAGTGTACCTGCAGGCTCACCCAACGCGCCTACAAGCATTTTCTTTTCTGTCAATTTTGTTGTAATTCCTTGCGAAGCCAATTGTTGTTGCAATTCTTTTGACAATTTGCCCAATCGCCATGAGCCTCTGCCACTACTCAAATAGTGCGTCAATGTTTCTAAAACACGTGTCATCTCAGGCAATTCTTCAGCAGAAATAGGCGCGAGGCTGTATGCATCTTTTTGTATTTGCGCTTCGATTGCTTTTCGCAACGCATTTCGCAAGCGATAAGGCAATTCGTATGTTATATTTTGCAATGTTACATCACCCAAATCAACTTCCAAACGCTCTATGCGCATCACTATTCCCTTTACATCAAACTCGTCTAAAACACTTTCGACCACAGGCAAGAGCAACTTGTTTACCCAATCCAAGCCAAGCGACTGTGCTTCTTTCGTATTTTTTACTTCAAATTGATAACAAAAATCAAACAATGGTTTTAGTATTTTGTGCATATTTATGGTAGCGGCTCGAAAATTTTGAGGCTAAGATAGGTATTATTTACAAATTAAACAAGATTGCGTATCTTTGCGCCTATGTTAAAAACTTCACTTGGTCGCTTGCGCCTGATAGCCTTTGCAGAAGGCGTGTCATTTTTGTTGCTTGTTGGCGTGGCAATGCCACTCAAATACATAGCCAAAATGCCTGAACCTACTATGTTTATGGGCATGACACACGGCATTTTGTTTGTCTTATACTTGCTTTTTTTGCTGCAAGTAGTGTTGGAGATGCGTTGGAATTGGAAAAAAGCAGGCATAGGTTTAGTCGCCTCTATATTGCCTTTTGGTACTTTTTATGCTGATATTGTCTTGTTTAAACCTGCTCAAAAAAAAGCCTCTTAACAATTTAACGCTCTCCAAATTGGAGTGGGATGGGGTTGAATGGGTGCATTTCAAAGGAGAGGAATGTATGGAATGATTTTGAAATGCACCCTGTTGAATTGCTTTTTATAATGTTTCCATTTCTGTTTGTATTTTTTTAGGCAAGGAGGCAACTACGAGGTTGTAGGAGTGGATTATCCATTCAAAAATAGCGGAATCTGGCATGTCTGAATTAACTGTAATTGTGTTCCAATGTTTTTTATTCATGTGGTAACCTGCTTCCACCGCTTCATATTTTTCGCGCAATTCAGTGGCTTTTTCGGGTTCACATTTTAGATTGATGCTTACAAAATTGTCCATATCTGCGAGTGCAAACATTTTGCCCATTACTTTAAATACTAAAGTTATGACATCAAAAGGCGTTTCTTCACTGACACCTTTAAAAGTCAGACAAAAATCACGAAATTTATCTAAGGTCATATTTATTTTTGAAACTGCAGAAAATAAAATTTTGTGTTGTATCAAACGGTGTATTGTGTGTAGTAGTTACACATTTTATTTTTTCAAAGTGCTTGCCTACTATTTCCGAAAGTGTTTCTTCTGTGTATTGTTTTATTTCCAGACCGCTGCATTTTACTGGACCTGTTTCTGAGAATGTGCCTATTACTAAAATACCATTATTATTGATATTGTTTTGAATAGTTTGCGTGTATTTTTCGATGTATGTTGGTTGTATTAAAAAATGAAAAGTGGCTCTGTCATGCCAAAAGTCATATTTTTTATTGGGTTGAAAATCAGTGATGTTGGAAACAATCCATGTAATTTTTTTTGCGCTTTCGCCCAATGCTTCTTTTTTATGGTCTATTGCTGTTTGAGAAATATCCAAGACAGTAATATTTTCGTAACCTTCTGCTAATAAGTAGTTTACAAAATTGCTTTCACCTCCACCAATGTCTATTATTTCGGCATTTTTTGGTGTTTTTGCTTCTTGTAAAAAATCGATGGAAGTCTGTGGTATGGGTTGATACCAACTAACATCAGTGTTTTCCTTTGTTTGATAAACTTTTTCCCAATGTTCTTTTTGGTTTTGCATGTTTAGTTTTCTTTTATGGTGGTATATTTATTTAATTCGTGGATATAAAATCGGCTGAGTGTTAATTTTATATACGGTTTTTGAGTATTTTTTTTTGATAAAAAATTGCCAAAAGCTACATACATTTCTCCGCCTTTTGCTGTATAAATAACAGAGATTGTGTCATATTTTTCTTTTCCATTTTGTATTCCTTGAAAATTTTTCCAGTCTTTATTTTCAAAATTTCCACCGTTTTCCTTCTGATATTTCTCAATAATTTTCCTCCTTCTTACAAAATATTTTGCATCAGGATTCCATATAAAATTATATTTCATTTGCGGTTTTATTACTTTTTGCATTTTCATAGGTGATTCAGGCAGGAAAGCAAAACCTATTTCGGGCATTTGGTTTTTTTCGAGATTGTCTATGTTTGTTTGGTGCAAAAACTTGAGCATAATTTTGTATTGCTTGCCTGCCTGCATAGGTTCGATAAGATAAGTACCCAGAAAATCGGGTTCTGACACACACAAATAAATGCGCATGGTGTCGTCTTTTATTTTTTCGGTAGTTCGGTTTAGGATATTTTTTTTATTTAAGTCTTTCCACAAGTTCCAACCGTCTATTTTAGTGTACATGGCAGTATCACTGAACAATTTGGCTGTAATCTTTTTGAGTTTATCAGCAGGAATCAAATGTATGGAAGCATAACCCGACTCGCGCAAAAGGGCCTCCATTACTTTTTCGTTTGTTGTAAACTGGAAAGCAGGATTTGGGATAAACTGTTTTGCATTTTTGTTATTTTGGGCGAGTAGGGGAGGGCAGGCAAGGTAGCATAAGCACAACAATACGCAAAGTAGCTTCATAAGAAAAGGTTTATGTGTTATAAAACGGAATAGGATAGCAAAAGTATGTAATTTTTTTTGTTTTTTTGCAACTAAATTAAAAACATTATAAATGAAAAATTATCTTTTTTTGGGCGCCTTTGCCCTTGCCTCCCTGGCACAAGCACAGGATAAAATAACAAACTGGCAAAATATGGACTTTAAAGCTGACGGCGTACGCGGCATCAGTACCGAAAAGGCTTACAATGAGTTGCTGAAAGGCAAAAAATCGACCACCATTATTGTGGGCGTGATAGATTCGGGTGTCGAAATTGACCATCAAGACCTGAAAGACATGATTTGGGTGAATCCTAAAGAAATTCCTAACAATGGCAAAGATGACGATAACAATGGTTATATTGATGACATCAATGGCTGGGATTTTTTGGGAGGCAAAGATGGCAAAGACGTTGACCAAGACAACTACGAAGTTACCCGCGAAGTGGCTCGCCTCAAAAAACTGTATGCAGGCAAGGACATTGAAAAACTTCCTGCCAAAGACAAAGCTTACTATGATAAAGTAAAAGCTATGTATGACGAAAAAGCAGGCGAAACGCGCATGACCAAAATGATGGTGGACATGATGCAAAAAGAATATATCGAGGCAAGTAATAAAATCAAAAAACACCTCAATAAAACGGAACTTACCAAAGAAGATGTAGAGGGTTTGAAAACAGAAAACAAAGAACTCAAAGAAGCAAAAACATCTTTATTAAAAATAATGGACAGGGGTCTAGATGAGAAGACACTTGCAGAATATAAAAAACATTATGACGCAGCAGCGCAATTTGCTTACAACGAAGATTTTAATTCGCGCACTGTGATAGGCGATGATTACAGCAACATGAAAGAAAAAGGGTACGGCAACAATGAAGTTGAAGGACCTGATGCACAACATGGCACCCACGTAGCGGGTATCATAGGCGCAAACCGCAACAATAATTTGGGCGTGCAAGGCGTAGCCGAAAATGTAAAAATTATGGTATTGCGTGCTGTGCCTGATGGCGATGAACGTGATAAAGACATAGCCAATGCTATCATATATGCAGTGGATAATGGGGCGAGGGTTATCAATATGAGTTTTGGCAAATCATTTTCGCCGAACAAAGCACGTGTTGATGAAGCAGTAAAATATGCCGAGAAGAAAGGCGTTTTGCTTGTGCATGCGGCAGGCAATGATGCCAAAGATGTAGATACCGAGGACAACTTTCCTACCAAATATTTCATCAATAAAAAGTCAGCTAAAAACTGGATCGAGGTAGGCGCGTCTGATATGGGCAAAACAATGTCTAAATTCACAGCTAATTTTTCAAATTATGGACAAAAAACAGTGGATATATTCGCGCCTGGTGTGGATATTTACAACACTGTCCCTGACCAAAAGTATGAGCATTTGAGCGGTACAAGTATGGCTTCGCCTGTAGTGGCAGGCGCGGCGGCATTGCTGTTGTCGTATTATCCGCATCTTACGGCTGTACAAGTAAAAGATATTTTGCTAAAATCGTCTATCAAATATGTAACCGAAAAAGTAAATATGCCGAATGAGGAAGGCAAGGAACAGATGGTAGAGTTTGGCAAACTTTCTAATACAGGGGGCGTTTTGAATATATACGAAGCCCTTAAAATGGCAGAAAGCATGAAACCTAAGAAATAAAGGCTATGCACACTTTTGAAAATAAAACCCTGCACAAATATTTGTGCAGGGTTTTATTTTAATACTTTTCCGCATTTGTAAATCCAGTAATGTTGAGTTTGCAGTTTACCCCCCTTTCATTCCCAAGCCCACCAGCCCCGAAGGGTGTGAAAAGGGGAAGCAGGAGGGTTAAACTAAGAACTGGTGTCTAACCAAGAACTTAACAGTTCTGGGTGTAAACCTACGGGAAATTAAACGGAATTTGGCAACGAAATTTGTCAAACAGCCATCGTTTATTTTTTACCTTTTTTTGCTGCTTCTACTTTTGCTTCAGCAACTTGTGCTTGAACGGCTGTACCAAGTGCGCCTTGTTTGATGTAGCCGCCCCAAGTGAGGTTGTCCTTGCCTACCACTTGCGCTTTAGCGCGTTCGATAGCCATAGTAGCCGCATTTTCTACAATCCAATCAAAGTTGGCTTGCCCGACTGAGTTAATGTCTGCATCAGGAGCAGGATTGCAGAAGTCGATCGCATAAGGAATGCCGTTGCGTACTGCAAATTCGACTGTATTAAAGTCATATCCAAGCGCGTGGTTTAGTTTTAACACGTAGTCGTGGATAGTCGCAAGGAGTTTCTTGCCTGCCTCGCCTTGTGCTTTCATTTCTGAAGAGTAACGCAAATGGTGTGGGTTGCGTGGCTCATACGGCATGATATGTACGTACTTGCCTCCCAAACAATAACAACGGAAATAATCGTCGAATTGGATTTCTTCTTGAAGCATCATCACGAGTTGCTCTGTTTCCGCATGTTTTTTCCAAAGGTCTTCCACATCATCTACACGATAAACGCTTTTCCAACCGCCGCCTGCGTGGGGCTTCATGTAGGCAGGAAAGCCAATGTGTTCGAACATGTATCCCCAATCCAAAGGAGCTTTTAAATTTGTAAAAGAATTGCCATTGGTGTCTGTTGGGTGTTCATAAGAGGGTAGCAAAACTGTTTTTGGAACAGGCACGCCTATTTGTACTGCGAGGCAGTTGTTAAAAAATTTTTCGTCAGCACTCCACCAAAAGGGGTTATTGATGACGGCAGTTCCACCGATAGCTGCATTTTTCAAAAATGCCCGGTAAAAGGGAACGTCTTGCGAGATACGGTCAATGATAACCGCATATTCTGTGGCTTCGCCTTGTACGACTTTGTCGATGCTTACTGCTTCGGCAATGATATTCTTGCCTTCTTTTTGGTTCACACGCTCAACGAATGCGTGGGGGAAACTGCGTTCCTGTCCAAATAGGATACCAATTTTTTTCATAAAAATATATAGAGGAGTGATTAAATGCTTTGAGATTTTAACAGGGAGTAAATAGCCGCATCCAAAAAATCACCATTAAAATAATAACTTTCTTTCAAATGCGCTTCTTTTGTAAAGTTGTTTTTTTCAAGTAAACCTACCGAGGCTATGTTATTTGGATCTAAGCAAGCTTCTACAGAGTGTACTTTTAGCACATCAAAACTGTAGGCAAGTACTGTAGGCAAGGCTTCATTTAATAGCCCTTGCCTGTGGTAATCAGGATGCAACATGTAGCCTATTTCGGCGCGATAGTGTTCTTTTTGTATGCAACAGTAGCCAACAAACCCTATTAATTTAGGGTCGTCTTTCAATGTTATAGCCCAAGTTATGCCGTCATTGGCAGCAAGGGCATCTCCCATTTTTTGTATGAGTTCTTGCGCGTCTTCTATTTTGGTAGCCAATGGTTTGCCTATATATTGCATCAAAGTTGGATTGCTACGCAGGGCAAACATTTCGAGTGCATCTGTCTGGCTCACTTCTCTCAGAATAAGGCGTTCAGTAATAAGTGTTGGAAACGGTTGAAAGTTCAATTTTAACATGATGTGGCTAAGATAGGTGTTTTTTAGAATTTGTCTAATTTTTTTTAAAAAATAACGCATAATCCTTTTTTGATAGGCTGTAGCTATAGTATATAGAGGTATATATTTTTGTTTTGTGTCATACGCCAATTAAAAAACCTGTTAGCGTAAATTTTCTGTTGCAAAGTACAGTAACAACATATCGATTATCCTGTGGTTTTCCGCATGTTTCAAATATGGCTATTCATAGTGCGACCTCATTCGATGTCGTTAAGCCTTTGCGAACCCCGAAAGGGATTCTACTATGAATAGTCGTAGGTGTAACCTACCGAAAAGCGAACCGAAGCGCATTTTACTATCTATACATCACTTTGCAATAAGAAATTTATAAGAATAGTTACCACTTCAAATACACTTCAAAAAAAAAAATTTGCTTTTGTTAATTTGTTGTAGCTATATTTGCATCATATTTCTTGCAAAAGTGTTTTTTAAGACTTCATATCCTGCGCTGTCTCCAATTTGGTATGTTGTCGTTTACCAAACCAATAAGGCCGTTTGTCGAATTTTGAGCAAACAAAACCTTGTAATTTTGGTAGTTCCAACAAAACTAAGATACATTTGCATTTTACAAAGAGTACTTCAAAACCAATACAACATTTCTCACGTCTTAAAAAAACTACAAATAAAAAAAATTCTGTAATAAATACTTTTATGAGGAACTTATACCGTTTTACTTGCCTTGCCTTGTTAATTTTTGCAGGTGTACACACACAGATTAAAGCACAATCAGTAAATTTTGTATCTACTATCACTCAAAATGGTTGTCAATTAGCAACTTATGGCTTTGTAGCGACTTATACAGGACCTCCCAATCCAGCCATATTATATTATCACTGGGACTTTGGTAATGGTACAACTTCTGGCGCGCAGCCTACTGCGGGCTTAAATACCACCTCGCGTGCGTACATCGCGCCCGGTGTATATGACGTGCTTTTGCGTGTATATGATGGACCAAACTTTGGGAGCAATTTATTGGCGAGTAGAACAAATCAAGTAATAGTTTATACCAACATTATACCAACTTTTTCAGGCACGCCCTTGAATGGCTGTATCCCTCAACAAGTTAATTTTATAGATGAAACGATATACAATAGCCCTATAGTGGGCGCAGTGGATAGAAGAGTTTGGAATTTTGGAGACGGCAATACAATTACAGTAGGTGCGCCTGTAGCGATAGCATCACACATATATACAGTACCGGGTACTTATCAAGTTACTTTAACAGTTTATACAAAAGCGGGTCCTTTGGAGGAATGTGCGGGAACAAGGGTTCGAACTTCGTATGTTACAATAAGACATAAACCTGCGGCAAGTTTCACAGTAGCATCTACTCCTCCACCTTGTAATTTACCTTATACAGCGACTTTTACCAATACTTCGTCTATAGCCAGCACGCCTCCGCCTGCAGGCTCTATTAGTTTATATGAATGGACGTTTTTTGATACCAATGGTGTTACAGTTTTAGGTACTTCTAACAATACAAATCCTACTTTTAGTTACAATGGTTTTGGTACATTTCCTGTTCAACTTAAAGTAACATCTGCTACAGGTTGTGTGGATGTTTTTACAAACTCGAATGCGGTCGTACTTACCAATCCTGTGGCAGACTTCAATCCGTTGGTAGCAAGTGCTTGCGTAAATACGGCTGTGATTTTCAACGATAATTCTACAGCTGGCGGTTCGAGTTATGCTTGGAATTTTGGAGCAGGTGCAACACCTTCTTCAGCTACAGGCACAAGCCCAACTGTTTCTTTTACTACACCCGGTTTGCGCAATGTTACTTTGACTGTTACGTATCCTAATGGTTGTGTGCGGACGGTTATAAAACCTTATACGGTTATTGCCGCTCCAGTAGCAGATTTTAGTAACTCGCCTACAGGTGTTTATTGTAGTATTCCACAAAATGTAATTTTCACGCCTTTATTTGCAAACAATCCCAATTATAGTTACGTTTGGAATTTTGGAGAAACGAACAATACGGGTGTGAATCCTGGACCTATCAGTACGCTTTATAATCCAAGCAACATTTTTGATTTATATGGTACTTATAATGTAGTTTTCACTGTAACAGATATTATAACGGGTTGCAGTAGTACGATTACAAAGGTTTTGACAATATCTGAGCCGGTAGCTACTATGAATGTGCTTACTCTCAATAATTTTGGTTGTAGACCTTTGAGTATTCAGTTCGGTTTAACAGGTTCTGCTACTGAGGGCATAAGCCGTTATTTAATAGATTTTGATGGAGATGGCACACCTGAGATAGATGTACTTTCGCCACCTCAACCTTTTCCTTTGAATATACCCGCTACAGTAAATTACACTTATCTCAATGCGGGAACATTTACACCTACTTTTGAGATAAGAACGCCAAGTGGTTGTGTAAGAAAAGTAACTGCTGACAGGTCTATTTTTGTAGGTCAGCCACTTACCATAACAGGTGCTATAGTTTCAGGTGCAGGTGCGAATGGTTGCGTGGGTGCTACTACAATTACGCCTACTTTTGCAATAGGGCAAGTTCCTGACAGGGTCGAGATAGATTTTGGTGGAGGAGCCATAGTAACAAATAATACAGCACCTTTTAGCGCAAGCAATACATATACTACCAATGGCATCAAAAATTACTCAGTAATAGCTTATTACAATGGTTGTCCGACAGCAGCTTATCCTGGAAACTTTGCTATCAATGGTCCGTTTGCGGCATTGAATGTATTGTCTCCGAATTTGTGTAACGGCAGCACTACAGCTAATTTTACCACAGCAGGTACTATAGCGGGTATAACGGGTACTACTACTTATACTATAGATTATGGTGATGGCTCGCCTCCAATAAGCAATACCAATGTTACGACTCTCAACGGACCTCATACTTATACTAACCCTGGCACTTACACAGTAACACTAACAGCTGTGAACGGGGCTTGTACAAATTCAGCCACGCAAATTGTAACAATATCTGTAGCCGCCACTGCTAGTTTTACTACAAGCACAACGCCTGATTGCGCCATTAACGGAGTAGATTTTACAAGTACTTCTACAAGTTTGGCACCTGGTATCACTATAGTAGGTTACAAATGGGATTATGGTGATGGGAATGTTACAGCATTCTTGCCTGCCTCTACCTCTAACCATGTGTATGTGCCAAGTGCTACCCCCTATCAGCCTAAACTAACAGTAAGGTTGAGCAATGGTTGCGAATATGATAGTCCTTTGGGTAGTGTTACAATTCGAGGACCCATTCCTACCATAACAGGCGCGCCTACTATACTAACTTGTGCAGGCTCGACAGTAAATTTTGCGGGTAATGCTACAATTATACCTACAGGTGGTGGTCTGTCTATCACCAATTGGAATTGGGGATTTGGTGATCCGACTTCTGGCATATTTAATATTGCTAATGGGCAAAACTCGATACACATATTTAACAACCCTGGCACTTATACTGTAACGCTTACTGTAAAAGATAACAATACCTTGCAATCTGGCACTCCGACTACACCCGGTTGTGAAGCTTCTACCACAATACAAGTAATAGTAAGTCCCCTGCCGAATGTGAGTTTCACCGCACCTACAGCTTGTGTTACGAATATAATAAACTTTACATCTGTTACCAATGCGGTCTTGCCTGCTACATACGCGTGGAATTTTGGTAATGGCGATACAAGTACAAGTGCTAATCCCACTTATACGTATGCGGCTGTACTACCCGGTACTTCACTAACCTTCCCTGTTAGTTTAACCGTAACATCTGCCAATGGTTGTGTAAGAACTGTAACACAAAATGTTACTGTAAACAATTTACAGGTGTTAGTGCAGGCAAGGAGTTCAGCAGGTACTTTCAGTACAAGCCCGCTTACTTTGGATTGTCCACCTAAAACAGGCTTCTTTACAGCCATTATAAGTCCAGCTCCTGCTAATTTAGCGGCTTGGCAATTTAACTGGACATTTGGTGATGGCAATCAAGCAAATACCCAAAATGCCACCAATGAATATGTAGTGCCTAATGCCCCTGGCGTGTTTAATATTGTTTTGACGGCTACCAATCCTGCCACAGGCTGTGTTTATACCCAAACGTTGAATAACTTTGTTACGGTTGATGGTCCAAGAGGAACGTTTGACTTCTTACCTAAAGATTTATGTAAGCCTGGTAGCGTAATTTTCACAGCAGCAAGTTTATTAGGCAATCCTATAAATATTGAATGGGATTATGGTGATGGTACAACGAGTGGTATCGTAGCCTTGCCTGGTGGAGCAGTTTCAAGTCACGTTTATACAATATCAGGAAGTTTCTTGCCTATCATGAATTTGTATAATAGCACCAACTGTAAAGTAGGTTATGCAAGTACGGTAGGGCGTGTTGATGTGAGTGGTGTTCCTAATGCTAACTTTACATGGACAGGTGGTGGACAAATATGTAAACAAGTGTTGGTAAACTTTACAGATTTAAGTACACCTGACCCACTTACGGGACCTGCGCTTGACCCACAAATCAATCGTTGGAATTGGGTGATATACCCTGGCAATACTGCCACAGGTACGCCATTACTTGTTACAAATCCTACTATGTCGGCTGGTGCAAGTTTTCAGAATGCTTCTTATACTTTCCTCTCTTCTGGTCAATACATGGTTGAATTGAATGTGCGCAGTGCATTCAACATGAATGGAACTCCTGATGGTTGTCCTTCTCGGAGCAGGCAAGTTATAACTATAGTGGATCCGACTATTTCAATCAGTGCAATAGCCATCCCTTTTTCAAATAAATGCCCAGGCGATATCGTCAATTTTTCTGGTACTGTACAAACCAATGTAAGTCCACAATCTTTTACAGGTACTTGGCGTATATATCTAAACCCTGTAGGTGTTACAACACCCAATACTACAGGTGCTTTGATAAGTTCATCGGCAGCTACTTTAACTCCAGATGTTAATCCTTTAGCTGCGTGGGCTGTGTCGGGTAATAGTACATTTGCGGTTCCAGGTACTTATACTATAGAGTTAAATATAATTGATGGAGCTTTGTGTACAAGTGGCGCAGTGGCTACTACAGTTATCACTATAGACCCTGTGCCTGTTTATGCACCTGGTAGTGGACCTTTCAATCAACTTGTTTGTGCAGGTTCATTAGCAACTTATTCATTTACTGCGCCTGCTGTAGAAGTAACCGCTGGAGCAAGTTTTAATTATAAATGGCAAGTCAATGATGGAAGTGGGTGGGTAGATTTATTCAATGGTTTAGGTGGTGGTGCTTACACCAACATATCAGGTACCAGCACAGGTGGTGTTACTACTTACACTATGACCATTACCAACACGCCGTTTGGTTTAGATAATTATCGATTTAGAGCATTTATTCAACGCACTAATTCAGCCAGTTGTACAGCTACGTCAGCTATAGCTTTGTTAGATGTGGATCAAATACCTACAGCAGCCAATGCGGGACCTGCTCAAACATTGTGTAATGTAGCAAGTATTACGATGGCAGCGAATACACCTGCAGTAGGTGTGGGTACATGGACATACGTGAGCGGACCCTCGCCTTATTCTATCACGAGTATCAATAATCCTACGACTACTATCAATATCAGCCCTGGCATTTATGTTTTCCGTTGGTCTATCGTGAATGGTGTTTGTGCGGCAAGTACAAGCAATGTTACGATTAATAATGGACAAATAGCTGTGGCTGGACTCACGCAAAACTTATGTAATGCTACAGGTACTACTTTAGCAGGTAACGATCCTTCAGGATTTGGTGGTACGGGTGTTTGGACGTATGTAAGCGGTCCAAATACTCCAACTTTTACACTACCTACAGCTTACAATACGGCTGTTACAGGTATGATAACAGATGCCAACGTGCCATACATATTCCAATGGACTACTTCAGGCGTGTTGGGTTGTCCTACTACAGGAGCTACCGTAACTATCAATAACAAGCCCTTGCCTACGATTTCATCTAATCCAACTCCTCAAACGGTTTGTGTAGGGCAGTCTGCTACTTTTACAGCTACAGTTTCGCCTACTTTGCAATTGAACTGGCAGGTGGACACAGGTGGCGGTGGCGGCTTCGTAGATTTGGCAAATGATGCTACTTATAGCGGTGTAACAACCAATAGTTTGGTAGTAGCAAGTATTCCTTTTTCATTTGATACTTTTAAATTTAGAATAAGAGCAACCAATATGACTACAGGTTGTACAAATTTTTCTAATAATACAGAATTACGTGTATTTGCCGCACCTACTAATACAGTTAATGTCAGTTCAAATAATATTTGTCAAGGAACAAATGTTACAGTTACTGTTACGAATACACAATTAGGTTATATATATGAATTGCGTGATGGGGTAACACCTGTAGCAGGTACAATAGCTTTGAATGGCAATGGTGCGAACCAAAGTTTTACAGCTTTTGCGCCTACAGTTACAAGTGCTAACTACAATGTCTTTGTAACAACACCAGCAGCGAATACTATCAGTTGCCAACAAGCATTGCCTAATCTTACTGTTACAGTAAGTCCGACACCTACCGCATCAGCTGCTGGTCCTAATAGGGTAGTGTGTGCTGCCAACTCAACACTTCAAGCAAATACACCCGTAAACGGTTTAGGTGTATGGGTATTGATTTCGGGTGCAGGCAGTATCACAGCAACAAACAATCCTAACTCGGCTGTTACAGCTTTGAATTTGGGTGTGAATACTTTTGAATGGAGAATAACAAGCGGTATTTGCCCAGTTTCGACTTCGCAAATGACCATTACGAGGATTATAGCTGGTCTTGCCGCAAATGCAGGACTTGACCAAAATATATGTGTAAGCAATACGACTTTGGTAGGCAATACACCTACGAATGGCGGAGCAGGTTTATGGACAACATCAAGTACGGCTACTATAGCCTCGCCTACCTTGCCTACTACCAACGTAACGGGTTTAGCTGTAGGTAATAATACATTCACATGGACGATCACAGATGCTTGTGGTAGCACCAATGACCCTGTAATTGTAAGAGTTGAAACAACGCCTACAGTGGCTACAGCAGGTGCTAATATCAATGTTTGTGGTACAACGAATGCCACGCTTTCTGCGAATGTGGCTGTTATAGGTGCAGGTAATTGGACAGTACAAAATGGTTCAGGTTTATTTGCGAATGCGAACTTGCCTACCACAACCGTAAGTGGACTTTCGGGAGGTGCCAATATATTTAGATGGACTATAGCGAATAGTTGTACTTCTACTTTTGTAGATCAAACTGTAACCTCCAATCCTTTGGCTACACCTGCCAATGCAGGTACGCCTTTTAGTACTTGTATTATTACAGCTAATTTGAATGCTTCAGTGCCTACAGGTGGCACAGGAAATTGGACTATAACTACAGGTGGTGCTACTGTAACAACGTCATCTTCGCCAAGTTCAGCTGTTACAGGTTTAACAGTTGGTGCCAATACGTTTGTTTGGCGAGTAACGGACGCTTGTGGAACTTTCACAACGTCTTCAGTAATTATTACAAGAGATGCACCTCCAAGTCAAGCCTTGGCAGGTAGCGATATAGAAGTTTGTAACGCAGACGCTGTTAGTTTGGCAGGCAATAATCCTACTTCAGGTACAGGCTTCTGGGTGGCGGTTTCGGGTGGTGCGACTATTACCAATCCAACATTATCCAATACAGGTGTTACCAATTTGGGACCTGGTTCAAACATATTTGAGTGGACAGTAAGCAATAGCTGTGGTACTTCATCTGACCAAGTTACGGTATTGCGTTATGTAGTGCCGATAGCCAATGCAGGTGTTGACCAAATCTTCTGTGGTAGTTCTACCATTTTGAATGGTAACATTCCCACAGGTACTTCTATAGGTTTATGGACTCTGGTAAGCGGTACAGGTGTAATAGTAACTCCTACTGCTTATAACAGTTCCGTTACGAGTTTGGGAATAGGCGCAAACGTATTCCGTTGGACAGTATTCAATGGACCTACTTGCGTTACCAACGCTGATGATGTTACAATAACAAGAGAAACCAATAATACGTTTGCCTATGCAGGACCTAACGTGATTCAATGTCCTGCTACAGTAACGCTTGTAGCAAACACACCTGCAGTTGGTACTAATTTCTTCTGGAATTTGGCTGCAGGTACAACGCTTACTACAGGTACTTTGGGTACTTTGGGAGGCGCAAACGGTACACCTACTATTACGGTCAGCGGTTTGGCATTGGGTTCCAATGTATTCACTTGGACAGTAACCAATAGTTGTGCTACTTCAGTTTCGAATGTAGATATAACAAGAATAAATAATACCACTATAGCGAGTGCAGGACCTGACCAAACAATATGTGCTGATGCGACTGTTTTAGCAGGTAATACGGCTACAATAGGTACAGGAGCATGGTCAATCGTAAGTCAGCCTGTAGGGGGAACAGCCAATATTGTAGGAGCAGGTGCGCCTAATGCCACCATCAACAGCTTAAGTACAGCAGGAAATTACACCTTTAGATGGAGTATTACCAACGGTGCTTGTACAACACAAGTTGATGATGTAGTAGTTACTCGTTTAGCAAATCCTTCTGCTTCAGTAGCGGGTCCAGCACAAACCGTTTGTATCAATACAGCAACCCTTGCGGCAAATCCTCCTGCTAATGGAATAGGTACTTGGACAGTATTGAGTCAGCCTTCGGGTGCGACAGCAAGTTTCCCAGCAGTCAATTCAGCCACTACGACAGCCAATGGACTTACAGTACCTGGTGCTTATGTGTTACAATGGGCAGTAAGCAACGGTATTTGTACGCCTAATACAAGCAATATTACAATTACAAGGGCAGATGCTCCGACAGTAGCCAATGCAGGTATTGCACAATCAATATGTTCTACAGTAAGTGCTACAACTATGGCGGCTAATACGCCTACAGTGGGTGCAGGCACTTGGACACAAATAGGTGTCTTGCCTGCGGTAGTGAGTTTTGCCTCGTCTACTTCGCCTACCAGCATAGTCAATGGATTAACGGCAAATGGTGCTTATACTTTCCGTTGGACAGTAGCCAATGCGCCTTGCACAGCTTCGACTAATGATGTCGTTGTAACACGTGTTGCCTCGCCTACAATTTCTGCGGCGGGTGCGCCTCAAACTATTTGTGCTACAAGTGTAGCTACACTTGCAGGCAATGTGGCGGTATCGGGTACAGGTACTTGGACATTGGTAAGTCAGCCTTCGGGTGGCGCAGCAAGTATTACAGCCGTAAATACGAACAATTCAGGTATTACAGGTTTAACGGCAGTGGGTGCTTACGTATTCCAGTGGTCTATTGCCAATGCGCCTTGTGTACCTTCTATAAGTTTAGTTACTATAACAAGAGCAGATGCGCCATCTACTTCTATAGCAGGTATTAACCAAAATGTTTGCGCATCTACTGCGACTTTGGCAGGAAATACACCCGCTTTTGGTATAGGAACGTGGACAAGTAGCGCAGTGGGTGTTACATTTGGCAATGCAAACTTGCCTACCACAGCAGCCAATAATATTCCTGTAGGCACAACGACTTTCACTTGGACAATAGCTAACGCGCCTTGTGTGGCAAGTGTAAGCACAATGACAATTACACGCTTTAGCACGCCTACGGCTGTTACAGCCGTTGCAGGTTTAACGCCTACTTGTTTGACTACGGGAGCTTTGACAGGTTCAACGCCTTTGGTAGGCAATGGCGAAACGGGTGTTTGGACAGTAATAAGTGGCACAGCTACAGTTGTTAGTACGACTTTGGCTTCGACCACCGTTAATAACCTTTCAGATGGCACAAACGTATTTAGGTGGACAGTTTCCAATGGAGCTTGCGCACCCGTTACAGCCGATGTTACGATAATCAAAAATGTTGCTGTTTCGGTGTCTAATGCAGGCTCTAACCAAACCATTTGTGCGGCGACTTCGACCTTGACAGGAAATATACCTGCTTTTGGTGTGGGAACGTGGACAAGCAGCGCAGTGGGTGTTACATTTGGCAATGCCAATTTGGGTACAAGCTCTGTGGCGAACTTGCCTGTAGGCACAACGACTTTGACATGGACTATTGCGAATGCGCCTTGTGTAGCAAGTGTAAGCACAATGACAATTACACGCTTTAGCACGCCTACGGCTGTTACAGCCGTTGCAGCTTCAGCAACAGTTTGCGCTACTACAGTAGGTTTGACAGGTTCAACGCCTGTGGTAGGCAATGGCGAAACGGGTGTTTGGACAGTAATAACAGGTTCAGGCACTATAGCAACGCCTACCTCGCCTGTGGTAACAGCCAATAATCTTTCTGATGGTGTGAATACTTTCCGTTGGACAGTGAGCAATACTTCTTGTGCGCCAACAAGTGCAGATGTAAGCGTTACGAAAACGCCTTCGCCTACAGTAGCAAGTGCAGGTATTAACCAAAATGTTTGCGCATCTACTGCGACTTTGGCAGGAAATACACCCGCTTTTGGTATAGGAACGTGGACAAGTAGCGCAGTGGGTGTTACATTTGGCAATGCAAACTTGCCTACCACAGCAGCCAATAATATTCCTGTAGGCACAACGACTTT
>Ga0163154_10004779_pt1 | contig 17615 bp, 15 predicted proteins | sample OliLakLV19MP9P1_FD_148649 | JGI IMG/M metagenome (GOLD analysis project Ga0163154, IMG submission 148649) | Freshwater microbial mat bacterial communities from Lake Vanda, McMurdo Dry Valleys, Antarctica - Oligotrophic Lake LV.19.MP9.P1 | ecosystem: Environmental > Aquatic > Freshwater > Lake >...
CCCCAGGACGACCTGGGTAGGCGTGATCTCAATAAGCTGTCCATCCAAGAATGCAATCATGCTGGTCCCCCCCCGTCAGCCTGTAAACATGGAGATTTGGACCAAAAGGTCTGGATCCCATAGGTCCGAAGCGCCGCAAGTTATGGAAAAATCGCGCGCGGCTGTTGGGCAAGTGTACGCGTTTAACACGGACACGTTACAAAAATCAGCCATGAGTACCAAAGAAATCAGCAAACCCTAGTCTGGCTCAGGTAAAAGGGCAGCCAAACCGGCTGGGCTCAATGGTGGCCATTGGCGCTGAACTGGTCTGCTTCCGTGGAGTCTTTAAGGGCCGTGGTGCTGGATGTGCCCGCCATGACCGTGTTCTGGACGGCATCAAAGTATCCGGTACCCACAAAACTCTGGTGCTTGGCAGCGCGGTAACCAGCAGCTTCGTTGGCGAACTCGCGCTGCTGGAGCTGGCTGTAGGCAAACATCCCTTCGCGCTTGTAGGCGCTGGCCAGTTCAAACATGGAGTTGTTGAGCGCGTGCCAGCCGGCCAGCGTGATGAACTGGAACTTGAAGCCCATAGCATTCAGCTCTTCGCGGAAATGCTTCATGGTCTTTTCGTCCAGATTGGCCTGCCAGTTAAAGCTGGGCGAACAATTGTAGGCCAGCATCTGGTCAGGGTAATGCTTTTTGATGGCTTCGGCGAAGGTGCGGGCCTGTTCCAGGCTGGGTTTGGAAGTCTCCATCCAGATCAGGTCGGCGTAGGGGGCGTAGCTCAACCCCCGGTCTATGCAGGCTTCCAGCCCGTTGCGGACGTAATAAAAGCCTTCCGCAGAGCGCTCGCCGGGCACCACAAAACCGCGGTCCCGCTCGTCTACGTCGCTGGTCAGCAGGTTGGCCGCCTCGGCATCCGTGCGGGCGATGACCACGCTGGGCACCCCGCAGACATCGGCCGCTAAACGCGCGGCAACCAGCTTATTGATGGCCTCTTGTGTAGGAACAAGCACTTTTCCCCCGAGATGGCCGCATTTCTTGGCCGAACTGAGCTGGTCTTCAAAATGCACCCCGGCAGCACCGGCCATAATCATGTGCTTCATCAGCTCAAACGCGTTCAGGTTGCCCCCGAAACCCGCCTCGGCATCGGCCACCAGCGGCACCATCCAGTCAATGCGGTCGTCGCCCTTCATCCAGTGAATCTGATCGGTGCGCAACAACGCGTTGTTGATGCGGCGAACCAGCGCCGGCACGGCATCCACCGGGTAGAGGCTCTGATCGGGATACATCGTCTCGGCGGTGTTGGCGTCGCCGGCCACCTGCCAGCCGCTCACGTAAATAGCGTTCAGCCCGGCCTCCACTTCCTGGATGGCCTGGTTGCCCGTCATGGCGCCCAGCCCTGTGACCGGCCCGGCCTCGTGCAGCCCCTTCCACAGTTTCTCCGCCCCGTTGCGGGCAAGCGTGTGCTCAATTTGCATGGAGCCTCGCAGGTTCACCACTTCAGCGGCGGTGTACGGACGGGAGGTGTTCTTCCAGCGCGGATTTTCGTTCCAATCGCGGATTAACTGGTCAATTTGGTCCTGGCGAGTCATCGTATGCGGGTTTTGTAAATTAGTTAAACTGTAGTTCGAAGGGGGGCACTCGTTGAAGCGGCTTTGATGGAACTTTCCAAAATCCACTTGTGCATTCTATATCAGTTCATATGCCGGCAGCGTCAAGAACTCGACGAAATCGCGGCTTCGGATAAGGTCATCAAACAATTCGGAGGCCTTGGCAAAGCGGCCCCGGTCGTAGCGCTCGGCACCAACGTACGCGCGGATTTTCTCCAGTTCCTCCGGAACCATGGCAGCTACCATAAAATAAGTTATGGTGCGGCCGTCCTCCAGGGCGCTGCGGCGCTGAATCCACTGCCAGACTTGAGTGCGGCTGATCTCGGCGGTGGCCGCGTCCTCCATGAGGTTGTAGAGCGCAGCGGCTCCCACCCCCTTCAACCAGCTTTCGATGTAGAGAATGCCCACATTGATGTTCAGGCGCAGGCCCGCTTCCGTAATGGTTCCGGGCGAAGGGGTCAGCAAATCTTGCGCCGTGACGTGCAGGTCTTCGCGCTTGACATGGATTTGATGAGGCGTGGGCATTTGCCGATCAAAAATTTCCATGGCTACACCAACCAGGCCCGGATGCGCTACCCAGGTGCCGTCGTGGCCGTTGCTCACTTCGAGCTCTTTGTCTTTGCGCACCTTTTCAATGGCAGCAGCATTGGCCTGCTCGTCGCCCTTGATGGGGATGAATGCTGCCATGCCGCCCATGGCATGTACCCCGCGCCGGTGGCAGGTCTGGATAACCAACTGCGAATAGGCGCTCATGAAGGGCACCGACATGGTCACCTGGCCGCGCTCCGGCAATACGTATCCGTCCAGGTTGCGCAGGCGCTTGATGTAGCTAAAAATGTAGTCCCAGCGGCCGCAGTTCAGGCCGGCGCTGTGGTCGCGGAGTTCCCAGAGTATTTCGTGCAGTTCAAAACTGGCCAGGATGGTTTCTACTAAGACGGTGGCCTTGATGGTGCCCTTAGGAATACCCAGGCGGTCTTGGGCGCGCAAGAAAACGTCGTTCCACAAGCGCGCCTCGTGGTAACTCTCCAGTTTGGGCAGGTAGAAATAAGGCCCGCTTCCTTTGGCCAGCAGCCATGCCGCGTTGTGAAACAGGTACAAGCCAAAATCAAACAGCGACGCGCTCATGGGCTGATCGTCTACCCAGACATGGCTCTCATTTAAATGCCAGCCTCGAGGCCGTACCATCAGCACCGCAGTTTTCTCGTTCAGCGAATATTGCTTGCCGTTCTCCGGGCTCTGGTAGGTGATGGTACCCCGCACTGCGTCGCGCAGGTTGATCTGGCCGCTGACACAGTTGGCCCAGGTAGGCGAATTGGAGTCTTCAAGATCGGCCATGAACACTTTCGCGCCTGAATTCAAGGCGTTGATGATCATTTTGCGCTCCACCGGGCCGGTTATCTCCACGCGTCTGTCTAATAAATCCGGGGGAAGGGGCGCCACGGTCCAGTCACCACTTCGGATGCTGGCCGTCTCCGGCAGAAAGTCGGGCAAATCGCCCCCGTCCAGCGCTAGTTGGCGGTTCTGCCGCTCTTCCAAAAGCGCCAGCCGGCGATCGTTAAACAAACGCTGCAAATCAGCCACGAAGGCCAGTGCTTCCGGCGTCAGAATTTCGCGATAGGCCGAATTCAGGGTACCGCGCACTTCTACGCCGCCGATAGTGGTCAGTGCTTGTAAAGACATGAGTGTTAATGTTCAGGTGAAGTGCCCTGTAAAGATTACTCGATTCCCGGATTCAAAGTTACGCAAAGCGAATTTCTCTGTCAAGCGAAAATTCGCTAATCGCAATTTTTAGCGCATAGCGATGCCGGGTTTCGTATCTTTCCGCGTATTTTGATCCCCCACAAACACGTCATACGCCTCATTTTCGGGCTCAAAGTCCGCGAATTGCGCAAGCAGAAGAGCTTGTCGTTTGCCGAGCTTTCGCAGGCCAGCGGGCTGTCGGTCAGCTACCTCAACGAGATTGAACGGGGCAAGAAATACCCCAAAACCGACAAGATTCTGGCGCTTTCCGAAGCGCTTGACGTGAGCTACGACAACCTGGTTTCGCTCAAACTCAGCAAGCGGCTGAGCCCGGTGGCCGATCTGCTTCGGTCGTCGTTCTTTCAAGAGCTGCCGCTGGAGTTTTTTGGCCTGGAACCGGGGCAACTGCTGGAGTTGATCGCCAGTGCGCCTACAAAAATCAACGCTTTCATTTCAACGCTGATCGAAATTGCGCGCAATTACGAGATGCAACAGGAGCAATTCTACTTTGCCGCCGTGCGCTCGTACCAGGAATTGAACGACAGCTACTTTGAGGACATTGAAAAAGCGGTAGCCGATTTTTCGCGGGCGAAGGGCCTCGATGCGCTGCCCTGCGTTCCGGTTGAAGCCCTGGAGCGTCTGCTGCGCGACGATTACGGCTACAAGCTGGACGGCGATCTGCTCAACAATGTGCCGGAACTCACTGGCCTGCGCTCGCTCTTCAACAAGAAAAAGCGCATGTTGATGATCAATCCCTCCCTGAGCCCCACGCAGCGCGCATTTCTGCTGGGCAGGGAACTGGCGTTCAACGAGCTGGCCCTGAAAACGCGTCCGCTGTTCACGCCCGGCATTCAGGCCGCTTCGTTTGAAGAAGCGCTGAACAATTTCAAGGCCTCCTACTTTGCCGTGGCCCTTTTGGTGAACCAGCGCCACCTGCTCCCGGACCTGGAGCAACTCTTTGCCCGCGAAACTTGGGACCCGTCAATGTTCACCGGTTTGCTCGACCGCTACCAGGCCTCGCCTGAAATGCTGGTTCAGCGCCTGACCAACCTGTTGCCCCGCCATTTTGGCATCCGCAACCTGTTCATGCTCCGCTTCCGGCACGTTCCCGGCGACGCGGGCGGCCCCGATGAGTACTTCATCACCAAAGAGCTTCACCTGGCCCGCCTTCACAGCCCGCACGCCAACGAAATCAACGAGCACTACTGCCGGCGTTGGGCATCCATTCGCGTCTTGCAAAATCTCCGCGCCCTGCAGCTGGGTGGGGGCAAGACTGTCGGCAACACCGGCGTTTCGCCCGGCACCTCAACGGGTAGCTACACCAGTGACTCAACCGGGCCCCTGGCCGCTGGCACCACTGGCCCTTCACCCGGACCTCTGGCTGATTTCCAGCGCTCTACCTATGTAGGCTCCAAAGAAGAATACCTGATTCTGTCGCTCGCACGCCCCAATGCCCCTTCGCCCGGAAACATCAGTATCACGCTGGGCTTGCAAGTAGACGAGCGGTTGCGCAAACTCGTGGCTGTGCTCAACAACGACAGCATTCCACTCATCACCGTCAACGACACCTGCGAGCGCTGTCCGCTCAGCGATTGTCTTGAGCGTGTGGCTCCGCCTCTGGCCCTGGAACGCGAGGCCCGCGCCGCAGCCATGCGCAAAGCGGTGGAAGGGGTGTTGCGGGGGTAGGTGAGTTAATGCAAAGCACTTGGCACTTAACATTGAGCTACAAATTTTTTTATTATATCAATAATTCTATTGAAATGCTCTGCTCGGTTTTGATAGGTTAAGTTTCCTATAACTGCTTCCTGTTTAGCGCGAGCGCTCCATATGCTTTGCAACTGCTCCACCAGCCATGGTTTTACATCGGATTGTGCAGTATTCAATTGCTCGAAAATGTCGATACGGTTGTCAATAATGTAAACTAAATCTTCCGGATCGTGGCTTGTTCTTGGATCGTTGGCTCCTCTGCTGTTAAATGCATCAAATTTGGAAACCATGAAGTAGGGTAGTGAAAGGACACTAATTCGTATGCCAGCAACTTAGACGGTTTCCCGCTTAGAAAAACCAGGCGCAAACCAACGGTTGGCAGATGCCCAGCCTATGGCTCGGGTACTCATGACGTCTACCTTAATATCCTCGTAGCGAAAACGGCAGATTACGGTATCGTCTGCAGATTGTGTGAATCCCTTTTGTGTCAAAGCTTCACGGGTAACTTCAAGTTCATGCAAGGAAACAATAGCCATGGTGATGTCAAGATCATCGGTAGGGCGTACATACTCAGCAGCAGGATCATGAACATAAAAGCCAACAACAGCTCCACCTACAAAGGCCACCTGTTCATTCATTGGTCCTAATGCATTGGCTACTTTGTGAATGGCCGACTACTAATATGTATGATTCATATTTACATAAATTTCTGCAACTCGATCCCTGCCAACCTTTTCTCCCTTGCGCGGCCAACTCACAGTGCGTCAACCAATGCCAAATACCGGTAAAGATTTTCATCTTCCAATGCTGCGAGCGGAACTTTGGGATAGAAGGGGGTAATACTGTGACCACGGACGCTGCCCTTGCTATATGGCCATACATATGCTTCGTTTCCTTTTATCTTGCTGTCTAACGGTTCAGCTGTGTGCGCAGTGGGTATGCCCCGAACAAAAGGTCCCGGTTTAGCAGGAAACACAACGGCTAAACCATATTGTAGAAAGTCTATAGGCGTAGCGCGCGTGACTTTCTTTCCCTAATCGTCCAGTAGGCCAGCAGATTTTGACCGAGCCACGGACTGGCTTACTTCACTTTGGCTCAGTTTCAAGGAATGCGCCAATGGAATTTGCCGCCAGGATTCGTCGTTCAAAACAATAATCTTTAACAGAACAACGATGTCCTGAGGCTTCATGAAGTGCTGTGACTTTCTCAACTGTCTAGTATTATCAATAATTGCAATGTGCAACAATAAAGAATTAATGCAGCATAAACGGATAGTTAATTAAAATTATTGCCAATTGCAATACGCAATAAAATTTGGGACTAAATTCTAAAGGGTACATCTAAAAGCCCAGATACGAGGCTTGCAGAATTTTTAACTCCAGTCATTGCTAATCAGCACATGCCCATCCAAATCCGCGTAATCAAATAGAGCTGCTATCTGCGCTGCCGCCGTTGTTGCCACTACCGATTCGGCCATGCAGCCGATCAGCGTACCCAAACCGCGGCTGCGCGCCAGGTCATGCAGACGGATGGCGGGTCGCAACCCGCCGCACTTCATCAGCTTGACATTGACGCCGCTGAAGAGTTCTGCTTTCTGTTGCAGGTCTTGTTCTGATTGGATCGATTCATCGCCGTAGATAGCCAGCGAAGTGCGTGCGCGCAACCATAAGTTATCTTCATCTGCTTGTACGGTCAGCGGCTGTTCCACCAAAAAAAACTGTTTGCCGGGCAGGCACTCAATAGCGCGAATGGCTTGTTCGCGACGCACAAAAGCCTGGTTGAAATCCACGGCAATGGGCTGATCTGTCAGCCGGGTCAGCAAGGCTATGACAGCCCGTGTTCTTTCCAGATCCGCATCCAGCTTAAGCTTGATCCAGGGAGCATGGCGACCAGCCTCAACCGCTGCCCGGGTAGAGGCCGCATTGCCGATGCCCACGGTATGGCAGGATCGCACTGCCTCGGGATTTGGGACGCCCAGCACTTGCCAAAGCGCTTGCCCGGTCCTTTGCGCGATCGCATTGTGCCAGGCCATGTCCAGTGCGGCCAATGCTGGCAAACAAGTAGCAGGGATTCGCTCAGGTTGATCCAGGCAGGCTTCCCACTCCTCCAGATCGCGGGGGCCCTTGGAAGCCCAATCCAGCAACTGCGCCTGATTTTCCGCCCGCGTTGGAAGCATGTAGGGCGGAAACGACGCCTGCCCAAGACCTTTAAGCCCTTCGCCCGCCAGCACCACAAACAGTGCTTCCGTGCCGCGCCTGGCATTTCCGGCAACTGCAAAGACCTGACGAAGCATCAAGTCGCGCGATTCAACGCGCAGGGCATACAAATTTCCGGGACGCAAAGGTGAAAAGTTCAGAGCGTTAAGTTACGGTGAGTATATACGTAGCGCGTCATCGAGGGAGAATCTTGCATATACATTGTTGTGGGTTTGCTATCCCTATTTAGCCTTATGGTTTTGTATTTCTAACGCTAACCGGGTAACTAATTCAGTTGTTTCATTTATCGCACCATTAAGTAAATTAATGCAATCCAGGTTTATCCAATAGTGTACCGCAGCATTTCGCAAATATTCTTCACTATTCTCTTTTATTTCAAAAGTTGAGAAGGTTTCAGAATCCGTTTTGAACAAAAATGACGTGGTCGGTTCAAACTTTAAGACGTTGAAGTCTACATACAACGGTGCATCTACTGGTAAAGCCCAATCAGAATTAATCTCAAAGTTAGATTGTATGTAGTCATAATTTGCATAATGCTTAACAATGACGTCTCTCAAATCGACATCTTTAATTACGCCTAAATTTCCAGTACTTGATAAATCATCAAATGTTGAAGTGGATGGATTGAAAAAAGGATAATGGCAACCATAAATTAAGTACTTTTCAATTTTCTCCAGAATTACCGAATCATCTTCATTCATATTGTTTAAGGCGATTGCCATTTCTTCAATGGATTGATTACCCTTTGCCAAGTCTTCTATGCTCTTGGAAAATGTAAGTAAATCTTGTTTATTTTCAATCAATAGTCTTTCCACATATGCCAGCTCCTGTTTGCTTTGTTTTCTATTTTCATTCCAATTATTGATTTGAAGGGCAATCAAAATTCCAAGAACCACAAGAATTATTTCACCCACTGCATAGGTTAAATACTTACCAGTTTTTCCCTGGTAAACCAAACCTAGTCTGATTCGTCTAAAGAATTTTATCATTGGTTATTGGTTGCTCATAATGAAACACAACTTCCACCTTGAAGCAAGTGAAGGATCGGAGTCGGGATAGAAAGCCAGGTATTCATTGCACGTCCTCACCGCACCCTTAACCTTCGATAGCCAATACTACTGCGCATCCAGAAACCAGAAGCCAGCCCAAAAACAAATCCGCCTACGTGTGCCCACCAGGCCACACCGCCGGATTCTCCGCTGAGTGCCCCAAGTCCGCTAGTCATTTGCATGTAAAACCACAGGCCCAGAAAGAGGACAGCAGGCACACGGATAGGTATAAATATCAGAAACAGCAAAAAAACTTTGATGCGACTCTTCGGATACATGACCAGGTACGCGCCGAGTACTGCACTGATGGCACCGCTGGCGCCGAGCATAGGAATGGGGCTGAAAGGATCCGTGGCGATGTGGGCAGCCGTTGCCGCTATTCCCCCGAGCAAATAAAACAGCAGAAAGCGCAGCGACCCGATAGTGGATTCAATGTTGTCCGCAAAAATCCAGAGAAAGACCATGTTGCCCAGCAAGTGCAGGATACCTCCATGCAGGAACATGCTGGTGACCAACGTATCTAAATTGCGGCCGGCCAAGATGTCCGCCGGTACAGCGGAATAGCGCATGGTAAATGCGCCGGCGCCGGGCTCCAGGATTTGCCAGAGAAAGACGCCGATGTTCAGCGCCAAAAAGGTATAGCTGACCAGCGGTCGGTGCCCGCCGTGTACCTGGTCATCGCCGTAGGGAAAAAACATGCAGGGCGAAAGTTACGCTAAGGAGGGGCATTTGACGACAGGGGCACAAAACATACTAATTATTATGCACCACAAACAACCCTCTTCCCGGGCCGGTGCGCCGTTGCGTAAAACGCTCCAGCAGCAACACCGCTTCTTCCAGGTCTTGCACAGCCATAGGAACGCGCGAGAGGATGCGCTCACGATCCACCTTCAGCAAGAGACAACCTTCTCGCTGGCGCACATCAAAATGCTCAGAGGATCGCTGAAACCAGGCTGTCTCCCGACCCAGGTCAGTCCAGATCACTGCCTCCAATTGCTGATAGCGCCGCTCCACTTTAAGCACGCGAAAAAGCCGGTAGTCGTGGTAGATGCGCAACTGAACAGGGTCAACGTGCAATACTTCGCGGCCAAAGCGGTTCCAAAGCAGGGTCGGAGCAAGCCAACGCAAGGCCAACGCTGAGGCTATGGCTACCAGAACTGCACCGGGCAAGGCCTCGACGCCCGGCTGTTGCAAGGCGGTATACCAGGCGGCAAAGACCGACATCAAAACTGCCAGCCCGGCAGCCAACAGCCCGTAAACACGGCTCTTCTGTGGCGCGGGCCACAGGGATATTTCCACCGTATTCCGGTTAATGCGATACGTTAGTGCGTTGGCCATAGGGTGCGCGGCAGGGCCAACAGGAGTTGCCTCAAGGTGGGCAAATTCCGGGTTAAAGGCAATCTTTTATTTGGAAAGCAGCTTTACAAATCAGTCCATGGCCATGCACGGGACTGGGAACAGCAAGACCCTTGCCCATTGCCACTAAGACCCTTCGCCCGGCACCCCAAACGTGGTGAGCACGGCCTCCAGCTCGCGCACCAGGCGGCGCTTTTGGGTTATGTCGGGCGCATAGACGTAGGCATCCAGGTGGATGATGCGGTTGTTGGCCTTGTCGTATACCAAATAGTTGATGAAGGGGCCACCCATGAAGTCGTGTTCCAGGCGCCAAAGGCTCTGGGTGCGGATGGCAAAATGGCCGTTCAGGTCAACGGTGTCCTGCAATGGGCGAACCAGCTTTTCGGTGGTCATGTAAGCCCCTTCAATCTGGCTTCGTTCGTACTGTCGGCCCAGGCTGTCGCGGACAAAGATGGCGTAGGCCGGGCTGGATTCCAGCTCGCGGGTGTAGGGATGCGAGTACACCATGATGGAAGCCGTGAGATCAACGGTGCTGCGGCGGTACCACATAAAAGCCCCGTTTGACGAAGGGTGCTTTTTGTAATAAGCCGGAATTTTCAACACAATGTTTTGTTCTTCGGCCAATTCGCGGCTCAACGCCTCTTCTTGCCCTGAAGCGTACATGTTGCGGCGAATCTTGGCAAACTCTGCCTTTTGAATGTTTGCGGTAATGTCGTTCATCGCCTTGTCCAGGCCCTTGTCCAGGGCATCGTAATCCGAAGCTACCAAAACATGCACCGTTTGCCCGGCCGCCCAAACATTCTTGCGTTGAACCGTGAAGAGTCCACCGCCGCGCACCTGTTCCTGCCCGCTTTGGCCAATCATGCGCTTAATCTGGTCGTTGTAATCGCTTTCGCGGTCCAGGATGCCTACCAACAAGATGTTCCGGTGGTTGGTTAAGGTCTTTGAGAAGGCCTCTAAATCCAAGTTGAGCACATCAAAGGTGGGCTCGTTGTGAATGAAGTTGCCGTACTGCGCCCGGAGCCGTTCGTCCACGCGGCCGTACAAACTGTCGTTGCTAAAACGCGGGTCTTCGACAAATATGACTTCGTCAACGCCCCCAATAGCCGAGGGAAGGGTGCTCGGCATGTCACCGCAGGAGGGCAGCAACAAAAATGCAGTCGCCAGCAAAACAGCGGGCAACAAGCGCTGGGCAAACAAAAAGCGACACTCCATTTATAGGCGGGTTCGTTGCGGCAAACTACCGCTAACTGGACGCTCAAAACTACCTTTTATTGCCGGGAGCCTGTCCCTGTTCCGTCATCTGTTCACGAAGACGCAGCCTAAATGCAGGTGCCTGCAGAAATCGCCCGGCTGACCTACTTGGAGAGCTTCAAGGTCATGCCCGCCTTCAAGGTGCTGCGGGTGTTCATGCCGTTCAATTGGGCGATGCTGTCAATGGAGTTTCCGGGATGTGCCCGGGCAATGCTCCACAGGGTATCGCCAGACTTGACCCGATAAAACAGGGTGGCATTGCTGCTGGCGGAACTACCAGCTGATGCCGCTGATGCCATAACCCCTTGTCCGGCGGTACGCTGCTTGTCGGTGAAAGACATGCCGGCAAGCGCGGTATAGCGGTGCGCTTCGTTGGCTGGCTTGTAAATGATGAGCTTCTGGCCTGCCTTAATGGCATTGCCGGACAATTTGTTCCAAGTGCGAATTTCGCTGACGTTCACCGCATACCAGCCGGCGATGTACGTTAAATTATCGCCTGACTTGACGGTGTAGAGCAGGCGCGCCGGCTCTGTGCTTGTGGCCTTAGCCTGAGCCGTTCCGCTTTCTTGAACTTGTTCAGCATCCGGAGTTTCGGTTGCGGGCGAAATTGGTGTTGCGGGCTTGGCGGGTTCTCGCGCCGCAGCCAAAATTTCGTCGCGCTTGTTGATCCACAACATGGCCTTGTCGTGCGGCAGCCGCAACGGATAGTGACCGGAAGCGCCCGGCACTATATCTCTGCGCAAGGCGGGATTGTGGTAACGCAGCTCCGAGACGCTCATGTCCAATTGCTCAGAGAGTGTCGTGAAAGGCGTGTTCTCCGAAACCATGACCGTATCGCTAAAGGAGTAACTGAAGCGGCAGCGCCAGGGGGTAAACTCGTGCTCTTTGTAGTAGTTGAACGTGTACACCGCCGAGATAAATGCCGGCACATAACCCCGGGTTTCTGTGGGCAGGTATTCAAAAATAGCCCAGACGTTGCGTTTGCCACCCGCTTTGCGGATGGCCTTGTTCACGTTGCCCGGACCGCAATTGTACGCGGCAATGACCAGCAACCAGTCGTTGTAAATGCCGTAAAGCTGCTCCAGGTAGTCAATGCCGGCATAGGTGGCTTCGTAAGGGTCACGGCGCTCGTCTACATACGTGTCAATTCTAAGACCCAGCCCTTTGGCGGTGGGGTACATGATTTGCCACAGACCAGTGGCACCCTGCGGGGATACGGCATGGGTGTTGAGAGCGGACTCAATAACGGCGAGGTATTTTAACTCCATCGGCAGGTTGCGCTTGTCCAATTCCGCCTCAATAATGGGGAAATACAAGTCACGCAAACCCAACATGCGCTGTACACCCGCCCGGTTGCGCAAGGTGTACATTTCAATCCAACTGCGTACCGTGGAGTTAAACGTCAGGGGAATGGTCGTGGGAATGGCCTTCAGTCGCGCCTGCAGCGTTTTGTCGTCAAACTTGGGCCAAGCGTCATGCCGGTGCCAGGTACCGCTGTCAAGTGGCGGTTCAACCGGGCGAAATGCAGAAGATTCTAATTCAGCGACGAGGCTGTCCATAGCGTCCAGGACTAGTTCCCAGTCTGCTTTGGTGAGCGGTTGTTCCAGCATGCTGCCAGGATCGGCAACCACTACGTTGTGGTGTTGGAGCGAGTCGGAGCCCGCCGTCGCGGTGGTTGCCGAGGCAAACAGGGCCAGGGCAAATGCCGTGGTCAGCATGTTTCGGTTTAAATCGCGCATAACGACAAAACTAGCTACTTAGCGGGCTAAATCAGGTATCAGAAGGGCCAAAATTAGACGTAAGTTATAAACGAAAAATCCACCGATTTGTTATCCGTCGGGAAGAAAAAATGTATAAAAAGGCTCTGCTCAGACAGATACGCTTGCAAATTCCAAAAATTCACGGCTCGAAATAGTCCTCTCCCTTAAATTTCCAGCAAGAATGTGACGGGCTGAAAATGCCCATTTGGCGCGCATAGGCGACCAAAACCGCCTCAGGAGGAGGATTTGGTCTCCGAAGTGGCCTTGTCTTTGTCGTTCATGCCTTCTTTCAACTCGGTGTTGATAGCCGAGCGGGCATCGTTAAATTCCCGGATGCCGCGGCCAATTCCGCGCATGAGTTCAGGTATCTTCTTGCCGCCAAACAGCAACAGAACGGCCAAAACCAACAAAATAATTTCTTGCGAACCGAGACCAAAAAACAACAGTAGGTGGCTCATGGATGGTAATTGCGAACCTCAAAGGTAGGTATAAACAGGCACAGCGGCCGACCTGATGACCAGAATCATTGACCAAACTCACTGACCCGGTTTATTGGCCAGAAAGCCAATCTGCTGGGTTCATCAGAGTCGTCCCCCGCCAGACTTCCAGGTGCACTTCGCTCTTTTTTTCTTCCGGATCGGTGTGAACCGTGCCGATGGGTTGACGGGCTTTCACGGTATCACCGGGCTTGACGGAGACGTCCTGGAGCTTGGTGTAGACGGTAAAAAATTCGCCGTGTTTGATGATGACCCCGCGTTGAAAGGAGGGGTTGTAGATAATGTTGACCACTTCCCCGTCAAAAATGGAGCGAACCGCGGCGCCCTGCACAGTACTGATGTCTACGCCGTTGCTTTGGATATAAACAGGCGGGTCGCGCAACACGGGGTGAACCCGTTTACCAAAAGTACCGGTGATGGTGCCGCGGTCAACCGGCCAGGGCAACTTGCCCTGGTTGTCAGAGAACATGCTGCTGAGCGCGCGCATTTCCGGGGTCAACGTGGGCACCTCAGCTCCGCGGGAACCGGTGTTTTCGCCGGCTTTGTTGGCCGCCTCGAGCGCCCTGAGCCGCTCTTTCCGAATCTCGTCGGCGATGATCTGCTCAATGCGCCGGTTCAACTCGTCAGCATCTTTCTTTTTGGTGTTGATGGCTGAAAGCAGTTTGCCTTCAATTTTTGAAAGGGTGCTGATCTTGCTGTTTTGCTCTTGACGCTCCTGGTCCAGGGTAAAGCGCTGTTGCTCTTCTTCCTGCAACAGCCCGCGTTTCTCGGCTTTGTCTACTTCAAGGTCGTTGACTTTAAACCCAAGGGCTTCTCGCGTGGCCTTGATCAGGCTGATTTGTTCGCGGCGGAAGTTGGTGTACTCCTGCAAATACTGCACCCGGCGAAGGGCCTCCGAAAAGGACTCGGAAGAGAGGACAAATCCCAGGCGGTCAAACGAATCGTGGTTGACGTAAGCGTAGTACACCATGTCAGCGTACTCGTTTTTGAGTTCGTCCAGGTCGCGTTCCAGCGAGATGATGACTCCGGTATTCTCCAAAATGCGGCTGTCCAGGTTGGACACCTGGTCGGAGATGTTGCCAATCAGCCGCTTGCGGATGTCGATTTTGCGCTGGAGCGCTTCCAACTCCGCAACGGTGGCCTGCTTGTTCTTTTTAGTCTCCGTCAGTACTTCTTCCGTCTTGCGGATTTCCTGCAACAGCTTGTCGTACTGATCCTTGAGCGACGATTTGTCCGTTTGTTGGGCAGAAACTCCAACAATTCCGGCCAGCATCAGCCAACTGAAAACTACAAGGCGGGAGTAAAAGCGAAACATGACCATAAATGTAAGGCAACTTACTCGGGGTCGCGCACGACAGTGTACCCAGGGTTGATGTGGAAAGAAAAACTCAAGTCCGGGTCATTGGTCACCATTTTGGAGAATCTTGCCTGAAGGCTGGCCGGCATTTCGCCTTGAATGGTGAGCAAGCGATAGGTGGCAAATGCCTGACCGTTCAACTCCTCGTAGGCATCCAGTTGCATGGTCATGCCCAGCCCCTGACTGGCCTCCTCCAGGCTTTGTGAGGAAAGTTTCAGGTCCGAAGGCCGCAGCCAAAAGCGATGGACCTTTCCCCCGTCCTGACCGGAAAGCAACAGCTTGCCGTCGTCCAGCCCGGAAGTCCATTCCAGCGGTTGGCGAATCAGGACACTGCCTGAAATAAGATCCTGCAGGGCATCAAAGCCCAGATCAATGCGGTATTGCTGACGCAGTTCGGCAAAGGCCAAAGGGTAATAGGTCTTGGCGGTGCGGTCCAGGATGTGCAGCGAGTCGCGGGTGATCAGCACACGCGCACCTTCCAAGCCAGCCTTTCGCAGCGAAATCCAAATCAGGCTGTCGCGGTGCATGTGCACAATGGCAGAAGCGCCGCTTTTTCCGTTGGCGTCTTCGATGTCCAAATCGGCGCGGGCTGAAAAGGTCACGAACTCCAGGCGGGAGCGGTCCAGCGCCTGCCAAAGTTGCTGCGCCGAGACCAGCGGTGTGTCGGTAGCGGCCACTTCTTTGGTTTGACGGCACGAAGCACCAAGCAACAGCAGCAGGCCGGCTGAAAGCCAAGCCTTCCTGGAAATTCCCTTATTCATAGAATCGGCGCTCGCTGATCTTGCGATCCAAAACCTCGGAACCGCCCCCGAGTTCCTGTGCCTTTTTCCAGGCTTCGACAGCGCGCTCCTCCTGCCCCAAACGGAACAAAATGTCTCCGTAGTGTTCGTTTTGGATCGCGCTCTTCTCGCCCCCGTTGGCCAGCGCCTTCTCCTGCCAAATTTTTGCCTCCGGGAATCGGCCAAGTTGGAACAACACCCAGGCATAGGTGTCTTCAAACGAGGCATTTCCAGGCGAAAGATCGTTGGCCTGCGCGGCCATCTGCGCAGCCCGCTCCAGGTTCTCTTTGCGCAAGCTCAGGTAGTAGGCGTAGTTGTTGAGCACAAACGCATTGTCCGGCTTGATCTCCAGGCTTTTCTCGTAGCTCGCGTCGGAGTTAGTGTGGTCGTCCAAGCTGTGGTAGGCATCGCCGAGCAGCGAATAAATGTCGGAGCGCAACGGCGGGTTGCTGAGGCTCATGGGCAGGGCCCGCTTCAGGCTTTTGACGGCCTCTTCAGGTCGATTGAGTTGAATATTGGCATATCCGCTAAAGTAAAACGGAGCCGGCTGGTTGGGGAAAATATCGGCAGCCCGGTCCGTCACGGCAACCAGAGAATCATTTTGGCGCAGCTCCAGGTCAATGGAAAAAACCTGCCGCCATACATCAAAAATGCTGGGCTCAATGGCCAGCGAATTCAGGTAACTGGCGCGGGATTCTTCCAGTCTCTTATCGTGGAATAAAAAATCGCCGTTGAGTGCGTGCGCCTTGGGATCGCGGGGATGCGTTTTGATCAGCCGCTGGTTTAGGTCGAAAACGAAATCGCGCGTGGCAAAATCGGTGCCCAGCGAATCAATCCAGGGCAATAAAAAGCCCACTTTGGCATCGATAGAAATGGCCTCTTCGTCAAAGGCTTCCCGCGAGCGCTGTTTGTAGCGCACGTAGTCTTTCTTGCTCCGGTAAATCCGCGCGGCTTGCAACAGCAGGCCAGGATTGCTGCTCTCCAACACCAGCAGCTTTTCGAACACTTCGGCTGCTTTGTCGGGCTTGTTGTCGCTTTCGTAGATGCGCGACAGCATTTCGTAATACTGCGGGTCATCCGGGTTCAACCTCACGACCTCTTCCAACTCGATGGCGGCTTTGTCCAGCTTGCCCTGTTGCAGGTAGATGCGGTGCTTTTCTAAATACAGGCTAGACTCCGCACCAAAGCGCGATTCCACTTCGTCGTAGGCTTTGAGGGCATCGTTCAACTGGCCGCTTTGCTGCAGCGTGTAGGCCAACTGGAAATAGGGTTCGGGATTGTCAGGACGCAGCTTAACCAATTCCTGAAAAGCGGCAGCGGCTTTGTCATACTGATTCGTCAGCGTAAGCATGTCTGCATACAATTCGGTATAATATGGATTGCCAGGCTCCAATTGCGTGGCGCGTTCCGCCATAGGAATAGCCCGCACGATATCGCCCGCTTCAAAGCGCAACCGCGCTAATTCAAAGTAGGCAGCCGCATTGTCAGGTTCAGCGCGCAACACGTCCTGAAACCGTGCTTCGGCCAATCCCAAATCGCCGAGTTGCCGGGCGCGAACCCCTTCGATGTAATCCAATTCAAGCTGCGCCTGAATGAGCTTCTCTTTGCTCTGCTTTTCTGACTTTTCGCCGCCTGCCAGCTCCTCGCCTTCCGGGAGCGGCTCGCTAACCTGCACCTCGCGCGATGTGCCACAGCCCGGCAGCGTCAGAAAAGACGAGCCGGAAATCAAAACCAACAGGATCAGCGCGGGACGAAAGCGGAAGGAGGCGTAGTTCATGCAACGTGGGAAAGGTTCCATAGCGAAACACCAGGGCGTCCGGCAAAGTTGCAGCTTTCCCCCGGCATGGCGGAAAAAGGGGGTTTGACGCAAGTGGCTTGCTTGCGTCAACGGCTACATGCCCGTATGGCCGAATCCCCCCACCCCCCGCCGGCTGTCGGTCAACTCCTCCACTTCCTGCCATTGCGCGTGCGAAACCGGGGCCACCACCAACTGCGCAATCCGGTCGCCGGGCTGCAGGGTGACGGGCTCCTGCCCCCAGTTGATCAAAAGCACACCGATCTCGCCGCGATAGTCACTGTCAATGGTGCCGGGGGCGTTGACCAACCCGATGCCGTGGCGCGCTGCAAGGCCGCTTCGCCCGCGCACTTGCGCCTCATACCCTAGCGGCAACTCGATGAAAAGGCCGGTGGGCACCTGGGCCCGGGCACCAGGGGCCAGCACCAGGGGCTCCTGGAGGGCGGCGCGAAGGTCCATGCCGGCGGCACCCGGCGTTTCGTAAGCCGGCAGCGGGTTGCCGGAGCGGTTGAC
>Ga0163154_10004780_pt1 | contig 17615 bp, 18 predicted proteins | sample OliLakLV19MP9P1_FD_148649 | JGI IMG/M metagenome (GOLD analysis project Ga0163154, IMG submission 148649) | Freshwater microbial mat bacterial communities from Lake Vanda, McMurdo Dry Valleys, Antarctica - Oligotrophic Lake LV.19.MP9.P1 | ecosystem: Environmental > Aquatic > Freshwater > Lake >...
ATGCCCATGTCTCGGTGATGCTCAAGGAAGATGGTGAAAAAAAGGAAGTAGAACTGAAAACTATGGTGGAAGAACCCGCCCCTTTGGCATCTGCAAATCCTGCGCCCCCTTTGCCTCCACGCTTGGCCATTCAGATCGAACGTCTTGTGGACCGCGCGCGTCGCGCCGGTTCAAACGATTGGACTTCAGGCAAACAACCCATTCTCATGACTATCGGGCAAACCATGCGCGAAAAAAATTCTGATTCAGATGAGGTCACTGATTCCCTTCAAAAAATTTCTGCCACACTTGAAGAATGTCGAGAAATGGACGTCAATGAATTCAGACAAAATCGCGAACGTATTGTCAACTCCATCACCGAAAACATCCGCAAGGGAATGGGTAAATAATTATCGCCGTTCGAGGGCGTCCAAATCCACAATCCGGGTTAGGAACGTGCCATTGAAGATATCAATAAACCCAATGCTTCGTGGTGAACCTCGTCCTTGGCTTGCAGAGCCGGGATTAAAGTAAAACGTTTTTCCTTTAAACTCCTGTCGGACCTGATGCAAGTGCCCATGAATAACAATGTCTGGCTTTTCAGTAATTATGGCTTTTTGTACCTCGAATTCATCAACGATGTGGGCCACAAGGAATTTTACTTTATCGAACGATAACTGCGCGATATCGGGCAGCACCACTGTTTGATCGGTGTTCCCGATCACTGCTGTGACCGGCGCGACGGCCTTCAGCTCATCGAGTATCCATTCATCTCCAACGTCACCTGCGTGAATGATGGCATCAACGCCGGAAAACAGCTCCGGAATACGCGGGTCGAACTTATTGTGCGTGTCTGAGATGACGCCTATTTTCACAGTTAAATCCCTTCTAAGGGGAGACCAAACACTTCAAGGGGTGCACTTTTGCCTTTAAGATGTACGGGCCCTAACGCAACGAAAGTGAATTTTCCAGCAAGCGCTTTCTGTATTTCGCTACTGACAACAATGGGCATTTGTTTTTCCTTGCACACAGTTTCTAAACGAAAAGTAACGTTCACGGCATCGCCCATGATTGTGGAATCCCTCTGCGACTTCATCCCTACGTTGCCACTTGAAACAAGCCCTTGATTGAGGCCCACTCCAACTTTGAGTTCCACTTCCGGATATTCCGGTAAAGTCATTTCGAGCGCTTTGTAATGCAGTTGCACTGCTGTGTTTAAAGCATTTTCCACAGCGAGTACGGGGGACTTCGAGTCGATGGGCCAATAGGCCATCACTGCATCACCAATAAACTTGTCCACGACTCCACCCGACGCCACAATAATTTCTGAAATTTTACGAAACCATAACCCCAAAAACTTTGCCAAAGTGTCCGCAGGTAAAATTTCGCTGATTCGTGTAAAACCACGCACGTCACACACTAAAATGACCATTGATTTCATTTTGACGGCAACTAGTGTGGCGCCAAACTCATCGCCACCACCGCCGGGTAGTTCTTCGATAACTCGGGCGCCCGCTTGTTCAAACCGCATGATCGCTTCGCCAATATGAATGACGTCATCGTTTTTTAAGAGCGTGGGTCCAACGACAAGTTGTGAGTTAACAAAGGTCCCATTCGCGCTCCCGAGATCAATTAACCAAAATTCGTCATCTGCCTGTTGCCGGATCAGTGCATGTTGCCGGGAGATTGATGAGTCCTCCATAAAATAGATCTGATTCGTGGCTACCCGGCCTATACCAGTGGAATTACCTAATTCCAGTCGTGGAGGATCAGTGGGTGGGTGTTGAATATTAAGGTGCGCCGTCATTGGATAGGACAAATCAAAACCGCGCACTAAGTTTAGGGAGTGGCAAGGCTTGGTTCTGCTGCTGTATTATCAGGAATAACGGCGCTCGTCGATTCCGTTTTTTCTGTCTTCTCAGAAGGCACGGGCGAAGTTTGAATGGGTGCGGCTTTAGTAGCGGACGCTTCCGGCGTACGAGTGGGTTGTGGGGCGGGCGTCGAGCGAGGAGCAGGCATCTTAACAATTATTTTTTCCATTTTAACGTCCAACACCTTTTCAACCCCATCAGACTGAATGGAGAGGTCAACGGGCAGCTCTTTAGTGACGTACCCGTGGCGCATGATGACGAGCATATGTGATTCTTTTTCAAGGGGTCCGATGCGCGTACCCGATGATGCAATTTTCCCTGCCTTAATGAGCCCTATAAATGCATCGTCCGGTTTCACGTTGACGCGCAGAAATTGGGTTTTAGGTTTTTTACTTTTGGATGCCAGAAAAGGAATTAAAGGTTTTTCAGCCTCAATCCTTCTTTTAAGTTCACCTTCTGTGGCTTGTTTCCGAAGTTCTTCAGCTTTGCGCAGGTCGGCCTTTTCTATTTTGTCCGCCTCTGCGTAAAGTTTTTCCACAGCCGCTTTTTCTGCCTTGCGCGTTTCTGCCGGCCTGTACAAAGCAAAATAATATATACCCCCCCCAACTGCTCCCAATACAGCCAATCCCGCGAGTACTTTGAGCAACAAAAGAAATAAACTGACAACCCCAGAAAAGAGGTTGGATATGGAGGATCCAATTCCTTTTATTCCAGTAGAAATCTTATGCGATGAAGCTGCCTTATCATATTGCTTCTGATAATCGGGCACACTGACCATCGTCTTACTTTGAAGCGCCTGTCGGATTTCCTCCATGGTCTGGAACCGTTGCCTTGGGTTTTTAGCAATACACTTCAAGATGATCGCTTCAAACTCTTTACTAATTTTTGCCCCTCGCTTTTTTGGCGCATCAGGGTGTTTATTAATCTGAAAATCCGCAATGTCCCCCTCGCTGAAGGGAAGCGCTCCGACTGCGGCTTCATACAAAAGGCATCCGAGCGAATAAATATCACTGCGCGCATCGGTTTTCTCGCCTTTGCATTGTTCGGGACTCATGTATTGCACGGTCCCACTGACCCCACCTTCATCTGCCATGTGCCCTAATAAAGTAGGAGCCCGAGATATCCCAAAGTCAGTGAGCTTGATTGAATACTGATCGGGCTTTAAATATTTTGGGCGGTTCCTCAAATTCTCAATCGCGGTCATGTTGTTGGGATCCGCCGCTAGAAGGACATTGGCCGGTTTTATGTCACGATGGATCACGCCTAAACCATGCGCATAACCTAATGCCTGACACAACTGATCGGCGATCGACCGGAGTTCCTTTTCATCGAGTTTACCCATTGTATAAATCCGCTCGTGAAGGGTAATCCCATCCACGAACTCCATCTCGAGAACGGCGCCGCCCGCTGAAATATCAAACTGATTTAAACGAACGATATTATGATGGCTCAATCTTTTGGCACTCAAGGCTTCAGATTGCATAGAGAGGATGGCATTTTCGTCCCCAAGAATTTCAGCCGGAAGAAGTTTGATGGCGACTTGTTGTTTGTGAAGTTTTAGATCCTCACACAAAAACACCTCGCCCATGCCTCCGCGGCCAATAACCCGAACAATTTGATAACGTTCGCCGATGATGGCGCCCGGCTCGCGCGAATTAAAGTCGTTATACCCTGCAGACACAGTAAATAATCTAACCGGAGTAAACGAACCTTCAAGAGCAATCTGGAACAGATAACATCCTTTAGATGAGATTGTTCTTGCCTCGCTGCCAAATTTCCTGTGTATTGCGCGGCTCTTATGGGTCAACAACGTAACAAAGTCGAAAAACGTAAACGCCGCAAGGCCTACATCAAACGTAAAACAGCTGAAGCTAAAAAGACCGCCAAACCGGCTAAATAGTCTTTTACGCTCGGCACGAGTTTTATTATGCCGACGCATTTTCAGTTCCACCTTCTTGTCGATGGTTATAGCGTTATTCACGCTTGGGACGATTTGCGTAAAGCCCATCAACGTCAATTGTCCATGGGCAGGGCTCTGCTCATCGCCGCTTTAACCCGCTTACAAGACGCCGGCGAATATAAAGTCACAGTCGTTTTCGACGGCCAAGGTAAAAAATCCGAGACCGCCCTCGACGAGTCCCGCGTTCAAGTCCTTTTTTCCGCACAAGGCCAAACAGCCGATTCCATCATCGAACGCCTCGTGGCCGCATACAAAAAGCCAGGGGATATCATTGTCGTCACAGACGATTTTCCGGAACAAGACACCGTCAGAAGTTTCGGCGCCCTTGCCCATGGAACTGAATGGTTAAAAGACGCCTTAACCCACGCCGATGTCGAAACACAAGGTCTCATTCAGAAAATCCGCAAAAAGAACCCCAGGAAGGGATCTCTACCAAGATGATGAAAATCGTCAACATTTACCCTCAAAGATCTTCATGTCGAGCAGGCTATCGCGCAATGATATGAATGGCAGGTAGTAAAAGGATGAAGCCATGATGCCAAGCGGCACCATCAAATACTCTTGAACAAATCATTGTGGACGCGATCTCGTTCCCGGTCCATCTGGTCATCGGTGGCACCAAGTTGCTCCATAAGATAATGGGCCATCGAGAGTGCGACCTCTCCTTCGCTGGAAAAAATCGCATCCGCACCTGCTTTACGGAGTGTTTCCGACTCGTTGAGATATACAGAACGCGTGAGAATGCGAACATTTGGATTCACTGCCTTGGCCGCCTTGATGATTGCTGCGCACTCTGCGGTCGAACTTGAAATTATCAATCCAGCAGCATCTTCCAGCTTGGCGCTGCAAAGGATTTCCATCTGGCTAGCGTCCCCGTAGAGCGCCTGAGTTCCTTCCGCATTCAATTTTCGCACTGTGTCGATGTTCATTTCTATGACGAGCGGTTGAATGGCGTTTTCAGCAAGAATACGGCTAACCGTTCGACCCACGGGGCCGTATCCGATGACCACAACATGATCCTTGTTCCGATCTTTCTCAAAGCTGTTAGGAACGGATTGAGCCGGCTTTGCCGGGCTGAGAATATTTCGAGCTTCAAGCCAGCGCACCGCCGGTTCCACAGCTTGGTAAAGCAAAGGGTTGAGTGTGATCGAAATAATCGAGGTGATGACGAGCGCATTCATCGCCTCGGCTGGCAAAATTTTGAGCGAAGTGGCCAGTGCGGCCAGAATGAATGAAAATTCACCAACTTGCGCCAGCGCAACGGAGATGGACAGCGCGGCTCGAAGTGGTCGTTTGAGAGCCAGCACAACGATCATTGCCGCAATCGGTTTCCCCACCAATACAATGGCTATCGTCACGAGCATCAAAGGCCACCCCTCTCGAATCGCCGCAGGATCAAAAAGCATCCCCACCGAAACAAAGAATAATACAGCAAACGCATCGCGCATCGGCAAAGCTTCAGCCCCAGCTCTCGAGCTGAAGTCCGATTGCCCAACGATCATCCCCGCGAGAAAGGCTCCCAGGGCCATGGATGCCCCAAACAATTTGGCCGCACCCACCGCAATTCCCAATGCCAAAACAAGGACACTCAATGTGAATAATTCACGTGAGCCTGTTCGAGCGACGTACCCGAGAAAAAGGGGAATCACTTTTTGCCCAATCGTAAACGTGAAAACGATGAAGAGCGCCAACTTTAGCATGGCGATTCCAAGAGTTCCCCACACACTGCCACCCACGGCGCCCGCTGCGCCACCCGCGAAAACAGCGGGAAGTATAACGAGGACGAGGATGGTAAAGAGATCCTCCACAATCAACCACCCCACCGCAACATGTCCTGTCGGGGTATGCAATGCCCGGTTGTCAGCCAATACCCTTGTGAGCACCACAGTACTGGCCACAGAGATTGCCATTCCAAAAACAATTCCCGCTGACCATGACCATCCGAACATTTTAGTGGCGAATGCCCCGAGCACGGTTGCAACTACAATTTGGACTATCGCTCCGGGAATTGCCACATGCCGCACTGCCATCAAGTCTTTGATGCGAAAATGGAGGCCCACACCGAACATCAGCAGGATCACGCCAATTTCCGCGCTCTGTGATGCGATATCATAGTTGGCGACAAATCCAGGCGTAAACGGCCCCACCATGATTCCCGCCAGCAGGTAGCCCACAATCGGAGAAAGTTTTAGGCGGTGTGTTATGAAACCCAGAAACAACGCAGCCGTTAACCCTCCGGTTAGCGTCAGAATTAAATCAAGATTATGAGGCATGGTCAGAATTAAACAAATTATCGTGATTCGCGTCTAATGGTTTTATTTAGAAAATCCGCAAAAACTCCCCGTGAAAGGGATCTCTACCAAGATCATGAAAATCGTCATCATTACCCTCAAATAACTTCATGTCGAGCAGGCTATCGCGCAATGATATGAATGGCGGGAGCCTTGATGAGCGCGGTGATTGATTCCCCTTCCCGCAACGCCAGTTCCTCACAGGCGGGCCGCGTGACGAGGGCAAACAGGCGGAAGCCCGCATCCAATTCCACCCGCACAAGAGGGCCTTCTGGACGCAACGCCACTATCCGCGCGACCAGGCGATTTCGCACGCTGCTGGCGGATCCACCGTCCCGTTGCAAGACCACGTCTTCGCCTCGGATGCACACGAAAATTTCCTGCGCAACAGCACTCGGAGAAACAGCCGTGAGCGTTAATCCGGCGACCTGAACGGTGACCAATCCTTCAGACGCGGTGGTGATTTTTCCGGGCTGAATCGTTTCCACGCCGACGATTTTTGCCACGGCTGCATCGGCGGGGCGGTTGAACACTTCCAGCACCGGGCCGCTCTGGCGCACCGCGCCGTCATGCATCACGACAAGTTCATCCCCGAGGGCTAGAGCTTCGGACCGGTCGTGGGTCACAACAAGCACCGGAATCTCACACGCGGAAAGGAGGCGTCGTAACTGGCCGCGCATTTCCTCGCGTAGGGCATTGTCGAGCGCGGAAAGCGGTTCATCCAACAGCAAAAGTCGGGGACGGCGCACCACCGCGCGGGCCAACGCCACACGCTGTTGCTGACCGCCAGAAAGTTGTCGCGGACGACGCGCTTCAAGACCGGTCAGTTCGAAGCGTTCGATGATCGTACTAACGCGCTTGCGGCGTTCCTCCTGCGCCACGTCGCGCAATCCGAAGCCTATGTTATCCGCAACGGAGAGATGCGGAAACAGCGAGTAATCTTGAAACACAAAACCGATGCCACGTTGCTGTGGGGCGAGACAAACTTTTTGTGTCGCGTCGAACCAAGTTTCCTTCCCGAATCGAATAGCCCCTTCTTCGGGTCGCTCCAAACCCGCGAGGCAGCGCAGTACAGTCGTCTTACCGCAGCCGGACGGTCCGAAGAGAACCGTGACAGAATGGCTGAGGGCAGGCTGGTTCAGCTCGCCGCGAATAACCGCGCCGCCTGAATATCGCTTTGTGAAGGATGCAGTTAACGTGTCGGCCATACATGAATGAATTTGCGCTGGAGTCCATAAGTCACAGCGAGAACGGCGAACGAAAAAATGAGCAATGCCAGTGAGGTCTGATTCGCAGCGGCATAGTTGAGCGACTGCACTTCGTCATAAATTGAGATGGACACGGTGCGCGTGACGCCAGGCAAGTTGCCGCCAATCATCAGCACCACGCCAAACTCGCCGATGGTATGAGCAAAGCTTAACACCATTCCCGTTAGCACACCCGGCCACGCGAGTGGGAGCACCACCCTAAAAAACGTGGCAAGCTTGCTCACGCCGAGACACCACGATGCTTCTGTCATCCGCCGGTCCACCGTGGCGAAGGCGCTGGTGAATGGTTGCACGGCAAAGGGCAAACTGTAAAACACCGACGCCACCAGTAATCCCTGAAAAGTGAACGGTAGCCGATGCCCGAAAAGCGACTCATAAAAGCGGCCCAATGGACTAAGCGGGCCGATCGCCATCAACACGTAAAAACCCAGCACAGTCGGCGGCAATACGATAGGCAGCGCGACGATGGCTTCGATGAGAAATTTTCCACGCCAACGGGTGTTGGCAAGCCAATAGGCAAGAGGCATACCGAACACCACAAGCACGCACATCGTGCAGGCTGAGAGGCGCAGACTTAAACCGATGGCTTGCCAATCCATGATATTATTTGTCAGGCAGAAAGAAACCGTACCGTGTCAGCACGGTGCGACCTTTTTCGCCTATAACAAAATCGCGAAAGGCGCGAGCGTTAGTTGGTTCTTTCGTCCATTTCAAAATGATTCCGCCTTGTTCCATCTTCGGATAAGCGTCGATGGGAATTTCCCAATACCGACCCTGGTCCCGCATTTCGGGGGCGATGGCCAGCGACAACGCGATGATGCCAATGTCAGCGGATCCGCTCTGAATGAATTGAGCGGTTTGCGCGATGTTCTCCCCATAAACAAGTTTCGCTTCGGCCTTATCATATACATTGAGATACTTCATGGCTCCAACCGCCGCGGCCCCATATGGGGCGTGTTTCGGGTTAGCGATGGCAATTTTCTTAACTGTCGGCCCGAACAATGCCTGGACCCCGAGTTTCTCCACCTCCACTGGTGATGCCTTAGGAGCCCACACGACAAGTCGCCCGATCGCGTAACTGAATACATTTGTGTCCAGCGCGAGACCCGATTTTGCAAGTTTGCGCGGATACTCGATGTCGGCGGAAAAGTAGAGATCAAAGGGCGCTTGATTTTGGAGCTGCGCGTAGAAATTGCCAGACGATCCGTAAGTAATTTTTACTTTCACGTCCGAGTGATGCTTACGGAACTCCCGCGTCAATTCGTCGAGCGCGAACTTCAGATCGGATGCGGCCGCGACGGAAATTTCGGCGGCGTGCAGACTGGAGGTTGTCCACACGACAAATGTAGAAAGGACTAGGAGGATTCGGCTGATCAAAAATGAAGTTTTCATTATACGGATTTATCGGTTTTTGATTGAGCCTACCTTGACGTGTACCGAGTTGCGTGGATTCCTGCGCCTTAATTTAACGTTATAATTGGTTTGTTGTTCAGAAAGCAAGCTGCTTTCTTTCATCCCATGGGGTCTGAAAAACTCCTCTCAAAAAGCCATGGTCGATTCTTATCCAGCGAGGAGTCTTACATAACCGCAAAGAAATCGCCAACATCCTTAAGTGCTCTCTGCAAAGAACGGCTTTGCCTCGCGGTTCAAATCTGCTACGTTTCCAGCTCTTCCCACGACCTCATAGCTCAAATGGATAGAGCAGCGGTTTCCTAAACCGCTTATCCCGGTTCAATTCCGGGTGAGGTCACCAGTTTCTTAAGACCATTCCCGCGCTTATGGTTTAAGCCTGAACGCTAACCATCCAACTTATTCCAAATCTGTCTTGGACCATACCAAAACAGGGAGACCAAAAAGTTTTTTCTAGTGGTATACAAACGGTGCCGCTGTCAGATAAACCCGCGAAGGCCTTTTCGGCGGCCGCTTGATCCGACACGTTCAAAGCGAGTGAAAAACCTTTGAAATCTAATTGTTCATTTGAGCATCCATCTGACGCCATCATTAGGGTTCCTCCGACCCCGCGAAATTCAGGTTAAATACACGTGAACATTCGGGCAACCAAGTCCACTTGGTCACGCAATTGTTACGATGAGCGAAGTTCCACGAAGTGGACCATTTAGATTCGGCACCACCTTGGCATCATCCCTAGGTCAAATACCTTCACCTCATGCATTGTAGCAGCCGAAGGTGGCTTTAGGCGCAAATGGGAAATCACTTCTTATGCGAAGAGGAGGTATTGGCGGGAGGAACAGAAGAAGGCCTGTTAGCTGCTCTTAATTCCTCAGCTCCATCAAGGACTGCACGCAAAAAAGGTTGCCATGTTTTATCACGCTTTACGAGTTCCCGAGCCACAACTCCTGCGACAGCGGGGTGTTTTACTGTGTTCCCACTCAAGGAAATATAAGAGGCTTGCCCGAGCGCAAATTTTTCTGGGCTTTCTTGTTCCGCTTGGAATGGAAGGAAAGTCATGACCCTTAGCACGTATCTCTCGTCGCCCGTCGCATAAAACGCACCCCACAAGATTTCCATGGATGCAGGAGATTTTATGTCCATGGTCATTAGGGCAGGAGCAGGATTTTTTAGAAGTGCTTCAATGCCGGTGCGCGTTTCGGGGTCCGCCTGAGCAGAAAGACTGGTGAGGAGCGCCTTGGTTTCAGGTGTGTTTGCATACCACAAAGCGAGCCATAGAATTTTCCGGTCGTCTGCGGGCAGCCCATTTAATTCTCCAAACCAAAATTTAATTTTGTCTCCATTTAACGCAAAGAGTTGGCTAAAAAAACCAAGAATTCCTGGATGAGAAGCAGGGTTTGAAAAAAGACCCTTTGAAGACATGTTTTTAATCATCTTAACCGTCAGGTCTGGCTGAGGTTTTTGATAATAAAAGCTGGTCCACTCAAGAATCTTGAGGACTTCATAGACAGCCGGCTCCAAGTTTTTAGCAGGCACATTTTGCTCAGGAATTTTTTGTGTTTTGGCAGGTGCAGCTGTAGGCCCCGGGTTCACCTCGATTGCCGGGCCGGGTTGTTGGGCTTTAGCAAAATCAAATGAAAGGCTGACCGTTAAGACGATCATTAAAAGGAAAAATCGTGCGCTCATGGGGTTGGTTTAGATTCCGTAGGTACCTGTTCATCCACACGAAATCAAGGGAAAACGTGAATCCACTCCCTCACTAATCGTCCCTAACATCAGACTTTCGAACATTCCCTTTCCTTACTATGCAAATATCTATTGAACAAACTCTCTTCCTCATTCATTCTGCCTACAGCGCTGTCGCCGAACCACCAGCGTGCCGCTAACAACGGTCAACCAAAACGGATTATGTCAAACCCACTTGATGCTAGAATTGTTGCCGCTATTCAGGATGACAACCTGTCCGTAGGTGGTTTTGCGGGGTTGGCTCTTGAAATATTTTTTTACCAATTCGAATTCAATCTGCCTTACCGCCGTTACTGCGAAAGTTTGGGGGCCACTCCACTCACAGTAAAATTCTGGGAAGATATTCCTGCGGTACCACAACAAGCGTTTAAAGATTTTGATCTTCGCTGTTTTCCGCCCGAACTGGTTTTTAAAGAATTCCACACTTCTGGAACCACGAACGCGTCGGATCCGAAACCGGGCATACGTCAGTGCGGGGTACATTTTTTGGATACCCTTGAGTTGTACGAGGTGTCGCTCCTCGAAGGTTGGCATAGGACATTTGAACGCGGCCTTTTCCAAGGTGCATGGCCGCTTCTCAAAAGCCCGGAAACGTTCATCCTCTTGGTCCCCCCAGTTTCCGATGCCCCTCATTCATCTCTCTCTCATATGATGCATGTGGTCTCCAACTATTTCGCGCCCAAGGGTTCGCGCGCCTTTTGGAAAGAGGGGCAACTGGAGTTCCAACGTATCGTTGACGCACTGCACATGGCCTGTGATTTTAACGATCCGGTTTTTATTATCGGGACGGCTTTCACTTTTGTGCATCTCATCGACGAACTGCATCGCCGGGGTGAAAAAATTGTCCTCCCGGAGGGTTCATTTATTCTTGAAACAGGGGGTTACAAAGGGCGCTCCCGCGAGCTGACGAAAGCAGAATTGTACTCCGCTCTCACGACCACTTTCGGCGTCCCAGATAATCATCTTTTTAATGAGTATGGAATGACGGAACTTGGTGTTCAATTTTATGCGTGCGGTGCCAAGGGTCTACATACTGTTCCCCCTTGGGCGCGAGTGCAATTAATGAACCCTTCCACGGGCAAGGAGGTTGCCAATGGAGAAACGGGTCTTGTGCGAGTATGTGACTTGTCGAACCGCGGCTCAGTGTTATCAATCCAAACCGAAGACGCTGCTGTGAGACAAGGAGCTGGGTTTCAATTGTTAGGCCGGGTTTCGGCTTCAAGTCGGGGCTGCTCAATTGCGGCTGATGACCTTTTGAAAATGCAACGAGGCCAATCATGATCTCCACTCCAGATCGTTGCGCCATTCTTGCCGAAGTGTTATCTGGGTTCCCCGAACTCGGGCTCATCACGTCTGACTCGCTCCTTAACCTCATTCAAACTGAACTGGGTTCGCCGTTGGTCTTAGATGGTTTCGTAAATCTCACGGGTCATTCAAAAGTAATGGCAAAGGGGCCGGGAACAATTCTTCATGTCATATCGGGTAACGTCGCTCAGCCTGGGTTGTTGAGTCTCACGTTCGGTCTTATTCTAAAAGCGCATAACCTGGTCAAACTCCCTTCGCATGGCAATGATCGGATCATCGATTTTATCAATAAACTTCCGGAACCTTTCTCAAGTTCGTTAGAAATTGTGACCCATACAAATCCGGAAATAATTGCGAAAGCGGATGTTGTTATTGTGTACGGCAACGAAGAAACAATAAATCACTTTCAAAGAGTTACCTTCGGAAAAAAGGCTCTGCTATACGGCCCGAAACTCAGTTACGGAATCATTTTTAGCGAAGAACAAACCAAAAGCATTTATGAGGACGCTGCACGGGATGCCTCGGTTTATAATCAGCAAGGCTGCCTATCGCCGCACGTTTTTTATGTTCAGGAAAACGGGCCAGATTCTCCACGTGCGTTTGCAGAGAAACTGGCAGCGGCCATGGACCAGTTCGCTTTGTTAAATCCGCCCACTCCGTTGTCCCTTGCGGAATCAAGTGCGGTGGTGAACCTGCGTAGCGCGTACCGATTCCGAGCTGCGAATGATCCTCGGGTGCTCATTTTTGAAAGCAAGAAGCCGGTTGACTGGACGGTTATTTTTGAAGAAGAATCTCAATTTGCCACTTCCTGCTTGAACCGAACTATTTTTGTAAAACCTTTCGTATCCATCCCAGACTTAGTGAAGGCTACTGAATTAGTGCGTCCTTATTTATCAACCATTGGATGCGCCCCGCTCACAAGCCTCACTCGCGATGATGCCCTGTGCCTCGCTGCGACGCGTTATTGTCCAATCGGAAAAATGCAACAACCGCCTCTCACGTGGCACCACGATGGACGCCCGAACCTTGCAGATCTGGTGACATGGATCGATATTGAATCAACCCCAAACTGAAATAACCCACCATGAAAGTTAAACTCGAAAAAGATTTTCATTTCGAAGCTGCCCACACTTTACCCAAGGTAGGCAAAGACCATAAATGTTTTCATATGCACGGTCACAGTTATCGTGTCCAAGTGACAGTCGAAGGCGATGTCGACCCAGCCCTTGGCTGGCTTTTCGATCATGGCCTTATTTCAGACATCATAAAACCCCTGGTTAAACAACTCGACCACAAATACCTCAACGATATCCCTGGCTTAGAAAACCCAACCGCCGAATACATGGCCAAATGGGTCTGGGACAAAGCCAAACCCCACCTCCCCGGTCTCTGCCAAGTGGTCATCCACGAAACCCCATTTACCCGTTGCATCTACGAAGGAAAATAAGTGCGGGCGCCTGACCAGGTCGAGTGCATCGCCCACGTGCGATGAGGTTGAGTAATCTTGAATTTTACCCCTGTCTAAAAATCATGAACCCACTGCCAAGCCTACTCCAAAAATCAATCAATCAAAGGGTGTCATCCCAAATACATACTAGGATCGAGTCGTCTTTATAAATCGACTGATATTGAAAGCTATTACACGCCTCGTTTACGGATCAATTATTCCACCCATAATTATTGTGTGGATTGTTCGCGACCCTCGCGAACGAAGCCCAAAGGGATTCCGCCATAAAGCCCAGGGTTGCAAAGCTACCCTGGGTACATGCGGAAAAATCGACACAACCTCAAAGGGGTTGCGTATCAAGTTAAATGGTGGGTTGCCCACTAGTTCTCGCCCCAATCTCAGAGTTGCCGAGCTTACCCCTAGTGTAGCCCGTCAAACTTGGTAGCTGGCTTCTGATATGGTATTAAATTTATGACGGATTACACTTGATCGTCAGCGCTCATCTCGGCGTGAGTGCAGCGTTTCGGCGCATCAAGATAACTATTACGCCGAGCGTGTGCCTGCAAATTCCGTGGATTATTCCCTAGCCGCAAGTATTGCAAGCATGCGGGCGTCCAGTATTTCAAACGCCACCTTTTTGTACTTTCGGGATAGGACGGACTCTTTCCATTTGGCTTCTATATTCTTTTTGAGCAAGCGTTCCTCTCCTTCCGACAAATGTTTCCATTTCACCTCGCTGACGATGGCGGTTTTTTTTCCGGCCGTATCGTTTTCCGTGCGCACAAAGTCGAACTCCAAATCACCCTCCCAATAACGGGCCGCCTCTGGATATAGTTTGCGGCACATGTCCTCGAAGACGGTCGCAGCGTGGTCAGGAGTTTTGTTTTTTGTGCACGCGTATATTCGCGCCAACGGGTCCGATGGGGTGAAAAGACGCCGAACCAAAAACGGAGGGCTGGATCATCAATCACGTAAAGTGTTCGCTTCGTGCTCCTCAAGCTTTCCCCAAACGGAATCTCCCGAGTCAGCAACGACGTGTCCATCAACTGTTGAATCACGCGGGAGAGATTTGTCTGCACAATCCCCATACGAGCAGCAACTTCCGATGGTTTTCTAGCCCCGCGTCCTACAGTCTCCAGTACGGAAAGCGCATTCACTCCCGCAATTTCCTCATCTCGGAGAATCCGTGAAGGTTCCTGATCCAGATACGGTGAAAACCCAAAAAATAACTCCTCGGCCATTTCAGTTGGTGATATTTTCTCATTCACAAATTCCCAATACCGAGGATTCCCTCCCACCATGGCGAATCTTACAAATGCATCCATGTCAGTTGATTTTAAATGGCAGGCCTGACAGTAGGCCCCATATCCCATCTGGGCGATCGCCAAGATCTTTTTGGCTCTCCCATAAAGGGGGGCCGCCCGGTTGAGAAAGAGATCATGCATCATCCTCGTGCTTGATCCTGCAAGGATTAAGAGGAATCCAGGGGGCATTTTATGATCCAGCCACTTTTGCAGAACACTGGGCAGAGTGGGATCCGACGCAACGAGATAGGGAAACTCATCGAGGCAAAGAACCCGAAGTTCCTTCTGCAATCCAATCAACTCGAAAAACTCAGCCCACCCCTTGGGCTGCAGGGTTGTAGATAGATGCCCTTTGATATCCTGATAAACTTGGTCAACCTGAAGGTCGCGGACCCCTTCAATAGCCTGACTATAAAGCCCCCCTTTTGCCCCAACCACTTCGTGACCAGCCGAGTCTTGCCGACCCGTCGGCGTCCATACACCACCACCAACCCCCCCTTCCGTGAAAGGGCATCCAAGTCAGCCAGTTCCCGAGTGCGATTAACAAAAGTTGTAACCATAGAATGAAGTTACTCCTTATAATGATGCTGGGAGAACATTATGTTCATAGAGTATAATTATTATAAAAGACGACAACCTTCTATCACCTGTCCTCTGCTGAGCCACACGGCCTCCATGACAACGCAAACATTTCTGTTGCCAAGCCGTCATTGTCAGCCCACCAATAGGCTAATGGCCTCCGCTCTCCGTTACTTGAAACTTTAGGGATTCCACGATGTATTTTCATCTAGACGACGGACAAATTTAACAATCGCCGGAACCAGCTTTTTTTACCGGATTTTGCCGTTACTTTAAGAGAGGACGCGCGACCCAGCGTACGGACTTCTTCATCGGAATAATGATCCATTAACAGCTCGTTCAGCTCCTCTTCGGACTTTGCCCCAAGTGTCGCAAGTTTACTGTTCAACTGGTCATGTCCTAACAGGTCCACCTTTTCCCCCTTGCTCGCGTCGAGTAAGAGCTGGATAGATCGGATCGCCTCCTCTGTTTTTCCCATATCGGCAGTCCCCAACACGAATCGATTGAGAGTGTCGATGGTTGATTCCCCCTTTTTCAGAGTAAGCGCCTTGCCGAGCAGTTTTTTGGAAAGCTTTTTTAATGTGCCCACATCCACGGCCGTTGTGACTTCGCTGTTAAGTAGCAGTAATCTGAGCTTCTCGTTATCTGGGGAATTAAGGGTATTCGCCGAACTGAGGAACTTCTCAAATTTGACCAATGCCGATTCTACTTTAGACGCCTGATCCGCCACACCTTTTCCCGACAGTGTTGTCGAGGTCTTTGATAAAAGCTGCCCCACATCAATCAATTTCTCGGATAGTTGCTGATAATTCATAAGTTTTTCTCGAAGTGATTGATGAAGTTCTGGGTTAAAAGAGAAAAGTCCTCGCCCCCAATGGAGTCGGGAGCGTGAATGACAACCGGCTTGTGCTCTGACGATGATTCAGCAACGTGGACGTTGTTGCGAATCGGTGGCTCAAGGAGCACGCATTTTTGATGAACCTGCCCCGCAACCTTAAGCTGCGCCAGTTGAACCTCCAGTTCAGTCCTCGCTTGCCCCCAGATCAAACCTCGTTTCTCAAATCGATTCAGCACCATTCCCACGATTTAAATTACTAAAAGAATAAATCTTTTTGTGCTGATTTCCTACGCGCGTCCAAACCTGTTGAAATTCAACTCTAAATCAACTCGCCTCCGCGTGAAATTGTCTTTTCCTCCCTTCCAGATGACGGAGAAATGGTTTTCCTTCATCCCGGTGTCTATTTATTATCAATTGCGATGCCCTGCGTGGAGCATCAGAAATCTCAGCTTAAAGGAATACCCTATGAAAATCGAACGACTCCAACATGCTATGCTCGTGTGTAAGGACGTGGAAAAATCGAAAAAATTCTACAAGGAAGTTCTTCGGTTGGAGGAGATAGAACGTAAGCTCGTCAACGCGCCTCACGATGGAGCTTGGTTTAAAATGGACAACACACGCTTCCATCTGGCGGAGTATAAGGACGGGCACCCGCGCATCCGTCCGGAGATTGCTTCTGATGTTGTCTGGGATAATCACATCGCTTTTGAGGTCGATGATATCGAGGCTTGGAAAGAGCATTTTGATAAACTTCAAGTGCCTTGTGTGGTGGGCAAGCTGGGCGGTGACTTTATGAAACAACTTTATGTCCGAGATCCGGATAATCACTTGATTGAATTGGTCGTGAGTCTGCAGAAGTATTAACCTATGAATCTAAAAAACAAACCCTCCAAAGGCAGGTGACATCACAAATGGGTCAGGCCTCTGGAAGGCAGACGGCAAAACAATCAAACATTGGGGGCGTGCCTACGGTCAATGGGCGCACAAATTGCCGACACATCCCCCCGTTTACCAAAAGAGGAAACGGGTCCGTGATCTCAATATGAAAGGCCTCTATACCTCCGACCGGTTCCATGAAAATTTCTGGAATGACCTTGTTCAGGACTGGGACTTGAACCACCCCGACGATTTTAACCTGGTATTTACCCGCAGGCCGATAATGCAATCCGTGGTGTTCGGCAAGTTTTCAGGCACCGGAAAAGTTTAATATTCCCTGTCCTCCCAAACAGTCAGAACCAACCAGCAAACAAAGGCATTCCTCTGAATTAACTTAGCCCAACCTCCGCAGATTACGCGATGTTGCCGGATTCAAATTATGTCTCCAAAGTCGAGGGCCGTGAAATGTTTACACCTAATAACCTATCCCTTAGTTTTTTCATTCTTGGTTCTCTTCTGTGCTTTCACTTAAGCTGCGTGAATCTGTGCTAATCTGCGGTTACCTCTTCCCCCATCCCTCAGCTCGCACCTGATAGTGTGATAGCCTGCAATCGCAATGCCCGCGCCGTCACGAGTCCACCCCATTGAGCTCCGCCCTTCATGGGTCGGGATCCCTCCTGACGCCTCTTGCCAAATAACTTCCTGTTCTTTTCGAATACCTTCTCCACAAATTCCCTGCTC
>Ga0163154_10004781_pt1 | contig 17615 bp, 15 predicted proteins | sample OliLakLV19MP9P1_FD_148649 | JGI IMG/M metagenome (GOLD analysis project Ga0163154, IMG submission 148649) | Freshwater microbial mat bacterial communities from Lake Vanda, McMurdo Dry Valleys, Antarctica - Oligotrophic Lake LV.19.MP9.P1 | ecosystem: Environmental > Aquatic > Freshwater > Lake >...
ATCGAACGGGACATCCCCCTGATCGCACTGATCGACATCGCGATCCTGTGGGTTCTCGTCGTCGCGATGATCCTGGAGTTCGGCCGTCACAGCCGGATCGCTTCGTGGCTGCAATACCCCTATCTCGCCTGGGTCAGCTTCGCCGCCTACCTCAACGCCTGGGTCGTGTTGTTCAACTAGGGCAACCTTCGATCGATCTGGATCGACCTGATTCACGCCGATCGCATCAGGCTCTCGTCAAGGCCAGCAGGGCCCCTCTGCCGAGCTGGAAATCCGACTCGATCCACGCGGCTTCCAGACGGCGCAGCGCGGCGCCCATCTCCGGACCGCCGGTGAGGCCCGCCGCCATCAGATCATCACCCGAAACCGGCATCGCCGGACGCGACCAGTCCCGGGCTTCCCGCAGCCATGCTTCCCAGCCTCCCGCATGATCGTCGTCCGCCGTCGCGAGCATCACCCGGTCGAGGACGACCTGAAGGCCGGCGAGATAGAGCGCCCGTCTGATCGCGCGCGGGGACATCGCCTGAGACAAGTCGGTCTGGTCGCGGGCCGCGAACACCAGCCGGTCGCGCTCGGCGCCGGACATTCTGAGGCGGCGCGCAAGGCCGGCCATGATCTCCGGATCCCTGGCGAACAGCGCTGCGAATCGCACCATCGGGTCGACCGGCCATCCCTGCACCAGCTCCAGCGCGGTCAGACGCTCCAGCCTTTCGAGGCCCTCCGCCTCCGGAAAGAGCCGCCTCAGCACCCCAGCGCCGTCCATCGCCCGCAGCGCGCGCATCGGCCGGACGGCGCCCAGCAGTCTCCTGGTCTCGGCCCAGATCCGCTCCGCTGAAATCCCGGCGAGACCGTCACGCAGGCGGGCGCAGGCCGCGAGCCCCGCAGCGTCCGGCGCGTCCGCTGAATACCAAGCGTTGAACCTGAAGAACCGCAGGATGCGGAGATAGTCCTCACGCAGCCGCGTCTCCGGGTCTCCGACGAAGACCACCCGGCGCGCGCGGACATCGTCGAGACCGCCGCCCGTCGGATCGAACACCTCGCCATCGGGCGCCGCATAAAGGGCGTTGATCCGGAAATCCCGGCGCCGGGCGTCCTCGGCCCAATCCTGCGTGAACGTGACGGTCGCCCGCCGTCCGTCGGTGGCCACATCCCGCCGCAGCGTCGTCACCTCGAAGGGCTGGCCGTCCGCCACCAGGGTGAGCGTGCCGTGCTCGATCCCCGTTGGATGCACGGCCAGGCCGGCGGCCCGCGCCGCGCGCCCGACGACCTCCGGCGTCAGCTGCGTTGCGATATCGATGTCGGCCACCGGCGCCCCCAGCAGCACATTGCGCACGCAGCCTCCGACAAACCGCGCGCTCTCCGGCCGCTCGGCCTCAAGCGCCGCCATCACCCGGCGAGCGGCGGCCGAGATCATCCATGGCTGCGGCGCCAGCCTTTCGGTCACGGCCGGATCCCGGTCACGGCGTCCGCTCGTCGCGAGGCGCAACCGGTGTTTCCGACGGCGGGCCGAGCGGCCGCTCCGGCACGTTGGCGGCTTCGCAGTCGACCTCGCGCGCCGGAATCGTGACGCCGTTCTCATAGCGCGCAGCCATGTAGCACTTCCCCTGGCTGGAGGGCTCCAGCAGCGGACCGATGACCAGCGCCGCCACCGCCAGCCCCGCGCCCACCAGCACAAGTGTCGTCAGCGGCCAGGCGTCCCGGATGCGCAGATCCTTCGATGCCGCCCGGTAGACCAGGAAGACCGCGAACGGCGTCAGGAACAGGAGCAGCTCAATGAAGATACGCGCCGCCATGGTTCACCGCCCGTCGCCGTCTGCGTCCAGGTAGAGCCGATCGTACACGGATTTGATCATGCCTGCCGTCGCGCCCCAGATGTAGCGACCGTTGTGGGGCATAGCGTAGTACGCGCGCAAGCCGCCATTATAGGCGCGCTCGTGCCGCTGGTGATTGCCGGGCGTCATCAGGAAGGACAGCGGCGTCTCGAACACGGCGGCGACTTCCTTCGGGTCGATCACCGGGGTGAAATTCTCGGCCCGCACCAGGAAGGGTGAAACGACATAACCGCTCGATGTGAGATAGGGATCGGCCTGTCCCAGCACCGTCACCGGACCGTCGAGACCAACTTCCTCCCGCGCTTCCCGCAAGGCGGCCGCCAGCGGCGAGACGTCGTCCTCGTCGATCCGCCCGCCGGGAAACGCGATCTGACCCGCATGCTGGGTCATCGTTTCGGGACGCAGGGTCAGCAGCACGCCATAATCTTCGCCGCGATCGACCAGCACGATCAGGACTGCGGCGCGACGATAGGGTTTCGGCGCCGAAATCGCCCAGCCGGGATTGAGATCGAAATCGGTGCGGAGGAAATCATCGAGAACGGCGTCCGCCGGCGCGAGTCGGGTGGCGGCCCGGCGGTCGAAATCCTCGCGCGTCGAGAAAGCCATGCGCCGGGTCAGGCCTTGGGCTTCAGGTCGGCGATCGCGAGCGACAAGCCGGCCGGCGCCGCCAGGGCTTCCTCGAACGGCGTCGCGATCGCCTCGCCATAAATTCCATCGCCGGCTAGCCGGTGGACGAGAGTGCGCCGGCGCTCGACATCGACCACCCAGAATTCGCGGACGCCGTGAGCGGCGTAGATCGGCGCCTTGACCTTCAGATCATAGGCAAGGCTTGAGTGCGAAATCTCGACCAGAAGCACAACATCCGGTCCCCGCACCTCGTTGACGCCGATGGCGGCGGAAAACACGAACAGCTCGGGCTCGGGCTCGTAAAACTCTCCGAGACGCAATGGCCCTTGGACCGCCACGCCAAGCGTCTCCGGCATGCTTCGCATGAACCATCGTGACAGGGCGTACGTCAGGTCCCAGTGCAACGGCCCTTGCGGCGACATGGTGATCAGCTCCCCGGCGATCAGCTCCACGCGTTCGTCCGGCTTGAAGACACCGGCATCGATCATCACAAGCACGTTGGACGCCGAAAAGCGCCGACGCGGAATTTCGCTCTCGGCCGAAGGGTGGGAACCGTCCATGGTTCGATCCTAACATGATGAGGCGGTCCGGCGAAGGCGCCCTTAGCTGGCCATTCCCAGAATGAAACTCTCTCCGGACGAGCGCACGCTCATCTCCCCGCCCGGCGCCCGCACCGCCCAACCGGCAATCTCGTACCAGGGAGGCCTCGCCAGCCGCGCCTCCAGCCCGCCGCGGACGGTCACATAGGTCGAGGGCTCGCCTGTTTCGGGATCAAGCAAAACGCGCAGGGGATGCTCGCCGTCGATTGCCACGACATCGCCCACATTGGTCGTGACGACTATGACCGGCCCGCCGTCCTGCTCGAAGCGGTCGACCCGGACGCCAATGAACGGGGCGTCCGCCACCCGGATCACCACTTTTTCGTGAGGGGTAATCAAATAGTATCCATCGGAATCCTTGCGCAGTATCGTCGAAAACAACCGAACCAGTTTTTCCCGGCTGAATCGCACCCCGTCCTGCCACCAGGACCCGTCCCTGCGGATTTCAAGCCCGATGTCGCCGCAATGGGCAGGATTCCACAAATGCACCGGAGGGAGGGATCGGGGCTTTTCCAAACCGGCTTCCGACTGCAAGGTGGCGACGATATCCAGAAGCGATCTCGCTTCGGGGCCGTTCTCGTTCGACATCGGCGGCTCCTCAGGCGGGTTCGCCCCAGACATAGGTAAAGCTCCAGCATGAGTGAAGTCGCAACCCTTGTTCCCGGCGATATCTTGGCCGAAGCCGACGCGGCGGTCGAAGCCCTTGCGAAAGTCCGCGCCGAAATCGGCAAGGTAGTGTTCGGCCAGGAGCGCGTGGTGGAGCTGACCCTTGCGGCCATTCTGGCGGGCGGCCACTGCCTGCTGATTGGCGCGCCCGGCCTCGCCAAGACCAAGCTGGTCGAGACGACGGCCCGCGCCCTCGGGCTCGACTGGGGCCGTGTCCAGTTCACGCCGGACCTCATGCCAGGCGACATTCTCGGTTCGGAAATCCTCGACGAATCCGCATCCGGCCGCTCCTTTCGCTTCGTGAAAGGCCCCATCTTCACCCGGCTGCTGATGGCCGACGAGATCAACCGTGCATCGCCGCGCACGCAGTCCGCCCTGCTCCAGGCCATGCAGGAACGCCATGTCACGGTGGCCGGCGCATCCTACGACCTGCCCAAGCCGTTCCATGTGCTCGCCACACAGAACCCGATCGAGCAGGAAGGCACCTATCCGCTGCCGGAGGCCCAGCTCGACCGCTTCCTGCTGAAAATCGACGTCGATTATCCCGATCTCGAAACCGAGCGCCGCATTCTCGTGGAGACGACCGGACTTGCGGATCATACGGTTCGTCCGGCTCTCGACGCCGACCGTCTGATCGCCCTGCAAACGCTGGTGCGACGCATGCCCGTGCCCGAGACCGTGCTTGAAGCCATCATCCGGCTGGTCCGCTCGGCCCGGCCCGAGCAGTCGGAGAACGCACAGGTCCGCAAGCGGGTCGAATGGGGACCCAGTCCTCGCGCCGGGCAGGCGCTCATGCTGGCCGCCCGCGCCCGCGCCCTGCTGCGCGGCCGCCTCGCGCCTTCGCTCGACGACGTCGAAGCGCTGGCCGAGCCTGCGCTCGGACATCGCATGGCGCTGAACTACGACCCGACAGGACAGGGCGGCACGCTTGCCGCCCTGATTGCCGACCTCGCCTCCAAAGCCGCCTGAGGAGACGTTTGCCCCAGGCCCCGCTCAACCAGCTGAAAGCCGAAGCCGCCTCTCTCGCGGGGCAGCTTGGCACGCTGTCGACGCGCGCGCGCGCCGCGAGCGCCGCCAATGTCGGCTCGGCGGGTCGGCGCCGTTCAGGCACGGGCGAGAATTTCTGGCAGTATCGCCGGCACGCCGCCGAGGACGGCGCGGACCGCATCGACTGGCGCCGGTCCGCGCGCGAGGAAAACCTGTTCGTGCGCGAAACCGAACTCGAGACGGCGCGCACCTTCCTGTTCTGGGTCGATCCAAGTCCTGGCTTCGGCTGGTCGAGCGACCCCAAACGCATCGACAAGGCGGATCGCGCGCTCACGATCGCGATGGCGCTCGCGGGCGCCCTTTCGCGGTCCGGCGAACGCGCCGGCGCCCTGGGCGGCGGACGTTCGGCCGTTTCCGGCGCCAAGGCGTCCGCCCGCGTCGGCGAAGACATTCGCGAAATGTCGGCGGACGCTCCCTTTCCGTCGCCTCCGCGCGACGTCGCGGCCGTCGTCATCGCCAGCGACTTCTACCAGCCTCTGGAAACCTGGCGCAGTCGTCTCACGCCCCTTGCCGGCAAATGCCGCGACGGGGCGCTGCTGCAGGTCTGCGATCCGATCGAGGAAACCTATCCGTTCGACGGCCGCGTCCGCTTCTTCCGACCTGGCGAGGAGCGCCAGCGCCTGATCGGGCGGGCCGAATCGATCCGCGACGGTTATCTCGAGCGCTTCGCCAGGCGCCGCTCGGACATGATCGAACTCGCCGCCGGCCTTGGCTGGCGCTTTGTCAGCCACGCGACCGGCGAGGAAGCTCGCACGCCGCTTGGCCAACTTGCCTACGGGTTCGCCGACGGAGCTGCCGCGTGAACATTGGCCCCATCCTGTTCATGCAGCCCTGGGCGCTCATTGGCCTGCTCGCTCTCCCCATTTTGTGGCTGCTCCTGCGCGCCACGCCGCCTGAGCCAAAACGGCTGGCGCTTCCCTCGCTCGCCCTGCTGGACGATTTGCGCCCGGATGAAGAAACACCTGCGCGCACGCCGTGGTGGCTCCTGCTGTTGCGCCTCATCGCTCTGGCGCTGGCGATTTTCGGCTTCGCCCGTCCGACCTGGGCGCCCAACCAGATCGTCGGCGGCGAAGGCGGCACGCTCGTGGTCGTCGATGATGGATGGACGAGCGCGGAGCGCTGGCGCGACATTGTTCGCACCGCCACCGCCGCCGTCGATGAATCGGCGGACGCCGGCGCTCCAATCCACATCCTGTTCACGGCGCCGCGGGAGGTTGCCCGCGATCCCTCCGAGACGCTGGACTTTGAAACCGCGCGGCAGGAGCTGCGCAACGCGCGTCCCTCGCCCTGGTCGCCGGATCGGGCGGCAGCCCTCGCCCGACTTGAGGAAACCGGCCTCGCGCCCGGGCGCATCGTCTGGGCGACCGACGGGTTCGACCATGACAGCGCGGCCGCCTTCGCAAGAGGTCTTGCGGCCCTTGCGCCCACCGAAGTGCGCGTCACCCGTCCGAAGAACGCTTTCGCAATCACGTCGGCCGACAGTTCCGCCGAGGGCGCCCGGGTTGCCGTCGTTCGTTCCGTTGCCGTTTCCGGCGCCGCTGCTACTGCCGATCTCATTGCCGAAACCGCTGAAGGTGCTTCCATTGCTTCCGCCCGTCTTGCCTTCGAACCTGCCGCCCGGACTGCAGAAGCGCTGTTCGCGATTCCGGCCGCAGCGCTGAACCGCGTGGCGCGTTTCCGCATTGCCGGCTCGCCTTCCGCCGGCGCCGTCTGGCTGTGGGACGATTCCGCCCGCCGGCCTTCCGTCGGTCTCGCCGACACGCGGGACGAAGCCCAGCCGCTGCTCGCGGAACACTACTACGTCCGGAAGGCTCTCCAGCCTTACGCCCAGCTGACCGAAAAGCCGCTCTCCGATCTGCTTACCAACGCCATTGACGCCATCGTCCTTGGCGACCGCGGAACCATCGACGAAGCTGAAGCCGACCAGCTGTCCGCATGGGTCGATGACGGCGGGGTGCTTGTCCGCTTCGCCGGTCCGCGTCTCGCCGCCCAGTCCGATCCGCTGACGCCGACCGCCCTGCGCCCGACATCCCGCGCGCTTGGCGGCGCCCTGGCCTGGGAAACACCCCAGCGTATCGCCGACTTTACTTCCGACTCGCCGTTCTTCGGCATTCCACGTCCCACCGACGCTGTCGTGCGCCAGCAGGTCCTGGCCCAGCCGTCCGCCGAACTTGCCGGCATGACCTGGGCCCGCCTGCAGGACGGCACCCCGCTTGTAACCGCGACGCGACGCGGCAAGGGCGAACTGATCCTCTTTCATGTCACCGCCGATCCGGACTGGTCGGATCTGCCTTTCACCGGCGCCTTCGTCGAAATGCTGCGCCGCTCCGTTGTATCCGGCGGCGAACGCAGCCGGCCACAGCTGGGCACAGAGGGCGCGCTTGCCCCCGTGCGAGTGCTCGACGGCTTCGGGGTCCTCGGGCAGCCGCCCAGCGCCGCCACCCCGATCGAAGCAATGGATTTCGAGACGGCGCGGCCTGGACCCACCACGCCTCCGGGGCTCTATTCCGGCCCCGGTGGCGAGCGCGCCCTCAACGCAGGCGCACCGGCCCCGGCTGACTTCACCAGCTGGCCGCCGGGCATGCCGGTCACCGACCAGGCAGCCGTCCTTGAACGCCGCGGTCTTGGCGGCTGGATGATCGGCGGCGCGCTCGCCATCGTCGCGATCGACCTTCTGATCGCCTTGGCTTTCGCTGGCCGTTTGAACCGCTTTGGCAGTGCCGCCGGCGCGATTGCGTTGATACTTGCCGCGGCGCAGGCGGCCCCTTCCGCCGAGGCGCAGACGCCAGATGTGCTGGCGCGGGAGGCCGCCGCCCACCTGCGCCTTGCTTTCGTCAAGACCGGCGATTCCCGGTTGGACGAGATAACGCGAGCGGGCCTTTTCGGCCTCAGCTACGAACTCGGCGCACGAACGTCAGTCGAGCCCGATCAGCCGCACGGCATCGACCTTTCGCGGGACGCCCTCGAATTCTACCCGATGATCTATTACGCCGTGCCGCGCGAGGCCAAACCGATCTCCCCGGCCGGCGTCGCCAAGATCAACGCCTATCTCCGCAATGGCGGAGCGTTCGTCGTCGATACGCGCGATGCGGCGCCGGGCCGGGACGTTTCGACCAATCTGTCCACTCTTCTTGCAGGCATCGACGCTCCTCCGCTTCAGCCCGCTCCCGCTACGCACGTCCTCACCAAGAGCTACTACCTCATCAAGAGCTTTCCAGGCCGCATGAATGGCCGCCTCTGGATCGAAGGATCTTCGGTAGATCGCGACACACGCCGCGGCGATGGCGTATCCGGCCTCTTCATCGGCGGATCTGACTGGGCGGGTGCTTGGGCGATCGATCAGAACGGCAAGCCATTGCTCAGCATGGAGGGCGGCCAGCCAGCGCGAGAGATGTCGTACCGCTTCGGCATCAATCTTGTCATGTACATCCTCACCGGCAACTACAAGGAGGATCAGGTCCACATCCCCGATCTGCTGGAACGCCTTGGCCGCGACAAGGTCCGCGCGCCGGGCAGCTCGGACTAGGGACGACACCATGCAGGAAGCCTCGCGTCTCGCCTTCGACCCTTTGATTCCCTGGGTCCTGATGTGGATCCTGGCAGGCGGCGCGCTAACGCTCTGGGCCGTTTATGTCGTATTGCGGGGACGCGCCTGGCTTATGCGGGCGCTGGCGATTACGGTGCTGGCGCTCGCCATCGCCAACCCGCTCTGGATCGAGGAAGAACGCGAACCGCTAAAAGATATCGTCGCCCTCGTCATGGACCGTTCCGAAAGCATGAATTTCCGCGGCCGGACGGAAACGGCCCAGGCCGCATTCGACCAACTCAAGATGCTGATCGAGGGCGACGAAACGCTGGAGCTGCGCGTCGCCGAAACCGACCCGGGCAGTGATGGTACAGAGCTTTACGCCGCCATGCAGTCGGCGCTGTCCGATGCGCCGCGGGACCGCATCGCCGGCTCGATCCTCATCACCGACGGTCAGGCGCACGACATGCCCGAAGACCCTATGGAGGCGGCGCAGCTGGGCCCTGTCCACGGCCTCATCGTCGGAGGAGACGACGAAATTGACCGCCGCATCGAGATCCAGTCGGCTCCATCCTTCGGCATCGTCGACAACGCGGTTGAAATGCGGGTCCAGGTCGATGATCCAACGGCTCAGTCCGTCGATGTCACGATTTCCATCAATGGCGTCGTGCAGCGTCCACAGCGCGTGGCGGTCGGGAAATCCGACATGATCGAACTCGACCTGCAAAGGCGGGGCGACAATCTCGTCGTCCTTCAGGTCGAGGGTATCCCGAACGAACTGACACTGGCGAACAATCTGGCGTCCGCCAGCATTTCAGGCGTGCAGGACCGCCTACGCGTCCTGCTGGTGACCGGCCAGCCCCATGCCGGCGCCCGCGTCTGGCGGGACCTTCTCAAGGCCGACCCCTCGGTCGATCTCGTCCACTTCACCATCCTCAAGCCGCCACAGAAAACAGATGTGACGCCGACCGAGGAAATCGCGCTAATCAACTTTCCCCGCAACCAGCTTTTCCGCGAGAAGCTGTCGGAATTCGACCTCGTGATCTTCGATCAGGAGCTGCGGACCGGCGTGCTTGAAATGCAGTATCTCGATCGGGTAGCGCGCTATGTCGAGAATGGCGGAGCGTTGCTGATCGGGTCGGGCCCGCCCTACCCCGATGCAAACCTCCTCTACAACACGCCCCTTGCCGCTGTACTTCCTGGACGCGCCAGGGGTGAGGTCGTTGAGAAGAAGTTCGTTCCAGAACTGACGGAATTGGGAAAGCGGCACTCCGTCACGGCGACGCTTCCCGTCGAAAGTTGGGGCTCGTGGATGCGATACATGACAATGGACGAAGGCAATGCCGAAGCCCTGCTGCAGGCCCCCGATGGCGCACCTCTTCTCCTGTTGGACCGAGTTGGCGAAGGACGCGTCGCAAGCGTCATGTCCGACCAGATCTGGCTCTGGGCGCGTGGATACGAGGGCGGCGGTCCCTATGCCGAGCTGATCCGTCGAACTGCACACTGGCTGATGAAGGAGCCCGAACTCGAGGAGGAATTCCTTGCGCTTGAAACGACGGCGCAGGAAATCGACGCGCGCCTGCGGACGCTCTCCGACGATCCCCCGCCCTTGTCAGTTACCGGACCCGATGGTCTCGCCATCGAGACGCCTTGGACGCTTGTGAGTTCTGGAGAGTACCGCACCACGCTGGAGGCGCCGGAACTCGGCCTCTACACTGCCAGGAGCGGCGATCTCACCGCTGTCGCCCTGCGCGGACCGGCGCACCCGCGCGAGTACCTCGATCTGCGCGCCACCAGCGATATCGTTCAGCCAATGGCGGCGGCGACGCTCGGCGGCGTGTTCCGGATCGGCTCCGACGGCGCGCCGACGCTGCCCGGCCTGCGACGCGTCGGCGAGCGTGGCAACGCTGCCGGCTCTGACTGGCTCGGGCTGCGCGAAAGAAAAGCTTATGCTGTGCGCGCCACGCACTCGATAAACCTGTTGCCTGGCGTTCTCGGCATGGCGCTGGCCGTCATGTTCTTGATGTTCGCCTGGCGGCGCGAGGGCCGCTGACAAACTTCATCGCCGACGACCATGAAGCGCTGAGGAACCAACGCCTCAATGGTTCGCTCCATCCGGTTCAACTCGGACCTCACCTTCCAGATGAACTGCGGCAGGTGAGAGATCGCGGACCAGGACACGATCTTGATTCACCGGACCTGGCAACACGAACCGGCCCGAAATCGCCCGCTTGAACATCCAGCGCGAATAGTATCCTTCATCGCCGACAAGGATCACCGCAGGAAAGCCGATCTCCCGGCAGACGCCGATCGACCTTTCCATCAGCTTGAAGGCGACGCCGTCTCCGCGCCTGCGCGGCGCAACAGCAAGCGGACCCAGAAACGCCGCTCGCTTGTCGCCAACGCGGACGGGCCAGAGGCGTACGACCCCCGCCACGCCCTCTTCATCGATCGCGACAAAGCTCGCCTCTGGGATGGGCCGGTTTCCTTCGCGCAGGCGCTCGGCCGTCTTGGCGAAGCGCCCAGGTCCAAACACCTCATCGAACAGGGCTCGGACAGCGTCTGAATGAACGAGCGAGTCCGCGACGAGTTCGTAAGCTCGGACTGGAGTCACGACACGTCGCCATCTTTCTTGCCAATCCGATTGAGACACGGCCCTTCGCGCGGTCCGTCAGGACGGTGGAGTTACGGTCGATCGTCCAGCGAGTCAAAGGGATTTCCCGATCGCCCGATCGTCTTCGCCCGATCGACTGAAGCGGACGAAACCGGCCATTGCGGACTAGCCTCCCTCGGCGCCATGTGCTCATCGAGTCATGCAATCCAAAGACCCATCCAGGAGACAGCTCATGGGCGTTCTAGACGGCAAAGTTGTACTCATCACCGGCGGCGGCAATGGCATCGGCAAGGAGACCGCGCTCCTTCTTGCACGTGAAGGCGCCAAGGTGGTGGTGAACGACCTCGGCGGGTCATTGTCAGGAGGCGACGAAGGCTCGGCCGGTCCCGCCGAACAGGTGGCGCGGGAGATCAAAAGCGCCGGCGGAGATGCGGTCTCGAATTCCGACAGCGTCGCCGACTATCGAGCGGTCTCCCGCATGATCGAACAGGCCAGGGACACCTTCGGCAGGCTCGACGCCATCGTGAACCCGGCTGGCATTCTTCGCGACGGCATGTTTCACAAGATGAGCGAAAGCGACTGGGACGCCGTCATCGCGGTACACCTGCGCGGCTCCTTCAACGTCACGCGCGCGTCGATCGAGTTGTTCCGCGAGCAGGAACAGGGCGCCTATGTCCTCTTCACGTCCACATCGGGCCTGATCGGAAATCTCGGCCAGGCGAACTACGCGGCCGCGAAGATGGGCATCGCCGGCCTTTCACGGATCGTCGCCATGGAAGGCGCCCGCAAGAATGTCCGTTCCAACGTCATCGCACCCTTCGCCTGGACGCGGATGATCGAGTCCATTCCCATCAAGGACGAGGAAAGCGCGAGGCGCGTGGAGCGGATGAAGAACGCCATGCGCGCAGACCAGGTCGCCCAGCTCGCCGTGGCGCTGTGCGCCGATGCGGCGAAGTATGTCTCAGGCCAGATCTTCGGTGTGAGGGGAAACGAGGTGATCCTCTTTGACCAGCCCCGCCCGATCCGCTCGATGGCCGATCGTTCAGGGTGGACACCGGCCAGCATTCTCGATGTCTGCCTGCCGGCGATGAAGAATGATTTTTTTGGCTCCGAGGCCTCAGCCGACGTCTTTCCCTACGACCCGGTTTGATGAATGCGGTGCGACGTCTGGCGAGCCTGCCTACCCCGTCGGATCGTCGGGCCTCTCCAATCGCCGCACGATCACCTTGTCGATGCGGCGGCCATCCATATCGACGACCTCGAACGCCAGCGGCCAGCGCTCCGTCCGGTCGCCCTCCTTCGGCACTGTCCGCAGCTGGTGCATCACCAGCCCCGCTACGGTGGAATAGCCCTCGCCATCGTCGAGGCCGCGCACGCTGACGACTTGCTCGAATTCGTCGATCGGCGTCATGCCATCAATGAGCCACGAGCCGTCCTCGCGGAGTACAGGCTGGCTAATGCCCTCGTTCTCTCCGAGCGCACCGTCACCAGCGATCGATTCAAGCAAATCAGCGGCGGTCACAATGCCAAGAACCGCCCCGTATTCGTCCGACACCATCACCATCCGTACCGGATTGCCGCGCATGGAATCGAGAAGTTTCAGCACGGGCATCGTCTCGGGAACGAAGACCGGCGGATGCATTACCGCTTCAAGCTCGATGCGTCCGGTCGCGGCAAGATGTGCGAACAGCTCCTTGGTCTGCACAACCCCCACGATCTCGTCGGCATCACCCTTGCCGACCGGAAAGCGGGAATGACCACTGTCTCGCATCTCCGCCAGAAGCTCGTCGCGGGACATCTCGGTATCCAGCCAAACCATTTCCGTGCGCGGCGTCATGATCGCCTTCACTGACCGGTCGCCAAGGCGCATGACACCCTCGATCATCTCACGCTCTTCGTCCTCGATGATGCCGACCTTGGCGCCCTCGTCGATAAGCGACTGGAGTTCCTCCTCGGTGACATCCTCCTGGCGTGTCCGATGCAGGCCAAGCAGGCGAACAATCCCTTCGGTTGTCGTCCGCAGGAGCCATACCAGAGGCGAGGACCCGATTTCCATCAGCGCCATCACTGGCGCCATGCTCGCGGCCAGCGGTTCGGGAGCGGACAAGGCGATACGCTTGGGAATCAGCTCACCCAGCACCAGCGAAAGAAACGTCGTCATGACGATCACCAGCGTAAACGCGATGCTCGGCGCATGCGGGGTCAATCCCGGAAACGTTTCGGCGATCCATGGCGAAAAATCGTCTGAAAGCGCGGTGGCTCCATACGCGCCAGCCAGCACGCCGATCAGCGTGATTCCAATCTGAACGGTGGAAAGAAGTTTCGAAGGATCTTCCAGCAGGCGCAAGGCGGTCTTCGCGCCTTTGGAACCCCGGTCGGCCATCGCCTTCAGGCGGGGCTTGCGCGCGGAGACAATGGCCATTTCCGACAGCGCGAACACGCCATTCAGAAGAATGAGCAGCACGAGAAACAGGAAATCCATTCAATCCGCACGCCGGGGTGGCGGACGCTCCGTTGCGCCGGGAAACCGGCAGAAACCCCCTTCTGCGATACTTGCGGGTCGCATTCAACGGCTGAGATGACGGTGGGGCGCCCGATGGCGGTCGAGCTCGCCTCCTGCATTGGCGCTTGCGCCGTTCTGACAGCACCTCAGCAAGCAGGGAAAGCGGAATTCACGCGACGCGGCTGACCCGGCCGCTACACGACGGGTTTCACCGGCCGCGCCAGCCGATCGACGCTTGAGACGTATCCGTGCTTCGTCCACCGTGAACGACCGATTCGTCAGGAAACACGCTCTTGGCAGACGATCCCGTAATCGACGACCCCGGACTTTCCCCCGACAACATGCTGCGAGCCCGGACGGGAAAGCATCACGGCCGCGTCGGTTTCGCCGAACTCTTCTTCGATCTGGTATTCGTCTTTGCCGTGACGCAGATCTCGCACTTTCTAGTCGATCATCCGTCGGTTTGGGGCGCGATGCAGGCTTTGCTGCTGCTGCTTGCGGTCTGGACCGTCTGGATGTGGACGACCTGGGCGACCAACTGGCTCGACAGCGACCGGGCCGGCCCGCGGCTCATGCTCTTCGCGCTGATGGCTGGCGGCCTTGTCCTCTCGGCTTCCATCGCAGAGGCATTCGATACGCGGGGAGCGACGTTCGCGATGGCTTATGTTCTGATGCAGGCGGGCCGGTCCATCTTTGTCGTTCTGGCCTTGCGCGCGGGCCACGAAAACGAGCGACGAAACTTTCAGCGCATATTTGTGTGGACGTTTTTTTCAGGCGTGTTCTGGATTTCTGGCGGATTCGCTGAACCTGAAGCGCGCGGGGCCTTCTGGATTGTCGCCATCATCCTCGATCTGGTCGGCCCGTGGGTTCGCTTTCCGACCCCGGGTCTTGGACGCTCGTCCATTTCGGACTGGGCAGTCGATACCGAGCACATGTCGGAGCGTGTCGCCCTGTTCATCATCATCGCCTTGGGCGAATCGATCATCGTTACCGGAACGAAATTTGTTGAACTCGACTGGACGGCTCAAAACTGGCTGGGTTTCATCTCAGCCTTGTCGGGCGCCATCTCGATGTGGTGGATCTACTTCGCGATAAGCGCCGAAGAGGCCCGGAAAGCCTTCGACCGCCATGACCGTCCAGGAGAGATCGCCCGCGCGGCCTATACGTTCGCGCACCTCCCGATCGTCGCGGGCATCATCGTCGCGGCGGTGTCGCACGAGCTGGTGCTGGCCCACCCCCTGGACGCGAACACGACCTTCGGTGTGACGACAACCCTGCTCGGGCCGGCTTTTTTCCTGGCAGGCGTCGCGACCTTCTGCTGGCTGGTGTTCTCGCAGGTTCCGACCTCGGCCCTGACCGGCCTTGGTTTCCTAATGGTCCTGCTGTTCGTTTCGCCCTACCTGCCGCCCGTTGCGCTCAGCCTCGCCACCACCGCCGTCCTGATACTTATAGGGGTCTGGGAGACGGTCCGGAATTTGCGCCGGCCAGCCCATTTCGGGCTGGACCCCCCGCCCACGTCCCCAAGGTCCTCGACGCGCCCACCGTAAAACCACTTGTTGTCCGACTGGTACGCGCGTTAACTCGATGCAAGGAGCCAGAAAGGCTTCGGACTTTCAGACAGGGTGGAGACATGATCGCCAGGACATTGGCGCCGCGACCCAGCGGCGCATTTCGTTTCGCGGCAGGCGCGCTGGCGCTCGCGGCGTCACTGGTGCTTGCAGCCTGCGCCAGTTTTACGTCTGCTCCGAACGAGCCGGCGATCGGCTTGTATGAATTGCGCGTTTACACCGCCGCCGAAGGCAAGATGGGCGCGCTCGACTCTCGCTTCCGCGACCACACCATGAAGCTGTTCGAAAAGCATGGGATGGTGAACATCGGCTACTTCAAGCCCGTGGTCGCTGCCGGGCAGCCTGCCGATCACCGCCTTTTCTACATCATGGGCTACAGGGACCGGGCTGCGCGCGATGCGTCCTGGAAGGCATTCGCGGCGGATCCGGCCTGGACCTCGGTTTATCAGGCGTCCCAGACCAATGGCTCTCTGACGACCGGCATCGCCAGCACATTCTTCACGCCGGCCGAGTATGCGCCTACTTTGGAACGCCGAAATTCCCCGGCAGCCCGGCTCTTTGAATTGCGCACCTACAAGGCAACTCCGGGCAAACTAGAGAATGTGCACGCCCGCTTCCGAGACAACACCAGGCGGATATTCAACAAGCACGGCTTCGAGAACATCGCCTACTGGCGGCCTGTCGCGGGTCAGACCGGGATGGAAGACAAGATGACCTATCTACTCGCCTTCCCGAGCGTTGAGGCGCGCGGCGCCTCCTGGCGCGCCTTCGGTCAGGATCCCGAATGGCAGACCGTCGCCCGGGAGAGTGAAGAAGGCGGCCCCATCCTGGCCCAGCCCGGCGCGATCGTGTCGGTTCAGCTCATGCCGACCGACTATTCTCCGCTGAAATAAGGCGCGCGTTTCAATCCGTTGAGCAGATGGACGGCGGTGCTCGATCAGCGCCGCCGTCCTTTCGAATCGGCGCGCGCCGAATTTCACTGCACCCTTCATTTACGCGATTGACAATCAATCGCAAAATATTGCAACTAGGTCGCATGATCATTTGTGTTTGTCGCAGCCTCAACACAGCGAAAGTTGCCGCTGCCATCTCCGCCGGCGCTCGCTCGCCCGCGCAGGTTCATACCTATCACGATACCACCATAAACTGCGGAAAGTGCTGCGAGACCGTTTGCGAAATGATCCATGACAAGGAACGCAGGACGCGGAATGCGTCCTCGATCAAGCTCTCTTCCTTCAGCTAAAATAGCAACCGCAAGCGCGTCGCAAACTCATAAAGTCAAGCAAAAACAGGCTTGCAAAGGCGCCATGACTCGGCGCCATTGTAGAGTAGCGGGTCGGGCTGCAGACATTGCGAATGAGCGAGGAGAGGCAGGATGAAGGGCGATCCCGGCGTTGTCGATTACCTCAATCGAGCCTTGAAGAACGAGTTGACCGCGATCAACCAGTACTTCCTGCACTCCAGGATCCTGAAAGACTGGGGAGTCTCGGAGTTGGCCGAGAAGGAGTACAAAGAATCGATCGAGGAGATGGAACATGCAGACTGGCTAATCGAGCGGGTCCTGTTCCTCGAAGGCCTACCCAACCTACAGGATCTCGGCAAGCTCCTGATAGGTGAAAATGTTCAGGAAATACTGGAATGCGATCTTCAGACTGAACAGATGGCCATGCCTGTTCTTCGGGACGCCATCGAATACTGCGAAAAGGTACGCGACTACGGGTCGCGAGACCTGTTCTACAAGATCCTCCACAATGAGGAGGAGCATGTCGATTGGCTCGAAACCCAGTTTGGCCTGATCCGGCAAATGGGCATTCAGAACTACGTTCAGCTTCAGTCAAAGCCCAATGCTTCGGCTGCGTTGGACTAACAGGGCGATCAGTGGCCTTCTCCACCATCTCGATCTCACAGTGGCCGATACGGTCCGATCGGCCCGCGCTGCGACCTTTTCCTGACCGACGCCGGGTCTCGGCCACATCGCGCTGCGAGCAAGCAGTCCGAAGGACGTTCACGCCCTGCATGCCAAAATGGTCGCCTTTGGCGCGGATGTCCTCGACGCTCCTGCCGATTACCCGCAGTACAAGCGGCCCTGGCTATTACGCGGTGTTCCTCGCGGACGCCGACGGGCTCAACCTCGAATACGCTTGGACGCCTGCCAGGCCCTGAAGCAATGGCTCGTTCAGCGATCGTCAACGCTCCTTCCCTACAAGCAGGCGCTGCTGTAAGGGACGCCACCCATGAAGGATGTTCGGAGCGCGGATCGGCCTTCGTTGTCCAGTCGCAGCACGTGGATCTCGGGCGCCGCCGCCATTGCCCTCGTGCCCGTATTTCTCTGGGGCGCGATGTGATCCGAGGACCCGTTGGCGCCCTATATCCCGCTTGACACGATGCGGCTGTTCTCGGTTTCGGAGTACTAGGCTCTGTGGACAATTACCGCAAAGCGATGATGGTGGCGGCGATGTTCCAGGTTGCTGCATAGCTTGAATCTGTCTTGTCGTATCGCGTGTTCACGCCTCTGAACTCCTTGATTTTGCTGAAGTAGTTTTCGATCAGATGACGCCATCGGTAGACAACCTTATCGTGCGGGATGTGGACGAGGCGGTTTCGCTTGGCGGGAATGACAGCTTGCGCTCGAC
>Ga0163154_10004786_pt1 | contig 17603 bp, 15 predicted proteins | sample OliLakLV19MP9P1_FD_148649 | JGI IMG/M metagenome (GOLD analysis project Ga0163154, IMG submission 148649) | Freshwater microbial mat bacterial communities from Lake Vanda, McMurdo Dry Valleys, Antarctica - Oligotrophic Lake LV.19.MP9.P1 | ecosystem: Environmental > Aquatic > Freshwater > Lake >...
TATATATTACTACTTATAACAGAAATGTTGGCGTATTATAAATTACTTTTAATATAAAAACATTCGGGTTTTTATTTTTAGCTTTTATATACAGTAAGCTGTTTCTTAACAGGCCTATAATTGTATCATGACTTTTCAAATTCTTCTTACCAATAGGCTGTTGATGAATTGTATTTTCATTTTACTTAAAGTACACAAATTTCTAGTTGGAAACCAGCTCTAATTCAGTTATGCTACTTACTATGAACTGGCCCGCTTTCCTTAAAAATTCCTCTAAGAACAACACCAAATATTCAGCTCAGGCAGGTTTCTCATTGATTGAAATTATGGTTGTGATGGTGTTGCTTAGTATCTTAATGATGGGTGCCACATCATTATTTTTAATGAACATGGGAACCGGTATTCGGACCACAATTAGACAAGATCTTAAGGAAGAGGGTTTGTTTATCTTAAACCAAGTTGAATTTACATTTAAAAATTCATTTAAGGTTGATCCGGGAATTCCTTGCACTCCTAATATGAGTACCTTTACCGTAAGAGACAGGAATAATCTTCCCCAAGCAATTACCTTTGTAGATGAATCCATTCGTTTAAATAATGAAATACTTAATTCATCTGCAATTAGAGTAACCGCCCCTGATGGTTTTTTAAATTGCTTTAGTAATGCAACTGATAATGAAAAATTTGTTGAGGTTAAATTCACTTTAGAGCGGAGAACATCATCAAATGTTAATGATCTTGCTAATGAACCAGTAGTAGAAGACTTTACTAGACTTATTCAACTGAGAAATAATTAAAATAGTTACTATCTGATCTAATAAAGTAGGATTTAAGAGCTTATTAATATGTTCAGAATGTATTTGATATATAAGTTAGCAGTATGATGATTTAATTGATAATTTGATTGATATATAAAACTTGCCTAATTATAGGCAAATTTATTATAATCAGTCGAGTAGAGTAAATATTTTAAATTAATCTATCTCTCGGAAGATCTTAGTAACAGGATTGAGCAAGTGCTTGCTTTCCGTGTCCGTCACATCCCAAGATACATCTACTTGTGCCGTAACGGATTCAGTTGAACTATCAACAATAACCGTAGTAACTTGGTAAAAATCGATATTTATACTTTCATCTGTCTTTAAACATTCTTCTTTAGTGAGTGCAGCCTGGGTGCTTGATATCTCGACAAATACTGCTTCAGGATCTACAGTATTAACCGGATTTTCTTTAATACATAAGAACGTTGTTTGAATGGGAGCAACACCTAATTCCAATGCGTCAAAGTATCCGTAAAATGCAGACCATCCAGCAGTTGCTCGTAATTTATGAATAGTCTCAATACCATCTTGGGCAAGACCAGTTGCAATATCTTGCTTACGGGCCGCACTCGTCACCGATATAGAATAGGTGAGAGTACTGGCAAGAGCTGTCAAAACTAGACCAACAATCAGAATTGAAATAATCAATTCGACGAGCGCGGCCCCTCTTTGACTAACTTTTTCTTTTAACTTTTTAATCATATATATATATTAATTAAGATTAGAGTGGTGTACAAGTAGTTGGACTTACTATTGTACAGAAACCCCCTTCATCAATTCTACCAGTAGCTCCTATATTAAAGCTAAAATCCATATTCCGACCTTCAAGCATAACTAGCTCATCACTACCCAAATCAGTTCCACCTGATAAAGTATTAAAACGAACTGTGGGAAAGAGAGAAACTGTTACACCTTCAGTAAACCGTAGTTCTCCATTAGGATAACTTACGCTTTGATTAGGAGTGTCATTTATGGTACAGATAGCAATCAAGCTTAAAGTTGTAGGTGTATTTGATCTTACCTCTACAGCCTCTAAAAAGTTAGCTGCAGTGGCGGCACTGCCTGCAACTGGATTACATTCTGCTGGGGCTTGTTTTGCCTGAGCTTTTGAACGTGCTATTTTAAGAAATTGTTGAGCGCTTCTGGCTGACTGCAAAACACCTTGTCTTTCACTTTGATTTAATAAGGCTGCAATGCCCATTCCAGTCATTAAAACTAAAATTGTGATGGAAACAAGCAACTCAATCAGAGTAAACCCTGATTGATTGTTAGTTTTTGATGTAAGGGCGAACTTTTTATTCATGAGATGATCAACCATTGGTTACAAGTAATCTACTTTGACCCATCAAGGAGGGTTGGTCATACAAAAGAAGTTTAGATTTGCTCCACTAAATGTACAATTATTATTTGAAGAATTACCTTCATTTTCACCTTCTAATGCTGCGCATGCACAGAATGAATTAGTTGCTGGAGTTGGATTATAGGTATAGGCGGCAGCATCATTACGAGGATCCCTCGGTAAAGGCTGACTAATATACGGTGGATTATTATTCAACAATTCAGTTAACATGTTGCTAAAGTTTGTTTCATTAGGATATACACCCTCATTAATTCTATAGAGAGCTAAAGCTTGAGTGACTGTACTTATGTCTGCACGGCGCTTACTATTTCTTGCATTTTCACTAATACCTCGGTAACTCACCAATCCAATAGTAGCTAACACTCCGATAATAGTAACCACAATCAATAATTCAATTAAGGTAAAACCTTTGTTTTTTTGTGATTGTTGTATATTCATAACGTTCCTACTACAGCTTCTTTACTGTAAATTTGACTGACAATAATGGGTTCTGAGAGCACCAGGAGCTAGAGCCGTGTCCCAATTACAACGATTATTAAAGCTATTACCAAATCTTTCTTGCATTGTTTTATTTTGTAGTTCAGCACAGACACAGTAACTATCGTCTACACCTTCACCCAAAGCAGCTTGACAGACATATGCTGCATTGCCAGGGGATAACGGTAGTACTTCACCTTGAATAGTATCCTCAGCCATATTTGCACAGCCATTCGTTGAATCATAGACAGAATCATTAAGCGAATACCATTGTTCAAATGCACTTTGCATTGCTTTGACATCACTAATGCGGCGTGAATCACGACCACGCTCAATTTGCACAATTGGATTTATAGTCATAAAAAGAGCAATACTCAAAATACTTAAAATGGCTATAACAACTAACAGTTCAATTAACGTAACACCAGCTGATAAGTTGTAGTCATAAGGTAATGAAGATTTTTTCCGCTTAAATAGCATACCTATTGTTGTAGCATAAAAGACAGATGGGTCGCAATATCGAGAAATATATTTGTACATACTTGCTCATCTGCTACATTGTTAGTTTACTACTATAGTCATTTTACTTTGAGCGGTGTCAGCTGACTCTACATTCCAACTATCATATAAAGTGATCTTTGCAACAAAACGACAGCCACCATTTGGACATGAATAGGTATGAGTAACAACACCTTGAGCATGAGGCACTTCTGTACGTGCTCCGTCGCCAAATTCAATAATAGCCCGCAAGTCACCCTCACGGGCATCATTCGCTAAATAAGAAAAATCAACTTGTGAGCCAGTAGATACGGTAACTGTTCTATCTATCGGGTTAATAAGAGGATCACTGGCAAAATTTAAAACAATCGGGCGAGGCACACATTGGGCATAACAACTATCTGAACAATCATTCAAACCCACTATGCGTTCTCCGATACCTGTTTCACTAGCTGTTTGACAACATTGAAATCCATAACCTGTACAACTGGTAACTGGTCCTTGTTGATAATATTGAGTATCATCTCCTTTTTCCAATTCGTCATCAGCATAACTTAGCAGTATGTGTTTACGTAAAAAAGAAAAATCCATATTTGACATTAGATTAAATTCATCTATATATTCATCAAACACTCCTAAGGTAATGGCAGAAGGATCGTGCTCATTAATTATGAATCCAGAAGTACCAGGAACTTTTTGAACTAATGGCGGTAATTCTCCGCGATCAATAACAATTGGATCAAATGAAAATTGCTGACAGACAGCTTCCAACATATATTCGGTAGAAGAAATAAATCGTAACTGTAAGGTAACAACAGATTCATTATCGCCAATTATTTGACTACCTTTACGGAGACATTCTTGACTATAGCTACCGCTTAATTGTGCTTTATGTAAGCTAGTTAGAGATTTACTAATATTTTTTTGGGACCAGTAGAGCAAAACTTCTCGCGCTACAAAAAATGAGACCAAGCTGAGAAAGCTGATAAAAATAAAAGAAATAATGATGTACTGGAGCGCACGCATATGAGTGCTCGGGCAGCGTACTTACATACGCACTTATATACTGAGACTAGTGTAGAACAAAATAATCATCTCGGCTAGAGGATCCTATTTATGAGTGGTAATAGTTACTTAATACTGATTACCTAAACATTAATATATCAAAATAGATATAAATAATTGTCAATACATCAAAAAAACACCTGTAAATCGCTGTATTTTACGTGCAATTACTAATTAGCAATTAAATCATATTACTGCTAATTATAGAGAATTATTGTATCGGATAAAAAAAGACCTACCTCAACATATTGACGTATGAATGCCATAAAAAATCACCGCACAATAAACTCACTACGGCTCCAAAAATCAGAAATGGTCCAAAAGGAATAGGTTGTTTGAGAGTTTTTTTATGAAGTGCCATTAGTACTAGACCAATTAATGCTCCACTAACAAAAGAAATAAAGATAGCAACAAGAATTTTTGGCCATCCCAAGAGTAATGTAAGTGGAATCATCAGCTTTACATCACCAAACCCCATTCCACGGCCTTTGGTGAACCACCACAACCCAAAGAATATTCCGGTAAATGCTACCAACGCAAAGAGCGTTAACCCAAAGTCTCTAGACTGCATAACGCCGGTCAGCAACAGAGTGCCGCGATAAAGTACCGTTAAGACAGTCAATGCTACTACAGTAAAATCAGGAATTATAAAGTATCTTAAATCAGCAGCTAGAATCATCACAAATAAAACTCCTACTGACAACCAAAATAAAGGTTGCATAATATCCAACGGTTGGTGAGTTAATCGGAAAAATAAAAAACCGACTCCATACCACCATACAAAGAGCACTCCCATTAACAATTCCATAACAACATGAGAGAAGGCTATTTCTTTATGACAGTGACGACACTTGCCTTGTAACAGGATATATGACAGTAACGGTATGTTGTCATACCACTCAATAGTTTTCTTGCAATGATCACAACGAGAGCGACCCCTCTTCCAAGATTCTTTTCCTTCTATAGTCCGGTAAACAACCACATTCAAAAAACTACCCATGATAGTACCAAGAATAAACAGAAAAGAGAGTAGTGTTAATTGTAGTAGCCATTCCATACTTGGATAGTATAGCGGACTGTATGAAAGTTGTCAGTGAGATTATATGAAAAAAATGCCCGCTCCGCCGTCAACTGACGGACCGGAGCGGGCAACCATATTGATCGTATTATTATGGCAGACAGATCATATCGGGTGCATTAACAGCCACAGGACAAGCCGCAGCAGCTGGAAAGTCAGTTGGGATAGCACCAGTAGTCGCACATCTCACACGAGCTTCTTCCAAGAAAGCAGTGGACTGAGGATTGAAACAAACATAGACGTTAGTACTGATAGTACTAGTCTCCTTATAAATGAACAAACCACGAGGAGCAGTTTGACTAACCAATCGACTCACAAAAGGTAATTTCAATTCATTTGTACCTGATAGACAAGTTGTACTAGCTGTATCACCAGTAGAAAGACGTCTTAAAGCTTTACAAGTAGATTCTATAGTACCATTTTTATCACCATCTCCGTACCAAGTATCATCAACGTGAACCATAGGAGCAATAGCTAACGGCTGAGAAGCACTACCTTCCCAAGGATAGTATCCTTGAAAAGCATTAAATCTTTCAACGGCACCAATCAATTGCTCTGCATCTGAACGAGTTCCAGTGTCTCTTCCACGATTAATTTGTTCAATAGGATTGATAGCAGACAAAACAGCAGTCGCTAAGATACCTAAAATTGCAATAACGACCAACAACTCGATCATTGTAAAACCAGCTTGAACTGCCGCTGTTGCGATGCGGGCAGTGTATCGCGACCATTTAGTCATATCATCCTTTTATATTTGTACAAATTAATTGTTACTGTACATAGTGGCTTATCAAAAGCCTATATATTACTCTATACAATCTGCTTGAGGCGTGCAAGAGGTAAATAATTTTAGAACTCTGCCACCAGACTATAGATCGGCATAATAACTGCTAAAACCATCACTCCGACACCCACTCCCAGCACAATCATAATCAAGGGTTCAATAGCGGCAGTTAAATTTTTCACCGCTTGTTCACTTTCTTGTTCAAAGTAGTGGGATAGTTTATTCAAGATTTCATCTAACTTTCCTGTTTCTTCACCAACTGAGATCATTTGATGCAAGATTGGAGGGAATTCATGATACTTAGACATAGCCTGAGAGATAGTAATACCTTTTTCTACTTGGCTTTTAACATCCGCCAGAGCATTTCTATAAACAACATTACCTACACCATCAGTTACAATCTCTAAAGCACGTAAAATTGAGATACCTGCTGATAAGAGTAGTGCTAAGGTACGAGAAAACTCAGTCAGCATAACTTTTTGAATTAAAATACCAAAAATAGGAATCTTTAATAGCATTCGGTCGATAAACAATTCTCCTGCTTTTGTTTTGTACCAACTTTTAAAGCCAAATACAGCACCAAAAACACCTCCTATAATCAGCCACCAGAAATTTGTAGTGAATTCAGAGACAGCGATTAAAATTTCAGTTGCCAAAGGTAGGTCAGTACCAAAATCCTTGTACATCTCTGTTAATTGAGGAATAACAAAGATCATCATGATTAAAGAGACAAGAAACATAGCTATCAACACGATAACAGGGTAGATCATTGCACCTTTAACTTTTGAATTAAATGATTTTGATTTTTCCATGTTGTCTGCCAAACGTTCCAAAACTTCATCGAGCACACCACCAGCTTCACCAGCAGTTACCAGCTGCACATACAAACGAGTAAACACGGTGGGATGATGAGCCAGTGACTTGGCAAATGAACTTCCTCCTTCAATTTCACGAAGAATTTCTGCAACTAGTCGAGACATACTCGTTTCACTTTGACGGACCAAAATAGAGAGTCCGTTGGCCAAAGGTAGTCCTGCAGATATCATGGTCGATAATTGACGAGTAAAAGTAACAACATCATTAAAGCCAACTCCAAATAGAGCGGTTGTTAATTGAACAAAGGTATCTTCACTCATTGGTTTAATGCTAATGACCAAGAGTTTACGACTAGTTAATTCTTGAACAGCAGATTCAATGGTTTTGGCCTCAACCTTACCTTTGATATTTTCGCCGTATTCGTTCTTTCCTTTGTATATATAAAATGGCATTCAGATTTATTGTTAAGTACTTATTACTTGGTGAATTTATGCGTTTCCACCTGTTAATCGTTCTAATTCTGCTGGACGGAATGATGCTATCTTAGCATCTTCAGGTTTTATCATTCCTTGTTGAATCAATTGATGCAAGTGAGATTCAAACATCATCATGCCTTGCTTGGCAGAAGTTTGAATGACGGTATCAATTTGATGAGTCTTACTATCACGAATTAAGTTTCTAATAGCACTGTTAGCAAACATAACTTCCATTGCAGCAATACGACCTCCACCAACTTTTGGTAATAAACGTTGAGAGCAGACAACTTGGAGCGTTCCGGCTAATTGCTGACGAACTTGGCCTTGTTGCCCTGCAGGGAAGACGTCAATAATACGATCAATAGTTTGAGCTGCCGTAGCAGTATGTAAAGTTGCAAATACCAAGTGACCAGTTTCTGCAATAGTGATGGCAGCAGAAATTGTTTCAAAGTCACGCATTTCACCAATCAATACAACGTCCGGATCTTCACGAAGAACCGAGCGGAGAGCAACATCCCAGCCTACTGTGTCAAAGTTAACCTCTCTTTGTGAAATCACACTCATAGCAGGTTTGTACACAAATTCGATAGGATCTTCAATCGTAACAATATGATCAGCTCTATTTTGATTAATATCATCAACTAAAGAAGCAAGGGTAGTGGACTTACCTTCTCCGGTGGGACCAGTAATAAGTACTAAACCTTGACTAAATTTATTAAATTGAGTAACAACAGGAGGCAGCATCAGATCGTCAATTCGCTTAATACTACTAGGAATTAACCGCAGAGCAGCGGCCATCGCACCTTTTGTGTGATAGACGTTAACACGAAATCTACCAATATCTTTAAACTGATAACCAAAGTCTAGCTCTTTATTATCGTGAACATATTGAGCTTGCTCTTGAGTCATTAATGGCACAATCAAAGCTTCGGTTTCTCTCTCACCTAAAATTGGAGCACCTTCTACAGCTACCAAATCTCCGGATATACGCAAAGTAGGTGGAGACCCCATGACAATATGAATGTCGGAACCCTCCAACTTCGCTAATTGCTCCATAATGTCATGTATATTCATAAGATCCTAAACTTGTGCTACACGTAATACTTCTTCTAGACTGGACAGTCCCTCGAGTACTTTTATGTAACCATCTTGCTTCATTAATAGCATACCATTTTTTTGACCTTCTTTCTCTATGTCAGTTGCTGACTGACGAGTTAAGATCATTTTGCCAATTTCTTCGGTGATTCGTAAGACTTCAAAAATAGCGATACGTCCCTTATATTCTGGCTCAGTGTGAGGTCTGTCTGCTTTTGAGCGATACAGCATGATCTCGTCTGGTTTAATACCTTTTTTTTGACACCACATATCAAAGTGAGGGCCTAAGACTTTTTTAATATCATCTATCACTACTTGTTCGGGTTTGTATGCTTCTTTATATTGTTCATTTAAAACACGCATAACGCGCTGAGCCATGATTAAGGTCATTGAGGAAGCAAGCAAAAATGGCTCAGCGCCCATATCAAGTAACCGAGGCAGTGCCCCAGCAGCAGATGAGGTATGCAATGTAGAGAAAACTAAGTGACCAGTTAAAGATGCTTGTACAGCCAATTCTGCAGTTTCAGTGTCACGGATCTCTCCCACCATGATGATATTTGGATCTTGGCGTAAAAAGGAGCGCAACCCAGAAGAAAAAGTTAACCCAGCTTGTGGATTAATTTGTACTTGATTGACACCAACCATTTGATACTCAACAGGATCCTCTAGGGTCATTATGTTTACTTTTGGAGTATTGAGTTTATCCAAGACAGAGTAGAGGGTAGTAGTTTTTCCAGATCCAGTGGGTCCAGTAACTAGAATAATTCCATGAGGTACTTGCATAGAATCTTGTAGATTCTTCAGGGCAAGTCCATTTAAGCCCAGTTGTGGTAGTTCTGGCACTTTTGCATCTTTTTTGAGTAACCGCATGACGATTTTTTCTCCATGAACAGTTGGAAGAGTAGAAACACGCAAATCAACTTCTTCATTATCAGAATGAAAATTGAACCGTCCATCTTGTGGAATACGTTTCTCATCAATTTTTAAGCCAGATAAAATTTTAATTCTTGATACAACAGCCTCATGCACTGAGACCGGTAGGATTAATTTCTCCATTAAAATACCGTCAATACGGTATCTAACTCTAGTTCTATCTTCCAATGGTTCGATATGAATATCTGATGCTCGAGCTTTCATGGCAAATGAAACAATTGTTTGAACGATCTTTGTAATCGGAGCTTGTCGGATTGTTTCTCCAGATAAGGTTGCGTTTTCTCGTTTGGGGGCTCTTTGTTCATTTATTTGTTTTGTTTGTTCAAGGGCAGCTGTAACTTCACTTGATAAACTATGAGAGTAGTATTCTGCGATTAATCTTTCAACTTCAGCAGGAATTGCATAAAAAACTTTTATATTGACGCCGGTTTTTTGTTCTGCAAAGTTGATTGCACTCAAATCTAGGGGATTAATCATTGCTACAGACAATTCATTCTTTTCAGGTTCAAAAGCAAATGGCAAAATTGAGTAGCGACGAGCTACACTTTCAGGAACTTTGTTAAGTGCCTCTGGAAAAATACCAACTTCCCTCAAATTAACATATGGCACTTGATGAAATTGTGCTTTGGCTTGTATCAATTCTGTTATGCCTAGATATTTATCTCTTTCAATAATTTCTTCGATTGATAAGCCAGTGCTAATATTTTCTACAGAAATCTTATTTCCAGCTTGTTCCGTTATAAATTTTTGATCAATTAAAAGATCCAAAAAGTTTTGATATTGTTTGTTTTCTTTTGGCTTGTCTGGGTCAGCGGTAGTATCAACAGTAAGATCGACTGGTGGAGTAGTTACTTGGGCAGGTAGAGTGATAGGTGCCGCAACGGGTACAGTAGCTATAAGATTATTGTCTGCAGATATATCAGATTCAGTTGGTGTTGATTCTATTGGAACTTGCTGTAATGCTTCATTGACAGGCACAGTTTCTTTTGACAACTCTGGTGCAGAAATCGTAGTGACAGCTTCATTTAATGGGTTGGGACTGGTTCCGAATTGTCTTTTTTCAGGACCAGGGACAGCTTCTATTGTTGGTGGGACAGAAATAGAGCTGACTGGGGTAACAGCAATAGGTTCAGTTGGAGTAACATTAATAGAAGAAGGCTCTGGAACCACCGCACTTACAGTGGGCGCAGCAGTCACTTGTTGTTCTAATTGATCAGCTAAAGATGCTAAGTCACCACCATCTTCTGAATCGATCTTAATTGTTTCTAGTTCTTCACCGTCTTCACTTGCAGATGGGGGTAAAGCACTTGGAGTCTGACTATACCGAAGAGCTGGGGTGGGGGGAACCACAACCCGGCTTGGTTTTGACTCTTCTTTTTTATTTTCGCCAAAACCTGCCGCTGCAATTAGATCTTCTGCTGTTTGTGCAGTTTCTAAGACTTTGTATTCTGGGAGTAAAGGTTTATTACCCAAGGCATCAATTGTAGTAAATGCTTCGTTAGTGTTAACTGAAGAATCAACAGGATCTGCAGTAACTTCACCATTAGATTTAATTTTTGGCAAAGGTGGAATAGTCAAACCTTGACTCGGATTAGTTAATCCACTAGGATCAGGACCAGGATTAGTAGCTGTGGATGTAATGGGGTTAGTAGGTAATTGGGCAGGGTCGAGCATAGTATTCATATCTATAGTATCAAATCTAAAATTATCCGTCAGTAGGCAGTATGGATTCACAACAGTTTTTTACACCTCTTTTGCTAACTGTTTCGTCACAACACGATCATAGTGAAGCAGTAGAGAGTTTTTTAGCAAAATTAAAAGTGCAGACTTTATTACCTTGGGCAAGTCATATTCAAACTCAATTTATTTTTTGGCTTAATAAAAGTCATGAGAGCATTTCAATTGAGACAGTTCGTCAGCTACAGAGTAATCTCGGTTATAGTCCAGATCAGGAGCGAATTGCTTGTTTTGTGTTATTACATGCCGAAAAGATCACTTTACCCGCACAACAAGCATTACTAAAAATTCTAGAGGAACCGCCACAACATACGGTGCTTATTTTAGTGACTCAGTCAGAGACACAATTACTACCTACCATTCAATCCAGATGCACTGTCTTAGCTTACAATATAGATCACATAACAAATACTAAAAAAAAGCCCGATCAAAATGCAGCAAATCTGCAAAAAGTTCTAGGTGTAACTTCCTTTTCTGATGTTATTGCAGTGGTCCAAGAATATAAAGAGAGGGCCGATGCACTTATATTTGTAGAAGAATTAATGAATCAAATACACAGTCAGTTGAAAGTTGACCATAGCCCTCGACTTTTTTCTCAATTAAGAATGTGTGATGAAGCATATAAAGCTATTCATGGTAATGCTAATGTTACTTTAGCACTCGAGTACTGTTTTTTTCAGTTCATCCGTGCTTAAATAAACACAGCAAAATGAAACATAGAGGCTTGCTCCAGCTTTACCTTGTTGTATAAGTGTGATATAAATTCAGTCTGTTCACAAATTATGTCAGTTAACCATTCATATCAAGCATCAGAAATCAAAGTTCTCGAAGGATTGGAACCAGTGCGTAAACGCCCTGGTATGTATATCGGTTCTACCGATAGTCGCGGTTTACACCATTTAGCAAAAGAAATCTTAGATAATGCTGTTGATGAGGCTATTGCCGGTTATGGCAAAACTATTCAATTATTCCGTACCCCTGTCACAGATGAGCAACGCAAGTTGGCAGGTGACCATGCTATGGGTGACGAAGCTATCACTGTTGTAGACAACGGTCGTGGTATTCCAGTCGATATGCATGCCAGTGGCGTGTCTGCACTTGAAGTAGTTTTAACTAAATTACATGCTGGCGGTAAGTTCGAAGAGACAGCTTACCAGGCGTCAGGTGGATTACATGGTGTTGGTGCAGCTGCAGTTAATGCCTTATCTAACTTACTTCAAGTTGTTGTTAAACGTGATAAAAAATACTATTACATGTACTTTAGAACGGGTACACCACAACAGGCAGCAGCCATAATCTCTGAAAAAGAGGTAGTTTCGATGTTTCCGCTCGAGAGTGAACGCTTTATAACGACAGAAAACGGCACTTTATTGAGCTTCATACCTGATCCTACCATTTTTTCTACTACAAAATTCAGCAATAGAACCCTTGTCCAGGTGATAAAAGACCGTGCGTACCTGATGGCAGGCATATATTTTAAGTTTATTGACACAATAGACAACGACGAAAGAGATTATTATTTCGAGGGTGGAATTCGTTCTTTAGTCGAGCATTTGAACATGAACAAGAAATCACTTCATGATGTGATGTTCGTACAAAGTGAATGGTCTGATGAAGTTTCCCAGAAGAGAATTGGTGTCGAAGTCGCAATGCAATATAACGATTCTTATAACGAACGCCTTGAATCTTATGTTAACGTTATTAGAACTCCAGATGGAGGAACTCATGTTAATGGTTTCCGTAATGCTTTAAGTAAAGTCCTCCGCACCTATGCTATGGATCACAATTTGATTAAAGAAAAAGAGAGTTTTACTACAGAAGATTTACGAGAAGGTATGACAGCTGTTGTTTTTGTAAAGATGCCTTCCAATGATTTGCAATTTGAATCACAAACAAAAACCAAGTTAAATAACTCAGAACCTCAGACCGCTGTATATCAAGTTTTTAAAGATGCTTTAACTACTTTCCTAGAAGAGAATCCTAAAGCAGCAAAAGCTATTATTGATAAGATAATGCTTTCTGCACGCGCGCGCATGGCTGCGCGCGCCGCCAAAGACGCTGTTATTCGTAAAGGCGTTTTGGAAGGCAGCTCATTACCAGGTAAGTTAGCTGACTGTCAAAGTCGTGATCCTGCTAAATCTGAAATTTATATCGTTGAAGGTGACTCAGCTGGTGGTTCTGCAAAACAAGGTAGAGACCGTAAATTCCAAGCCATCTTCCCACTTCGTGGTAAAATTTTAAATACCGAGCGAGCTCGTCTCGATAAAATTGTTGCATTTGAAGAATTAAAAAACTTAGTTATTGCCTTAGGAGCTGGTATTGGAGAGACATTTAATCCCAGCAAGCTCCGCTATCACCGAATTATTTTAATGAATGACGCTGACGTTGACGGAGAGCATATTACCACTTTAGGTTTAACGTTCTTTTTCCGCCACTTACCAGAAGTGGTCCGCCAAGGTTATTTATATGTTGCGATGCCACCATTATTCAAAGTATCGTTTAATAAACAAGATCACTATGTGTACTCAGAAGAAGAGCGTGATGTAAAAGTAAATGAGATTAAAGCAAAAACTCCTGGAGCAAATATCGGAATCCAACGTTATAAAGGTCTTGGAGAAATGAATCCTGAACAATTGTGGGATACTACGATGAATCCTGAAACCCGAACTTTAAAGAGAATTACTGTAGAAGATTCAGCTAAAGCTGATGAAACCTTTAGTATATTGATGGGGGATGACGTTCCACCACGCAAAAAATTCATCCAGACTCATGCTTCAATGGCTGATTTGGATGTCTAATATTTAAGAAATTAGTATTAATTATAAAAAATAAAACTATGTCAGATACAACAATAAAAGTTTTAATCGAGATCCCAGAAGGATCAAGCGTCAAATACGAATTAGATGAAGAAACAGGTGAAATGACCGTAGACCGAATTGTACCAGTAGCTATGGGTTACCCTGTTAACTACGGCTTAATCGTAGGAACAGCGGGTGAAGATGGAGATGCTCTTGATGCGTTGGTCTTCATTTCAGAAAAAGTCGTTCCTGGAGTAGTGATCAAATGTAAAATGATTGGCATGCTAGAGATGGAAGATGAAGAAGGCATTGATCATAAAATCGTTTGTGTACCTGCAAAAACTAAAATCGATCCGATCTGCGGAGCTTGGGAATCAATGAAAGATATTCCTGAACCAAAAAAACGCCAAATCAAACATTTCTTCGAGCACTATAAAGATCTTGAGGAAGGTAAATGGGTTAAACTCAATGATTGGCAAGATGCTGCAACAGCAGAAAAAGTGTTAAACGCAGGAATTGAAAAATTTGCTTTAGAAGCAGATGATGAAAGTTGCAACTGCGGCGGCAATTGTGCTTGCTAAAGTAATTAACTAAAATAATTGAATAAAAAATATGGCAGACGATCAAGATCAAATACCACCAGAGGATGAATTGGATTCAACTGAGGAGATGGAAGAAGTTGAAGATCCAAATCAGGAAGTTGTTATCAATACTCCTAGTGGCGAATTACGAAATAGTAATTTAGCACCAGATGGAACTAGCGAGAAAACTGAATTCGGTATTTTCCTTTATCAAGGTATCGTCAAAGAAATGGAGAAATCCTATCTAGACTATGCCATGAGTGTTATCGTCTCTCGTGCGTTACCTGATGTCAGAGATGGTTTGAAGCCAGTTCACCGTCGTATTTTATATTCAATGTACAAAAGTGGTATTCATTACAACAGTGCTTACAAAAAATCGGCAAGTACTGTCGGTAATGTGCTCGGTAAGTATCATCCTCATGGTGACGCTCCCGTGTACATGGCGTTAGTTCGTTTAGCTCAAGAATTTAGTATGCGTTATCCGTTGATTGATGGCCAAGGTAACTTTGGCTCAGTTGACGGTGATAGTCCAGCTGCAATGCGGTATACCGAAGCTCGTTTAGCTAAAATTACTAATCAGCTCCTCACTGATCTTGATAAAGGAACTGTTCCTTTTGCTGATAACTTTGATGGTTCCTTAAAAGAACCTTCAGTTTTACCTGCCAAATTACCTAACTTGTTATTAATGGGATCTGAAGGTATTGCGGTTGGTATGGCGACTAAAATTCCTCCTCATAATTTAACAGAAGTTTGTCATGCTATTTCTGCCATGTTAGCAAAGGGTAGAGCAGACAAAGCTGAAGCTAGTGATAAACAAGCTGCAGATAATAACCAGACTCAAATAAAAGAAATTCCTGTAGAAATGATCGTTAAAGATGAAACTCTTCGCACCCAGATCACACAATTGGTGATGAGCAATCCAGAAGATATTGCTGGGACATTCAGATCTGACACTAATATTGATGAAATCATGGAACATATAAAAGGTCCAGACTTTCCAACAGGTGGTATCATTTATGATTCCAAAGCAATTGTTGAAGCGTATCAAAGTGGCCGTGGTCGAGTTATTGTTCGAGGTAAAGCTTCTATTGAAGAGAGTAAAAAAGGTGGTTTCCAAATTATCGTCACTGAATTACCTTACCAAGTTAATAAAGCTAAATTGTTAATGAAGATTGCTGATTTAGTTAGAGATAAAAAAATTGTTGGTATTAGAGATTTAAATGACGATTCAGATCGTATTGGTATGCAGATTACGGTTGACCTCAAGCGTGATGCCAAACCAAAAGTTGTTCTTAACAAATTGTTTAAATTAACTGACCTGCAAACTTCTTTTTCATTAAATATGGTTGCCTTAAATAGCCAAGGCACTCCACAACTAATGAATATCAGAAATATCTTACAAGAATATATTTCTCACCGTCAAGTTATTATCGTTCGTCGTAGTCAAAATGAACTAGTTGAAGCAGCAAAGAGAGCTCATCTACTCGAAGGATTATTAATTGCTTTGAATAATCTTGATGATGTGATCGAGACAATCCGCCGCTCCCCAGATTCAGAAACTGCTAAAAATCGCTTAATGGAAAAATTTGGGTTATCAGAAGTCCAATCTCAAGCTATTTTAGATATGCAGCTTAAGAGGTTAGCTGCTCTTGAAAGACAAAAAATTGAAGATGAGTACAAACAAATCCAAGCTACGATTGACGGTTTAGTAAAATTATTGTCAAATCCAAGAAAAATTCTTGATGTGATTCAAAATGAGACTGAAGAATTACTTGCCCAGTTTGGTGATCAAAGAAGAACCAAAGTTATCAAGGGTAAAGCCGGTGAATTCAGTGATGAAGATTTGGTACCAAATGAGGAGACTGTCATTACCTTAACAGCAACTGGCTATATCAAACGCTCAAGTCCAAGTCTGTTCCGTACACAAGCTCGTGGAGGCAAAGGAAGTAGTGGATTAAAAATGAAGGCTGAGGACATGGTCCATGCATTAGTTACCGCTCAAACTCACGACATGTTGTTAATGTTTACTAACTTAGGTAGAGTGTTCAAGATGAAGGCTTTTGAAATTCCAGAAGCAAGTCGCCAAGCTAAGGGAACAGCAGTTGTTAACTTATTGAATCTTAAAACAGAGGAGACCGTTCAATCTATTTTAATTGTTGATGAAGTAGTCGACAAAGATAAGTATATTGCGTTGGTTACCCGCAAAGGTTTAATCAAGAAGACATTAGTTAAACTGTATGAAAATATTCGTCAGAACGGTATTATCGCTATAACTTTAAATGATGATGATGAATTAATTTGGAGTAAGATTACTACAGGTAAAGACGATGTTTTGATTATTTCACATAAAGGCAAGTGTATTCGTTTTGCTGAAGATGAAGTAAAAAATTCTAACCGAGACACTAAAGGTGTAAAAGGCATTACTTTACAAAAAGATGATTTTGCAATTGGTTTTGAGATCATTCACCAAGATAACTCTGATGACAATAACCACTTATTAGTTGTCACCCAGAACGGTATGGGTAAGAAGACTTCCTTTAGTCAGTACCCTGTCCAAAAACGTTCTGGAATGGGCGTTAAGGTTGCAGATATTACAGGTAAAACAGGTCCTGTTGCTGCTGCTTGGAAGGTCGGTCCAGAGCATGATAATGTGGTGATTTCTACTAAAGAAGGTCAAACAATTAAGCTACCTTTAGACGCTAAGAGCGTCCCAGTCTTAACCCGTCCAACACAAGGTGTGATCTTGATGAGACTGGCCAAGGATGACAAAGTCGTTGCTGTTGCACTTACCTTTTTAGGTCAAGACTTAACTGATTAATATCCTTTATCGATAGGTTATCACATCCACATCGGCATTAGTTGTTAAATCTTAAAGTAAGTTTATTAAGAAATTTTGAATAAATAAACTTGTGGACCGAAGGGGGCTCGAACCCCTGACCTCTTACATGCCATGCAAGCGCTCTAGCCAACTGAGCTACCGGCCCAACTCTAAACAACAGTTTGTATTGTAACATTTTTCTAAGAAACTGAAGTAGATAATTTTCATACACATATTAATTTGTAATTGACGATTTTCCATAGAGT
>Ga0163154_10004788_pt1 | contig 17594 bp, 16 predicted proteins | sample OliLakLV19MP9P1_FD_148649 | JGI IMG/M metagenome (GOLD analysis project Ga0163154, IMG submission 148649) | Freshwater microbial mat bacterial communities from Lake Vanda, McMurdo Dry Valleys, Antarctica - Oligotrophic Lake LV.19.MP9.P1 | ecosystem: Environmental > Aquatic > Freshwater > Lake >...
CCCAACCACTCGGCACATGGGTGAGGCGTGCCGGGGACTGCAACGATAGCTCTGCTTTGATTAACCCAGGCGCAGGGTTGATGAGCACGGCCATCGGTGGGTCCTACGATTTCGATTGTGATGGGACGGAAACGCCGGCGTTGACGCGGCCGGTCTGGGAGAAAGATTGCGTATACCGCCCGCCCGCCGGACCGGCAGCGAGAGGCTGCGACGGCGGAGGCGTCAAGCTTCTCCAGAGAACGATTCAGGCTGGTCAGAACGAGCAATGCGGTGGATCTATCATTGGATGCACGGGAATTTTTGATGACTACGGAGGCACTTGCACCAACGTTCTACAGGGTGCGATGCCGTGCCGATGAGCGGCATTTGCGGCCTGGCGCAAGCTTCGCTGCTCAGTGCGTCAGCTGGCTTACCAACGGCCGTTCAAACCACACTGCCGGATTGATTCCGTTAGACAATCAACGCCTGAGGGAAAATTTCAAATGGGGACACTTGCTGACGTCCAAGGCCTAACAGTCCAATTTCCGAACGGCTCGTTGGCGCTGGAACGCGTGGCGCTTAGCGTTCGCGAGGGCAAGATGGTCGTGCTCCTTGGTCCGTCGGGTGCCGGCAAGAGTACGCTCCTGAAAGCTATTTTTGCGCCAGAAGCACTGCGGCGGTTGGGCTACACGGTGGGCTGGTCAGGGCGCGTCGTCACCGGCGAGCCCGCTTACGTCCCGCAACGCGGTGCATTGCTCGATCACTTGGATGCCGCGGACAATTTCAAGCTTGCCCAGGCCGCTTGCGGAGCGGAGCTCGACGCCACTACTTGGCTCAAAGCCGTCGATCTGGACGGGGCCATTGGGAGCGCCGGACGGGGCGTAGATACGCTCCGCGGCGGACAGGCCCAGCGCCTCGCCGTGGCAAGGGTCCTGGCGGCAGGCAAGAAACTTGTTGTGATGGACGAGCCCTCCGTCGGGCTCGATCCCGTGGGCGCCCGAATGCTCGCACGGCTCCCGGGCTGGCAGGCGGGCAGTACGAGTACGACGTGCTCGGGAGACGCCTCAAGAAGGTTATCGGAAGCGTTTCCACGGTGCTCGTGCATGACGGGGATCAGGTCATCGCGGAATACGAAGGCACCACGCTGAAACGTCGTTACATTTACGGGACTTACATCGATGAACCGCTAGCGATGGTGACGCCCGCTGGAACTCAGTATTATCATCAAAATCGGCTCTATCACGTGATGGCGATGACGAATTCTAGCGGGCAGCTGGCTGAGCGCTACGGGTACACACCGTATGGGAAGCGGCGTGTAGTTTCGCCAGGAGGAGCGACGTTAGCTACGAGTGCCGTCGGGAATCAGGTTGGGTTCACGGGGCGATATCACGATGGCGAGACTGGGCTCACGTACTTTAGGGCTAGGTACATGGATGCCGAGCTTGGGAGGTTTGTTTCGAGAGATCCGATAGCGGACTGGCATCGCTGGCTAACGGATCTCGAACGCCCGCGCTCGCTCGGGAGATTGAAGAGGACACGGGGCCGCGGGTCTCACGAAGAACTCAGACGCCATCTGTATGCGGCACGCCCTCAGTTCGTCGACCCTCATGGCTGGGCCCCCGGAGATCCCTTTGCAACTCCTGACGATGCAGCCAAGGATTGGGGTGATTACTACAATGGAGACTCGATCAAACACAACATCGAATATTCCTCGGCGATCTACTACGATCAGAAAACGGGAACCTATTCCTACGCGCCGGCAAGCACAGGGTCCTCGGATAAGGTAGATGTCGTTACTAACGTACCTCAAGGGACCGATTATGCGGCGGGCATTCACTCGCATGGAGCGTACGAGGGCTCAGGGAACAATGAGTTCTCTACGGACGACCACGAGGCAGCCGAGGCGACGGGTGAAGAGGCGTATCTGGCGACTCCAAACGGGTCGTTGTTGCGATATGACAACCAGGGCCATGAGGAAGAAGTGAGCACGGATTTGCCGAGCGACCCCAATGACCCCGACCGAAAGAACACGAACACACCGAACGGCTATTTAGACAAGGCGTGCGCTAAATAGATGCGATCCTGTTTTTGCCTCGCCGCCCGCACGAGGGCACTGAGTAGGTATTCTAGCCCTGTTTTGCGGAGCGCCTGGCGAGTAGCCGTCGCGCTCCTGCTAGGTAACGCTGCTTGCTCAAGGCGGGAGACTGCAGCAGCCGTTCCAGTCATCGCAGGTATACCCCAGCAAAGCGCAGCCGCTCAGAACGGGGGGCCTCCCGACGGCGATCACGAGCTGAAGTGGACGACGCGGGATATCCCCAAGCTCGCGGAGCTGCGACAGGCAGTACGAAGTGGGTCGCGAGTATGGGTCCTTGCGGATCGACTGTGGGCCCCTGAGGCAACTGGGATGGTAGTGTCGTTCGAGAAGGGGCGACCCTCGTTTCGGGTTCAGCTGGAGGGCGCGATCCTGGATCTCCGAAGGCTGGGTGACGATGTCATGGCGTTGCGTCGAGATGGCTCGACCGTAGAAGTACTGAAGATGAACGGCGCACGCCCACAGAGCCTTGGGTGCGCGCAAGTAGAAGAGAATAGCCGGCCCCTAGGGGTCATAAGTGTGGGAGAGAACCTGGCTGTGCTGGGAACGGCCAGTATCGTCTACATCGAGCGAGGGTCCTGTGTGGCGCGGGCCACCGTTCCACTGACGCCTGCGCTCAAGATCCGGAAAGCCAGCCGAGTAGTAGTGACTCCAGTGTCGAACGGTCGCGTGGTATATGTGGGCACCAGCCTCGGAGAATGGTCGGAGGGCCTGTGGGTTGTAGATACGCTGAACGGTGTCGTGGCATCGCTCGCCACCTGCGCTACGGTGCGGCGTTGTAGTGAACCAATACCGGCTTCTGCAGACATCAGAGGCTCGGCGGCGGACACTCAAGCGGCATGCGCGATTGTGGCGATTGGTAACACCCACTGGTTTCCGCGCGGGCGGCTCGCGAGGGCTTGCCCGTGGGGAACGGAAGAGGTGTGGAAGAAAGAACTCGCCCCTTGGCGGGACTCCAGCACGATGCCGCTTTACGGTGTAGCGGCTGGCAACAGCCCGCAGGCATATACCGTGTTAACGCATGACTCGTTGCTGGTGCTCAAGGATGGGCGTGTCGACCACGAGGTTCCTTTGCGACCACCGCCGCTTGCCGGGCTTCACGAGCTCGAGGTGGAAGGGCTGACCGTCCTCGTTCGCGCGGTTGGTCAAGACCAGGGGAAGCCCGACGCGCTTCTAGTTCAGTGAAGACTTCGTGTTCTTGAGAGCAGGCATCAGAAACTGATCCAAAGACATGCATCAGGAATTGATCCACCTAGGAGCGTGTCGGGCAATCGCGCGCTGCGGGATCTTGTCCGCGGGCTGCCTGCACCTCGTCTGCCGTAGCTGCGGCCACGCGCAACTTGTAGCTCTCTCCTGTAAACGTTGTGGAGTTTGCCCCTCCTGCCTGGGGCGACGCATGGCCGACACCACAGTCCACCTGGGCAGCAGCTACTACGCGCGTACCCGTGCTTCACTGGATTTGCTCCTTGCCCTGGGGCTTGCGTGCCTTGCTCGGCTATGACCGTGCCCTCGCGGCGCAATTCGTGAGCGCCTTCGCGTACGAGCTCGACCGTTCGTTGTGCAAAAGAGCCAAAGCCATTCTCGACCTCCCAAGCGTGGCCGACGCCCACACAGGGTGAACCTCCCGAACGCAGCAAGCCCACCCACGCCGGTCAACGTCAGATCGGGTGGTCCCTCGCTGATCCGCTCGGCACAGCGCCGTCGAACCTTCCGTCCAGCGCGCTGCCACAGGTGCCCCTGTCCCCTCTTGCCGCCGAGAGCATCTCGACGCACCTTATGGATGCTCGTCGCTCGTTTTATCTTTGTCATAAGTAAACGAGGCAACACGCGCGGCGAGCGCTAAATTCCCGCACTTTGCGATTTCTAGGTCACCGATGTCAGGCCGCGAGACCACCGGGCCGCGCGAAATCGAGGTTAAGTCCGACCTTCCGCTCACAATGCAGCGCGCTCGAACAGCCGAACACCTAAATGGCTTCCACGCAAGCCATCGCGAAATCGTCGGCTTGAGGTACCAATCCCTTGTCGGAACCGACGTCCTTAACGCACGCTTCAAACAACGCTCTGAGGCGGTCGTCCGAAGCTGTCTTTGCCGCCGCATACGCCGAAGAAGGGCCAGTCAACTCAACGTTGATGCGACCGGGGAGAGCTTCATGCAACCGCTCGATAAGGGAATCGACGAGCACCGGTGTTCCACCGGAGGGAACGAGGAACGAGGCCAGCTCCTGCCGCAACACGCGCGCTCCACCCAGCGAACCCTCTTGGCGTTGCACCTTCAGCTCGAACACCACCAAGAATCCATTGCTGCCTACAGACCAGCCCAGCGCATCCGCAGGCATCTGCACGGAGGCTGTTCCCTCAGAAAAATCGCTGTCTTGGACATGTCGAACCATGCCGTCAAAGACAGGATCGCCGAAGCGAAGTAACTTCGCTCCGACGTCACGAGATAGAGCTCTTGAGACGGTAGCTCTTTCGAGTCGCGTCTCAAGGATCTCACGACGAGATTCGTAAGGGTCGGACTTGTAAGTTCGGCTTGCGGCCTCGCGGACCGATTTCGGAACTCGGAAGGAGAGTAAGCCTTTTGAGGGTTCGTCTGGAGGACATTCTTCGTGTCCCAAGTAGCGAGTGACGAAGAATTGGAGAGCTTCGTCAGACACGCGCGCGGAGGCCAATTGATAGTCAGAAATATCGAAGCACCTGAGGCCCTTGAACAATCCCAGCGAGCCTTCGGGATCTTCAAGGATTTGTTGGAGTTGCTGACTCTCCTGATCAATGGTGCGGCAGGCTGCGGCCTCGCCCTCCGTAACGGTCCGTTCGTAGAGCTCCTCAAGTGAAAGGGACTGGGACACTTGACCCAATACGTCGTTTCGGAAGTCTTCCGGCTTCCCGCCTTGCACCTCCGCCAGGCGCAGCGTGATCTCTACGATCTTTCGCTCCAGGTATTCCTCCACGCGTGCGTCGGCAAACGCGTCGCTTTCCGACTTAAGCCGAAGATTATAGACGTAGACCGGTCTATTTTGGCCGTATCGATAGACGCGGCCGATACGCTGCTGGAGCCTTCCTGGGTTCCATGGGAGATCGTAGTTGAAAATGACGTGGCAAGCGCGCTGCATGTTTAAGCCCTCGCCGCCGGCTTCAGTCGAGACCAGAAAGCGAGGTAACGCTTGGTTGTTGAACATCTGAACCTGTGCTTGCCGCGCTTCGATGTCCATCGATCCATGGATCTCCCCGACACTCTCCGACCCAAAAACATCCACCAAAGCTTCCACTAGGCTGCGCTGAGTGCCCCGATACTCGGTAAAAATGAGCGCTTTTTCGCCGTTGGGCAAGAGCTTGGGGATTGCATCCAAGAAGTAAGTCAGTTTGGAGTCTCGTGCCTGGATTTTGTTCAGCAAATCGAGCAAACCTTGGATGGACCGTATCTCGTCGTGGATGGGACTCTTGTTCCGGGAGCGCGCCTTCGAACCCTTTGAGAGTGCAGCAGTGATGGCTTGTCGCTCCTCCATTTCGCCCATGTACCGCTCATCCTGCTGCTCAAGATTGAGTTCATCGGAGTCTGCCTCTTCGAGTGCCCGAAGCCGATTCCGAAGGGCCGAATGAATGGCTTCCCGTGACGAAGAGGCAAGTTTTCGAAAGGTGGACATCAGAAAACCGACCGCATTGGCGTTGGTGGAATCCTTCCCCTTGGTTCGGAGTGTCTTGGCGACGCCGTACCCTTCCTTCACAAACGCGAGAAGGGCTTCATAGAAGGCCACCTCTTCCACCGATGGTTTGACTTCAAGAATCTTCGCCGGCGCGATGCCCTTGAATATCAGCACACCTTGAGCATCAGTGACCTCGCTCTTTCGATTGCGAATCATCACTTGATTGAGGCGACCGTCTCCGGCGGTGACATCGCCCTCGGTCTTGAAAAGGTCGGGACGGAGCAGCTTAAGCATGTTGTAAAAATGCTGACTGTTGCCGGAATGCGGAGTGGCCGTCAAAAATAGAGTATTCCGTGCCAGTCCTCCGTCATGAAGGCGTCTGGCCAAGTCATACTTTTGCACGGTCGACTCCGTAGCGAGGTGGTGCGCTTCATCGAAGACTACCAGATCCCACGGCGTGACGTTCTTGAGTGCCACCTCCAACTTACGCTGCTTGAGCGTATCGATCGACGCGATGATCTGATCAGACTCCTCCAACTCATTCGGGTTACGGCTACCGAACAGACGAAAGTGGCGCCTAAATCGCACATCCATTTCTTCTTTCCACTGCTGGGCGAGGCCCGCCGGAGCAACAATCAGGCATCTAAATCTACCGATCGCCCGACGGCGGAGTACTTCGAGAATCATCCCTGCTTCGATAGTTTTCCCTAAACCCACATCATCGGCGATAAGCCAGCGTCGCCCATCTGCGGCGCTGTTCACAACGCGATTCGCCACGATAACTTGGTGCGGCAACATCTGAAACGGTTGATTCGAAAGTTCGCCGGTGAGCGCATGCCGAGCCTCAAACCAACGCCCGAGAACACGCAAAATGAATGGGTCGAAAGCGGCTTGCCCAATACGGTCAGGAGTCATTCGGTCCGGTAGGCTAACAAGAGCCTCAAGATCCGATCCGGGGTGCTGCAAGAACCCGGAGGGCCACTGAACGTAAAACTTCTGAATCCCCGCCTGAGTCTCGCTGAACTTGATTTCACCGATCCCGAGGGCACGATCTGAAACGTGGCGAACTCTACTGCCTTGAGCGATCATTTTTGTTTCCCTTCGTTTGTGGCAATACGGCGCAGTCCGAGCAAGCCAACCTCGACGTGCTTCATGGGCACTGGGCGACCGTTCAGAACCAGCTGCGCTGAGGCTCGAAGCACTTCTTGGTGGGTGCGCTCCATCTGCGCGCATCGATCCCTCAGGTATTCGACCAAGACCGTGGCATTTTCCAACATTGAGGGGGGCGCCAAGTCTTCGGGCACGAATGCGCAATTCCGGGGTCGGACTGTTTGCACGCAAATCGCGAGGCGCTTAACGCAGTTCTCCGTGAGAATTTCGACGGGCAACTCCAAAGCTAAACCAAGGTCGCGGGCAAGCGTTGAGCCGTGGCGGTCGTCAGTGACATCCTCCCAGCCCACAGGCGAGCGACCAAGGACCAGTTGCAGAAGAATGTCGAAGGCCTCGATCCAGGGGATATCGGCCGAACGCATGGCACGAGCTGCCTCGGCGCGTTCATGCAAAGCTGCGAGGCGACGCAAGGGAGCCTCCGTGGATTCCCCCGTGAAAACAACGGCATGAGCAGCCGCACCAACAGGGTGATTCAGGGAATACACACGAACAATTGGTTCCTGAGCAAAAGGGTGCGGATAACACAGACAGCCGTTTTGCACGAGTGCATCAAAGACCTGCTCAGCCAGACCCTCACTGATGCGCCCGATCCCAAAGGTTGCGCGCAAGTCATCGCGCCTCATAGTCAGAAAGCCTGTTCCACTCGCCGCTACTCGACGCGCCAACACCTCGGCAATGGCTAAGAAAGAATCATTCGACATCGTCCGCGCTATCTCCCTCAATCTCTGTCAACTTTGCCAATTCGTCCAAGTCCGGCGGACTAAACTCGTGATCCAGCGGGATCAGTCTACGAAACTCATCCACTACATCCTGAATGGGTCGATCTACGTGCTCCCATGTCCGCGAACACTCAAGCAACTTAGAGGCGGCAAGTCCGTCAGGATCATGGCCGCTCAATCGCAGCTTTCCCTCCAAAGCGGACGCCAGATCCTTTGCTGCAAACGAATGGAATCTGGCGGGCCACTCCCCTGTCCGAAGCGTCGGCGCGAACACGGAGTATATAAGGTCCACCATGAGCTGTCGAAGTGGCTCATTCGTGCTCTCGAAAGGCGCCCACACCTGCCGCGCGGTTCTGAATTGCACGGCATCTGCAATCAGTTCTGGAGTGCGCGCGAGACACCGGCGTCGCATCTCATCGGTCAAGAATTCAAAGACTTTGTCCCGATCGGGCGCCGAGATCGATTCTTGGGTGATCATTGTATCGACGATCCGGCTCACGTCGCGTTCAAGAGCACCGCGCTCGAGCAATTCCGCACGCTGCGCCTTCGCCGCCGACAGGATTCGCGCAGGGTCGAGCCCCGGTTGCTTCAAGAGCTCGGTTCGCGCCAGTACGAAGACATCCCAATACGACGCGGGCATCCAGAGACCAAAGCAGGGCAGGTTGAGCGCGAGCCGGCTGAGCAGGCGGGAAACGCGCCGGCTGCCTCGTTGAACCAACTCTGCCTCGTCCGGCGGGAGTAGTTCGATCTGATAGCCCAGCGTTCTTGATTCCCTGGCTGAGCCCCCCAGGGAGCGCTTCTTGGTAGCGGCCACCAAGCCTCGCCTCTCCAGGGCGTCGAGTGGGATCCGGAGTACTAGCGCATCGCCAAGCCGTGCCCCCTTTCCGACGAGAAATCCAGCCGCAATCCATTCGCGCACCGTGTCCCCGGCGTCTATCGGAAGAGCCGATAACGGCGCGAGGTCACCAATTCGCTGAAGAAGATGCTGCCAATCGCTTGAAGGGGCGGCAGCGCTGCCAGCACGTGCAGGCGAGAGGGCAGCTGGCCTGCTTAGTAAGCCGTTTGCCCCAGAAACTCGTCCGCGTCCTTCTGATCCAGGCTGCGTGCATTGAGGGCCGCCACGAAACGACGAAATGAATTGACGACCTCGTGCGGCGGGTCAGAAATCTCGATTCCGAGCTCATAGTTCCGCCTAAAGGCACTAGAAGTGAGGTTTGCGGAACCCACAATTAGCCGGGATCCCAAAGGGCCCTGTGCCAGAAGGGCCTTTGCGTGCAGCAGCCCAGACGCCTCAGGCACGATGCTCACCGATAGACGTGCACCCGCCTGTTGCTTCAGGGCCATCAATGCTCGAAAGGCTGGCTCCGCGTTAAAGCCTTGGCGATCTACGGCCACAACGATTCGCGCTTGGCTTGTAGGGTTCTCCAGCATCGATGCGAAGGGTTTTACGAACTTCTCAATACCGGACGACGTTGCAAACGCCGTAACCCAGGTGACTTCTGTTGCGCCACTAAGCGCACTTAGGAGGGCACTCTCGTAGTCCATTCCGGGCGACGATATGAGCCGCACGCTAGCATTAGGCATCCTCAGAATCTCCCGTACGCATGGAACCTGCAACGTACGCCATTCGCCCTCGGAGTTAAACTGGTATCTCAACAGACTGGGACCAGACAATGTCCGAGGCACTTCTGTTCAGTGGGCCGGGCAACGGCTTGTTTCCCCTCGACTAGGGAGCGGAGCACAACCAGTGGTTGCGGCTCATCCTGCTCGAGGCCGCGGGAGCCACTGATAGTCCACGGCCGGCTGGGCTGCTCTGGTGCGGCCATTCAATCGCCATGCACCAGGTGTTGGCAACATGGTGCAGGTTCGGCCGCGCCGGCAACGCTCGCCCTGCACGTATGCTGGGTTTGGCTCCTGGCTCATTTGTTCCGGACCTCTTTCAGCGCCACTAGCGGTTTCGTTCAGGTAGTGTCCCCTTAGGTTCCGTTGAGGTTCTGAAGCTCGACTCTTGTTGCCCTTCGCAACGCTTGTTTGGCTAAAATGTCTACATGAGCACTGAGATCTATTTGCGCATCGGTAGATGGCCGGCTCTTGCTTCCGAGCTATTTTGGCAGTTTCATCGTCTTATGCTCCTACGCCATCAAATAATTAAATCCGATCCTCTGGAAAGCTTTGAATTTCACGCGGAAGCCCGCGCAAAATCGGGAAAAGTCTAACGTGTCCCGCGAGCTTTACGATGCGGCCTATCAAGCAGTGGCCGCCTATGGCGAAGCGTTATCTCGCAGTGGCAAACAGCCAGCCAACGATTTGCAAACGTGCTACGCGATGCTTTCTTTTCTTGAAAACTTCCAGCGCAATGCGGAAAAAGGTTTGCCGGAAGCCGCAATACTGCACCCCAAGCTTGCGGTGCCTAAACCCAAGCTTCTAAAGGCTAAGAACCTACAGCCCAAAGTTGCAGCACCAAAATCCAAGCTTCTGAAGGCAAAGAAAAAATGATGCGCGATGCGCGATAACCCCGATTAGAGAGCCTGCCTAGCTCTCACTCAGCCGCTCACTGTGCGGTTAAGTCCGCCAGACCGTGTTACTGCTTAAATCAATGCCCCCCGCCATCCGCCTTTCCAAATCCCGCTACATGGCGGGGCTGCAGTGTCCCAAGATGCTGTGGTGGCGAGTGCATGAACCCGACGCGCCAGAGCTACAGACAGGGCCGGAGCAGCAAGCTGTGTTCGATGCGGGGAATCATGTGGGGGAGGTCGCGCGTGAGCACGTGCCGGGCGGTGTGTTGGTTGATTTCCAGCACTACCAGGTCTCGGAGAAGATCGCGGCCACTGCAGAGGCTCTCGCTCAGGGCGCTAAGGTTGTCTACGAAGCAAGCTTCATGGCTGATGATATTTTCGTGTCGGTCGATATCCTGGAGCGTAAACGCGGCGGCTTTGTCCTCAGTGAGGTGAAAGGCACGCTGGATGTGAAAGAGCAGCACATTCCGGATGTGGCGGTGCAGCTTCATGTTGTGCGGCAGTCGGGTCTTACTGTGAAGCGGGCCGAGGTGATGCATCTCAATCGGGAGTGCCGCCATCCTGACCTCTCGAATCTGTTCGTGCGCGAGAACGTGACCGCTTGATAGTTGTGTCCGCTGCGGTGGGCCCATGCCCTGGCTCAAGGCCGCCACGACCGAACAAGCTGCAACCGCCCTGCTCGCCCGGCTTGGGCGACGTTCTAGGCGTGCGTACAGCGCCACCACCGGTTTCGCTCGGGCAACTGAAGCTCAGGTTCTGTTGAGGGTCTGAAGCCCGGCTCTTGTTGCCCTCGGGCGTGCTGCTCGCTTTGCTGGAAGTGAGCAGCTCAGGGCGGAGATCTGTTTGCCCGCGCATGAAGTGGGATTTTGAGCTCCGCTTTGCGTCGGGGTCACCGTTCCTTGAGCTTCGGTGAGCTGGGTTCAGAGCGCCGCCGGCTCGATGGCCTGCTCTCGGCGCTGCTCCTCCTTCCGACCGACTGTCAGTTCGATTGTCTTATGCTCCACACAGGAAGACCTGGACTGCGCGCGTGTCCCGCCAGGATTATTGCTCTCCACGCAATGTTTGGCTTAGGTTCAAATCGAGGGATGCACTACTCAGATGCACGAGATTACGTTTGGAAACTGTGCACCGGGGAGCCAGTTGATGTCGACTTTGTCTCGCCGATAGTTTCGGTTTCCCTCGCGGCACTCGCGATATCGAGGCGAGAGGCAGTTCAGAAAGTCCAGTTTCGCGGGCAAGCGGCTGAGTACGCCAGGCATACGGGCCTCACTCCTTGGATTTTTCAATCGGAGGCTCCCCTCAGCTCGCAACGTCACGGTGGGAAAGTTGGTGATACCTACACTCCTCTAGCATCGCTGGTTGTTCATTCAGAGGTCGAGCATTGTAATGGCGTCATCAATGGCATGCTTAGGCGGCAATTAACCGAGTATCGTAGCCTTGCTCGCGACATCGGAAAGGTGGTGGGAGAGCTTCATGATAACGTTGCTTCCCACGCGAATGGGCGTGGCTTCTGCACGGCTCAGGTCTACGGAGGCAACCGCGTTGAGTTGGCGATTGCGGACGCCGGATGCGGCTTGCGTACCCATGCTGCTCGGGCACTCTTGGCCAAGGATATAGATGATCCGAAGGCAATCGTCTGGGCCTTCCAAAAAGGGACCACGAGCGCGAAAAGTGAGAGCTGGGATCAGAAGTGGTCGCCGGGGCGCGACGAGACCGACAACAGAGCAGCCCCTGGCGATAACCATCAGGGTCTAGGCCTTTGGGAGCTTCGGAGCTTGGTCACCAAGATGAAAGGTCGGCTCTGGGTTGCGACCGGAAATGCTCAGGCATATCAAGGACCTGACGGTGAATTCATTCAGCTCTCCAGCGAGACCAAGCCTAGGTTCGAATGGTCCGGCCTGCTGATCGAGGTTGAAATCCCCATCGGGCGTACCAACATGTACTCCGGAACGGCAGATGAACTTGCCGAGGAGCTTGGTCTATGACGTTGATTTCCATTGCAGAGAGGTTGGGCACCGACGTTTCAAGCCGGGCCAACGCGGCTGCCTTGCGGTGCGAGATCGTTGCCGCTGGCTCCCCCGTCGTTCTTGACTTTTCGAATGTCGAAACGGTGTCCGACTCGTTCACTGACGAACTCATTGCTGTGATCGTGGAGCGTTACGGCAAAAGTTGGTTTCGTGAGCATGTGAAGATTATTGGCCTCAATCCACTTGACAGGGACAGCCTGGTTGCGGTGGTAAGAAGGCGCCTGGAAAACGTCAACGTGTCCTCGTCTCAGTACGACTCAAAACTGCGGCAAGCAGACGCCTGAGGGGGCATGCCTCCAAGGCCTGCTGGTTTGCTGAGGAAGTTCTGCTCTCCAACCAGCACGAGTATTAGCCGGGCCCCGGCTCAGGCACCGAAAGAGACCCATCTCAACAGCGACTGCGGATCGCGACCAGCACGCCAGTGACGGGTGAGTCGCTCTCCATATGGGGCTGGGGACGGAGGCTACCCACCGACCCGGCTCCGGCGGGTGACTTGCTGAGCGGAAACAGTGGCGCGGAAATCAAGGTTTCGGGGATGACTGGCAGCGGCACGGTGCAATGGTTTTGGGCCTATGCTACTAACAATGCACGTACTTGTGATGGCGACTCCGGCGGGCCAGCCACGCGCTTCGTCAACGGCTACTACGTGGCGCTGGGTGACCATGGCGGACCTCCAGCAGGGTATACGCAGCGTTGTGTGGAGTATGGCATACGAATGGACTGGGCGTCGCTCCACGACAAGACATCATGGCTCGAAAGCGTTTTGCGCATTTCGTACGGCTCCGCGTTCTCGTGCTCCCGGTTCGGCGCTGGCGCCGGCGCGTACATGAGGTGTTTTTGACCAAAATTCTAGTTACGGCCCTGTTCCTTTCGTTGGGTTGCGGCAGCGCAGGCAAGCGACCGCCGCAACCTGCGGCTGCTAACGCGTCGCTTCTGCCGCCCCGGCCAGCACCCGCCGCTAACGGGACGGCACAGTCCTACCCACCCTGTTTGATTCAGCTCGCGAATCACTGCTTCGACACGTTCGAAGAAGCTTGCGCAGCGCTCGAGTGTCCGGCTGAGCGCTGTGTGACGCAATCGTATCCGGCCGAGGTTCGCTGCTCTGGAACGCCCGTTCAGAGCGTCGACGTCCCAGCGCAAGCATCACCGGCCTCACGGCAGTGATCGTGACGCGACCGTGCGACCGCGAGCCTCGCAAGACGACGACCCGCCCAAGCTCTGCTCCGATCAGCCCGGCCTTGCCGCCTGCTATGCCGCTGCGGCGCGCGGAGTAGCGGCTTCTGGGGACCGCGCCGCCAAGCCCCGCTCCGCTTGCTCAGGACCGCCTGGAACTTCGCCCTGACGGCAAGCTCGAGCTCACTCTCAAAAACGTCTGGAAAGACGGCACCCGCGCCATTCTGCTTCCGCCTCGCGACCTCATCATCCGCCTCATCGCAGCTATCCCACCACCGCGCTTTCATCTGGTGCGCTATTTTGGCGTCCTCTCAAGCCACTCCAAGTTGCGCTCAGAAGTCGTACCTAAGCCGCCACAGGATTCTGCCGCTTTCAAGCCCCCTCCGGCTTCGGGAGACCAGCTTGAGATCCCCAAGCTCAAACCCCAACCTGACGACACTCGCCCTTCCCGTAAACGCTGGGCCTGGCTGCTGGCTCATGTGTTCCGGGCAAAATCTCGATACTTGTGTCCGCTGCGCTGGACCCATGCGCTGGCTCGAAGCCGCCACCACCGAACAGGCTGCCACCGCCCTGCTCGCCCGGCTTGGGCTTGCTCCTCAGCCTCCTCCGACGCCACCACCGGTTTTGTTTGGGCAGCTGAGGTTTGGGTTCTGTTGAGGTTCTGACACCGGACTCTTGTTGCCCTCGGGGGTGCTTGCTTTGTTGAAAGTGAGCACCTCACTGCGGAGATCTATCGGTGCCTGCATAACGTGGGCTCTTGGCCCCCAATTGGGTCGAATTCACCGCCTATGATGCTTCCTTGACCTAGTTCGGAGGGTGCAGAGCGCCTTCGGCTGGATGGCCTGCTCTTGGCGCTGCTCCTGCTTACCGACCGATTCGTCAGTTCGAATGTCTTATGCTCCAAGCTTCTTGCGCGTGAAACAGCTTTTGCGACGTAGATATCTCCCCCGTTGCACGGATTCCTTGCGCAAGATTCACTGAAAGCGCTAGGACGGTACTGTGAGAATCGCGCCGTGCTGATCCAGTTCCGCCTGCAGAACCATCGTTCGCTCCGAGACGAGCAGACGCTCTCTCGTCGCAGCAACCAAAGATGGCGCAGATCATCTCCTGCACCCCGAGGGAATCGAGGAATCGTTGCTTCCCGCTCTTGCTCTATATGGCGCGAACGCTTCGGGAAAGACAAACGTCCTCTTGGCCCTCGCCTTCATGAGAGCAGCCGTTGCCCATTCGCACCGGTTATGGGAGCCCGACAGTGGAGTGCCGCAGGAGGCTTTCGCACTTTCTGTACACCGAGTCGAGCCGTCGATTTATGAAGTAGACGCATTGGTTGTTGGCGTTCGTTACCGCTACGGATTTTCCATTAGCGCTGAGCGAGTAGAAGAAGAATGGTTGTATGCTTGGCCCAACGGGCGCAAGCAGCTTTGGTTTCGCAGGCAAGGCGACACGTTCGAGTTTGGAAGGAACTTCCAAGGGGAGAACGAAACAATCCGCGGGTTGACCCGGCCCAACAGTCTATTTCTTTCTGCCGGCGCTCAAAACAACCACCCCGCCTTGTTGCCAATTTTCGGATGGTTTCGCGGGCTCCACTTCGAACTCAGACGCGCCCGGCCTTTCGGTTTCCGTGCCTACGGCGGCGCAAGTCCCTTCCTATACAGCCGGATGGTTGAGGAGTTGTTTTCTCGTCAGGGTTCGCTCTTCGCTGAGGATGATCCACTCCAAAATGATCGTGATGCCATTGTGCGCCTGCTTCAGGCAGCTGACACGGGAATCGTGGACGTCCGCGTCGAGCGAGGCTCTGCTGATGAGCAGCGGCCTAAGGCACCCCCTCGCGTGAGTCTCTACTTCAAGCACAAGGCCGACGACCCCGAAAACGCTTGGCTACCGATGGAAGTTGAATCGGCAGGCACGGTGACTCTCCTCGAGCTTGCGATGCGGCTAGTGCCTACGTTGCGCACTGGTGGGGTCCTATGCGTCGATGAGATCGAATCAAGTCTCCACCCAATGTTGGCCGGCGCGCTGCTTCGCCTCTTCTGCGACCGCGCGCACAACCCTAAGGGCGCTCAACTTATATTTACAACGCACGATACGAACTTGCTCGGCAATGTGCTGGGGCCAAGCCCGCTTCGCCGTGATCAGATCTGGTTTACTGAGAAAGATCAATCGGGAGCGAGTCATCTGTATCCGCTGACGGACTTTAATCCACGCAAGGAAGAGAACCTCGAACGCGGCTATCTTCAAGGTAGGTACGGCGCTGTGCCATTTCTTGGAGAGCTAACCTCCGAACCCGAGCCAACTACCGAATCGTGAATAGCATCCGATGAGATCAAGCGGTGATGGAATCAGGAGGCGCGGCCCGTGTCGACCGCCCAAGACACGCATCCTAGTGGTTTGCGAAGGTCGCGTTACAGAAAGAAACTACCTTCGATCCTTTCAGCATTGCGCCAGAAATCCGCGGGTACACCTGGAAGTAGCCAAAGAGACGGGCGTCCCCCTTACCGTGGTCCAATGTGCAATACGTTTACGCGCGGAGGCGCGTGCGGAAGCGAAGAAGCAGCGAGACGAGAACCTTTTATGGGACGAGGTGTGGGGCGTTGTGGATGTCGATGACCACCCTCGTCTTGGTGAGGCCTTGGCCCTTGCGGACAGTGAGGATATCCAACTTGCCGTTTCGAATCCATCGTTTGAACTCTGGGCGCTCCTCCACTTTCAGGACCAGCGCGCGTTCGTCTCACGTCAAGAGGCCCGAGCAGTCCTTCGCGGACACTTGCCCGGGTACGACAAGGACCTCGATTTCAAAGTGATGCATCCTGCTTACGAGGACGCGGTTCTCCGCGCGCGAGACCTGGATCGCGAGGCTGAGCTTCACGAAGCGAGAGGCCGCAACCCTAGTACCGGAGTATACCGGCTGACGCACGCAATTTTGACCAGTTCGTAGCCCCAAGGTGGGGGGCGCCGCTCAACTCAGCGTTGAATATTCCGACGCATTCGAGCACCCAATCCGAAAGTATTCGAGCGGGGTCGGGCGGAGCGACGAGCGAGTTAAGGGGGAGTTAGAGAGGAGGGCCTAAGGTACATCTGGTGCCGATAACTCGAACCGTGCGCGGATCCATCCCTGCATCTGGCACGGTCCTGAAGAGTCAGGCGACACTGACGCCACTTTTTTAACGCTCGAATATCTCGAATATCTGAGTAGGCACCCGCGACAATGGAGCACGAGCGCCTGCGGCGCTTGGGTGCTGATCCTAAGTCGAGGGCGGATTCCGTTGACGCCTACGCTCCGCATGAGCTTATGTACAACGTGATTGCGGAATCGAAGAAAGAACTGTCTCGACCAGTAAGTTTCGCACAGCAGTGCCACGGAGCATCGTGCTAGAGTTCGGGAGTGGATTCGGTAGCGTTTTCTTCGACGACAGCCGTCATGACAGGTGCAACTTTGCGCTCGGAGCTTTCGTGTGTGCTCACGGAGCTGCCATTGACAAATTGCCCAAGCTTCTCGTTGCGCACGGATTGACCCCGTACGTTGACGAGTTCAAGAGCGGAACGATCATGCGAAACAATCCGCGCCTCAGAGACCTGAGGGAAGAGTTTCTGCGCCTCCTGCAATTCCACTGCCTGCTCGCCGTTGTGATTTCACCACCACGCCCAGCCTATTCTCTCGGCTGGGCGGCTCTGTCGCATGTCCCCTCGTTGTGTGAGCATCCACTACTGAAGTCAGAGCGTTGCGACATCTACTTTGATCAGGGACTATTTCCCTCTGTCACGAGTGCAGCGACTAGGGCAGAGTCCCTTCCCATCTCCCCCAGCACAGCACTCCATTTCGAACAAGACTCAAGGGCAGTCTTAGGACTGCAGTTGGCCGATCTCGCAGCCCACGCTGCCGCGATGATGCTCGTTGAAGAACTGGAAGGTGCAAGAAAGATCTTCTCGGGTGAGAACCCAGCATCAGGGGAGTCCTTTGACTTCACGTTGCAGTGGAAATTTTGGCAACAGCTGCGTCGAAATTTCCTCTCAAAGCCCATGGAGGAATCAGGAGAGCGCGCGGGTTACGCTCAGCTTGCTCCCTATGGCCTACACATTGACCCTGGCTGTCCGGAGAAGGTCAGAGCCATCGCGGAAAAGCGCTTTGGCTCTCTCTTTCTCGGCTGCATCTTGTAGGGGCGCTGCCTGGCCCGCGCTTGGTGCAGACGAGCCGCGCTCAACAAGAAGACGCTCACCGAGATCGTGCGCGCGTTTCGTGACTACCTGCCGCGCGACTTCCCTCAAGCCTGCTCCGGCTT
>Ga0163154_10004789_pt1 | contig 17593 bp, 14 predicted proteins | sample OliLakLV19MP9P1_FD_148649 | JGI IMG/M metagenome (GOLD analysis project Ga0163154, IMG submission 148649) | Freshwater microbial mat bacterial communities from Lake Vanda, McMurdo Dry Valleys, Antarctica - Oligotrophic Lake LV.19.MP9.P1 | ecosystem: Environmental > Aquatic > Freshwater > Lake >...
CTTCCTTGCCAATCCGCGCCTTCAAGGCCTCCGCTTCCGACCGGGTCCAAAGCATGAACGGACGCTCGGGCACCGGTTCGGCAATCACCATCGGACCGGCGGACGAAGCCATCAGTGCGGCGCAAATCAATCGTTTCATGGACGGGGACAATTTGAGGATGGGGTTGATCGGCGGAGCGGGGGCCCGCGCGGAAGCAAGAAGGCAACCTGACCCACGCGGACGCAGGGGTCGATTCCGTTCTTCGCCCTTCGAAGTGGGTGAGGCCTCTGTTGGGGCCGGGCTGGCCATGGGTTGCTGACTACCGATTCTGAGCCCGTGCCCGCCGCAGCTTCCGATCTTCCTGGGCGGTGTGCAGGAGTTGACAGCGGGGCCGTGTGCGCCAGTAATGGAGCCTCATCGAAGCTCCCGGCGGGGAAGGCGAGCGATGCAGGTCAGGAGTAGAGGTAATCTTCGAACCCGGAGGCGAAGGCATGGCCGGGGACCGGGGCGGACCCCGGGGTGGGCTCGGGATACTCGAAGATCTTTCCCTCGTAGTTCCGGATCACGATCTTCTCGGCATCGTGGTAGAGGATATAGCCGGGATTGATTGGAACTTTGCCGCCTCCGCCGGGCGCGTCGATCACGTATTGCGGGATCGCGTATCCCGTGGTGTGGCCGCGCAGCGCGTCCATGATTTCGAGTCCGCGTCGGACCGAGGTGCGGAGATGCGCAGAGCCCTTGATCAAGTCGCACTGGTAGACGTAGTAAGGCCGGACGCGACACATGAGGAGCTTGTGGATCAGCGTGCGCATGGTGTCGACCGAGTCGTTCACGCCGGCGAGCAGGACGCTTTGATTGCCGAGCGGGATGCCGGCATCGGCCAGGCGTCCGAGTGCCTCCTTGACCTCGAGGGTCAGCTCGCGTGGGTGGTTCACATGCACGCTCATCCAGAGTGGATGATGCCGGCGCAGCATCGCGCAGAGCTCGGGCGTGATCCGTTGTGGCAGGAAGATTGGGACGCGCGTGCCGATCCGCACGAACTCGATGTGCGGGATCGCTCGCAGACGGGTGAGGATCTGGTCGAGCCGGTCGTCGGAAAACAGCAGCGCATCACCGCCCGAGAGCAGGACGTCCCGGACTTCGGTGTGTTGCGCGAGATACGCGAAGATGCCCTCGAAATTGGTGTGGAGTTCCTGTTCGCCGGCACCGCTTACGACGCGGCTGCGCGTGCAATAGCGGCAGTAGGCGGCACACCGGTCGGTGACCAGGAACAGCACGCGATCCGGGTAGCGATGGACGAGTCCGGCGACCGGCATGTGCGCGTCCTCCCCGACCGGGTCGGCCATCTCGAACGGGTCGGTGAGGCTCTCGCCGATCTGCGGGACCACCTGGCGCCGGATCGGGCAATCGGGATTGTCGCGCTCGATGAGGTTGAAAAAATGGGGCGTGATGCCGAGGGCGAGTTTTGATCCCGTGAGGAGGGTGCCGGCGCGCTCCTCGGGCGCGAGGACCAGATGGCGTTCGAGTTGTTCAAGCGTGGTCACCCGGTTCCTGAGCTGCCATTTCCAGTCGTTCCAGTCGCGGGGGGAGACGCCGGGCCAGTGTCCGGGAGCGTGCGAGACAAACGCTTTCCCGTCGGGAGATGGAGCACCTTGCATGATTATGAGACTCGACGTTAGCGTGGATTTCGCGCTCCGCAAACGCGAAGTGGGGAAGCGGGTGCGTGGGGGCGTGATCCCAAATGGCTCAGCTCTTGAAATCGCGGGATTCCACTGCGAGCCATCCGATCACGAAAAACGTGGCGTTGAGCGCGAACAAGACCGCGTAATGCTCGATCAGGCGCGTCCAGGATACATGGGAGTCGAACACGTGGATCCAGGCGGCCATGTGGGCGGTGAGAAAGAACGCCTTGATGCTCTCGAAGTACGGGACGTTGCGCAGGATGGAATCGACGAAGAAGAGCGACAGCGTAATGATGGTTGCTGCGGCCGGTTTCATATTGAAACACGAAAAGAGGAAGCCGAGAGCCGTCACCGTGGTGAGGCTCGCGCTCAGCAACCCCACGGCCCCGGCGTACCGGAGGAGTCCCGGACCGAACTCATACAGCGCGAAGACATCCTCCAATGGGGCGAACACAAAAATGCCGCCGACCCCGCCCTGCACAAACCCCGCGAGCAGGGCGGTCAGCCCGATGAACCCGATCAGCGCGACGGTGTACAGCATGCAGGCGAGGAATTTCACGAGCAGGATCCGGAATCGCGACACCGGACGGCAGAGCATCATCCGCATCGTGCCGTCCTCGACCTCCTTGGAGAGGATATCGCCGCCGACGAGGGCGAGATAGAGCGCGCCCAGAAAGAAGATCGTCCACATGAGGATGAGCAGGGCCAGGGTGAGTCCCGAGAAATAGTGCTCGAACGCATAGCCGTTGCTCTCGATCAGGTTGCGGAAGGAGCGTTTGACCTTGGGCAACTGCAGCAGCCCCAGGATGAGGATCTCCAAAATCACGAACGCGCCAAATCCGAGATAGGTCCGTTTGCGGGCGAACAGTTTTCGAAGTTCGCCCCGGAGTTGCCAGCCGAAGAGGTTCATGGGCGACCGATGACTTCCAGGTAGAGTTCCTCGAGTGTGCGGCGATGAGGTTCCACCGAGCGGATTCGCACGCCCGCGTGCACGAGGGCGGCGATGAGATCGGCCGGATCGCCCCGGAATCTTACGAGATCGCCGCCTGATCGGACGGCGTCGGCGCGTTCCAGAACGGGACCCGCCAGAGCCCAGTCATCGAGGTTGAGTCGGAAGGCGGGTGCGGTGCCGGCGATTTCCCGCCAGGGTCCGTCATACAGGAGTTCCCCTTCTCGGAGAATCGCCACGCGGCCGCACAGCATCTCCACTTCCGCGAGCAGATGCGAGGAGAGCAGCACGGTGAGCTGCCGTTCCCGATGCAACCGGAGGATCAGATTGCGGATTTCGTGGATGCCCTCGGGGTCGAGCCCTTCGGTCGGTTCATCCAGCAGGATCAGTTCCGGTTCGGGGAGCAGGGACTGGGCCAGCCCGAGACGCTGGCGCATCCCGTGGCTGTAGGTCCGCACCGGGTCGTGGATGCGGTCGCGCAAGCCCACGAGTTCCACGGCCGCTTCGATCTCCTTTCGAGGAATCAGGGCGGTGTAGCGGGTGAAGATTTCCAGGTTCCGGAACCCGCTCAGGTAATCATAGAAACAGGGCGATTCGAAAATGGCCCCGACCCGCGCCAGGGCGAGCGAGCGCTGCGACGGAATCGCGTGACCGCGCACCATCACACGGCCGCAGTCGGGTCGCACCTGACCCAGCAGAATGCCGAACGCGGTGCTTTTACCGGCGCCGTTGTGGCCGAGTAATCCGAACAACTCGCCCCGGTCGACGTGGAGCGAAAGGTCCGACAGGGCCTTCCGTTTGCCGAATGTTTTGGTGACGTGATCGAGGTGGATCATCCAGTTAATCGGTAAAGAACCTGAGTTCCTTGGTCACGTGTCCGTCGGCGTACAGAATATTGACCCGGGTGCCGGCGTAGGGATGGAATCCCTCCTTGTCGCCGAGGATGGGAATGCGGCTGGTTTCGGTGATGATTCCCAGAAAGTTCAGGCTGGCGAGTGGCTGGTTGTTGAGGGCGGTGTTCCAATAGTAGCTGGTGCCGGTCGATTCCGCCAGGCCACGGGCATCGGACGGGCAGGCGAACACGTTCGTGGAGCCCGCGTAGGGCAAGAGCACAGTATCGATGGAGGAGACTTCCTGTGAGGTGTTGTTGCGGGCTCCGGCGAGTTCAGGAAACACCAGATTGTGCTCGCCGAGGTAGACGTTGAGAGCCATCCCAATCTGGCGCAGATTGGAGAGGCACGCCGCGGCGCGACCCCGCTGGGTGATTCGGGCATAGGTCGGGAGGGCGATGGCGATCAGGACGGCGGTGATGCCCAGGGTCACCAGAATCTCGATCACGGTGAATCCGCGGCGGGAGGTGGGGCTCATGGCCGGCCTAGCGGCGCACATGTTGCAGTCCGCGCTGCATCTCCTCGATCAAGGGAGCCAGATCCATTTTGGTCTCGGCGGAGCTGTCATTGTAAAAGGCTTTCAGTCCTTCCCCGACGATTCGCTGGAGGTTCGCGTCGTCCACCGGGGGTGCCACGGCGGGGTCGTGGGATCGCATCTCTCCGAGGGCGCGATCCACGAAGCGTTTTCGCTTCTCCGGTTCCATTTTGTTGAACGCCTCCATCATTTGCGTCATGCCCGCAGGCAGCGTGCGGTCAAGGAAGCGGGCCTGTTCCTCCGGGGTCATCCCCTGAAAGGTGGGTTCAAGGGTCCGGCCCAGCCGGAGTTTCCGCCGCTCTTCGAACTCGAGTCGGTTGAGATGGTCGGCGAGTCGGTCCAGATGGCGGGCCCGATCGCTGCCTTGAAGGGATGTGATCGGGTGGGCGGCGGCGAGTTTCGACACCGACTCGGCGGTGGGGCGGGCCTGGCGGGCGAGAAAGATCAGCCCGCCGGCGATGACCCAGATTCCCGCAAGCACCAGGAGGCCCTTTTTGACGTTCGACATGGGAGCAGCCTACTGCTCGTACCGGGCGCCGCAACGGGTTTGAATGCCCGAATGCCCGTCGCTCCGTTGTAGCGGCGGCTCTCCCGACCCGACTCCGGCCGGCTGTCCTCACGGATCCAGTGCGACATCCAGCGCAAAAAACTGTCGGTCTGCGGCGGAGAACGGAATGAGAGACCGGACGGTCTGGTATCCTTCCACGTTTCCCTGATCCGTGGTCACGCCCGAGCCGGGCGAAATGCCGGTGTCGGAAAAGACATGCCCGTCAAGTGTGACGGAAGGGGTTTCGCCCCATCGGACGCGGTATACGACCCCCGCGGGGGGATTGAGTCTTCGGAAGCGGAGCGCCGGGTGATCGCCCCCGGGCACGGGATGGGCGACCAGATGCGGGGCCGGCAGGGAAGCGCCGTCGAGCGGGTCGGTGGCGGAGGAGTACTCGAGAAAATTCGGGGCACCGTCGAGGTCGGGATCGGCGAGGTCGTTGGAGATGTCGGCGGCCAGCGAGGATTCCCCGAACTCCTGCCAGCGCCAGGCGTCGAGCGGTTCGAGTTCAAACGCCCCGAGGTCCGGGCTGCTGTTCGGTGTGCGCGTTTTGGAGCGCTGATGCGGCACGTACTCGCGATTGACCGCGTGTGCGGAGGCTGCTGGGTCAAGAGCGGCGGCCGCGTCAAGCGCGGGGGAGCCGGGCCGCAGGTCAAACCGGTTGGCGACCTCGTCGGCAAAGCTCGGCGACGTGCCGGTGAGAAAGGTGGCGGTGCCGGTCACGTTTCCGGCGTGGCCGCTCGGGGTGGTGAGCTGCCAGCCGGTTTTGATCCAGTTTTGTGTGAGCACGAGGTTCCCGGCCACCTCGATGAGGCGAAAGGTCGAGCCTGCCGACGGGGTGTAAAGAACGTTGTTGCGCGCATCGCAGCGCTCTTCGTTCGTACTCAGCCGGAACAGCGCCGTCATGTCGGTGCGGCGTGACACCACCGTGTTGTGGAAGAAATGGAGCGTGCCTTTGCGGTATTGCGCGCTCAGGGCATCGTTGTCCCCGCCATAGTGCACCCTCTGACGGTTGTCCTCCCCGGGGACCGGCGGGGCGGGTTCGAGCAGGACATTGCCATAGACGAACGTGGTCCGGTATTCCGGTGCTTCGCGGATCGCACTGCTGTCCTCCCCGTGCACAAGATCGAGTTGGCGGTTGCCCGCCTCGATCCAGTTGTAGCGCACCACCAATCCGGCGGAGCGGTCCTTGAGATTGTTCCCGCGCGCGCCCGCGCGCAGAGGACCGAGTCGGTTGAACTGGAAGACGATCCCGATGGCGGCGGTATACACATTGTGTTCGAACAGGCTGCCCAGGTTCCCGTTCGAGTGGATGTGACATCCCTCGACCAGGATATCGCGGGATGGCAGGGCGTCGGTCGAGCTGACCATGAACCCGTTGCCTCCGTCGGACAGGGTGCAGTTGCGCACGGTGATGTGCTCGCCCTTCTCGATCCAGAGAGGGGCGGTGTGATTCACGTAGCTGCGGACGACGCCGGCGTGGTCGGTGAATTGGTAGGGCGGACGCGCGGCGCGCAGATGGAGGTTTTCGATGACAATGTATTGAGGGGTGGTGTCTGCGGGCACATTCGCCGAACCGATCTTGAGCAAGGATCGGGTGCCGCCGGTGTAGTTCAATCCGGCTGCGGTGGTCGCGTTGCTCCCTTCGATGACCGGGAGTTCGCCGGAGGGGGAGGGGACCCCTCGTACGGTGATCGGTTGGGCCGCGCTTCCCTGCCGGCAGATCACCCATTTCGCTTTGTAAGGTTCGGCCTGCCAGCGGATCTCGACGACGTCACCCGGGGCGAGTGTGGCCCAGGGGACGGTCAGCGGGGTGGCATGCGTCGCGCCCGGGCCCACGGTGTAAACGGTGGCGCCCGCCTGCGGAGCGGCGATGCATGCAACGGCGGCCAGCGCCCGTGCCAGCGTCCCTGCCAGCTTCGCGATGGCGATCAAGTGCCCGACCATGCCGATACCCTACCTTGTTCGGATGGAATCGCCAGTGGCGGTTTGGTGTCGAGACATTCGACCCCAACCATTACGAGCTCGTTGTGCGTGCCATCCAAAGCGGCGCTCCCGCGCGCCGCACTCCATGGCGCTGCGCGCAGCGGAAAGCGCAGGTCGAGCGTTGGTTGTCGAACCGGGAGCTGTGCCTGAATGGACCCGGTGCGGTGCCGTACGCAGCGACAGACGCAGCCCTTGGGGGCAACTGGCGACTCGACTGATCTCAGCTCCGGCTGGGAGCCGGCCCGACCCCTCGCCTGCTGCGGGAACGCATTGCCAACAGCCCACAACCAATCCACACCAACGACATGCTTCCGGGTTCCGGAATGCAGTTCGTGATGGTGTTGGTGTCGAGTGTGACCGCGCCATTCAGCGCCAAGGCGCTTCCGTAGAGGATGTCTGCCCCCGTGGTGAGGGTGATGCTGACGTTCGCGAGAATGTGTCCCATGAAATCGGTCCCTGTTCCCAGCGTGGCGGAAGTGCCGACCGCCCAGAACACGTTGCAGCCGGGCAGGGCACCCCCGGTATTGATCATGGTCACCATCGAGTTGGTCGCCGTGGTGAGCGTGCTCCCGATTTGGAACACCCATTCCGCGTTCGGATCGTTCTGCCCATCAAGGATCAGGTTTCCGGTGAGTCCTGCGGAGGATGAAAAGAAATACACTCCCGGCGTCAGGTTGCCACTGAGAGAGCCGAGGTCCTGGCCGGTGAGGTTCGAAGTGACGGCGAGTCCAACCGCCTGGGTAAAAGCTGCAGCGAGGTCGACTTGAGCTTGGGCTGATGTTGCATTGGCAGAATGGGTCGTGAACGGTGGGGTGATGATTCCCGGCGGGAAGCCCACGATTGCGGAACCCGGGCTGACCCCAACATGACCATTGATGATCACCGAATTGCCCGTGTTTGTGGCAGTTGTGTTTGCCAGGACGGCAAAGTTCTGGGCGGTGCCCAACGAGATCGCTTGGGCTGGGGAGAGCAACCCGACGAAGGCGATGCCGACGAGGTGAAGTAGAAAATTGGGTTTCATCGTACTGACTCCTTTTGGTGACCGATTTATTTGTGGCCGAGGGCCTGCCGGAGGCGAACGGACACACTGACTGAGTGCATTTCAGACTGAATGGTGGCTGCATGGCAAGATAAATACACTGATTAATTTATGATTCGCTCACGTCATCCTTCGTGCAAAGGACTTGCAGTTGTCATGCGGTCTCCGGGGCTCAAAAGCCTTTCGGGGTGCACGTCCCTCGAAGCGACCCGAGGGGATGCCATGAGGGTCCTGCGACGGGCATAAAAAAGGCCAAGGTCCGGAACAGGCTCCAAACCGCAGGGCGGTGCCCGCACCCAAATCATTGGCATGACTCAGAAGAAACTGAAAAACGGGTGAAAAAGGATGTGCGATTCCAGCACGGCACCGGGGCCGTCACGGCACCGTCCCCGACTCGGAAGCCCACGGTTGACCTGCGCTTCACACGGCGCGCGGCGCCCTGAAGTGCTGCGGGCGGGAGCGCCGCTTTGGATGGCACGCCCGACGGGCGGCGACAACCGCGCGGGACTCCCTTGACATTCGATCTGAAACCCCTACCAAAACCGGGCATGAGCGATCGCCCCTTCATTCACGACGATTTCATGTTGGACAGCGAACCGGCGTGCGCCCTGTATCACGGGTACGCGGCCGATCTGCCAATCATCGATTATCATTCGCATCTGCCGCCGCACGAGATCGCAGGGGATCGGCGTTGGGCGGACATCGCCGAGATCTGGCTCGGGGGCGATCATTACAAGTGGCGGGCGATGCGGGCGGCCGGGGTGGACGAGCGCTACTGCACGGGCGATGCGGACCCTTGGCAGAAGTTTGAGAAGTTCGCGGGCGTGATGCCGAAACTGCTGCGCAATCCGCTCTATCACTGGTCGCATCTCGAGCTCGCCCGATACTTCGGGATCGCGGACCGGTTGTTGGATGCGCGGACCGCGCGCGGCATTTACGATGCGTGCAACCAGCGGCTTTCGGAACCGGACTTCTCGTGCCGGGGTCTCCTGCGTCGATTCAAGGTCGAGGTGGTCTGCACGACCGATGACCCGGTCGATTCGCTCGAGCACCATCGGGCGATTGCCTCGGAAGCAGGCGGGGTGCAGGTGCGACCCACCTGGCGACCCGACCGCGCGCTGGCGGTCGATCGGCCGGATGTGTTCGGTCCGTGGATCGCGGCGCTGGAGCAGGCCGCAGACCGGGAGGTGGCGAACCTCGATGGACTGTTGTCGGCGCTGCGTGTGCGGCATGATTTTTTTGGGACGCAGGGGTGCCGGCTTTCGGATCGCGGGATCGAGACGGTGTGGGCGGAGGAGTGCAGCGAAACGGAGGCGGCGAGGGTGTTCGCCATCGCCCGCGCCGGTGGCATCCCCACGGCGGCGGAGGCAGCGCATTACAAGTCGTTTCTGCTGCATGAACTGGCGCGCATGGACGCGGAGAAGGGATGGACCATGCAGCTTCACCTCGGGGCGCTGCGCGGTGCCAACGCGCGGATGCGAATGCGGATCGGGAACGACTGCGGATTCGATTCGATCGGGGATTGGCAGGTCGCGACGGCCCTGGCAAAGCACCTCGACCGTCTGGATTCGCAGGGGGCATTGCCCAAGACCATCCTTTACAACCTGAACCCCTGCGACAACGAGGTGCTGGCCACGATGATCGGCAATTTCCAGGACGGCATCACGCCCGGCAAGATGCAATTCGGGACCGGTTGGTGGTTCCTGGATCAGGAGGACGGCATGACACGGCAGATCGAGGCGCTCTCACAGATGGGGTTGCTCAGTCAGTTCGTGGGGATGCTGACGGACAGCCGGTCGTTTCTCTCCTTCACGCGGCACGAATATTTCCGGCGGCTGCTCTGCAACATCCTTGGTCGGGACATGGTGAACGGGCGGGTGCCGTCCGACCTCGGTCTGGTCGGCGGGTTGGTGGCGGATATCTGCTACCACAACGCGAGGCGGTATTTCGGGTTCTACGAAGCGCAGTGAGTGACGCGGGGCCGACACTGGCTGCCCGGCTGGCTCGGCAATGTGCGACGAGGAACGCCCGCGAGGCCAAACTGAACCTTGCCTTACGGCAACAGACGTACTCGATAGAAGGCCTGGTCAAGGCCGATAACACTTGAATCCGTGATTTGGCACGAACCGGTGGCGTCGGCCGTTACGTCGTCGATCCCATCAATGCCATCCCAGTTCGAACCTGTCAGGTCCGCCTTCCGCTCAAGACGATACGTCGATCCTTCCACTGCCGTAAAACTGACCAAAAACTCATTGCCACTGTGGGCAGCCGCGAGCACACGAAAAAGAGAGTCGGTCATCAGACGGGCGATGCGGCTGCGGGTCTGGCCGACAATAAAGTTGAAATTACCGGCTGCTAAAATCTTGCCGTCGCCCTGCACGGCGAGTGACTGGATCACACTGTTCGGGTTTGGGTTGAACGAATCCGCCTGGCCAGCGGTGGCATCGAGCCGCGCGAGGTAATTGCGCATCTGTCCGCCGATGCTGGGCTGGCCGCCGAAAATGGCGAACTCGCCGCCTGCTAAAATCCTGCCATCCGCCTGCAACGCAATGGAAATAACACTGGTGTTCGCATTTGGATTGAAGGCCGTGTCGAGGGTGCCATCTGCGTTCAGCCGGGCAATCCTGTTGCGCGTCACGGCCGCTCCGCCATTCGGGGAAAGCGTGGTGAAATCGCCCCCAATGAGAACCTTGCCGTTCGGCTGAACCACAATGGCGCGAACCGTCCCCCCCTCGCTCGCCTTCGGATCGAACGAATCGGCGGCGCCGGTTCCCGGATTTAGCCGGCCGATGCGGCTGCGCGGCTGCCCGCCAATGCCCGTGAAAAAGCCGCCGACTAAAATCATGCCGTCCGCCTGGACTCGGATTGAAAGGATACTACCCGGAAACGGGTCCGGGTTGAACGAGTCAGCCGCACCGGTGGTGGGATCAAGTCGAGCCATGCCGCTGCGTAGTTGACCGCCGATGTTCTGGAAATTTCCGCCCACTAAAATCATGCCGTCCGCCTGGAGCGCGATGGCCGCAACAGTATTATCGTATGCATTCGGGTTGAACGAATCAGCCTGGCCGGTGGTGGCATCAAGGCGCGCGATGCGGTTGCGCGGCTGTCCGCCAATGCTGTTTGCCCCGTTGAACGCGTTGAAACTGCCGCCCACCAAAATCTTCCCGTCCGGCTGCACCACGATTGCGCGGACCTCGCCGTTGGCGTTCGGGTCGAAGGCAGTATCGACGGTGCCGTTCGAGTTCAGCCGTGCCATGCAATTGCGCGTAACTGTCGCCCCGCCATTGGGCGACAGCGTCGTGAAACTGCCGCCGATCAGGATTTTGCCGTCCGGCTGCACCACGACGACTCGGATGGTGCCGTTGGCATTGGGATCGAACCCGTCGAGCGCAGCCTGCCCGAGCACCGGCGTGCTGCACAACAGAGTCGCCGCGAGGGCGGCAAGGGAAATTACAAATTTCATGTTACGACCTCCGAGTTCATCCCGAATTGTTCTATTTCCGCCCCCCCCTCACAAGGGATGCCGCTACACGGTGCGTGGAATTCGGGAAACCCAGGCCTTCCCGAAGCACATGGCCATCTCCGAAGCGAGTGATGGAAGTGGTTGATAGGAAATCGCTTTCGGCCCTCCGGGGCGTTGGCCCGGAGTGTGAGGCTGGAAGCAGCTTGGTGGGGGTTGAGAGTCAAGCACCCGCGTTACTGGGTGCGGGGCACAAGCCGGTCTGGGCTCTCTAGCCGGTCACCGAGGCACCGCGTCGGGGAGTTTCCCGGATGGCCGGGACCCGTCGCCTTCCGCATCCCGCCGAAATCCCGGGGCTGCTCTCAAACCCGTCCGCGGTCGCTTCTGACGCTCTCATCGCCCGCGCCATCCGCGAAGAATCTTCTCGATCGCGTCCACCGTCGCCTGCTGCTCGACGCAGCCATGCGCGAAATCAACGATGGTCTCAGACTTCGCGGTGTCCAAATGCGAACTCCAGTAAGGGACCACCCCATCGTGGCTCACCCGGTAGTTTTGCCGGTCGCGCGTGCCGACGATCGAATGGTGCGGCACCGGCACCGGATGGCTCAGGAGAGCCTTGAAAAACGGATGTTCGGGCGAGAGCGTCTCGATCCCGTTCACGCCCCAATCATTGAAGGACTGCAACGTCGGATGAACGTATGCCTCGGGAATTTCCTTCAATGCCTTCAGCCTGTCCCGGGCCGTCTTGGGAATGAACGACGCGAGATTGACCATCCCTTGAATCAGTTTGTTGCTGGCGAGAACGCTCCCCTGATGCGGGACACAGATGAAAATGATTCCGGCGATGTTCGGCTGCCGCTTAAAGAACAGCGAGCGCCGGACCATCGACAAGGTCTTCGGATCGATTTCCTTCGCCAATCTCTCGGGTGGAACGGTGAAGAACGCATTCCAGTAATCATCGCCCGAGTCGGTGACCTGCATCCGGCTCAGCAGCCCCCCCATGCTGTGGCCCACGATGATCATCCGGTCGAACCCGGGATTGCGATGCGGGGCGTCTAAGGTGTTGCGTGCCCGCACCAGCAGTTGGCGCAAGCGCGCGGCGGAACTCGGGATGGGCAGATTGGAAGGATAAGCGAAACAGAGCGGCTGATACTTCGAGCGCAGATCAGGGTCGGACATCAGGTCATTGACCGCGTTTTTCCAGATCGAAGGGCCCGAGCGCAGGCCGTGAACGAACAGGACAGGAGTCTTGCCCGGATCGTAGCGCCCCACGAAGAAAAGCCGGGACTCACCCTCGCCCGAGGCTGAGTTGATCGTGTGAGGATTGCCGTTCAGAGCCTTCGTCTCGCTGGTCAGCGAGTACTGAAGCGCGGCGGCCGGATCCCCTGCGAGCGGCACCACGCGATCACCCACTCGAGCTGCCGAGCTTCGGAGGGGATCGTGGATTTGGACGAGGGGATCTTTGCCTGAGAAATCGATGACGACGGTTCCCGGCAGAAACTCGCCATTGGGTGAGTGGAAGCGTTGCCTTATTTTCGGGAGATCGTCCTGGATTAGGACGACGGGCACCCCGATACCTGATCGGATGCGCCGTTGGCGGACGCCTTTCAGCGGCGTTTCGGAGGCGACTTCCACCCGCGCGAAATCCGCAAGTGCCAGCATGCTCTTGTCTCCCGCGTCGTCTCCAACGCCGAACCGTAGCGTGCGCGACGAATCCAGCGCAATTGGGCGCGCCCAGTTGGCCCCTCGATACTGCTCAAGCCCTTGCACCACCTGCTCCACCGCCCGATTGTAGCGAACCATCGATTTGGTGGTGGCCGGTGAATCGGGGGAGGATCCTTGAAGGGCAAGCCACGCACCATGCGCGATCCCAATTTGATGCGACAACGGTCGATGCTTCGGATTCCCTGCGGTCGGCACCGATTGGCATCCCCCGAACAGGAGCAGTGCCGCTACCGCCGTCAGCAGGCTGGGTTCGCTATGGAGTATCGGCCGCCCGTGCTGGGCGGCAATCGAACGAGGGCACCCGGTGGTGATCACGGCCCAGTAGGACATTGAGCCGTACCAAAGCACGGGATCCGCGGCCGCGCACGATTCATTCCGCAGGTGCCTTCCAACAGGGACTGCACGTCTCCACCCGGTTGAGTGCGCCCGACCGTCGGGTGGTCAAACATTGGGGTAGGGACGGGGATGCTACTGCCCGGACCAGGGGCGATTCGGAGTTCAAGGCGCTTGAGCGGGAGATCAAAATCGGGTGGTTGTGGGAACGCGATGGGGTGCGGACTCGCCCCCCGCAAGCTGGCACGCCCTGCCAGATGTCTGGTCGCCGGTGCAGCGCCGTGGGAGCCGACCCGGCCCTGGTCAATCCGCCCTCGCGGGGTTTTTTTGGCAGTCCCGGCAAAGCGGTCTCCGCCCCCCGTTTCCCGGGAGGAATTGCGCGTCGCGGCCTTCCGCACGCGAGTCCGAGAGGTCGGGGTGAGGACACCGCCCCCTTGTGAATACGCCCCGGGGCCGGGGCACCGCTGGGATTTTTCCTTGTCGGGATTTTTCCTTTGCGTGACCGGGGCCTGGGGGCTAAAATCACTCTTAATCAGGTTGGACAACCAAGCCGGGGGCTTCGGCTCCCTTGTTCAACCCTCTCCATGCGCCAAGCCATTGCCTCCATTTTGATGCTGATCGCGCCCGCCCTCCCGGCGATGGCGCAGGCATCGGCGCCGTATCAGAGTGCGGATGAATTTGCGCGCTATGCGATGAAGCTCCGGGAGAACGCCCTGCTCCGGGTCGAACCGCAGGTCGTCATCCCCACCGCGAAAACCCCGATGATCGGGGCTGCCTCGGTCAATGCGGTGGGCAGCTCCGCCCGCTACCCCTGGAAACACGGAATTGTGACCACGACCTTCTGGGTCGGGGAACTCCCCACGAAGAACAACCCGGTTTCCAACATTAAAAGTTCCTGGGATGTCGATTGGAGAAACAGTTTCGGGGGGTTCGATGATCCGAGTCCAACCTCGCGCCGCGGATTTTTACCCAAGAACTTCGTGCCCCGTCAGAACCCGTTTTACGTGGCATTGCCGTACAACGACGTCACCCGTGGGGCCACCAAGTCGGAGGTGCCGCGTGTCGTGCCGTGGTTCCGCACCGCCTTTGTCAAGCCGGGCCAAAGCATCTGCAAAGGCCGGTGGATCGCAATCCGGAAAGGCACCCGGGTCAGTTACGCGCAGTGGGAGGACTGCGGTCCATTTCGGACGGATCACTGGCAGTATGTGTTTGGCAACGCGCGTCCGCTGCCCAACCTGAACAAGGGCGCCGGGCTCGACGTCTCTCCCGCGGTCCGCGACTACCTGGGCATGGCGGGCACGGATGTGACGGATTGGCGGTTTGTCGATTTCCGGGAGGTTCCCTATGGGCCGTGGTCCCTTCACGGGGACAACAACACCTTCGTGCTCAACAAACGACGGGGTGCGGGTCAGCAGTTGGCCGAGTTGGACATCAGCTACCGGAACGCGCTGGCGCGTTGACCCTGCGCCCTGCTGAAAGGGGGCGGGGACCGGGGTGGAAGCGGTGAAAGGGCCGGCGGTTTCCCGCCGGCCCTTCCGTTTGGTGGATGTCTGTAAGCCGGATTTTGTTCCCCGACCCGAAGGTCGGGGTGGTGATCATTTGTCTCCCGGCGCTCACGCGTCGGGCCCCTCCCGGGGGAGGGGTGCGACCAATACCCGGAGGCTGTCCCTCCCTTTCGGGAAGGACCGGCCAGGCGGACCGGCCTCCTGTTCTGTCTTGCACCGCACGGGGTTTATCCGGCTCCCTTCATCGCTGTCGGGACGGTGGGCTCTTACCCCGCCTTTTCACCCTTACCCCGGATGTTGCCTCGCGGCCCCATCCGTGGCGGTTGTTTTCTGCGACACTTTCCGTGACCCCGGGCTCGCGCCCGAGGTCCCCCGGCTTGCGCCGGGCGTGCTGCCTTGTGGTGTCCGGACTTTCCTCCGGAATCGCGGCCGAGGCCGGACTCCGGCGATCACCCAACATCCGCCGGAACCATGGGCCGGTCCGGGCGCCCTTGCAAGCCCGGGTCCGTACAGCCCGGGTCCGCCGGTCCGCGGGGCGCTTCGGGGCAAACGGGGTTCTGGACGGTTCGCACCCGCCCGTGGTATGCGTTCCCTTCCATGAAGATTGTCCTCGCTTACTCCGGTGGTCTCGACACATCCGTGCTGCTCTCCTGGATCAAGGAGACTTACAGCGCGGAGGTGATCGCGTTTTGCGCCAATATCGGGCAGGAGGAGGAATTGCGCGGGATCGAGGGGAAGGCGCGCCGCACCGGCGCCTCGAAAGTTTACATCGATGATCTCGAGGCCGAGTTTGCCCGGGATTTCATCTACCCCATGCTGCGGGCCGGGGCCGTGTATGAGGGACAATATCTCCTGGGCACCAGCATCGCGCGTCCGCTCATCGCGAAGCGGATGGTGGAGATTGCCCGGGCGGAGAAGGCGGATGCCATCGCGCACGGGGCCACGGGGAAGGGGAACGACCAGGTCCGGTTCGAGCTGACCGCCGCGGCGCTGGCGCCGGGGCTCGAAGTGATCGCGCCCTGGCGGGACGAGCGGTTTCGGAAGGAGTTTCCCGGCCGGGTCGAGATGATTGATTACTGTCGGCGGAAGGGAATCCCGGTGCAGGCGAGCGCGAAAAAGCCGTACTCGATGGACCGGAATCTCCTGCATATCTCCTACGAGGCCGGCATTCTCGAGGATCCCTGGTTCGACGCCTCGCATCTGTCGAATCGCGACAAGTTCACCACCCTCTCCGTGCTGCCGGAGGATGCGCCCGACAAGCCCGTCATGCTGACCCTCGATTTCGTCCGGGGCGACTGCGTGGCCGTGAACGGCAGGGAGCTCGATCCGTTGGGGGTGATGAAGGCGCTCAACCGCATCGGCGGGCGTCACGGGGTCGGGCGGGTGGACATGGTGGAGAACCGTTTTGTCGGGATGAAGAGCCGTGGCGTGTATGAAACGCCGGGTGGAGCCGTCCTGCATTTTGCCCATCGCCAGATCGAGTCGCTCACCATGGACCGGGAGGTGATGCATCTTCGGGACTCGCTCATCCCGAAGTATGCCGAGCTGGTCTATTACGGGTTCTGGTTCGCGCCGGAGCGGCTCGCCCTGCAGGCACTCGTCGAGGAGAGCCAGCGGAATGTCACCGGCACGGTCCGGATCAAACTTTACAAGGGGAACATCATTGCGGCGGGTCGCCGTTCGCCGGTCAGCCTGTACCACCCGCAGATTGCCACCATGGAGGCGGATCCGACCCAGGCCTACAATCAGGATGACGCCACCGGGTTCATCCGGCTCAATGGTCTGCGCTTGAAAGTCGGGGCCGGCGTCGCGGGCGGGCGGCGAAAGCAGCGGTGATCGGCCGGTCGCAGCACCGCCTCCAACGGCCTCCTCAGTAGCGCGGCATGGCGGGGTCGAGCTCGACGGCCCATCGCTCGATGCCTCCGGCGAGGCTGCGGACATCGGTGTGTCCCCGGGCTTCCAACCAGCGGGCGGCCTGCATCGAGCGCATCCCATGATGGCAATAGACCAGCACGGGTTGCCCGGGGTCGGCGAGCCGATCCGGGGCAAGGTCCACCCACCGGCTGAGGGGGAGCAGTTCGGACCCATCGATGTGGCAGAGGGCGAATTCGTCCTCCTCGCGACAATCGATCAGGCGGGGTTTGGGCTGCGAGGCCAGCCAGGTGCGCGCGGAACGCGGGTCGATCTCGGCAGGCATGGGGGCGGCGCGGCTCAGTGCGAGACCTGCACGGGTGTGCCGCTGCTCACGTTTGCGAAGAACCGTTCCGCCATGTGCTCCGGCATCCGGATGCAACCGTGCGAGGCGGCATAGCCGGGCAGGAATCCTGCATGCATGCCCACGCCCCCGTGGATCCGCATGAAATACGGCATGCGCGCGCCGAGGAACGTGGTCCCGGGCGGCTTGCGATCCTTGGTCACATCGACATCGCGAACCACGACATGGCCCGCGGAATCGACGTAGTCACCGTAGAGATTCGAACGATGATCCCGGTTCTTTTGCGTGATCTTGAACGAGCCGTCGGGGGTGCCAAACTCTTCGCGCCCCGTGGAGACCATGCTGATGCCGACCAGCTCGCCGCCCTTGTAAAAATAGGCCCGTTGTTCGCCCAAATCGATCCGGATCGACGGGGGGCCGGACGCGTGTTCGCCATCCCAGTAGGAGACATTGTCGAAGGTGATCGGGCCCGGTTTCGACACGATCCCGCCTCCGGCTCCCAAATAGAGAGTCTCGCGATGAGCCACCCGGGAGTTGTAGGTGGAGCAGCCTTGCGTGGTGAGCAGGGCCAGAACCGTCAGCGGAATCAGAGCAAGTCGATTCATTCGGACCGGGAATAAACGGGCAACCGCCAGACTCGTCAAGTGCTCGTATGACTCCCGTTCCTGCCGGGGCCGCAGGGGTCGCGGGGGCACGGGGTCAGGCGCCGTGCCCCCGCGACCCCTGCGGCCCCGGCAGGAACGGGAG
>Ga0163154_10004790_pt1 | contig 17592 bp, 17 predicted proteins | sample OliLakLV19MP9P1_FD_148649 | JGI IMG/M metagenome (GOLD analysis project Ga0163154, IMG submission 148649) | Freshwater microbial mat bacterial communities from Lake Vanda, McMurdo Dry Valleys, Antarctica - Oligotrophic Lake LV.19.MP9.P1 | ecosystem: Environmental > Aquatic > Freshwater > Lake >...
GTGCCAAGCGTTTCCACTTGTTGTGCGCCCCGCTCTAACTGAAGCAAAATGCCGTAATCGGGTGGCACTGTCGCGTCCGCCGGATCGCGCGCAAAAAAGACGAGGGCATCCCCCGCATTGAGCGCTGGCAAGCGATAGATCAGGCTGGCGTCCAACAGGTCGATCTGTTGATTGGCGCGATCCAGACTCATCAGGCGCAAGCCCCCGTTGACCGGGGCGAACACGATCTCGCCTTCGCCAATCCAGGTGATATCGGTGCCGTCGGTGATGATGCTCGTCAGCGTTAGCCCAAAGCCCTCACGCCGATACAGCCACCAAATGCCGGGGGTATTGCCATCTTCCGCCGCCAAAAAGCGCCCCTGTGGCGACCATTCCAGCCGCCGAAAAAGGCTCTCGCGCAGATCGACATAGACGGGAGCCGCCCCCGTGCTAAAGAACACCCGCGCCCCATATTGGGTGGTGTAGGCGATGCCGTCACCGGGGGGTGCCCAGGCGATGGTCGCGCCGGCACCTCGAAACGGCGGCAGATCGGCGGTCATGCCTTCCAGTTCCAGCGGGGCGGCGTCCACAATCGCGAGGTCGCGCAGGAATAAACCGGTTTCGGTCCGATAGGCAATCCGGCTCCCGTTGGCGTCAATGCCAAAATCGACGACATACGACTCGGCAGGGGTGACGGTTTCGACACCCGCCGCGCCGACGCCGTACCGTTCTACCCGCCCATCGTTCAGCAAGACATAGAGGTCGGCGGACAAATTAAAGCCATCTTGTGCCCGAACAGTCGCGGTCATCCCCAAGACGGCACAAAGGATCAAGACCCATAGCCGCAACAAGCGCTGTTTGATCATAAGCATAGTTCCATTTCTAGCCTGCTAGGACGGATGCGCAAAAGCGCGTCCCCGATCACCGCGCTCAACCTTGTGAACATGCTTCATTGTACCGGATTTGCGCCCGTTGGTCGTCTCATCAAATTTATACTCTTCGCTTATCGTAAATTTGCGTGGCGCTTAAACCCTACTCATATGTTGGCGCTATCTTGGTATCGAAACAGCGCGCATGTTTTGTAAATCTCTACATCGTAGTCGTAATGTAATGTTATCTGACCTATTTTCAATCGTAATGGAGTAAGTGCCCATGAAGTCCCGTCTGTTGAGCGTTGCCGCTTTGATGATTGTCGCCTTGCTGGCGGTCGTCCCCGGATTTGCGCAAGATGCCCCCCCGACCATTGCTGAAATTGTTGTCGCCAGCACCCAAGCAGACCCAGCTGAATTCACCGTCTTGTTGGCGGCAGTACAAGCTGCAGACCCCGCCGTTCTGGAACTGTTGAGCAATCCCGAAGCCAGCTTGACCGTGTTTGCCCCCACCGATGCCGCGTTCGTCGCCGCGTTGGAAGCGTTGGGACTGACCGCCGAAGCCCTGTTGGCTCAGCCCGAACTCGTCACCGCGATCTTGATGTATCATGTCGTCCCCGGCGTCTTCAATGCCGAAGCAATAGTCGCGTTAGATGGTGCCATCCTCGGCACCCGCTTGTTCGAAACCGCCCTGGCGATTTCGGTCGTCGATGGCAGCGTCATGGTCAATGATGCCACCGTCGTCGCTGCTGATGTCGCCGCCTCGAATGGTGTGGTTCATGTCATCGATACCGTCCTCGTCCCCGATCTGGAAATGGTCATGGGCATGATGGACCCGATGATGGCGACCGAAGAACCGATGATGATGGAAATGCCCGGCAACATTGCTGAAGTCGTGATCGGTGCCGCTGGTGCCGAAGCGCCGGAATTCACCATCTTGTTGGCGGCAGTACAAGCAGCTGACCCCGCCATCCTCGCCACCTTGACTGGTGCTGGTTACTACACGGTGTTTGCCCCCACCGACGCAGCGTTTGCTGCCGCGTTGGAAGCTTTGGGCACCACCGCCGAAGCCCTGTTGGCGGATACCGAAACCTTGACCACCATCCTCGCCTACCACGTTGTGCCCGGTCACTTCGCTGCTGAAACCGTCATTGCGGTTGCCAGCGCTGAAGGCGGCGTGAACATTGCGACTGCCCTCGCCGGCACCACTGTCAACGTCAGCGTCGTTGATGGTGCGGTCATGGTCAATGACGCCACCGTCGTCGCCACCGATATTCATGCCAGCAACGGTATCATTCACGTCATCGATAGCGTGTTGCTCCCCGGCTAGTCGAGCGGCGCGTTACGGCATAAAATAGCATCAGACAGGATGGGTTCCGGTGGAACCCATCCTGTTTTTTGTATCCACATCCCCGATAGGAGACGCTTGATGTCCGCTTTTGCTGACTTGCTCGCTGTACCTGCTGATACGCCCATCTTTTTCACCGCGATGACTCTCGGCGCGTGGGGAGCAACGCTCACCTTGACCGGACAGGCGGGACGGACTATGTTCACGCTGCGCTATGAGGAATGCCGTGAGCTGCGTTGGCGCACCTATCCGGTCTTTGGGGGCATAACGGCGCAAATTGCGTTGGTGGATTTTTCGGCAGGGCGGGATGGGCATCGTAGCCCAGCACAATTGTTGACCGACTCGTTTGCGCTGTGGTTGATGTATGGGAAGATGAGGATCGAAGTAGGGTGAACCGTCTCTACGCATATGGCGGATCTCCCCCCCATAACCATGTAGGGGAGATCCGCGCAACGGCGTGTAGGGACTAGGGCGCAGCGAGGAACGAGGTCAAATTGAAGAAGTTATTGGCTTCGTTCGTTTCCGCAATGATGTTATTGACATCGACCGCGCAGCTAGCAGTGATATTGTTGCCACCCCCGCTGGTCAAGCGTGCCGTCACCGCCACATCAACTTGGGTATTGCCACCCAAACTGCCGAGCGTGGTGCTGAAGAATTGGTTCATGGGCGTGAAGTTGCACGCCACCACGAGGTTCGACAGCGGCACGGGGCTGAGGTTGATGACCGTGACGATGAAGTTAAAGTCCTCATTCTGCTTGATGCTGCGGTCATAGCGCACGTTGGTGATCGACGCATCCGGCAACGAAGGCGCGGGGGTCGAGGTCGGGAACGGTGTTGCGGTCGGGGCGGGCGGCGCAGGTGGGTTCACGCGCGGCAGGGTCGAGGTATCACCCGTCACCGTTACCACACTGGACGAAACCCAGCCAACCGAACCATTGGGCAACCGAATTTGGAACCAACCGGTCCCACGCGCGCTCACACCGATCACTTCGGCGCTCTGCCCCACGCGGAGCGGAGCTACCAACGGGAAATTGGTGCCGTCGCCCGTGCGCACATTGACATCAGCGTTGCCAGCGGGCGAAGCTTGAGGGGTCGTGGGGATGGCAGTCGGTTGGACGATGGGCGCAAAGGTCGGTTGTGCCACTTGCGGGAACGCCGTCGGGTTGACGATGATGAAGGCGGGCACTTCATTTTCGACGCGCAACGGACTCACACGGGCATGGGTGGTGCCGCCCCCGCTGATGACCGTCAAGCGTATTTCATAGGCACCATCTTCAACGAGGGTGGTATCCCAAACGCCCAACACGCCGTCAAGGACGGGGGTATTGACGGGCAAAGTCGCGGGCACCCACGCCACGCGCTCTTCTTGGGGGGTGAAGTCGGCATTCAACGCGCGGAATTCAACAAAATAGCCGATCAACCCTTGTGGGTTTACCGTCCCGCGAATTTCGGCATTGCCGCGCAACAAATAGATGGGCGGCGGGAAACTCACATTGGCAGCCGGATCGATGGGTTCACCAGTGGGCGCAAACGATTGAAAACCAGTAGTCACCAAGATCAAGGGGATCAAGACGAGGGCAAATAGGATTCTAAATTTCACGGTCTTCTCCTTTTAGGATAGCGCTAGGGATCAGGCGCTAGGGGTAGGCAAGCGATTGCGTGATGACCCCCAAGCGGACTGAACCGTACCCCTTTATCTTGCCACAGTTTTTGCCAGCGGCGGATGATCGTCAGGAAGACAGCGTGAAACCGCGCATTTCCATCGGCAAGGAAAAAACCGCCAACCCCGCCAGCATCAATACCAATAAGAGCAGTGCCCACGAGAGCAAACCGCGAAAAGCAGCCCGCCGATAGAGCCGATCCGCGATTTTTTGCGCCACCCATAACGCCGCGCCGAAGCCCACCAGCAGCGCCACCGTCTGAAAAAATCCTACTAAGGTATCATTCTGTATCCCACTCAAGGACCAGTTCGGCGTGCCCAACAGGGGGATACGGTGATCCGCCAAGAAGTTTTGAAACGCTGGGATGATCGTCAAAAAGCCGATCAAGAAGTGATAGCCATAATGTGCCGTCCACACCCCCAAGCCCAGCGGCACAAACGCCGGCGCGAAAGCAGTCAAGGCGGTGCGTAGGCTGTCGCGCTTGCGGGTGCCCGTCAACAGACGTGCCATCTGTGCCGCGACGACGCTTAAGGCAAACGGGATCAATAAGCCGCCCACCCCAAAGATGAGGAGCAGCACCACGCCCTCAATCGCCAGTGCGGACAGTCCCAAGCGCGTCAACCCCAAACCGTCGGCAAGCGTCTGCATCAAGACATACACGGGCGGCACCATCCCAAACGCATTGACGAGCGCCAAGCCCGCCAAGCCGATCATCAAGAAGGCGCGGTCATAACGCGGCGCATAGGCATCGGGGCGGGTCAGTTCTGCCCCCAGCGCGCGGGTGAATAAACCGACATTTTGATGCGGGCAAGCGCGGGCACAATCGAGGCACATCGTACAATCGAGATTGCTCTTGACCTGCGGCGCGAACAACAACGTGCCACAGCCGAGCGTGCCCTGTGGGCTATGGGTGTGGGTCACATCGGGCGCGCCATGCAAGCCGATCTGGTCGATCAGGATCACCGGTTGGGGGGCATAACTGCCATTGATGCACTCTTTACCGACGCACGTCCGGCACACGTCCCGGTCATGCACGCCGATCTGCAGCGGCGAAACCGTCGCATATACGAAATTGAACGAGCCGAGCGGGCACACGTATTTGCAGAAGGGCGACTCTTCAAAAAGTGCCTCAAGGACGAAGGACGAGGCGAAATAGGCGACGATCAGCCATGCCGTCAGCGCCGGACTTGACCACAAATCCAGCCATTCGTAGACAAAAAATAAGCCCAGCAACATCCCGATGGCAACCCATTTGGTACGCAAGAGGCGCGGGAACTGCCCCCCCCGTTGGCTCAGCCGTTTCGCCAGCGTGCGCGGAATTGTGAAGGGGCAGCCCATACAGAAGAAGTTGCCGAGCAACAGCAAAGCCAGCACCGCCATGCCGCGAAAATGCACCCATGGGACGATGGTCGCCAAATTGCGCGCCGCCACTTGCTCGCCCGTGAAGCCGTCGTAGACCAGCAGCACCGCCAGCGCAAAAAACGGAATTTGCAGCAGCAATCGTCCGTAACGATGACGCAACAAGCGCCCAATCACGGGCAGGCGCAATACATCAATCGCGCTCGGCGGGCGATAAAGTGCAACGGGTGGCGTCGTCATGAAGAGGCTACTGCCAGATCAACGACCACCTCGACAGTGCTGCCTTCGGGCAAGGTTGCCGTCACCGTGAGGGACCAATCGCCGCCCATCGTCCACTCAAAAGGAATGCGGGCGATGCCGTCCATATCTGTTTCGCCCACCGCTTCGACGGGTGCCATGCCCGCATGGGTCATATCCCCACGCACGCTCACTTCCGCGCCCATCACCGCTTGTCCCGCATCTAGCACGCGGAAATTTAAGACCGCTGCCCCGATGATGGGCGCAGATGGTTCCATCGTCACCAATTCGACCGTCACGGTTTGCGAGGCGGCGCTCGTGGGCGTCGGGGACGCGGATTCACGACAGCCCGCCAAGACGAGTAAAAAAACAACACTGCTGATCAGCAGAATACGCGAACCCATCAATAACACGCCTTTATCCTAGAATTGATTGTCGAAACCAGAAACTTGTTCACACGCGCTCAGCCGATGTTTACAGGCGCGCCAAGTGATCCGCGCGCCGATCCAGCGCGCCGACCGCGATCCGCAGCACCAGCATAGGGGGCACCGCCAAGATGAGAACCGCCACCGCCGGAAAACGCAAAGTCGCGTCGACCAAAACCAGCACCCCCGCCACCAACAAAATCACCCCGTAAAGCATGGCAAAACGGATCAAGCCGGCATTGTCAAAGCTGATCGCCCGCCCACTGACAAAGGTCGTCACCAACCCAAAGCCCGCGCCGATCACCGCGCCATCGATCCCCCCCTGAATCATCCGCAACGGGATCGGCTCTGCGGCATAGGCGGCGGTCAAAGGCACAAGCGCGTGATAGCCGCCATACAAGAAAGCCCCGATGAGCGCCCCTAGCCGGACGCCCATCCAATCGAGAGCGATGAAGCGCATCAGCCAGCGTCCGAGGATGACGTATAAGATGGCGACGATTCCTGCCACCACCAAACTGATCACCGCCCCGCTGAGGATCATCGACATGACCAAATGATCTTGCCGCCACGCCAGCGCCCGCAACCCCAAAAATCCGCTGACCGCACACACGCTCATGCCCCATGCCACCAACGCCCGCACCAAACGCTCCAGCGGGCTTCGAGGTTTCATTTATTTTCCTTCGTTCATGACGCTATCAAAATCCAGTGGTCTCAGGACGGCGATAGCGGATCATACGTTGCATCGCTTTCAGTTCATAGGGCATCGAGTACATTTCCAAACGGTAGCGCCAGCCGCTTAAGCCCCGCAACAAGTGACGCATGTTGCCCTGCAAGCGCATATCGGTGATGGTGGGGTAGAAGGCGTTGACCACTACCTCAAAATCGCGCACCTTGCGGCGGACATCATCCTTGAACCACGACGTGCCGGGGTCGCGGCGCATCGAGCGTTTTGACCATTCTTCACCCGCCCATTCTTCGAGCGTATCGGGGAAGGCAAAACCGAGTTTCGTCGCCTCCTCTAAAAAGATGCTGCCTTCTTGGGGTACGGGGGTATAGATGTACAGCACCAATTCGGTCGCGGGGTTGACCGCCTTCAGTTTACGGATGAACTGCACGGTCGCGTTGATATCCGCCATCGGTTCGGGCGGGTTGCCCATCACGAACGAAAGTTCGGGCACAATGCCGTACCGTTGCGCGCGCTTGACGAATTCCATCGTCAAATGGGTGCTGCTTTTGCCGCCTTTGTTCATGCGTTTTAGGGTTTCATCATCGCCGCTTTCCGCCCCGGCGAAGATCATCTTCAGTCCGCTACGGCGCATTTTTTCCCACGTATCATCACTATAACTCATCAGGGTATCGACACGCCCCAAGCCCCACCAATGGATCGAGTCGCCCGCAAAGCCCGTCACCCGTTCCGCAAATTCGGCGACTCGGTGTTCTTGCACGAAGAAATCCATGTCGTGAAATTCGAGACCATCGATCCCCCAGGTTGTGTGCAGGTGTTGGATGATGTTCGCCACCCGTTCGGCGCTCTCCGGCATCCAACGGCGATTCGAGAGCGCCACAACCGCGCAAAAGTTGCACGCAAACGGACAGCCAAACGAGGTGTTGTGCGACAGTACCCGTTTGCCGAGGTGACTCTTGCCGAGATAACGCGGGACATCAACGCGATCATAGGGGAACCACGGCAAGGTATTGAGCGAGATCACGGGGGCGCGGTTGTTCATGACGATGCCGCCGTTCTGTTTGTGCCCCAACGACGGGATATCAGTGAGCGCGCCGCCGTGATGAAAAATATCGACAAATTGACGGAAGGGCGCTTCGCCTTGCCCGGCGATCACATAATCGACGCAATCGCTGCCCAAAATAACCTCGTGATGCTGAGTCGGAAAGTAGCCGCCCCACAAAATCGTCAAATCGGGGAGCGCGGCTTTGACCGCCTTGCAGACGGGCACCGCTTGGCGCAGTTGCGGTCCCGGCATGACGGTGACAGCGAGTAATTTTGCCCCTGTCGCCCGTGCCCGTTCGATAATAGCGGCGGCGGGGTCGGCGATGATGTTGGCGTCGATGAATTCGACATCGTAATCGTCAGCGATCACAGCCGCGACCGCCATCAACGACAAGGGCAATCGTTGCTTGCCGGGGGAGGTGCTGATCGGGTTGTAGAATAGCACCGTCGCCCGCCCGCCCACTGCCGGGTGTAGGGACGGGCGGGGCAGATCAAATGAGACATTGGCGGAAGTCATGCGCAGTTTCCCTTCGCTCTTGGACACCCCTATTGTGTGCCAGAGTCGATAGGGAGGCAAGAGGGTGATCGCGCAAGGGCACCTACCCCGCCCCCACCTGCCCAAAGTTCCCAGCCAGCAGCGAGAAATCCGCGATATTGATGGTGGCATCGCCATTGAAATCGGTGCGGGTGTCATAGCCACTTGCCCCTAGAGACTTGCCGAAAGCGACCGCCACCAGCGAAAAATCACTGACGTTGATGGTATTGTCATTGTTGGCGTCGCCCACCAACAACAAGGGCATGGTCAGGCTTTGGGTGCCGCCCCCAAAAGTGAAATCGAGCGTTGCCGCCAGCGTCTTGTTGTTCTTGATGCGCATCCGGTACATGCCGGGGGACAAGTTCAAAATCGTGAACCCACCACTGCTGTCCGTCGTGACCATACTATTAAAGATGATGCTGTTATTGCTGATCCGAGTCAGCCGCACGGTGATCGAAGCCACTTGGTTGCCATTGCCGTTGGTCGCGTAGCCTTCCAATAAGGCGCGCACTTCTAAGCGCGCCGGAGCGGGCGTCGTGGTAGGCGGGATTACCGTCGCCGTCGGTGGGATCACGGTGGGTACGGTTGTGGGCGGGCGCGGGGTCGCGGTTGCTGTCGGTGGCACGAGCGTTGCCGTCGGCGGAAGCGGAGTCGCTGTCGGCAAAACCGCACTGCGCAGGGCGTTATACGCCGCCAAAACATCAATGCGCGGGGTACTGCCACCCGCAATTGCGACAGGCACCCCATGGGCGCGCAGGGCGCTCATGATTTGTTCGCCCGTGGCACCCGGAACCGCGCTCCGCAGCAGGGCAAACGCGCCTGAGACATGGGGTGCCGCCATCGAGGTACCGGTCATGATGCCATAATTGCCTATGCCATTTCCCCAAGCGGCGGTGATGCTGGTGCCGGGGGCAAACAAGCTCAGCAAAGGCGCATAGGTGTTGGAAAAATACGCCCGCCCGCCGCCGTCATCGGTTGCGCCCACGCTGACGGCATAGGTGATACACGCGGGATAGCTAATGCCCACCGTGCTGCCATTATTGCCCGATGCCACCACTGGCATGATCCCGACCGCGCGCAACTTCTGGAATGCCGCTGTCAACCCATAGCCCTCAAAGTTGCATCCCCCGCTAAAAACGCCGCCGCCCAAACTCATGTTCAGCGCGCTGATGGCGTAAGTGTTGCGCAAATTGTAGACAAAATTGGCGGCGGCGATCATGTCGCTGTCATAAGCGACAGGCTGGCTCTGTCCGCCGGATTGAGAGAAAACCTGCAAGGCGATCACGTTAGCACCGCGTGCCACGCCGCTATTGCCCGCCGCAATGCTGGCGACGTGTGTCCCATGACTGCACACCACCGAGTCGCCCAACACCGCGAAACAGCGCGCCGGTGACGCCGACCCCGCGCCGGTTTGGGTGGGTGTCCCGTTGGGGCAAAAAGTCGTGGCACCGCCCACGGTGCCCCCCGCTGCCGAGAAACACGCTTCCGCCACCACCCGCCCGCCAAAAGCATTGTGTCCACTTAAGACGCCTGTATCCATGACGGCGATGGTTTGCCCGCCGCCAGAAAAACCAAGCGCCATCACGCTATCGGCACGGATCGCGGGGATGCTTTCCGCCAGTTGCAGCATCGAAACGTTATTTTTGCTGATACTGGTCACTTGGGGCGAAGCGAAAAGCGCGCGCAGGGCGGCGGCGTCCACATCCAACGCCACAAAGGGAATCACCCAGTCGTCCGATACCGAAATGACCTGCACCGCGCCCATCAGGTCAAGCGAATTCACCAATGTGGCGCGGCGGTTATCGATGGCGACTTGTTCTGCGCGTTCTTGCTCCGCCATCGGGGTCGCCCCGCTCGCTTGTGCCATGACCGGAGCCTGAAAACCGACGATCACGTTGACATGCCCGACCGCCTCGACTTGTGCCAAAAGCGCCACTTCGGTTTCGGTGCGCGCGTTGTCTTGGCTTTGCACACTGGTTAAACTCACTAAAAATTGGGTCAAGATCAGGATCGTAAAAAGGGAGATGATAAACGTCAATGAAGGCTTGTGTTTCATGTTGATGAGGCTTCCTCATTCGATGGCTGTGTTGACATATTTTTCAGCATAGTCGCAAATTCCGAGAAACCTTGTAGCTTATTTGTACCCCCCGTACTTTGGTTTATAATGCCCTTTCTTTCATGCCCACCTAATGTGGTTAGTTCTAAAAGAAATGGATCTTGATCATGGCAATACGACCGATCATTCAGCCGGATAACCCGGTTTTACGCAAGAAAGCACACCGCGTCACGACCTTTGACGATAAATTGCAGGTGTTGATTGACGATATGGTCGAAACCATGCTAGACGCGCCCGGCGTCGGTTTGGCAGCGCCCCAAGTCGCCGTCAGCCAACGCTTGATCGTGGTGCGTTTGGGAGATGACGAAGACAGCAAAAAGGAATTTGGGGATCAGGCGGGGCAGTTGTTCGTGGTCGCCAACCCCGAAATCATCAAGCGCAGCAAATCAACCGTCGAGGGAATCGAGGCGTGTTTGTCGATCCCCGGCTATGTCGGCACGGTGGATCGCCATGAGATCGTTGTGATCACGGGACTAGATCGCTACGGTAAGCCGACCCGCATTAAGGCGAAGGATTGGCTGGCGCGCGTGTTTCAACATGAGATCGATCATCTCGATGGGCAGTTGTATATCGACATCGCCACCGATGTGTGGAAGCCCGAAGACCGCGAGAAGACAGAAACACCGCTACCGGAATAGAAACACCAGCGCAGGGCGATCTTCGTCACGAGGTCGCGCAACAGTCCACCCGCCCGCCTCTGTCTACAGTGCCGAGGCGGGTGGGCTGGTTTAGGCTACTTGAGCGTGTATAAATAGGCGATCACATTTTCGAGGTCGGCGGGGGTCAACACTTCGGCATAATTCTGGGGCATCAGTCCCGGCGGATAGGGACCGCCCGCGTCTTCCGGCACGATGTAATCGTTGGGGGCGACGATGGCGGCATGGAGGTAATCATAGGCGCTTTGCCCGGCGACGCGCGTTTCGGCACGCACCGAGATATTCCATAAGCCGGGTCCGATCAAGCGCAGTTGTTCGGGCGCGGGCGAGTGGCACAGCATACATGCCCACGCACCAGAAGCGGTGGTGTAGGTAGTGTTAAACACCACTTGCCCGGCGGCGGCATCGCCCGCTGGCGCAGCCGCGACGACAGGTGCTTCAGTCGGCGGCAGGGGGGTTGCCGTCGCCGGTACCGGCGTCTCGGTCGGGGGAACAAGGGTGGCGGTCGGTGGTTCGGGGGTATGGGTCGCGGTCGGCGGCACCGCCGTCAAGGTCGGCGTCAAGGTCGGGGCAATCGCCGTCAGATATTCGTCGGTAGATACCTGTGCGACGAGGGTCGATTGCACATCGGCTGCCCATTCTGGCGTGGCAACAGTGCCACAAGCGGCAGTCAAAAAGACAGCGGCAATGAGCAAAACAGGACTAAGGATACGAGTAAAACGCTGCATGTTGGTTGCGTTCTCCGGATGGTTATTGTGAAGTTCGGTACTATCTAAGTATAGCGTGTGGTTTCGCGCTATGAAATGATCGACGGGTGGTATTTTGATGAGAAATCACTGGCTGTCCTTTTTGTAGAACACCCGTACACTAGTTTTAACCGTAATGAGAGGAAAAAAGCCATGTGCCGCAATATCAAACCCTTGTTTAACTTTGAGCCACCCGTGAGCGAAGACGAGATTCACGCGGCGTCTTTACAGTTTGTGCGCAAGATCACCGGTTTCAACAAACCGTCGAAAGCCAACGAAGCCGATTTTCAGGCAGCGGTGGACGCCATCACGGTGATCGCGCGCCAGCTTTTAAGCTCGCTGGAGACGACCGCGCCGCCTAAGAATCGCGAAGTCGTGGCGATCAAGGCGCGCGAACGGTCGGCACAACGGTTTGCGAAGTGAGCGAGGCAAGGCAGGGGAGGGCATCCCGCTCTCCCCATGTGATCCAAATAACATGACCACTTAACAAATCTCGCACGACCTTTAAAAGCGATTTCATGCCCTCTTGATCCCCCCATAATCTATAGCCCCTATACTCCCCACGCTCGTAGTACCGCGTTGTTGCATCCGCGCGGCACTGCGCCAACCACTACTTACCGCCAGTCCGATAGCAACGGGTCAATTGATGGAACGAAATGCGCCGATCTCTCCGGTCACAACCACCGGGGAACCCACCACACCCCGCCCGATCTCGCTTAGGGAATGGCTCGCGCTTAGTGGTACGCGCGACCTCGGACGGGCGCTCTTGTTCGCCAGTCCCGCCATTATTATCTTCTCCATTTTCACCTATCTCCCGTTCTTCCATGCCATTTTCCTGAGCCTCAATGTCACCAACAATCAAGGGGAAGCCGCCCGTTTCAACGGCTTAGGCTACTATGCCCGCGTTTTGGGCTTAGACGGCACCGGACGCACGGATTATCTACAAAGCATCCTCACCAGTTTTCAATTCGCGTTGCTGGTGGTGCCCCCAGTGATCCTTGTGGCGCTATCGTTGGCGTTGCTGGCGACCGCCCAAGTGCGTGGCATCCAAGTTTTCCGCACCATCTTCACCAGCAGCATCGCCATTTCGCTGGCAAGCGCCGGCGTGATTTGGGCGCTGATTTACAGCCCGTCCACCAAAGCCACCACTTGGCTGGTGGAATTGCTGAATTTGGGCACGCCGGGCTTGCTCAGCAGCGATGCGACCGCGCTCCCCGCGGTGGCGGTGATGACGATTTGGTCGGGCATCGGTTTCAACTTCATCATTACGTTGTCAGGCTTGCAAGCCATCCCCGTCGATCTTTACGAAAGCGCGGCGATTGACGGAGCCAACCGGATACAATCGTTCCGCTTCATCACCTTACCGATGCTCTCGCCGACACTGTTATTTTTGTTCGTGATCAACACCATCGGCAGCTTACAGGCGTTCACGCAATTCTTCCTCTTGCTGCCGGATCGCACGCCGACGGTCTACGTCTATGAAACCTTCCTCGCCTTCTGGGGGGACAACCGGTATGGCTTGGCGTCAGCGATGTCGATCATCTTGTTCGTGATATTGCTGATCTTGACCTCCATTCAGTACGGCGTCCTCAATCGAAGGGTCAACTACTCATGAGCGTCTTGTCTCATTCCCGCCGCGGTCCGGCGCGTGTGCGCTATAACATCATCATTTATGCCTTGCTGATCTTGGCATCGATCATCTTGGGCTTCCCGCTGATCTTCGCGCTGTCGTTGGCGCTCCAGGGACCGGTCCCCAACCCTAGCCTCCTCCCGCGTGATCTGACTCAGCTCGATTGGGGCGTCTTTTTGCAAGTGTTCGAGCAGCAACCCCAAATCATCCGGTGGATTTTCAACTCGTTCGTGGTGGCAAGCGGCGTCACTCTAGGCGTGTTGTTCACCTCATCGCTGATGGCTTACGCGCTGTCGTATCTCAAATTCCCCGGCAAGACGCTGCTGCTGTTCTTCGCGTTGGGGTCGCTGATGGTCCCGTTTGAGGCGACGCTGATCCCCAACTATTTGTTGGTGGCGCGCTTGCGCTGGTCGGATAGCTTTCAGGGCTTGATCCTGCCGTTTGTCGCCAGCGGCTTTGGCGTCTTTTTGCTGCGCCAATACTTTTTGACACTCCCGCGTGATTTGTATGATGCGGCGTTGGTCGATGGCTGCACGCGCTTGCGCTATCTCTGGTCAATCCTCTTGCCCTTGTCGCGTCCAGCGTTGGCGACACTGGCGGTATATACCTTCCTCACCACTTGGAACCAGTTCTACTGGCCCCTGCTGGTGACCAACAGCACGGAATGGCGAACCACCCAAGTGGGCATCACGGTGTTTCGCAACTTTGAATTCGCCGTGTTCAACATCCAAATGGCGGCAACACTCATCGTTATGCTGCCCACCCTCCTTTTGTTAATCTTGGGTCAGCGCCAACTCGTCAGCGGCTTGACGGCGGGCGCGCTCAAAGGTTAAGTGTGGTTTCATCCGATTGTTTTGCGATTTACAGGAGATCGACGAATGCGGAAATTAGGGTTATTCGTTTCAGCAGCGCTCAGCCTCGTGCTGGTGCTGGTCACGTTCATGGCTGTGCCGATGGTCAGTATGCAAAACGCTACCCCCGTCCCTGCCCCTACCTTGACTTCGGTGCCGCTCGTGGCACAACAAGCGGGTGAAGTCGAAGTCACGTTCTGGTACGGTTTGGGCGGTCTGTTGGGCAACGTCGTCATCGAGACGGTCAACATGTACAACGATAGCCAAGATGTCTATTACGTTAACCCCGTTTTCCAATCGAGCTATGACGACACCATCAACCGCATCAACGCTGGTTTGGCGAGCGGCGAACTGCCCGATTTGGCGCAGGTCTTTGAAGCCGGTAGCCAACGCATGATCGACACCGGTCGTATCATCCCCGTGCAGACGTTCTTCGACCGTGACGGTCTGCAATCCGTCATCGACGATATGGAACCGGCTGTCCGCGCCAACTACACCATCAATGGCATTTTGCAATCGGCTCCGTTCAACTCCTCCACCGCCATGCTCTTCATCGACCGCGCCGCGTTTGTTGCCGCTGGTCTGAACCCCGATCAAACCTTGAACACGTTTGACGAAATCAAAGAATATGCCCGTGCTTTGACCGTGCGTGACGCCAGCGGCAACGTCACCCGTCACGGCATCGGTCTGTATCCCGAAGGCTGGTTCTTCGAACAAATCCACGCCGCCCACGAAGTGCCGATGGGTACCCCCGACAACGGCATCACCGGTCGTATGGAACAATACACCTATAACGACTCCATCGGCGTCGAATGGCTGGAATTCATGAAGTCGATGGTGGACGAAGGTACCGCCATTTACTTCGGCACCGGCGGCGGCAATGCCGCTAATGCGGCGTTCACCAATGGCGAGACCTCCATGACCTTCTCCAGTATTGCGGGGCTGCGCACCTTGATCGCTGGCGCGGAACGCGCGGGCGTGGGTGTCGAAGTCGGTACCGTGTTCATGCCTCGTCGTCCCGACACCGCTGGCAAGACCATTGTCGGTGGTGCTTCGCTGTGGATCACCGATGCAGGCAGCACCGAAGCGCAAGAAGGCGCTTGGGATTTCATCAAGTGGGCATTGACCCCCGAAGTACAGGCGTTCTGGGCATCGAACACCGGCTACTACCCGGTCGTGCAAGCTTCGTATGAAACCGAAATCATGCAAGCCGCGTTGGTAGCCTATCCTCAATTCCAAGTTGCAATCGATCAAATCCGCTTGTCGGAAATCGCCTTCGCCAACACCGCCCACATCTCCGGCACCTTCGTGTCGATGCGTCAAGATGTGATCACCGCGATTGACGGCTACTTGACCGGCGCGATCCCCACCGCTCAAGAAGCGCTCGATATCGCTGTCGCCACCTCCAACGAATTGTTGACCGAATACAACAGCACCGTCAGCAACTAATTTTTAGGAAGACACCCCACCCCTTACGCGCGCTATAGTGCGTTGGGGTGGGGTGTTTTATGATCAACTTCGCCAGCAAAGGATGCCTGCCGTGCCCGATTTCGCCGTCTATTATGTCCCTGCCGCCGACGATCCCCTGTATCAGCGGGGCACCGAAATCCTCGGCTATGACGCCCGCACGGGGGAATTCACCGCCAACGATGCCCCCGCGCGCGCCGCGTTTGCAAACTTTAACCCCGACTGGGTGGGACCGGCGCAGGAATACGGTTTCCACATGACCATCGGGCACGCCGTCCGCTTTGAGGCGGAACGCTTGGGTGCCATCGAAGCCGAGATCGAAAATATCCTCAACGTTTTTGACCCGTCCAAGCCATTTGTGTTGACCCCATGCGATCCTTATATCATGCCGTTGGGGATCGACAGTTTTGGGCTGCGCTTTGACGCCAACATGTCGCTGATCCTGTTGCACGCCCTGATCATCGGGCGGGTGCATCCGTTGGGTACCAGCACGCTGTTCGCCGATGAGATGGCGACCGGGCAATACCCGGATTTGCCGCCCGTCTTTGCCCATCGCACCCGCCAATACTTTCACCCGCTGATCTTGGATGATTGGTATCCGCACCTATCGTTGTTGCGCAATTATGAAGGCGATGCGTCCGACGATGTGATCACCACCCTCACCCAAGTGATGCCGCGCTCGGAACAGGTCGAGGTCAAAACCATTTGTCTGCTCATCAAAGACGAGGGTGCCAGCCATTTCCGCGTGGTTCGCGAATTCGCCCGCGCCGATTATCCGCACCGTATTGGCTAACTGTTACGGTGCCCATGCGCCGCCAGCGTGACGGGAAATTGAATTTCGGTGAGATAACTTTCATCATCAAGGCGGGAAGGCATGTTGAAATGCAGATAGATTTCGCGATTGGCTCCCGCAATTTGAGTGCCGCTCTGATCCAACCACAACAGCAGGGCATTATACGCCGTGATTTTGTCGCGCGCGGGTCGTAACTGGTGACCACTTACCGTGTAGGCGCGTAAAAACTAAAACTGATGATCAGCGGCACCACCCAAATGAGCGTTCCCCGTCCTAGCAAACCGACGATTTTCATACTGTTTTCTCCAACATGTCGCACCTGTGACAAACGATAGACTCGGCTTAAGCCCTCACACAATGTGAGAGTCAAGGAGGGGGCATGAAGAATTTACGAACTTCACAAAACAATCACACCATCGCTGTCAGCGCCCGCACAAATTCGCCTGCCGAGGCATAGCGCGCCGCCGCATTTTTTTCCAGCGTCTGCAACACCCCGCGCTTCACAAAAATCACGCGCCTCGAACCATGTGATCTGCTCTACAGGGCGCTGATCGCCTTCAAAGCCGTTGGCGTCGGCTTCGATGCCACCTATGCGCTCAAAGTCGGCTTGTGTCACTTCGGTTTGGTCGATCCAAAATGGTGCGAAGGTTTGGGTATTCCCTTCCGGCGGGAACAGTTCGGCTTCAAACCAGCCTGCGTTGCAAGCGTCATCGGTCTCGATTTGGCAAGTAGCAAAGGCATCCTGTGCTTGGGCGAGCGTGCTGCCCATCTCAAAGCTGCCCGCTGGCACCAACACCATCGTCACACCGTCAAATGCTTGTGTGATGGGCGTCCAGCCCTGATTGCGGGTCACGGGGGTGCTGGCAAGCGCGACAACATCAGGAGTCAGGGTCTGCGGGACGGGCGTGGGGGTTGTATTCCATAGCGCGGGAAAACTCATCCCGACCATGAGGATGCCGCCTAGTCCGCCCGTTTGAACCCACATCTTCCCCTGTAACATGACAAGCGCAGTTTGCACCAAATTGAAATGCACCCTTGAAGGCTGATGCAATAAGAGGCAACACGCGGAAGCGGTGGGGAATTCCGGAAAAAGATTAAGCCCGCGCAACGATGTGTACGGCAGGGTCAACGGGCGGACACATACGGCGCGGGGGCTCTCGATATATTGTCCCTCACCCCCCGCGCATAAAC
>Ga0163154_10004794_pt1 | contig 17585 bp, 18 predicted proteins | sample OliLakLV19MP9P1_FD_148649 | JGI IMG/M metagenome (GOLD analysis project Ga0163154, IMG submission 148649) | Freshwater microbial mat bacterial communities from Lake Vanda, McMurdo Dry Valleys, Antarctica - Oligotrophic Lake LV.19.MP9.P1 | ecosystem: Environmental > Aquatic > Freshwater > Lake >...
CCCCGGTACCCCGTCCAGTCCGCCGGGTACTGGGTCGCCCTAACCATGAAAGTCAAGAAGGCGTCAATCCGAACCAACCCTGGCGCGGCTATGTCCACGTGGCGCGAGCTAGTCAAGGCAGCGAGCGGCTTGCCAAAATGAAATGCGAAGATGCCGTGAGTTTTACCTATTATTATCCCTCCGGTCAGCAGTTAGGGCAGGTGTTCGTCTGTTGGTATCGGTTACGCGACGAGCGGTTGATGCCCTCTTTGGAAATCTTTGGCGAGGCTTGGTCGGCGATGGGCTACCTCTGGGATGTGGTCCAAGCCCTGGCAACGACGGATTACACCACTTTTACCCCTACCGCCCTCACCGATCTGCTCGAAAGAATGGGCTTCCAGGACATGACCCAATGACCATCCTCCAGACTTCCCACCGCCATGCCCTCATTGAGCGCGTCACCGGCGAGACCCAAGTGCGCGTGGAACTGGACCTAGACGGGCTGGGTTGTCATGTGATCCAGACCGGGGTGCCTTTTTTGGACCATATGTTGGCCCAACTCAGTACCCATGGTCTAGTGGACCTGAGTATTCAGGCTACAGGTGATACCCACATTGATGACCACCACACCAACGAAGATGTGGGTCTGGCCCTGGGTCAGGCTTTTTATCAGGCTCTCGGTGACCGCCGGGGCATTGAGAGATTCGGTCATTTTTTGGCACCCCTGGATGAAGCCTTGGTCCAGGTCGTACTCGATTTCTCGGGCCGTCCCCACCTCAGCTATGACCTCGCCCTGCCCACCCAGCGCGTCGGGACCTACGATACTCAGTTGGTACGCGAGTTTTACCAAGCCGTGGTCAATCAAGGCCAATTCACGCTCCATGTGCGTCAACTCGCGGGCCTCAACTCCCACCACATTATTGAGGCATCCTTCAAAGCCTTTGCCCGTGCCCTCAAATTAGCCATCACCCAGGACCCCCGCCGCCAAGGAGCCGTGCCCAGCACTAAGGGAGTCCTTTAACGGATTTAGCCGGCCTGTGGTAGCTACTCCAGCCGCTCATGCAAGCTGTCGCCATTGCCTATGGGCAATGGCGAGTGCGGGGTAGGGGCGGTAGCCTATAGCCAGCGGCGCACTCGCCCCTGATAGCGAGTGTAGGTCTCGCCGAATTTCTGCTTGAGATATTGCTCCTCGCGCTCAATCACGCCCCATTGCATCACCGTGACAACCAGGGGCAAGAGCAGGAGTGGGGCTAGCGCGTTGACCCAAAGCGATACGCCTACGTACAACAGGGTGAAGGCCAAATAAATTGGGTTGCGGCTGATCTGAAAAGGTCCATCTACCAGGAGAACCGTGGTCGGTGCATAGGGACTGACGTTAGTTTGTGCCTGCTTCATTGCCATTACTGCCCATATCCCCACCGCTAACCCCAGCCCCAGACTCAATGCACCCAAGCCCTGAGCCAGCCTGATGGGTAGGACCGGGACCGCGAGCCAACGGTGCAACAAAAGTCCTACGCTCAAGACACCAGCGTAGAGCAAGGGCGGCGACGCAATGACCCCGGGGTTATCCATTAGCTCTCTAAGCGGCGGTTGAAATCCTCAGCATCCAGGTCTCGCTGGTCTAACATCGCTTTGCCACTGTCGTAAATCCCCTCACCCAGCACTTCACGGCGGACAAAACCTTGGGCAAAGGTCAACTTCTCACGTAACCGGGCATCGGGTCGGCTCAGATAAACAGCCTGGTCCCGCCGGAGTCCATTGCGACGGGCGACCTGTTCATTGCGCGGACCTAACAAAAAGTAGCGCACGGCGGGGACGGTCAAAAACAATACCCCATAGACCCATAGGACCGGGCTGATATAGGCCAACCAAGCCAGGGAAGTGCGTTCTAGATACGGCCCGATCTGTTGGATCTCCCACCAGAGCCAAGTCGCTCCCGCCAAATTCGCCGCACCCAGTAGGCCCGCTAGGGTCAGGGTTCCCGTCGGGGCTTTCGAGAATTCCCAGGGCTGCTCTTCCAAGTAGGCATGGGTGGGCAGGAGGACCCCTGTATCTTGGGCACTCACCTGGAGTTGGGGGAATTGGTAGACGAGCCCGCCCTGCTCGCTCACCTGGGGCTGACCATCAAACTTGACGAGGACCGGGAGCATATAATCCTCACGCTCATCAGTGGGTGTATCTAGGAAGGGTAGGACTTGTTCGGCGGCAATCACGCCTTGGTTACTGCGGATGGTACGGGCGACCTGTTGCCAGCGCAGTTCCTCTAGATTGGCATTGGGATCGCCATCGCCAAATAGGAAGGAGAACACGCCCTCTAGGAACCCGACGGGTTCGCCCTGTTCGTAACGTCGTCTCCGTTCTTGCTCGGGGTCGCGTCCATAATAAAATAGGTCAAAGGGGCTAAACCCGTACCAAAACCAGTACATCCCGCCGAAGTTTACATTGGGACCATCCCCATCCCGGTCGTCGCGGTTGGTGGAGATACTGATGGCAACTAGGGCGAGGGCAATAATCAGCAAGGATAAAATTAGCATCACGCCAAAAGAAATCCGCCCCAGATAAAGTAAGGTCTTTTTGGTAGATTGCCAAAGGGCTTGCCATTGGGCATTTTGTTCTTTTTGCGCGAGGACTGACCGCCACTGGGGGGTGAATTGATAGGCGATCTCGCCGGTCTCAGCGACTTGGAGGGAGCCACCAGCTTGACTTGCCATCAAGTTGAGTTCGCGCCGCGCCTCAATCACCGATAGGCCCGCCTCCGCTGCAATATCCCCCACGGAGACGCGGTAGCCTTGGCGTGTTACCGATTGCATCAACCGTTCTTGGGTGTCAGTCAGCATGGGGTTTACAGATAGGGGCCATAGCTCTGTTTTAGCACGGTCCTCCAGTCGGCCTGGGGTTACTTTATACTTGGCGAATATAGACAGAATAGAAACAGGATGGCGATGGGCATACTAAAAGGCTGGGTTTTTGCTGCGCTGCTGGGAACGATTATGCATGGGGACATTTTAATGGCGAAACCTTTGATGTATCCACGGACCGCGACGGTGGAACAAACCGATGTCTACCACGGGACAGTCGTGGCAGACCCGTACCGCTGGTTGGAGGATACGGATACCGCTGCAACGAAGGCGTGGGTCCAAGCCCAGAATGAACTGACTTTCCAGTACCTCGCTGGCATCCCGGAACGTACCCAGCTCAAGAAACGGCTCACCGCGCTTTGGGATTATGAGCGGTACGGGGTCCCCTTCCAGGAAGGCGGGCAGTATTTCTTCAGTAAAAATAGCGGCTTGCAGAATCAGGCAGTCCTCTATACCGCGACCAAACTCGGCGAGGCGGCACGCGTCCTGCTTGACCCCAACCAACTCTCTGCCGATGGGACTGTCGCCCTGACCGACTACGCCCTCAGCCAGGACGGGAAGTATCTGGCCTATGGGCTCTCGGCGGCGGGGTCCGATTGGCAGGAATGGCGGGTGCGCGAGGTGGCAACCGGACAGGACCGACCGGACCGCTTGAAGTGGGTGAAGTTCTCGGGGGCTAGTTGGACGCAGGACGGTCAAGGCTTCTTCTATGGTCGTTACGACGAGCCCAAACAGGAACTCCAGTCCGTCAACTACTACCAGAAGCTTTACTTTCATCGTCTTGGCACGGCCCAGAGTGAAGATGTCCTCATCTATGAACGCAAGGACGAAAAAGAATGGGGGTTCAGTGGGCAGGTGACCGATGACGGGCGTTATCTCATCATCTATGCCACTCAGGGGACCGACCCGCGCAACCGCATCTTTTACAAAGACCTCCAGGAGCCAACGAGTCCCGTGGTGGGCTTAGTGGAGCAGTTAGAGGCGGACTACCAATTCATTGACAATCAGGGCACGACCTTCTGGTTTAAGACGGACCAGTGCGCGACCCGGAGCCGGGTGATTGCCCTGGATATCACGCGCCCCACCGAACGTCAGGTCATCATCCCGGAAGCTCCCGAGACTTTGACGGGGGTGAGTTTAGTGGGCGGACATTTCATTGCCAGCTACCTCAAGGACGCCCGTGCCCAAGTGAAGGTTTTTGACCTGAAAGGACAGTTCCAGCGTGAGGTTAGTTTACCGGGGCTCGGGACGGTGATTGGTTTCCCAGGCAAACGCACGGATACAGAGACCTTCTATGCTTTTACAAGCTTTACCAGTCCGACGGTCATCTACCGCTATAACCCGACCACCGGGGTGAGTACGCCACTTTTCCAACCCAAGGTCACCTTTGACCCCAGCCGCTACACCACCGAACAGGTCTTCTACCCCAGCAAGGACGGGACCCGTGTGCCGATGTTCATCTCCTACAAGAAGGGGCTGAAGCTAGATGGCAATAACCCGACCTACCTCTATGGTTACGGGGGATTCAACATCTCGTTGACCCCGAGTTTCGCTCCTAGCAATCTGGTCTGGATGGAGATGGGCGGGGTCTACGCCGTTCCCAGCCTGCGGGGCGGGGGCGAATACGGTGAAGCGTGGCATCAAGCCGGGACCAAGCTCAACAAGCAAAATGTCTTTGATGATTTCATTGGAGCCGCCGAGTGGCTGATCCAGAACCGCTATACCCAGACCGCTAAACTGGCGATTGGCGGCGGGAGTAACGGCGGGCTTTTGGTGGGGGCGGTCATGACCCAACGGCCTGAGCTTTTTGGGGCGGCCCTCCCCGCCGTGGGGGTGTTGGATATGCTGCGCTTCCATAAGTTCACGATTGGTTGGGCCTGGGTCTCGGACTACGGTTCGGCGGAGGACGCCCAGCAATTTAAGGCCCTCTATGCCTACTCGCCCCTCCATCGGCTCAAACCGGGCCGCTACCCAGCCACCCTCGTGACTACAGCGGACCATGATGACCGAGTAGTACCCGCCCATAGTTTCAAGTTCGCGGCGACGCTGCAACAGGCACAGACGGGAACGGCTCCGGCCTTGATCCGCATTGAGACCAAGGCGGGGCATGGGGCGGGTAAACCCACGACCAAAATTATTGAGGAAGTGGCGGACCGCTGGGCTTTCTTGGTCCGTAACCTGGAGATGAAAGGAATCGAGTAAAACAGTTAGAATCAGTTTCACATCCAAAGAAAACCATGGCCGTTCCTGACTTGACCACTGACCACGTTGAACTGATGCGGCGCACGGAGACCGTCATCACCGCTGCGGAGAATCGCTACCGCATCACGGTGCAAATTGCTCAACGCGCCAAGCGGCGGCACTTTGAAGAAAGTACCCGCGATGAGGACGAGGACGGGCATATCAAACCCGTCGTCCAGGCTATTTACGAGATGTCCGAAGAACTCCTCACGCCTGAGATCCTTGCGGACTAAAACCCTGGGTGGTCCCCTGCTCATCGGTGGTGGCGGGGGCATTGCCCTTTATAAAGTTTGTACTCTCGTCTCCACGTGGGCAAAAACTACGGACCCGGTGCGGGTCGTGCTGACGGAGGCGGCCCAACGGTTTGTGACGCCGCTCACCTTTGCGGCCTTAGCACGGCACCCAACCTACACTGACCAGGACTTCTGGCAACCGAACCGGAGCCGACCCCTCCATATCGAATTAGGCACTTGGGCGGGGGTAATCCTGCTCGCGCCCCTAACCGCTCAGACCTTGGCGCGGTTGGCTCAGGGTTTAGCTGATGACCTATTGACGAATATTCTGCTGGCCTCCACTGTGCCCGTCGTCGCTGCCCCAGCCATGAATACAGCAATGTGGGAACAGGTGAGCGTCCAGCGTAATCTGCGGTTACTCCTTGAAGACCCGCGCTACCATCTGTTGCCCCCGACCATGGGACGGATGGCCTGTGACACCGTGGGGAGCGGGCGGATGGCTGAACCAGAAGAACTCTTGGCCTATACTCAGTCGCTATTTTGGACCCAGGGCCACCGCGACCTCATCGGCAAACGGGTTCTCATCAGTGGCGGTGGCACCCGTGAACCCCTGGACCCGGTGCGCTTTATCGGCAATCCCGCAACGGGACGGATGGCCTTAGCCCTCGCACGGGCCTGTTTTCATCGGGGGGCCGAGGTGACGCTAGTTCATGCTCCCCTGACGGAACCTGTACCGGATTTTATTCAAGCTCAGGCTGTCACCACCAGTGACCAGATGAAGCATGCTCTCCAACAAGCCTTCCCCGCCTGTGATTTGCTTTTGATGAATGCGGCTGTAGCCGATGTCCGCCCCAGTCAAAGCTACCCTCACAAACTCGCCAAGGCCGACCTCCCCAGCCAACTCGCCCTTGAACCCGTCCCGGATATCCTGAGTGAACTAGTCCCACTGCGCCGACCCCACCAAAAAATTATTGGTTTCGCGGCTCAAACTGGGGATATCCTCCCCCCCGCCTGGGCCAAACTGCACCGTAAAGGCGTGGATGCCCTCTTTGTAAACCCCGTGGATGAAGTAGATAGCGGATTTGCCACTACCCATAATCGCGGTTGGTTGTTACTGAGAACTGGCGTGAGCCACGAGTTCCCGTCCGCGCCTAAATTGGCTATCGCCCACCAGATCCTCGACGGTTTAGGTAGTATCTAGCCATAAAACACTCAGGAGCCGGAACTAGCATCACTAGGGCATGACAGACTGCACCTGCTCTAGCGTGAGCCCGAGGATGTGAGTAGTAGGGCGGGAACCATGGCCAAAGTAGGACTCATGAGAAAGCTAGGCTGTGTTCGCACAGATACGGTCACCAACCTAAAAAGCCGTCAGTCTGTACGGGAACTGCCTTCTAGGAGAATCTCTACTGCCTTGGTCCCCCACGAGTGGGGCGGAGGGGCCATTTAAGTACCGGGGAGGTCACGCAGATCCCCAAGATGGGTCCGGTCCGCTAGGGCTAACAGGAGTGGGCCGTGGGTCCCAAATTCGACGAGACTGATTGCACCCACGGGCATCCCTAGGCGGTACCGGAAGCGACCGACATCAATCCCCAATAGGCTACAGAGCAAGATCCTGAGGGTGGCTTTGTGGGAGACGACAAGGACATTACCCTGGGGGTGTTTTTGTTTGATCTCTTCAAGGACTGAGAGCACCCGGCTTGCAACCGTAACCGCAAGCTCCCCGCCCGTGGGGGGATACCAAGCCGGGTCTGCTAACCAGCGCAGGTAGTCATCATGGTAGGTCTGGTCCACTGCGTCCTTCGACTGGCCCTCCCACTGCCCGTAAGCAATCTCGCGTAGGCCATCCCGCACTTCCGGCTTGAGACTCAAGGCGGTACAGAGGGGCTGGGCCGTGGCTTGGGTGCGCTGCATCGGGCTGGTGTAGACCGCTTGCCAGGGTAAATGCTGGTAACTCGCACTGAAGGTCTGGGCCATCTGCTCCCCAGCGGCGGTCAAGGGCGGGTCAATCGAACCACAGAAGACATCTTCGCGGCTGAAAGTGGTCTGACCGTGGCGGAGTAAGTAGAGCTTGAGGGTCATGGCAGAACCAATGTGGAACTTTCCTATTTTCCCTTGCCATCAACCGCTATAGCGTTCCTCAGCCCAAGGTTCGCCGCGTCGGTGGTAGCCGTTGACTTCCCAAAAGCCGAGTTTTTCTTGTTCAGTAAACTCCAGGCCGTTCAGCCACTTGGCACTCTTCCAGGCGTAGAGATGGGGGACCAACAGGCGCAAGGGACCACCGTGTTCCGCCGGGATGGGTTCTTTAAAGAGGGAGGTAGCCAAGATATTCTCTTCTTTTAAAAAATCTTCTAAGGCAAGGTTGGTGGTGTAGCCGCCGTAGCTGTGTTCTAGGACGTGTTGGGCCTTGGGGTCTACTTCAATTAGTTTCATGAAGTCCAGGACCCGGACCCCGCGCCATTGCACATCCAGTTTGGACCAGCGGGTGACACAGTGGAAATCAGCGGTCAACTCGATCTGGGGCATGTCCTGAAAGTCTTGCCAAGTGAATTCTTTAACCGTTGCGAGGCCAAAAACTTTGAGCTGCCACTCGCGCATATTGATGCGGGGCGTGCTGCCGTAGGTCAGGACGGGGAAGCCGTTGGTCAGGTTTTGACCGGGCGGGACCCGGTTGGTGCGGTCTGGTGCGGAGGTTTTGAAGAGTTTGTCGAACATGGGGCTTCCCTGACGGCAATTTTTTCCATGATAGAGCAGGGGGCTAGGGGGCTCTGCTCTGACCCCGGATAGCGTAGCTAAGCCCATCTCTGCTTAAGCTAGACCCAATTCATCGCGGTGGATGGCTTGGGGCGTCACATCGGTTTGGGCGAGCGTGCTGAACCAAGTGGCGATATCGCTGGGGCGCACAACCGTACCGTCGTTGCGACAGAGCGCGCTGTAGGTGATGATGGCCCGACTGGGGGCACCTTCCACCAAGGCTAGGGCCAAGAGCCAAGCACGGGCCGGGAGGGTACGGATTTTCTGGGTCTTCTTGTGGAGGCGTTGGACGCTTAGATCCGGGTCCGCCAGCAAGTCCGCCACCAATTTCTCCCAGTCCAAGTCCACCTCCGCCACTAGGGTCAGGGTATAGCTCGCCCGGTCTAACAACTTGGCACAGGAATCCGCCCGTACCGGTAACTCCATCACCTCGTAGAGGGGTAGCGGTACCTGAGCCGCCAACTGTGCCCGGAAGCTCTCCGGCTCGACGACTTGACTCAACTCAAAGTCCACCCACTCCCCAGAACTGGTCATCCCCAGAGCCAGTGCCGAAGCCATTGTTACCCTGGGCAAGGGATGAAAACCCTCGGTGAAAGCAATCGGTAGACCCGCCCGCCGCAGGCCCCGCTCCCACAACCGCACCAAGTCCAGATGCCCCAGGAACCGCAACTCTCCCAACTTGCCAAACCGGACCCGCAACCGCTGGACGACCTGGGTGGGTAAAGGCTTATCCCGGTTCACCGGGGGCATCGGCGCGGGAGCCAGGACGATATTACTGCCGAAGTCCTCGCCACAGATTCCGCAGTGCGAACAACTATCAAAGGAGCAATCCGGGACGACCTGCGCGGCAAGAGCCTGTTCATAGTCCCGTTGCAGCCAGTCTTTCGCAATTCCGGTATCGATGAAATCCCAGGGCAACGGCGCATCCAGGGCGGGTCCGGTCACATCCGCCGTCAACCCGTGTTCAGCTAAAGCCTGGTTCCAACTCGCCCAGGCCCGGTCTAGGTCCGCAAACCCCGCCAGCCCCGCTCCTAATTGCCAAGCGCGTAAAACCACCCCCGCAAACTCCCGTCCGGCCCGCCCCGCCACATCTTCGAGGGCCGACAGTCGGTAGTCCGTGTAGTTCACCTTGACCCCGCGCAACCCCCGGAAGGCCCGCTTCAATAGGGCATGCTTGCGCTCGAACTCACTATTACTGACCGTATGCCACTGGAAAGGCGTGTGGGGTTTGGGGGTGAAATTGGAGATGGTGAGCGTACATTCCAGCTTGCGCCGCCCCGGTTCCCGGCACTCCTGCTGTAACCAAGCCACGGTTTCTGCAATCCCAAGCACATCCTCGTCCGTCTCCGTCGGCAGCCCAATCATGAAATAGAGCTTCACCGCGTCCCAGCCCTCTTGGTAGGCCGTCTTTACGCCGCGTAAGAGTTCTTCATTCGTCAGTCCCTTATTGATGACATCCCGTAACCTTTGGGTACCGGCCTCCGGTGCGAAGGTCAGGCCCGTACGCCGGGTTCCACCAATGATCTGGGCCAACTCCGGGGAGAAACGGTCTACCCGCTGCGAGGGCAAGCTCAAGGAAATGCCCTGCCCCGCCAAGTCATTCTGGAGCGTCGCCCCCACGGTATTAAGTGAGAGATAGTCTGAGCAGGACAGAGACAACAGGGAGAATTCGCTGTACCCCGTCTGCTGGAGCCCGCTCTCAATGGTCTGGACCACTTCCGCCGGGTCCACATCCCGCGCCGGACGGGTCAACATCCCCGGCTGACAAAACCGACAACCCCTCGTACAACCGCGCCGCACCTCAATGGCGAGTCGGTCATGAACGGTTTGAACTAGGGGCACCAAGCCAATCGAGAACCGTGGTAACGGGGGAGCCACCCGCCGCAAGACTCGCTCTGGAACCCGCGCTAAAGGCCGGGGCGGGACGGTGGATTGATAGAACTGGGGCACATACACCCCCGGCACTTGGGCCAAGTCCAATAGAAGTTCCTCCCGGCTGAGTCCGGCCTGTTTCCCTTCTTCCAGGACCAGCCCAATTTCCGGTAGGACCTCTTCACCATCACCCAGTACAAAGAAATCAAAGAACGCCCAGTAGGGTTCCGGGTTAGAGGTCGCTGTCGGTCCCCCGGCGAAAATCAACGGGTCTCCCGCCCCCCGCTCCGCCGCAAAGAGGGGAATCTGGCTCAGGTCCAGCATCTCTAGGACATTCGTTGCCCCCAATTCGTAGGCCAACGAGAACCCAATCAGGTCAAAATCCCGTAACCCCCGCCGCGACTCCACGGCAAAGAGCGGGGTCTGGGTCGTCCGCAACCGCTCCGCAAAATCAGTCCCCGGTAGATAGGCCCGGTCACAGAGTTGGCGCGGTTGGGTATTCAGGATGTTGTAAAGGATGATGTGGCCCAGATTCGAGGCCCCGACTTCGTAGAGTTCAGGATAGGTCAAGACCCAGCGCACCGTGCAGTCCGCCCAGGGTTTATGAAATGCCCCCCGTTCATTGCCCAAGTAGCGGCCCGGAGTCTGGATCTCAGCCGAAAGAATTGTATCAAGGGCAATCGTGGGCATCGGTGGGTCCGCTAATATCTGTCAGTTTAGCCCACCGCCCATTCCTCAACGCTCCAGGAGGTCCTTGACCACAGCGGCAATCTGGGGGTGGGGGTCCTGGGCTAGGTAGCGCAGGGCTTCACGGGCTTTGGCGGTCTCGGGGTCACTGGAAGCTTTGGCAATCTCAGCTAGGGCAATCGCCACTTTCAAACGGACTAACCAATCCGACGATTCAATATAGGGCAAGAGCCAGGGAATCGCCCGCGCTTGGCCCACTTCCCCCAACGCTCCGATGGCGGCTTGTTCCATCAGTTCATTTTTGGACTGGAGAGCGGTGACGAATAAATCGTAGGCTCTGGGGTCCGCGAGGTTGCCCAGGGAGACTAGGGCACTGTACTGGACAATCCATTCCGTGTCTTCGTAGTAGGCCCGTGCCAGATATTCCCAAGCGCGGGGGTCCTGGAGTGCCCCCAAGGCTCCAGCAGCATCGGCGCGTACGCCTTGGTCCAGATCGGCTTGCAGAGCTTGGATAAGGAGAGTGAAAGCGGTCTCAGAAGGCTTTTTGCCCAAGAGCATACAAGTGTAGGAGCGCATTTGAACGTGTTCGTCACGGATGGTCACGGCGGCTAAGGGAGCCACTTCCTCAGGGGTAGCATTGCGTAAAGTCAAAAGAGCCTGGACCCGACGCTTGAAGTCCGGGTCTTGCAACTGGGTCAAGAGGTCGTTCATTGTTTTTTACAATTCTTAACAATCAGTCTAACTGTTTCGGCTGCGTCCCAAGCCTTCCTCTGGTTGAGTCTATTGGGCTGAATGGGGTAAAGTAACAAGTGTTGCACCCGACCCTGGCTTGGACGTTATACGGCTAGAAGCGGTCTCGCTATGGCGGCGGACCCAGGAAGAATTCTCCTACGACCTCAAAACGACCATCTTCGCTTTGCTGGATGGCAGATACCGCAAGCCGAGCAAAAAACAGGTCCTTAATCAAGTAGACTTGAGGATCCAGGCGGGCGAAAAAGTCGGGCTGATTGGAGCCAATGGGTCTGGGAAGTCTACCCTACTTAAATTGATTAGCGGCATCCTCAAACCTACTTCCGGCAAGGTCACGGTCCGGGGCGAGATTGCGCCTTTGATTGAATTGGGGGCGGGTTTCGATATAGACCTATCCGTACAGGACAACATCGTTCTCTACGGCGTATTGCTGGGCTTCTCGGGACGGACGATGACCCAACGCACCCCCGCCATTTTGGAATTTGCTGAGTTGAATGAATATAGTAATATGCCCGTGAAAGCGTTGTCCTCGGGGATGGTAGCCCGGTTGGGGTTCGCCATTGCCACGGAGGTCCAGCCGGATATTTTGATTCTCGATGAAGTCCTCTCTGTCGGGGATGAACGGTTTAAAAATAAATGCCAACAACGGCTAGAACGCTTCTGGCGAGCGAACTCCACAGTGTTGGTAGTCTCTCATGACCTGGATTATGTGCGGCGTTCCTGTGACCGAGTTTGTTGGCTAGACCGGGGCCAGGTCCACTTCAATGGCGACCCCCGCGAAGGGATTACCCGTTATCTCGATACCGTCCAGCCTCAGGGCGAGGTCCCCCGCTGATAGTGCTTCAAAGGGGGTGACAGGCTGATGTAAACCATCCCGCTAACTCTTAGAAAGTCCGTCCCTGCGCCACTTGCGCCACACTCAAGCCCAGAATCTGAGCTATCTCCTCAACACTGAAACCACGCGCTAACAGGGCAGGGACTGCTTCTAGCTTGCCTTCTTCCCTACCTGCCAGCTTGCCCTCTTGTAGGGCCTCTTGGTAAACCCGCGTTTCTTTTAGGCCATCCAGCTTGAGCATTGCTTCAATCTCCTCTCGTGAAAGCGTCGGGAATTTGTACACCATCACCGTTTCAATTAATTCTAGTATTCCTTTGAGGGGGAGTACTTCTAGATATTGACGACGCGCCAAAGCTATCAAAGCTTGGGCCTGTTGTGGAGCCGCTTGTGGCTTGGCAACCACTAGGCGGATCAGCCCTACCCCTACGGTGGTTGGGTGCTCCAGTTCCTCAAGATACACTCGACGGACGAGCGGACTTGCTAATAGAAGAGCGCATCAGTTTTCAATAGTCTCTCCCTGTTGAACCGACGCTTTTGGCGCAAACACTCTTTAGTACAGGTAGTGTACTGTCTAAGTGGGTCCGGATGTTCGAGAGGGATAAGCTGATACAGCTAGCCATTACGATGAATGACCCTACTTCCTGGCAAATCCCCCCCCACTTTCCCGTCCTGACGACCCAAGAAGTGCAGGTGTGGCGGGTAGACCTCCGCGCACCGGACCAAGACTGGCATCATCTGCTCTCCCTAGAGGAACAAGCGCGAGCGGCGAAATTCTCTGGTGAACAACGGCGGAGCGATTTTCGGACGGGGCGGGGCGTCCTGCGTTGGTTGTTGGGCCGCTATCTAAATCAGGACCCCCGCGAGTTGCAGTTTAGCTATGGTCCCCAGGGGAAGCCGGATTTGGAACCACCAGGACAATTAAGGTTCAACCTCGCCCATGCCCACGGGCTTGCTCTTTACGCCTTCGCCTGGAACCGAGCCGTGGGGGTAGATCTTGAGTACCTGCGTTCCGTGCGGCTAGAGCGGATTGTGGCCCGGTGTTTCGCGCCCGTGGAGATTGAATTTTTTCAACAACTGCCGGACCAGGCGCGGGAACCGGCTTTTTTCAACGGCTGGACCCGCAAGGAAGCTTACCTCAAAGCCCTCGGTCGGGGTCTTACCGTGCCCCTGAGCCAATGCCCAGTCAGTCTAGATGAACCAGCGCGGTTCCTGGACCCCGATTTGGCTGCCCAGTGGTCCCTCCTCACCCTCAACCCCGGTCCCGGCTACATCGGTGCCTTGGTGGTGCAAGGTCAGCTTCCTGAATGTACCCAGTGGCAGTGGCAACCGGGAATCGCCTGAGTTCGAGAAACATGGCATAGTGGAATTCGAGACGGGTGCAGCCTATGTTTGAGGCTCTGACAGAGAAATTTGAATCTGCCTTCAAGTCCATCAAGGGCGAAGGCAAACTGACGGAGCAGAATATCGCTGAACCTGTCAGGACCGTGCGCCGCGCTCTGCTTGAAGCCGATGTCAACCTGCAAATTGTCAAACAGTTTGAGGGTCACATCAAAGAGAAGGCGCTCGGCAAAGAAGTCCTGCTCCACCTCTCCCCGGCCCAGCAGTTTATGCACGTGGTCTACCAAGAACTTGTGGAGTTGATGGGCGAGGCCAATGTTCCCCTCGCCAAAACCAGCCCCCGGATAGGCGATAAACCCGTCGTCGTCCTCATGGCGGGTCTCCAGGGAGCCGGGAAAACCACCGCCTGCGCCAAACTCGCCCTCTTCCTCAAAAAAGAAAAACTTAAAGTCCTCCTCACCGCCTGTGACGTTTACCGTCCCGCCGCCATTGACCAACTCCTGACCCTAGGCCGCCAGATCCAAACCCCGGTCTACAGCGAGGGCACGGACGCTCGCCCCGTGGACATCGCCCGTAATGCCCTCAGTCAGGCCCAAGAACAGAATTTTGATGTCCTGATTGTGGACACCGCCGGACGGCTCCAGATTGACGAGACCTTGATGGGTGAATTGGTCCAGATTAAAGAAGTTCTCCAGCCCGACGAAGTGTTGTTAGTCGTAGATGCCATGACCGGGCAGGAGGCCGCCAACCTCACCCGCAGTTTCCATGAGCGCATCGGGATCACGGGCGCGGTCTTGACCAAGATGGACGGCGATACCTTGGGCGGAGCCGCCCTTTCGGTGCGTCAGATTTCCGGGCAACCGATTAAATTCATCGGGGTCGGTGAAAAAGTCGAAGCCCTCCAGCCCTTCTACCCCGAGCGGATGGCTTCTCGCATCCTGGGCAGTGGCGATATCCTCACCCTGGTCGAACGAGCCCAGGAAGAAATTGACATCACCGATGCCAAACAGATGGAAGAAAAGATCCTCAAAGCCCAGTTCAACCTGGAGGACTTTGTGGGTCAGATGCGGATGATTAAGCGGATGGGCTCCCTGGGCGGGGTCCTAAAGATGATCCCCGGCATGAACAAGATCAGCGACGACCAGATTGAGCAGGGTGAAGTGCAACTCAAGCGCACCGAAGCCATGATTAACTCGATGACCCGTGAAGAGCGCAAGAATCCTGGTATCATAGATAATGCCCGAAAACGGCGCGTTGCTAAAGGGTCTGGGGTGAGTATTCAGGACGTGGGCAAAATGCTCAACGATTTTGAAACCATGCGGACCATGATGCAGCAGTTTGGTCAGATGGGGGGTATGGGCGGCGGGGCACCCGGAGTATCTGGTGGTCCTCGACTCCCGCGTCCTTCCAGTCTCGGACCTAGCTGGCGCGGTCAAGGCAAACCCCGGCCTCCCAAGGGCGGGGACAAAAAGAAAAAAGGCAAGGGCTTCGGTAAATAGCCCGTTGCCATCAGGAGGTGAATCGCTATCGTTTCCATCCGTCTCAAACGGCTCGGTGCCAAACGCCGTCCAGTCTACCGTATTGTCGTCGCCGATGGGCGCACCCGGCGCAATGGCTCGACCCTGGCCCAGATTGGGTTTTATAACCCCCGGGCCAATGTAATCAAAGGGGAGACCGCCCTCACCCTGGATGTGGAAGCCGCCCGTCTCTGGTTAGAGCGGGGTGCCCAACCCACCGAAACCGTCCTCGCCCTGATGCGTCGTGCCCAAGTGTTTGCTGTCCAGCCCGTCGGTACCTAACCTTGTTGCCAAATTATCCCGAACTGGTTAAATTCCTGGTCTCCCCACTGCTTGATGACCCTTCTTTGCTCCTCGTGGATGCAGAAAGTACCCTCAACAATCAACGGATTTGGCTGAGGGTCAGTTTTGCCGCTGGTGATAAGGGGAAGGTCTTCGGGCGGGGTGGACGGACGATCCAGGCCATCCGCTACATCCTCGAAGCCGCCGCTCGCACCCATAACCAGCAAGTCCACATGGAGATCTTCGAGTAATCGAGATGTCCAAGCCCCTAGGATTTTGAGGAGGTGAATGGTAGGTGACGGAAGTCCGTCTTGGCGAAAATGAGTCTATTGAGTCCGCGTTAAAACGCTTCAAAAAGAAGATTCAAAAGGCTGGAATTCTCTCGGAAATCAAGCGATGTGAACGCTACGAAAAACCGAGTGTCCGCAAAAAACGTAAGTCTGAAGCAGCCCGTAAACGGCGACGCTAATTCTTAGCAATGAAGCTCCAGGCTACTTCAGACCTGGAGCTTTTCGTAGACAGACTGTTAGCATAAAAGACGGTCAGGTTTGTCACCATGGGTCAGCAACTCAACGAAAAAATTGTCGTGGGACTCTCGGGCGGGGTGGATAGCTCGGTGGCAGCGGCCCTCTTGACCCAGCAGCCCTATCGCGTATTTGGCTTGACCCTCTGGTTGATGGCGGGTAAGGGTTCCTGTTGTTCCGATGGGATGAAAGATGCGGCCCGGGTCTGTGAAACCCTCGCTATTCCCCATCAGATTGTGGATGTGCGCGAACAATTTGAAAAAACCATCATTGATTTTGTGGTCGAGGGTTATCAGTCCGGGGTTACGCCCTTGCCCTGTTCCCGCTGTAACCGTGAGCTTAAGTTTGGCCTGATGCTGAATCACTGCCGTCAAGTCCTCGGGGTGACTAAACTTGCCACGGGCCACTACGCCCGCACGGAGTTCGACCCGGTAAGCGGGCGGCATCAACTGCGGCGAGCCGTGGACCGGACTAAGGACCAATCCTATTTCCTCTATGAATTAAGCCAAGACCAGTTATCGGCGGCGGTTTTTCCCTTGGGTGAGATGACCAAGACTGAGACGCGCCGGGTGGCGGCTGAACTGGGTCTCACCGTGGCGACCAAGCCCGAGAGCATGGACCTCTGCTTGGTTGAAGCGGCGGGTTCGATGCGTAACTTCTTGGATGAACATATTGAGCCGATATCCGGTGAGATTGTAGATACGACCGGTCGGGTCTTGGGCCACCATGACGGGGCACATCACTACACCATTGGTCAGCGCAAGGGTCTGGGGATTGCCGCGAGTACGCCCCTCTACGTGCTGGCGATCGATACCAAGGCTAACCGGGTGCTGGTCGGGAGCCGCCCAGAGGGTTATCAGACCCGTTGTGAAGTGCGTCAGGTGAATTGGGTCTCCATCGCCGCACCCAGTACCCCCATCGCCTGTACCGCCCAAATCCGCTACCGTGCTGAACCTGCTCCCGTGACCCTGATTCCCCACAGTGAGGGGATTACCCTTGAATTCGCGGAACCCCAGTTTGGGATCACGCCCGGTCAGGCGGCGGTCTGGTATGACGGGGACCGAGTGTTGGGTGGGGGGATCATCATCCACTGACCGGCTGGGGAGAGAATGTTATCTTGTATGAATTGTCACGTGCCGCGCCCATGAAGCCAGTGGATTACTATCAAGTCCTCGGTGTTCCCGCGACCGCCCGTGACCATGAGATCCGACAAGCCTACCGTCAGTTATGCCGTGAATATCATCCCGATACCACGACACTCTCCCAAGCGGAAGCCCTAGAGAAATTCTTGGTTCTCAATGAGGCTTATACCACCCTCAACCATCCGGTCAAAAGAACACGCTACGATCAAGCCCGGATTGCCCGCGCTATCGAACTCACCCGCGTCCCAACCCCGGTGCCTAGTCCCCGCCCGACTACCTTCGATATCCAAGAGCGGGCCTTATCGAGTACGGAGTTATTTGCCTTGTTTATCTTGGGATTTGCCTTCTTAGCTTCTTTGCTGCTAGTAGGATTTGTCAGTTTGACCAAGGGTTATTGACGGTGATAAAAATTTATGAAAACAATGAGCTACTTTACTGAACTTGTGCGCGTTATTAAATAGGGTAGCAGACCAAGTAAATCACAATCGGAGAAGGTCAATGTCTCAATACGAATTGATGTTGCATCCCCCCGGCGGCGGTGGGGGTACAGGCGGTGGCGGCACGGGCGGCGGC
>Ga0163154_10004798_pt1 | contig 17577 bp, 19 predicted proteins | sample OliLakLV19MP9P1_FD_148649 | JGI IMG/M metagenome (GOLD analysis project Ga0163154, IMG submission 148649) | Freshwater microbial mat bacterial communities from Lake Vanda, McMurdo Dry Valleys, Antarctica - Oligotrophic Lake LV.19.MP9.P1 | ecosystem: Environmental > Aquatic > Freshwater > Lake >...
GAATGAAAAGCGGCCACCGGGAGTGGCCGCGTGAGCGTGATGGCTCGGATGGGATGCGAGGGGTGCGATCACTCGGGCCTGAGGTCGATGGACTCGTCCCAGCGGCTGTAGGTGCGGCCTGCGTTGTTGGAGCTGTGGCTGTAGAAGCTCAGACGGAGGGAGGTGTTGGTCAGGCGGCCCGTGCCGCCCCAGTCGCGGTTGAGGACCGCGCCGGGGGTGTCTTGGTGTCGCACTTGCGTGACGGTGAGCTTGCCGTCTTGGGCGACGGTGAGTTGGACGACGACGAAGCCGTTGCCTTGGACAGAAGGCCGCTGAATCTCCAACTGCTTGTCGTTACGCGAGCCCATGATCCAGATCGTGACGCCGCCGCCGCGAGGGTTGGGGGTTGTCCAACGGCTGCCGGGTTGCCAGGCAACGACGGGATCGGCGGCGGCATGACAGGCCCAGCCATTCGGCAAACGAAAAGCGACCACCTCTGGTGGCCGCTGGGATGCCGAGCGTGTTCAGCGGGATTGGAGGAATCAATCACGAGTCAGCTTGAATGTCCCTTCTTCTACGCCCATATTGGCCCCCTTTGAAGTAAAGAGATCAGAAGTCCCGGTAATCGTCATCACGGTGGCAGCGATCCGCCCGGTCATTCGAATGTTGGTTAGCTGATTCGCGGGCGTATTGGTACCCGGAATGTTGCCAACGCCCTCGTTTCGCAGCAACTTGAGGCTGTTTCCGTTGACTTGAATGTAGAGGTGCCGAAGCGCGTAATCCGTTGTCTGCACGGACATCACGACGACTTGTCCCTCGTGACGCAGCACGCGTCCTGTCGTACGCCTCCCGCCTCGTGCGTTCCCGTTGTTAGTCCAAGTCCCGGTCCATGTGCTGTCGAGCGGGAACTGGGCCGCGAGAGGATCGGCATTGGCGGCGGGTGCGACCGCGATCGGCTTATCGCGCTTCAGGGTGAATGTCGCCGACGAAGTCGAGATGGGCTTGCCATTCCGGAAGTTTTCGCACCAGTAATCGAACACCAGTGTGTTGCCGTCAATCGTGCCCTTACCGCCCTTGACGACGTAGGTCGCGCCCGGGTCGTTGGTTGCTTCCACCGAGACGAGCGTGAGATTCTGTCCCTTAATGCGAAGCGTCCACAGCAGCCGGCTGTTGACCACCGGACGGGCGGTGCTGATCACGATCGTGTTCCCATCCCTCCTTTCGATCTTGCATCCGTCCGCTGGGCCCGAGTTGTTCTTGCCGTTGTTCTGGCCAATCTGCGTTCCAGACCAAGTGCTTCCGACCGTCAAGGTGTCGCGGTCAGCTTCATCAACTTTCGGCTCTGGCCGGGTGGGCCGCACCGGCGGCTGAGGCCGCTTCGCCACCGCGGGCCGCAGGTCCGGCAGTTTCGAGGCAGTGTCCACCTCGACATTCCACGTCTTGGCCAGTTCCACCAGCCGCTGGTCAACCTGTGACGCCGCATCGCTGGTGACGCGGAGGTCACGTTGCAGGCGGCCTCGGGTGGTGAAGCGGGCCGGTTCGTCCTGGGGCTTGGCGGCCTCGCCGTGCAACTGCGCTGCGCCTTCGCTGGCGTCACGCAGTTCATCGGCGAGCTTCGCTAACTCGTCGACGGCGTTGGACTCCTCATCGGTCAGGTTGCCCGCGTCCCGGGCATCGCCAGCGGCTTTCTTAAGTTCGGTGAGCGAGGCTCGCAACTGGGCCGCGATCTCGCTGAGGACGCTCGTGAGGTCGGCCCCGCCGCCTCTGCCCTCCCCGCCCCCGTCCTCTGCCGCGGCTGCGGGCGTGCGGAGCATCGTGGCGGCGTTGTCCATGGCTTGCTCTGCGATGCGTCGGACCTTGACGCCCGCTTCCAAGACCTTATTCTTGGCCGTCACATTGGCATCGCCCATCGGGAGCGATTTGATGCGGAAGCGGAAGAGCCGGTCGATGTCGCGGCCGGTGAAGCGGCCGCACACCAGGCGCGACCAGAGCGCGGCTTGCTGCCCGTCAAGCTCGGCCCGGCGGGCGAGCAACTTGTCCTGATCCATCTCGCGCTCGATCGCGCTGGCCTCGGCCTGCTCCTCGCGGTCGCGGTCTTCCTTGCTCAGCGTGTCGAGCTTGAGTTCGCGTCCGGTTTCGCTCGAAGACTTCGCCAGGGCGGCGAGAAAATCGTCGGCGCTCATCGGGCCGGTGGACGACGCCGTGCGCTCTTCGAGCTCGGGCGGCTTGCGGGTGGTGGCGCTGGCGAGTTGCTTGTTCACGGCGCGGATGCGGGCCTCGACGCGGGCCAGATCGGCGGCGGTGTCGCTGAGGCGGCGTTCGGTGCCGTCGGGCTGCATCGCGGCATCGGCGCTGGCGATCGCGAAGGGCGCGAGTTCGGTGGGCAAGATGGGGGCGGCAACGGTCGCTAAACCGAGCCATACGGCGAGGACTTTGGCGTTCATGGTGACTCCTACGAGGGTGGCGACAAGGACGAGCGATGCGGCGGCAACGATACCACGCCGACGGGTGAGGAACTTGGAGAGACGAACGCCCGACGGGGCGGGACGCTTGGACCAGATGACGGCGGAGGTGGGCTGACCGGCGAGATAACGGCCCACATCCTCGGCGAGTGCGCCCGCCGACTGATACCGCTGGTCGGGGTCCTTTTCGAGGGCTTTGAGGACGATGGCTTCGATGGTCTCGTTGACCAGCGGCGGGTTGCGGCGGACGGGGGCGGAGGCACCCTTCGGCTTGGTCACAGGCACTTTGCCTGTGCCACCAAAGCCAGCAGCCATCGCGGCCGTCGGTGTGTGCAACTCCGCGGCGGCATCGCTCGGCGGCTTGGGCTTGCTGTGGATGATGTTGTGCAGCACGTCGATCACGTTGCCGACAACCTCATAGGGGAACGCGCCGCCGGTCAGGAGTTGGTAGAGCATCACGCCCAGGGCGTAAACATCCGAGCGGATGTCTACGCCACCGATCGCCGCCGCGCCCGCGCTGCCCGGCACCCGCGCCCCGCGGGCCTGCTCGGGGCTGGCGTACTGCAGCTTGCCGATGAACTGGCCGGTCATTGAGATGTCGCGGGTCACGATGCCGTCGAAGGCGGTCGAGGCCATGCCGAAGTCGAGGATGTGCGGCTGACCGGTCGCGTCGATGAGGATGTTTGACGGCGAGAGGTCGCGGTGCGTGATGCCCTTGCGGTGGGCGGCCTGGACGGTCTCGCAGATGGTCTTGAAGAGCCGCAGCAGGTCGGCGGGCTGCGGCGCGACCGCAGCGGCAAACGCCGGGTCGGCCCAGAGCGCATCGAGCGGCTTGCCGTCGATGTAGTTCATGACGAGGCAGTCGAGGCCCAAGCGTGTCCGGCCCGCCGCGATGGCGTGGATGATGTTGGGGTGGTTAATGGCCCGCAGGGCGTTGATCTCGCGCTTCAGGCGGGCGCGGGCCTCTTCGGTCGCGTGCGGCCCGGCGTGAAGAACCTTGACCGCCACCATCTGGCCGTCCTTCTTCTGGATGGCCTTGTAAACTGTGGCTTGCCCGCCTTCGCCGAGACGTTCGATCAGCTCGTACCCGTCGATCTCGACCTTCAACTTCGCCAGCAAGCGCGGCGGAAGCTCTGACCCGTGTGCGGTCGTCGGCGGCTTCCTGGTTGGAGGGGTGGGATCGGGCATGGTTTAGCCGGTGGTGGTATCGAGGTGTTCGTAGGTTTCGCGGAGCGCCTTGCCGACGCGAGACTTGGCGGCCCGCACGCTCTCCTCGCTCATACCCAGTTGCGCCGCGACCGTCTCGGTGGAGCGGTCAAGCAAGGTACACATCTCGAACGCGCGGAAGGTGCGTTGGCGATCGGGGTTGTTGGCGTAGCGCTCACGAACCGCCGCGAGGGCGCGATGGAGTTTCTCTGTCTCCCATACGTCGTTCCATGTTTCTTCGATGGCGTTGTCGTCCGACGGTGCGAGTCTGCCGAGCGTGGCGGCTTCGCGGCCCGCTTTGCGATGCATCTCGCCCATTTTGTGCCAGACGCAGGTTTTCAGGTAACCGCGGAATCGGCCTTTCGCGGGGTCATAGGCAAACTCGGGCGACACCGAGAAGAAGGCGCGGAGGACTTCTTGCACGAGGTCTTCGACTTCGGTACTGTCGGCCCCGACCCGCCGAGCAAAGCCCGAAATGATGGGTGCGTACAAGTCGTAGAACTCGGTCCACGCCACCTCTCGGGCCGGGTCGCCCGGGCGAAGCCGCAGCAGCAGGGAAGCCCGCGTGTTGCTCGACGAAGATGGGGGAAAGACGCTCATTCATCCAATGATAGTGGAGCGGGCGGAGAGTGTGACAGTTCCGTTTCGCTGGTTGTTCCGTTCGTTCCCGTTGGCCGCAAATGCCGGGGCTGCCGCCTCCGGCACCCCCGCTCAAGGCGCTCGGAACAAACCACAAGCCAGGCTGGGGGTTCCTTTCCGGGCAGGGACAGGTGCGGAGCGGGCGGCACGCCCTCTCTGCATCAGCAGCCAGACCACCCATAGGGGATACGGATCGCTCCCGGGCGATTGGGAGTCCGCAAAAATTTGCCGCGCGCTGGTGAGGTCACGCCATGTGACCGCCCATGCACCGTGAAGTGTCCTCCGCGTGCCGATTGACGGCTTGGTTAGCGGTTGGACGTTTCCCCAAGGGAGCCGCGGAACCCTGCCGCCCATCACCTCGTTTATACAAGGGTTTCCGAAGACCACCGATGCCGACCGCGCGACCATCGGCATCACTGTGCGCGATAGCAGCGGAACGCCCCCGCCGATCCCGACCACGCGCCCGCAGACGCTCGTGCGGGTGGGGGGCGCCTCACGCAAACGTTGCGCCCCAGCGCAGCGACGAGAAGTAAGCCGGACGAGTCCACTTGGGCCTGCCGCGCGCGGCCCGCGGGCGTGCTCGGGGCCGAGGTGTGGGTGAAACTCGTCGATGCGGACGCCCCCGCGCCGACGAACCCCGCCGCGCTGGTCTTCCTGACCATGACCACGAGGCCGACCTTCCGCGTCGAGTTCAAGCCGGGCGAAGGCGGCAAAACGGCCGTTTATATGACCCGCGGGGTCAACACACGAGGCGAAAAGTGGCCGTGGTCGGAGATCGCGACGGCACGATCGCAGCGTGGCCGCACGCTCTCAGTGATACCAGCATTCAACGGTCCTTTCTGCCCGGCGCGATATGGCTCGTTGTAACAAGGTTGGCGGCGTTGGGCATGCCGCGCTCGAAGTCGCTCACGTTGGTGATGGTCGTCTCGGCGATCGCCTTGCACGCCTCGTGCGTGAAGAAGCCCTGATGGGCCGTGATGAGCACGCTCGGGAAGCTCATGAGCCGCACGAAGACGTCGTCCTGCACCACCTCGGCGGAAAGGTCCTTGAAGAACAGGTCCCCTTCCTCCTCGTACACGTCCAGGCCCACCGAGCCGACCCGGCCGCGCTTGAGGGCCGCGATCAGCGCCCGCGTGTCGATCACCGCGCCGCGGCTGGTATTGATCAGCATCACATCGGGCTTCATCGCCGCCAGCGCGGCAGCGCTCACAAGGTGCTTGGTCGCCGGGTTGAGCGGGCAGTGAAGCGTGATGATGTTCGATTGCGCGTAGAGGTCCGCCAAGGCGACGTACTCCACACCCATCGACACGCACACGGGGTTGATGGCCGGGTCGCTCGCCAGCACGCGGCAACCGAACCCCGACAAGATCTTGCAGACCACCTCGCCGATCTTGCCCGTACCGATCACGCCCACGGTCTTGCCGTGCATGTCGAAGCCCATCAGGCCATCGAGCACGAAGTTCTGCTCGCGGACTCGGTTGAAGGCACGGTGGAACTTGCGGTTGAGCGTGAGCATCAGACCCACGGCGTGCTCGGCCACCGCGTGCGGCGAGTATGCGGGGACGCGCAGCACGGTGAGCCCGAGTCGATCCGCTTCGGCGATGTCCACATGGTTGAAGCCGGCCGACCGCAGGGCCAGCACCCGCGCGCCGCCCGCATGCACCGCTTTGAGCACCGACGCCGAGGCGTCGTCGCCCACGAATATCGAGACGGCGGGGCAGCCCTTGCCGAGCTCCGCCGTCGCCGATGTGAGCGCCGCGTCGAGGTACACCAACTCATGCCGAGCGTCAGCGTTGACCGCGTCGAGGAACGGCTTCTCATAGGACTTGCTGGAATAGACGGCGATCTTCATACACGAGCCCCTTCGAGACAGCCGAGCCACGCGCCCGCGGCCTCACGATCGCGTCGTCTACCGCATCGCTGAAGGCGCAGGCGTCTCGTCCTTGGCCAGCGGGTGCTCGAAGCCCTCGGGCTTGACGGCGAGGATCGAGCACCCGGACTCCATAAGCACCTTCTCCGCCGTGCTGCCCAGCAGGAGGTCGCGGAGGTTGGTGCGGCCCCGCGTGCCCAAGACGATCAGGTCAGCCCCCGCCTTGCCCGCGTACTCGACGATGCCGGATCGGTGGCCGTTGTAATCGTACACGACCCTGCTCGTGCGCAAGCCAACATGGGCTTCGAGCGCCGGGCGGCAGAACTCGTCGAGCCGGCGATCCAGCCCGTCGCGGTACTGCTTCTGCTCGTGCGTCAGAGTCGCCGACGTGGTCGCGCGGTGGCGCAACTGGTGCCATGGGGCCGCAAAGACGTGCAGCAGGTGCAACTCCGCTCCGTCCTTGGCCGCGAACATGGCCGCGCGCTCGACCGCCCGCAGCGAGTTAGCCGAGAAGTCCACCGCCACGACGATGGTTTTGAAGGGCGCGTTCCCGCTTTCGGGCCGCGTGTCCCGCACCAGCAGAACATCGGTCATGCTTTTACGCACGCAGGCGGTGGCGACGGTGCCCATGCCCACATCCGGCGCGCAGTTCCCGAACGCGCCCATCACGACCAGGTCGGCCTTATCCTCGCTTGCACGCCGCAGGATGCCCACGATGCGGTTGTTGATTGAGACTTCGATCGGCAGCCCCGCCGCGCCGGGAATGTCCTTGGAAAAGTCTGCCCAAGACTTCTCGGCGTCCTTGACAAGGCTGTCGCGGATGCCCTGCTGCATCGGCGAGAGGGCGGTTTCCAGCTCGATCACCACGATCGTGTCAATCACATGGACGATATGAACCTTGGCGTTCGACCACGCAGCGATGCGGATCGCCTGCCCGAGCGCGACCGCCGAGCAGGGTGTGAAGTCGGTGCCGACGACGATGCAGGTGAAAGATTCGGGGGATGGGCTGTGGCGGGCATGATGCGTGATCCGTATGAGATCGGGTATCGCGTGTCGCCCCGCTTCACGGCATCATGGCGAGAACGCAGCCGTCGGTCCATCTCCACGATCGCCCACGCGATCGCGGCGGGGTCGCGCCCATTCACGGCGATGGGGTCAAAGCCGTTCAATCGCAGGTGATCGTGGAACCAGGCGACACCGCCCGACTGGGCCATGCTGGTCCGCTGGTCGATCCTCCGTCCGTTGGCGATCATGATCGGCGCCACCAACCCGCTGTCCTCGCCCCGACACCAGCGCGGAGCCCAATCGCTCCCTCGCTGCTCCTCAAACGCTCCGTCGCTAAGAAACGCGACCAGGCGCTCGCCCGGGAGCGGCATATGAACAAACGAGAGCCCCACGAAGCCCAGGTACCCACGCTCGCTCAGGCCGCCGGCCGTGAAGGGATTTACATGGCTGCCGACCGGAGATTCGGCACGCCCGTCCGCCCGCACCGTGTATGCATAGAAGTCGCGCACGAAGCGAGAGAGTTTCCCATCGGTCAACCCATACCGCTCCTCGTGGTCGGGGAGCATGTTCCCGACGAGTAGATTTATCGCGTCGATCGCTGCGACGTAGTACCCCTGCTCCATCAGCCAGGAGCGAGTGACGCCGCTCAATGCATTGGCGGCCAGGTAACCGGCGTAGCCGACCGCCATGTTCAGTGAACCGCCGGTGTGCCCCTCCGGCTCGGACTTGAAGTCCATGCTCTCCATGCGCCGCCCGTCGAGGTACACGCTCTTCGCGTAACTCATGTGAACGACAAGCTACATGGCCGCGCTGGCCACGCGATCCGCGGCGGTCAGCACGTCGAAGAGTTCGGCCGGGCGTACCGGTCGCTCCCGGCACAGTGTCTCGACCATCTCATGCACACGAACCTGCGTCTCGTCGGTGTGGCGGATCACGCCGTAACCGGCGGCCCAGCGTGCGAACGCCGCGTCCCCAGCGCGATAGCCGCTGGCCAGATCGCCGATCCATTGGCTCTCGGGCGAACTGTGGCCCTCACGCGTGTCCTCTTGAAGTGTCATGTTCATGGTGCGGTTCCGTTTGGGGGTGACGGGAGGGTCCCAAGCAAGGTTAGAGCTTCTTCAGTAGGAATCGTCCCCTCATCCACGGGCACGACCCACACGGCAACACGGCTGGCTGTCGTCGAGATGCGGGCCTCCCGCCCCCATCCCCAACCGAAGTGGCGTTGATGGCTCCATCCAGTTCGATCCCGCACCACTCCATTCCACCCAGGATCGCGACTCGTACTTCCGGGACATGCTTGCCCACTCCGCCGCCGGACACCACGGCGTCAAGCCCGCCGAGGACCGCGGCATATGCGCCCAAGTACTTGCGAGCACGATAGCAGTACAGATCGAAGGCCAACCGCTCCGTTACGTCTTGCGAATAGGCCAGCGCACGAAGGTCGGTAGTGCTGGCCATCGACATCAATCCGGCGCCGCCGCTGAGCATTGCCTCCACCTCAGCGATGCTGAGGCAAGTGTTCCGGATCAGGTACGGCACGATGCCCGGGTCCAAGTCTCCCCCTCGCGTCGCCATGACCAGTCCTTCAAGCGGGGAGTATCCCATCGATGTGTCCAGCGGACGATCGCCCTTGATAGCGGCAGCCATACACCCCGAACCGAGTTGGAACGTCACGAGGCGCCCACCGCCTCCCCTGTCGGGCGGCTCTGGGGAGAGCTCGGCCAATCGCCGCGACAGCGCGCGGTGGGCCAACCCTTGGAACCCGTACCGCCGGATGCCGTGCTTCTGACATAGATCAGGCGGGAGCGCGTCGCTCGCGGCGACCGCCGGCATGTCCGCGAAGAAGGCCGTGTCGAACACCGCGATTTGCAGAACACGCGGCCCCAAAGCTTCGCGGCACGCCCGGATGCACGCCAGCGCCGGCGGATTGTGCAGCGGCGCGAGCGGAGCCAGCCAAGCAATCTCATCTTCGACCACCGCATCGATCACAACCGATCGCGTAAACCTGCGACCACCATGCACCACCCGGTGAGCAACGCAGCCGAAGCCTGATCCAATGGTTGTCAGGAACTCGACACACATTTCTTCGACGCGGCGCGACGCCGTCTCCACCCGGCGAGAGGCTTTACCGTCCCGCACCACCGTGCCGGCGCTGACGGTGAACACGTCGAGCCGAAGCGATGAACTGCCGAGTGTGACCGTCACGATCTTCACGTCGAAGTCTTCTCCGAACTCGGTCTTTATTCGAACGCCGCCGAGTCACGCTTCGAAGGCTGGCTCGGGAGACATGCCGACAAAGCCGCCGGCCTCTCGGCAAACGCCCTGGATCATTGGCTCCGCGTCACGCGGATCACCCAAACACAATCAGCGGCTTGACCATCCCATCCGCCTTGGTCTGCATCATCGTCAACGCCCTCTCGATGTCCTTGAACGCGAAGCGGTGCGTGGTCATCGCTAACGGGTCCACGCGGCCACGCTCGATCAGGCGCAAGAGCCGGCCCATACGCTCGCTGCCGCCCGGGCACAGGGCCGTGCGGATGGTCTTGTCGCTCATGCCCACGCCAAAGTCCAGCCGCGGGATCGGCACCGTGTCGCCGTCGCCGTGGTAACCTACGTTGGAGATCGTGCCGCCCGGACGGGTCGCACTGATGCACACGGCGAAGGTCTTGGACGAACCGAGGGCCTCGATCCCGGTATCGACGCCCTTGCCGCCGGTGATCTTCATGATCGCCGCGACGGGGTCTTCCTTCGAGTAGTCCACCACCACGTCGCACCCGTACTTCTTCACCAGCGCGATCCAGTTGGGCATGGATTCGACGCCGATCACCAGCCCCGCCCCGCGCAGCCGTGCTCCGACGGTAGCCATCAGCCCCACCGGCCCCTGCGCGAAGACCGCGACGCTCCCGCCAATGGGAATATTCCCGAACTCCGCCGCGACGAACCCCGTCGAGAGCATGTCGCAGCAGTACGCGGCCTGCTCGTCGCAGAGGCCGTCGGGGATCGACGCGAGGTTGGCGATGGCGTTGTTGACATGAAAATCCTCGGCCATCGCGCCGTCCTTAGCGTTGGCGAACTTCCAACCGCCGAGTATTCCGCCGCACTGACTGGGGTAGCCGCGCTGGCAGTTGTCGCAGGCGTAGCAGGGCGTGATGGCGTTGACGGCAACCCGCTGACCCGCCTTGAACATCCCCGCGGCCTTCACAGCCTCGCCGAGTTCATGGATCACGCCGACGGACTCGTGCCCGAGCGTGAGGTCCTGCCGATCGCCGATCGCGCCCGCAACGGTGCGCGTGTCGCTGGTGCAGATCAGGGCGGCGGTGGTGCGGATGATGGCGTCTAACGGGCCGGGGCGCGGGATGGGCTTGTCCATCACGGCGACCTTGCCGATGCCTCGCATCACGAAGCACTTCATCATGGTCTAGGCCATGGGGAACTCCGGGTTGAAGGAATGATAAACCGCGACGCACCCTATTCGAGTAGCGCCGCGAGCATGCGGCGGGTACAGAGCTGACGCGCCGTCGCGTTACAACTTGCCGCGGGCGGTCGCGAGCGTGGGCTGACTGCGCGTCTTGATCTCCAGCGTCGAGGGGTCGCACATCGCCTCGCCGTGTGCGTATTCCGAAACGGTCGCTCTGTTGAGTTCAAGTTCGGCTTGGACCCAGTCGGACAACTCGTCGCCCGGCCCGCCGTTGCGGGTGATTGAGATTTCATGTGCGCGAAGGCGAATGCGTTCGACGGCGGGTTGACCGCCGACCGGGGCGGTCGTCGCGCCGGGAGTGGCTCCGTTCACGGTGTGGGGGACGTTGGGCTGGTGGTGCGGGTGCTTGTGGCGTGACATGGCTTGCCCCTGATTCGCATGAGGGTGAGAGAGTGTCTACTGGGGGTACGTCGCCAGCAGGTCCAAACTGGTGATGACGCCGAGCGGGAACTTCTCTTCGTCCACGACCACGACGCGGTGAATGTGCGACTTGAACATGATCGCGGCGATCTTCGCCACGGGTGTCGAAGGTCCCACCGTGACCGGATCCCCGCTCATGAAGTCCTGCACGCAGATGAGCGGCTTCGGAATGACCTCGGCCGCATCGTCTTCTCCGCCCTGCTCGCAGATGACCTCGAACAGGTACCCCGGCGGCTGGTCGGCGGTGCCCTCCGAGCAGCGTCGGATCAGGTCGGTTTTAGAGACGACGCCGATGACCTTCCCTACCTGGTCCACCACCGGGCAGCCGGAGATCTCATTCTTCTCGAAGAGCCGGGCCAGTTGCCGGATGGTCGTTGCCGGCTCGGCACACACCGGCTCGGGCGTCACGATCTCGCTGGCGATCGTGTAGGTATTGATCTTGCTCATGACTGGCTTCTTGGGTTCGATACCGGCAGTGGTGCTGGGGGCGTGGGGGGCGCCTTGGTAGCGGAAGGCGTGGCCTGGGCCTTGAACGCCCCCTACCCGCCCCTCCTCTTCACTTTGACAGCGTTCACCGCCGCAGCCAAGCCGGATGCCGTGCAGCGCCCATCGTGCATGACGATCGCTTCGGCCCGGTACATGTTCACATCCACCTCATTGACACCCGGCACTTCATCCAGCTCCCTGACAACGGCCTCGCGGGCCTCCTCGCCGAACACACCAAACAACATAAACACGGAATGGTTCACCGGGCTGTCTCACTTCCACGTGTGTTGTCGCGGCCGCCTTTCCTGAACATAAGAATGATTACCGCTCGCCTCGCCCGAACGACACGGAAAGTTCCCTAATCGCGAACACCATCCTCAACATCAGCGAGCCTGCAGACGGCCGCACCGTTCACCTGCGGAAGTCCGGGGGCCGTCTTGGTATTTATATGGATGTGAGGGTGAACTCCCATGCACAGCATGTCCGGATCCGCAAACCCGACTCACGTCGCGAGTTTGCCGAGACTCGCGGTCTTGGACATCGAGAATTCCGGCCTCATCCCGGCCAGCGGCGCGGGCGCTGCATGTCATCGAACGCGGCCCCGCCGGGGAGGGAGGACTCGAAAACCGCATTGAAGACGCCCCAACGTCGCTTCCACCTTTGGTTTGGGCGTGAATATCGAGCAACTTGGGCTCCCCGCTCGAATGCTCGAACGAAAATATAAAGAGCCCGGACAAAAAAATAGCGTGCGCAAGAGCAAAGATGCAGAGTGCAAGAGCGATGTCAGCGTGAACAAGAGCAAAGATCGCTGACATGAGAGCTGCGCCAGCGAGCACGCCAGCCGCGCCGCGTGCTCAAGGCACCCAGCCCTCCGTCCTCTACCATCTGCTCTTGGATATACTTGGCCCGCAATGCTCATCAACGCACTGCAATTCTGTGGCGGCATGGTTCTTCTGATTGTCGGCGGTCGACTACTCGTCTCGGCCTCGGTCGATACCGCCAAGCGGCTCAACGTCTCGCCTCTGGTTGTAGGGCTCACGCTCGTGGCCTGGGGTACCAGCGCGCCCGAGTTATCGCTCAACCTCATCTCCGCGTATAAGGGACGCGGCGACCTGGCGCTGGGCAACGTCGTGGGCGCGAATATCTGCAACATCGCTTTGGTGCTGGGCATGTGTGCGCTCATCAGGCCGCTGGTCGTGCAGGAGCGGCTCATCAAGATTGAGATCTGGCTCAACGCTGCGATCCTGGGGTTCATGGCGACGCTGGGGCTCGCGTTTGGCTTTGACAAGCTGACCTCGGGCCTCATGCTCGGCGTCTTCGGTGCGTACAGCATGTGGACGATCATGGCAGCGCTCCGCCAGAGCGATGCTGCCCCATCGCCCGCCGCCGCCGATACGCTCGGCGACGACCCGACGCGCGGAGTCGAGAAGGGGCCGATGGGGTGGCCCATGATCGCCGCGTGCTTTGTCGGCGGGCTGGTCCTTCTGTCGCTTGGAGGGTCCTTGGCCAGCGATGGTGCATCGGGGGTCGCGGTGGCCATGGGAGTGCCCGCCGCGATCGTCGGCGTCACCATCGTCTCGATCGGCACGACGCTCCCAGAGATGGTCACCGGCGTCATGGCCGTGCGAAAGGGACAGACCGACCTGGCGATGGGCAACGCCATCGGCTCATGCCTCTTCAACGCCGGGGCGGTCTTCGGCATCGTCGGGCTGATCGCCCCCCCGAGCGTGGACGTAACCCTCACGCTGCCGATCGCGTACATGGGGGTGTTGGCCATCGTACTGGTACCGATCAGTCGCAGCTTCGGCAAGACGGTCTCGCGGCTCGAAGGTGCACTGCTGCTCGCCTCCTACGCCGCGTTTCTCGCCGTGTCGGCGGTTACTGTCAGCCGCAGTTAAGCGTTGGCACACGTTGCGGCCGCCCAGTCACATGTATGCTTGAGGCTGTCCATGTCCAACTCCCGCACTTCAATCTCTCATGGCCACGCCCCGGCCGCCCACTCCGCCGCGCTTGACCCCATCATCACCATCGACGCCCGCGGGATCATCCAATCCGCCAGCGACTCGGTGCGGCGGGTCCTCGGCTGGACCCCCAACCAACTCATCGGGCGTAGCGTGAGCGTGCTGATGCCCGAGACGCATCGTTCGGCCCACGATGGCTATCTGGATCGATATTCCCAGACTGGCCACACCCACATCCTCAACAGCGCTCGCCGCTTCAACGCCCAGCGCAAGGATGGGAGCGTCTTCCCCATTGAACTGTCGGTGTCGCGTGCCGATGTTCCCGCGCGCCACACGCCGTTGTTCGTCGGCATCATCCTCGATATGACGGGCCGCGACGCCGCCGAGCGCGAGGCGGGCCGGCACGAGGGCGACGACGAACGCCCGCGCCCCTAAGCCGCGCTCACTCAGCGAACCGCCGCGCTGGAGGCCGCGCACCTGCGGCTTAGCCTGGCCGACCGGCTCGCCTCCATCGGCACGCTCGCCGCGAGCCTAGGGCACGACATGAACAACGTGCTGCCCCTCGTGCGGGCACGGCTCAACGGGCTGAAGGGTGCCAAGCGACTCGCCGACGTCCGCGCCCACGCCAAGGCCATCGCCGCGAGCGTCTCGTACCTCCAGAGTCTGGCCGACGGGCTGCACTATCTCGCGCTGGGCCCCGAGAGCACGCATCCGGACCGCCCACACGGCGGTTCAACCGACCTGCTCAAGTGGTGGAAGCAGACCGGGACAATCATCACCAAGGCGGTGCCGAAGCATGTCAAGGTCACGGCATCGTTCCCGCAGGGGCTGCCGCCCGTGGCGGTCGCGCCGCACCATCTGACGCAGGCCGTGCTCAACCTGGTCGTCAACGCGGGCGAGGTGATCCCCACGCTGGCTGCCGACCCGTCGCGGAAACGCCGGCAAGGGCGAGTGCGGGTGTGGGCGGAGTTCGGAGAGCAGCGGGGAGCTGACGAAGAGGGCGCGACGGTTCGTCTTTGCGTTGCCGACAACGGCACGGGCATGACGCCCGAGGTCCAGCGCCGCGCCTTCGAGCTCTTCTTCACCACCAAGCCCCGCGGCTACAACACGGGCCTGGGCCTGCCACTGGTCCACAAGGTCGCCGCCCGCGCCGGCGTCCGCGTCGAGATCGACTCGGAGGCCGGGCGAGGGACAACGGTGACGATGGTGCTCCCCGCCGCCGTTCCGGCGATGATCAACGCACGGTCGATCCAGGCGACAGTGACCATCGCCGACGGCCGGATCGCAGCCCTCGCCCGGCATGTGCTGGCGGCTGCCGGTTGTTGCGTGGCCATGACGAGCGTGCCCGGCGACGCGGACCTATGGCTGCTCGAACCTACCGCTTCCACCCTTCGCGCTGGCCCGTCGATGGAAGGCTGCCCGCGGCGCGCAATCGAGGAAGGGGAAGGGAGGAGCAGCCGCGGTGGAGAGGAAACGCCTGATCCTGTTGGGGCGGCCATCGCCCGCCGAAGCTGCCCGGTGGGCCACCCTCCACCCTGATACCAGCATCAACGAAGTGTCCGACTTCGAGGCCCTCCGCTCCGCCATAGCGCGGGCCTTGGCGTCTTTGGAAGTCCAATCGTCGTTCCGGTTCCATCTGCCCTCCGCCCCGATGCCCAATCCCACCGCCAAGCCCGGCCTTTCATCACGCCCGTCGAGCGTCAGGCTCGCCCGCGGCGCGGAATCCGCTGGAGGTGCGAAGGCCGGGGACGGTGTCTCCCTTTTGTATGTGGATGACCACGCCGTGCTCGTCGAGGGGCACAAGGCCCAGTTCGCGGTGGACAACCGGGGGGAGGGGCGTGTGCGGTGCGTGGGTCGGCTGCCCGAAGCCTCTTGCCTGCATGAAGAGGTGGCCCGCCTCAAGCCCGACATGGTACTGCTGAACAGCGAAATGCCCGTTCCCGACGCTTTCGAGACCGCCGACCGGCTCCATCACATGCACCCGGGTGTGCGCATCATCATCCTCAGCGCCCACATCCGCGACGGGTACATCGCCGCGGCGGCCAAGCGTGGCGCATCGGGCTACTTCGTCAAGTCCGACGACCTCAACGCGATCGTCGCTGGCCTGCGCGAAGTGGCCCGCAACACGACCGATCCGTTTATGATGGGGCCGAAGGTAAAGGACCACTGCCGCCCCGCCGCCCCCGCGTGCGTCTCAGCCTCCACCGCCTTTCCATCGTCGGGCAGCCGAGATCGGTTCACCGTGGGCACGGGCGGCAAGAGGGGGGGCGGGGGACGAAGGCGAAGGCTCCCGCCGCGGATGGAGCTCTCCCCACGACGCGCCTCGACTCGCTCAGCGTCCGCGAGATCGAAGTCCTCCGCCTTATCGGCAAGGGCCTCTCTCGCACGCAGATCGCGGCGGAACTCTTCCGCGCCGCCAAGACCATCGACGGTCACCAGGAGCGCATCCTCACGAAACTCGGCGTCGCCACCCGCGCCGACCTGATACGCCTGGCCATCCGCGAGGGCTTCGCCGAGGCGTGAGTCGCCGCCGCGCTCACCGGCACCGCAGTACATAAGGGAAGTTTCCGTGTGGTTCGCGTCGCCATGTTTCGTCACGATCTCCTGAACACCGCTCGTTGGTGTCTAATGGAGACTGTCCCCATGAACGCGCTCCGCTGCATCGTCGTCGGCCTGGACTTCACCCCCGCCTCACAGGCCGCGCTCACACAGGCGGCGCGGATCGCCACGTGGAACGAGGCAGCCCTGCACGCGCTCCACGTCATCGATTCGACATGGCTCGACGATCTCGCCGCGCTGGTGGGTCTGGACCGCGACCGCTTCGGCCGCGAGATCACCGAGCGCGCTCGAAAGATGGCCGAGGATGTGGCGGCGCAGGGCGAACTGGCCATCGGCGCACGGGCGGATGTCGCCGTCGGCTCGCCCATGGACATGCTCGCACGCACGGTCAAGTCGGCCAGCGCGGACCTGCTCGTGCTCGGAGTCCGCAGCCCCGCCAGCGAAGGACGCGGCCCTGGCCCGGTGGCAACCGCCTGTCTGCGCCGGGTGCCGTGCAAGGTGTTGCTCGCTCGTGAAGACCACACCGGACCCTACAAGAGCATCGTGGCCTGCACGGACTTCTCCGATACATCCTTCCACGCGGTGCAGCAGGCCGTGCGCATCGCCCAGCAGGACAAGTCCGCCCTCCGCATTGTCCACGTCGCGCTGACGCCGAAGTTGGAAATGGCTTTCGCCGGCCATCCGCTGGGTATGTGGCCGGGCCAGCCGCTGAAGCTCATGGAGATGTGGAACACCTACCACGCAGCGCTGGAGCCGCGGCTGGAAAAGTTCATCGAGCCGCTCCGTCAAGAGATGGCCGCGCTCAACGTCACGCTCGACATCGCCGAGCACGACCACTACGGGCGTGGCATCGCGGCCTACGCCAAGCAGCACCACGCCGACTTGCTCGTGCTCGGCACGCAGGGCCGGACGAACCTGCGCTACGCCCTGTTGGGCAGCACCGCCGAGCGGGTGCTAAACGAACTGCCTTGCTCGGCGCTGGTCGTCAAGCCCGCCGAGTTCGCGCTAGGCATGGACTGAGCCGTCCCCGCGCGTACCGCCGCGATCGGCGGGCCTTCGGGGGCCCGCCCCGCCCCGGAATCCCGCCGCGCCGCCACGCGACGGCGAGTCGGCGTGCCGTCCGTGCCAGTCGGCGGAAGCGACGAGTCATCCGTCGTACACGACTGGTGCCCCGTTCGATACGATAGGCGCCACGGCGGATGCGACAGACTGTCCGTCGCGTTCGACAGGTCGCTCGTCGCGTGCGGCGAGCGGGCCGGACGGGAATGCGAATCGGTCGGGACATGGCCGGAACGCTCGCCGGGTACGCGCGGAGACCGTATTTCATCGAATGAAGGATTAGCCGAACCGATCGTCCCGCCACTCCCGCTTTTGAGCCTTCCGAACCTAATGCCCCTAGGCCCTCGGATCGCGCCGCACCTACGCCTCCACGAGGGGGCCTGCTGGGCTTTCTTCGTTTTCGACGCGGGATACGCGATCGATCTGGACGCAACACAGAAATGCTCGCCGTTG
>Ga0163154_10004800_pt1 | contig 17576 bp, 19 predicted proteins | sample OliLakLV19MP9P1_FD_148649 | JGI IMG/M metagenome (GOLD analysis project Ga0163154, IMG submission 148649) | Freshwater microbial mat bacterial communities from Lake Vanda, McMurdo Dry Valleys, Antarctica - Oligotrophic Lake LV.19.MP9.P1 | ecosystem: Environmental > Aquatic > Freshwater > Lake >...
GAAAGCCTGCCGGGAGCGCGGCACAGCTGGTCGTTTCAAACAATTCAAAAATATCTGATTCGAATGGCAACAAAAATTTCAAAGAAGGGAAATGAAATCGTAATGCACTGGGCAAGCGATTTCCAGTGGAAGCGCATATACAACTAAGCCCCAAGAACTCAACCCTGTTACTGATAGTGGAGCTATACTATATGAATGAATAGAACAGGCAAAAAAAGAAAGGAGCGGCCGAAAACATCAGGTTTTGCACCCAATATTCTCGACCGCCCTTTCAAAGTTATCTGGTGATGGCAAAGCGATCCAGCTCGATACCGTCGGCATCGTACTGAACAACTTCCATCTTCTCAGGCGAGAAATCCGCCAGAGAGAACGAATGCCGGTCACCAACCAATCTGTCAGTGAACGTCTGCCACAAAGCCGGATTGGCGTGCAGCAGCTTAGAATCGAGCTTGGCACCACCGCCACCAGTGACGATGTAGATCACACCGTCGGGGCGAGTATTGGTGACACCGTCATACTTCCGGTCCAGAGTGATCTGGCCGGGAATATAACCACCTTCAAGCTGAGCCGAGGGCTTGAGACCGCCTGCGGGGACAAACTTGAGAGGGAAGCTGCGCTCATAAACGTGAGCGTGACCAGCGAAAACCACACTGACACCGTTGCGTTCGAAAATGTCGCTGAGGAAGCGCATTCCCTGCTCGCGCTGGTGACCGATGTTGCTCGTGAACGGCGGCTGATGCAGCACGACGATTTTCCACATGCCGGGAGCAACCGACTTGAGGTCGTCTTCGACCCAGCGCCTCATAGCCTCGTCGGTCCAGTCCATGTAGGCATTGGCGTCGAGGAAGAGGAAGTGAGCGTTGCCGTACTCGTAGACGAAGTTGGCCATGCGGGGGTAGCGCTCGCCGGCCGAGCTGACCAGGTCGCGCAGAGCGGAATGGTTGTTTTCAGCCGCGAGGGGCGGATGGTTGCGACCTGAGCCACCGGATGCCTGGCTGTTATTCGGACCATTCAAAGGCAGTGACCAGAGCGCGAAGAAGGCCATCAGGTCAGGATAGTCGTCGAAGCTCACCAGAGTTTCGGGGTCGAGCTTGGCCATGTCGTGGTTGCCGACACAGCTGAGCGAAACCGTACTGGCGAGAATGTTGGAGCCGCGGTCAGCTGCCGGATTCTCGTTCTGGTAAACGGCGAAGAACTTGCTCAGATACTCGGCATATCGACCGTGCTGGTAGACCACGTCACCGGCGCTGATGATGATATCAGCACCTTGCGGCTTGACGTAAGTCATGGCGACGGTGTCAACAGCGGCAGCGGAAGCGCTTATGTCTGCGGCTATGTGAGCAGCAGGACGCGGCAGACCGAGCTGATAAGCAAGCTTGCGTTGGCCCGGCGAACCATTGCCCATGTCACCAAATATGATGGCACGAAATGGCGAACCCATGGCTTTGCGGGCGGTGGCACAGGCGCTGTAAATTTCGCGACCACCCATGAGCACGCGATATTTGAAAAGCGCACCAGCAGGAAGGTTTTCGACTTTGGCGCTGAACTGCACCTGCTCCGGCACACCGTGAACGGTTATCAGCCTGGCATCGGGAGTGATGCGCGTCTTTTCACCGGTGGAGGCCAGCTCGATTTCGACCATAAACTCTTTGCGCTCGCTTTTGTCGCTGAGCACATGGAAGAGAATCTGTAGCGATTCGAGACCATTGTTCGCGCCGTAAGTGCCGTTCAAGCCAGGCTGCAGCCAGGGCTTGATGAAAAAGGCACCACTGGTGGAAAACACCGGCGAAGTCCAACTTCGGTCTTTGCCCGATTGAATTACGTGAGTCGGTTCAACGGGCAAATCTTTACGACTGAGGGCCCGGTAGGCAAAGAAGCCCACAACAGCCACCAGCGCAATTATTGCAATAGTTATGTACATAGTAATAGCCTCCTCTTGAGGTTTGGCTGTTGGCTAGGCTGTGCGCACTCCGGCGTCTTTCGGACTATCGGGAGTGTCAGGCACCGAGATCACTTCAAGGCGTGCGATGGCACCACCAGCGGTGAGTTCAACAACGGTGAATTGGTATGAAGAAAGAGTGATTGACTCGCCGAGTTTTACCGGACGACCAAATTCACTTTGGATAACGCCAACCACAGTGGTCGAGTCAGACTCGCTCACAATGCGGTGGTCGAAGACTTTGCGGAATTCAAAAAGAGTAAACTCACCATCGATACGATAGCGCCCACCCACAAGAATTTCCACACCCTCAATAGCCTTGTCCCACTCGTCGTGAATTTCACCAACGAGTTGTTCAAGCAAGTCTTCCTGGGTGATCAAACCGACAACCTGATTGGCTACATCAGTGACGATGGCCAGCTGCAATTTGTGGGTTTGCAATTGTTTGAGCAATTCCGACGCCGCCAGATCTTCGTTGACGAAGTAGGGCTTGCGCACGAAAGCTGCCAGCTTGCCGATGGCTTCGTTGCCGGTTAAGGCAGCCGAAGATCCAGGTGCAGGCTTGACGCCCTTCAGTTCGGCACGGAGCTTTTTCTTGAGAATATCGAGCAACTCTCGCGAGTTGAGAATTCCCACAACGCTCTTGCGACCCTTGCTGAAGATGGGCAGGCGGCTGTGTCTGGTTTGCGAAATGACATCGAGGCCGTCGGCCAGCGACATCTCTTCGGAGAGTCCGTCAATCAAACTGAGCGGCACCATAACGTCGAAAACCGTAAGGCCACGCAGCTCGAGAGCACGACGGAGCAAATCAGATTCGCCACTACCAAGAGTGCCGGCGCGCTCGCTTTCTTGAATGATAATTTGCAATTCTGCCGGTGATGTTGCCGAAGTGCCGTGCTTAGGGCCTTTGGGCATACCGGGAATTTTCAAAATCAGACTGGTGATGCCGTTCACAAGCCAGAGCAGTGGCGCGGTGAAGCGACAAAAGAGCGAGAACGGCAGAGCCAGTGCCAGTGCCAGAGTTTGCGGTGAGCGAATAGCCAGCAGTTTAGGCAACTGTTCACCGATAATCACGTGAATGATGGTGAGTATTAAAAACGAAACGATCATGCCGACGAAAGCAGGCACGTGTACTTGCAAGAGAAATGGCAGAGAGCTGCTGACTGTGTCAGCGCCAATCTGCAACAGTGCGCGGATGGGTTCTTGTCCTACGCCGCCGACAGCAAGACCGGTGATTGTGATCCCGAGTTGGGCACCAGCAACCGAACGGTCCATGTTGTCGAGCAGGCTTTTAATCGTGGCTGCGCCAATGACCTTGCGCTGAATCATCTCTTCGACCTGACTGCCGCGCAGCCTGATCAGAGAATATTCAGCGGCGACAAAGAGGCCATTGATAGTCACGAACAGTAGTAACAAGCCCAGCCAGAGGATGGCTGTGCCTAGAATCATAAAGTTGTCCTTACGTGTGTTAAAAGACGCGTGCTAGAAAGCGTGTGTTAGAAGACGCGCGCTTGAAGAAGCACGAGAGAGAGTTCAGGTATTAGAACTGGTTGCAGTTGGTGGTTTAGAAATCGAAGTTTTGTATTAGTTCTACGGTAAGAAGATATGGAGTATGAGGTCTGAAGCTTATTTAGTTCTTGAAATCTGTTCAAGACTTTAAGCTAATGCTTCTGATTAGGATTCGATCAGTAATCTGGCCCACGCCCTGAAAGCCGCAAAAGTCAGCTATTTTTAGCAAATCGCAGCTCAGCTTCAAATGTCGCAGCTCGCACACCTTTGCAACCAAAGCATCATAAGGCTGGTATACTCCTTACTGATGAATAATTCCAAGAAGCCTGATATTTGCGCTTCAAGCCCAATTTTCAATCTCGTTTTCAGCCCCGCTTACAATACCAATTTGCCTGCTTTTGGCTTGAACAAGCCCTTTGCACTCGATAGAGGTGAGCTGGTGCTCAAAGCACTGCACGAAGAATTTGGCACACCCATGGCGGTAGCGGCCCCTCAACCACTATCGATGGAAGACGTTTTGCTGGTGCACAGCCTGGCCTATGTGCAAACTTTAGAAGACGAGCAGACCTGGTTGGAAATATTTGAATTAAAAGCCGAAGAATTGCACAGGCAAACTGCCACCAAAGCACTAACAGAATTGATTGAAGATTTTCTCTTAAAATCGGGAGGCACGTTGCTCGCCGCGCGCCTCGCCTTAGAAAACGGGCTGGCAGCCAATCTTGGTGCTGGGTATCATCATGCCTTTCCTGATCGCGGGCGGGGATATTGCGTCATTAACGATGTGGCCATAACCATTCGTAAACTGCAACAAGAAAAGCTTATAAAAACAGCCATGATTGTGGATCTTGATTTTCATCAAGGCGACGGCACCGCTAAGACCTTTGCCGGTGATGCGTCTGTTTTTACTCTTTCGGTGCATTCGCAAGAAGGGTGGCCCGAAGAAAAACAACAAAGTTCTCTTGATGTCGGCATTCTAGAAAGTGAAAAAGAGACATATCTGCCGCGCATGAAAGCAGCTGTAGAAGCAGCTTTGAGTCAATTTACGCCCGACCTTGTGATTTTCATCGCCGGCAGTGATGTGTACGAAAAAGATACTTTGCCCGGCACCAAATTTTTGCGCTTACCGCTTGCAGTTTTAAAAGAGCGCGACGAATTTGTCATTGATACTTTTAAAAAGCGCGAAATTCCGCTAGCCATGGTCTTTGCCGGCGGTTACGGCCCGCACGTTTGGGAAGTGCACCACTTAGCGGTGCGACATTTGTTAATTTCTTCTGGTATTAAATTCAGTGCTCAAATCTGCAGTTAACTCTGACTGAACAATTTATTCGCCGCATCCGTATCCAGCTTATACGCGGTAGATATAGCCGATAAATGTTCGAACGATGGAAATAATAGACAAAGTTGCTTATTCACCAGATAGTTGTCCCGGTAGTTTCGGAGACGCTGTATTTATGCGCATTACCGACTGATTAATCAGATTAAGATCACGGAAGATTTGTTCGTAAGAATCTTCTGATCTGACAAATAGGCACCAGATTTTGCGCGACAATATACAAGTACGGAATTGAACTATTTGCGCACTAGTGTCGTCTTATAAATCAGCAAGTCTACCTTGCAAGTAAGGTGAGGGAACTCACACCACCGTCGCAATTTTGGGCTACCAGGGGGCTTCTTTGACGCTAGTACTACCTCAGCAACTATCAGATATACAGCTCAGGGCGGGCGCCGGTATCAGACCACCACTCAAATGGGCCGGCGGCAAAAGATGGCTCGTTCCACACCTGCGCGAAATCTGGAAAGATAATAGCCAACGACGGCTTGTTGAGCCATTTTGCGGTGGGCTTGCTGTAACCTTAGGGCTACAACCGGAAGACGCTGTGCTTAACGATATAAACCCGCATGCCATCAATTTTTATAAGCATTTAAAAAAGGGGCTGCTCAGCAAACTTGAGATGAATAATAACGAGGTAGCCTTTTATGAATGTCGCGAAAAATTCAACCACCTTATAACAACCGGCAAAATCAATAGCAAAAGTGCGGCTGAGCTTTTTTATTATTTGAACCGTACGGGCTTTAACGGACTTTGCCGGTTTAATCAGCAGGGCAAATTTAACGTCCCGTTTGGACGCTACAGTTCAATCAACTATACGACCGACTTTTCCGCGTACAAGGACATATTCAAAAACTGGGAATTTATACATGGTGATTTTGAAAATACAGAAATAGGTAGGACTGATTTGATCTATGCCGATCCTCCGTATGATGTTGAATTTACTCAGTATTCAAAAGAAGGCTTTCGTTGGGAAGATCAAAAAAGATTAGCTCAGTGGCTGGCTTCTCATAAGGGGCCTGTTATATTGTCAAATCAAGCAACACCAAGAATTATTGATTTGTATAGTTCACTGAATTTCAAACTAATAACCCTAGATGCACCGAGAATGATTAGTTGCACTGGAGACCGTACCAGGGCTCAAGAGATTCTTGCGACAAAAGGCTGTTGAGTCATGCCAGAGAAGCCTCCAAAAAGTCGAGACACTGGCACGGGCAAAATTCTCGAACTAATGATTATTCCATCTTTGGAAGCTGGAGGTTATAAAGTCTCTATTCAACAGCATGTTGGACAGCGCTTCGGGGGAGGTCGACATTTTGTCGATGTCGTCGCGGAATCACCGATTGGCAATAAAATACTTGTTTCACTTAAATGGCAACAAGTCTCGGGTACCGCAGAACAAAAAGTGCCATTTGAAGCTATTTGCCTTGCTGAAACAATTTTGCAAGGTAAGGGCGAATTTTCGAAAGCATATTTGGTGCTAGGTGGTGAAGGTTGGCGACTTCGTGATTTTTTTACGAAAGGCGGATTGGAAGAGCATCTCACTCACAGCAAGCTAGTTACAATAATGACCCTAGAAGGATTTGTAGCCAAGGCAAATAGGGGCGAGATCTAATGAGTGGTAATCAAAAGCCTGTATTGGCATATCAGTTTTTCAGAAACTATGCCGAGAAAGGAAATGCTTTTACTGTTTCGGATATTGCAAAACACGTTGGTTGGGAGGAGTCGACCGCTCGTACCTATATAAATAAAAAGTGGAAAGACTATCTAATCTCAAAACCTGCAAAAGCATTTCAGGTGAGAAACAAGTTCTTGAGAGTAACCGAACAACAATTTCTCGCTGAGTTCACACAAACTGAAACAGTTGAAACTACATATGTGCGTGAAAAACATTCCCAATTTATTCAGTTTGAGTTTCTTTTGCCCCTAACTCGCGAAGACAAGCTTCGCCGCGCGTTAGATGATCTTTTTTACAAAGATACAATTGAAATGCGCCTCAAAGATCTCGGGATTGAAACAGTTCAAAATCTTATTGAAAGAGAAGCTGGTATGACCGAGGCGGATTACATTGAAAAAGTGTGCGGTGTAGTAAGCGACAAGTTCGGCGGTTATTCAATTGTCCATGTGCAAGGTCGATACAAAGCAGCCGAATTAATGACACGGTCAGAAGCTGCTCAATATTTTGCTGCAGATCAACTTTATTTGGTTGACGAGACCACCGCCTCAGTCAGATTTATTATTCCTTGTACAGCTGGAAGCATGAGTTTTGAAGACGACTTTCAATCAATAAATCAAACTGCAGCTGTTGAGCAGACAGAACTAGAAAAGGAAGTTGCTCTTATTCGAACCTTGTTTTTCCAGTTCTTTGTGGAAGCGGTTGTTGCCACTGTGCACAATGAAGAAGAAGTTTGGTTGTTAGAAACAGGCCATGTCAAACAGTTGTATCGTTGGCGCCGCACTGCAAAAAAAAGATAAGGCAAAGATGTGCAGCTGTCAGTGCGGCGCGAGCCATTAACTGCCACGGTGATAAACGTGGAGTAGTGAGCGAGCTTGTGATTCGCAATTATTAACTGGATGCTCGAGGTATTTTGAGATCTAGAACGTATACGCTCTAGATCTCAATAGTGCCCAAGCCGGCATTTAATCTTGACCAGCGCGTGCGCGTCCAGTTACTGGCTCAACAAATCCTGGTGCACAGAGACTGAACCTAACTCTTTCCAGTTGACGCGGCCGAACATTTCGAGTTCGCGGCCAGCGTGAGTTGAGCAATGGTGCAGAACAAATGCAGCTTTGGTCTCAGTAATTTGACCGCGGTGCATGCGCTCTAAGCAAGCCAAACCAATTCGCGCGTGAACTGGATTAATCAGACCACGAGCTAACATTGCTTCTGCAACAGTATCTTCGAAGTCGACAATTTCGCAAGCAACGTCGCGCACCAGACGCTCAGTTACCACTCCAGATCTTCTCAATAAAGCAAAGACTTGATCGAGTGTTTGCGATTCTTCCAAAATCTGCGCAATTGGAGCCTTGAGCGATTGAGACAGTCTCATCAGTTTGACAGCACGGCGGTAAGAAATAACGCGATTGACGATCATTTCTTGCAATTGCAGAGCAGTTTCTAAAGCTTCTTCGCTGATATGACCGCGGCTCATGAGCACGCGCCCGATGTTGTTATCTTCTTCGGTACCGATTTCGCAAGCAATCAAAACATGATTGGCATTGACCATGTCGGCTGAAACAAGAAACTCACCGATTCTGGGCATCATTTTGTTCGCACGTAAGAACTTGCCATGATCACCCATCACTTCGCGCAGACTGACCTGGCGCTCATGCATTTCTTTGAGGAAACCTAAAGCTTCAGGGAAAGTCAGTTTGCGATCACGCAACATGATTTGCAAATTCAGTGCGCCGTCGAGCGTCTTTGGAGTAATCACACGCAGCATAACTAAAGCGCTACCGAGGGTCTGATTAAGACGTTTGGCTTCGCGATTGGCTCTGGTGAGAATTTCTTCGTTGGCAACTCCAGCGGCCAACATCAATTTCGCCAAACGACTGGCCGGATTATCACCTGAGCGGCTTAGACCGTTCAAACGAAATGCTTCATTGATGTCGACTTTATTGAGGTGTGAAAAGCGTAGTAAATCTTTAGCCAGCGGTTTGTCGATGGTGCCTTCTCTAAGAAGGTTCTGCACTTCTAGAGCACAGTTTATGTCGTGGTCATCGACCCATCCGGTCATCACCAGCACTCGGCCGATAGGGAATGACGTGCGACGGGCGATGGACAGACCTTCACTGACAGCCGAAACATCAACGATGCCGGTTTCGAGAAAAAGCTCGCCCAACCGGAAGCGACTTTCTCTTTGTTTATTAATGAGGTTCATGACTCACTCCTGGTGCAATTCACAAAAATCCAACGGATTCAGGGACCAATGAAGGCCCTACTGTGAATTTGATGCTAAGGGTTCCGCGGCCGGCCGTGAAATCTCTTGTCTGTATTATTGGCTGCAACCAAAAATACTAAACGCATGAAGTCATGCCAAGACGCTGCTTGGAACCATTTAATGTTTGGTAAGGTGGACGTTGGTCGGCGAGGCAAATGCCTGTCATGCACGAATGTATATGCAGCAGCGGCCGAAGTCAAGCACATTTAATCTCTGTTAGCGCTAGCACTAGGGCAATTACGCAAGGTCTGCCTAGTCAGTTCGTGAAACTTTACGCCTATATTGATAACTTCTTACCCAGATCTCTCTTGGAAACAGGTACTCATGATGTAGTTTCAGGATGATTTTAAAACCCACCCATACCCGTCCGTTGATATAGCCTTCAACTAAATAACTCCTATCACTCCCTTCTCTTTAGTCGTGCCTGCGCCCGACGTATAAGACCGAGCACTTGAAGGAGTACATGTATATGACTAACAAGACAACAAAAAGTAAGCGCAGACGAAGCTCAGCTTCGCGCTACGGCAGAATTATCAAATTACGCCCTGGTCATGAGCAATCTCCCAATCTGGCAGAAGAATTCGACCGTCGCGTAGTTATGGTCATGGGCCCCTCGGGCCTCAAGTCTCTCTCTGGCAAATTATCACCAGTGGCCATGCTGGACAGCATCGGTTACACCAGAGACTATGTGCAACGCAAAATTGCGGAAGGATACACATTTCACCTGATCACTTTCAAACGCCCCACGGGCAAACTGCAAGTGGCTAATTGGGACAACACTTTGAGCGTCATTGCCGAAGAGTATCCCGAAATCAAAGGTCTAATCGCTGCTCACGCTCGCGAACTGAAACGCACCTCGTTTGCCGCTCTTGAAGAGCGCGCCAGTTTTAGCTTTGCTGCGGTAGACACCATAGGCCTCGCCGACGAAAGGTTCATGACCCTGGAAAGGCTTTTAGCCAGCCCAGGCACAGTGGTCGATTTGCGGCGCTTCCTCTACCACACCACCCGTCTGAGCGAACTCTACTGCGGCGAAGGTCGCACGCGCAGCGAAGACGGCAAGTCTGGCCTCCGTGAGTACATTATGCGCAACAGGCAAGTAAGCGAACTGTCTGACTGCGTGATTGTGCCTCTCAACTTGAATTGTTGAACCCATGACAAAAATCTCCTGTGTTTACAATCGGACGGCCAGCGGTCGTCTGTCACTGGCCTTTGCTGCCGATTTGTGGAAAAGCCTGAACGGGAACGGCTCTTCCGCGTCCAATCAGCTGCAAATTTTTTTACAGGTCGACGAGAGTGGAGCCGCCATTCTCAGTGGCATCGGAGCAGCAGGTGATCCAGGCAAAATAGTCGGCATCGAGCAAACACTGGTTGAGGCTGACGTTGCCTGCAAGACACTGCTACCCTCGCAGTCGATTGCACTGTGCACAACCATCGACAGCGATGCCGTAATCGTCGATCACAACCTGGCTTTCCAGCGCCACGACCTGACTGTGCTCTACCCGTGTCGCGAAAACACGCTGCTCGGACGCGGCGCAGGCCCAATCATGGTGCCCTTCGGCGATGGCGACTCGGTGCTCAGTGCCGCCGCCCTGGCCTTCGAACTGGCTCGCGAGCTGCAATTGCCTGTGGTGCTCTATCACACCACGTGGACTGTGCAGGGCTTGAGTAGCGCCGAGCCACAAGACCACATGTGTCAATCGGCTCAGGCCGTGCTCGCCACTTTGCTCAAAATGGCCACGGCTGCAGGAGTGCAATGCACAACTGTGGTGGAAACTGCCGATGACGTGGTGGAAGGGCTTCTGCAGTGCGCCCTGCGTCACTCGGCCAGATTGATTGTCATGTCTCGCTCGTACAAGACCACGGTGGGCTGCTACGTCGATCAAACTTTGCGACAGACGCCCATTCCTCTGGTGGCTCTGGCTTCACCAAAAAGGAAAGCGTCATGAATCTCTCTAAAACGCAGACTCATAATCGGGGCATCTTCAGTCGCCTGGCGGGCTTTCTCACCAACCCCTTTGGTGTGATGTCTCTGGTGGTGCTGATGTATGCCGTCAAAGCTGTGCTCAAAATCACAGTCGGCAGCCAGATCAATTCGCCCATGATCGAATGCGACGGTTTTCACAACCTCGCCGACATTCTCGAAGCGCTGGCAGTAATTATCGTCATCTGGGTGGCCAAGAAACCTGCCAGCAGCGCTTATCCGTTCGGTCGCAAGAATGTGGAGTTTTTCACATCACTGGCCATCGGCGCAGCACTGCTCGTAATGTCTGTGCAATTCGCACTAAAAAGCGCTGTGGGCCTACTCTCTTTCGCGCCCGGGTTAGACCAGGCGGTGCGCGCCCTCGTACCGCTGCCTGAGCATCAACCGCTATTGATGAGCAGTTCCACCCTACCCTGGGTACTGGCGCTCACCATAGGCAGTATCGTGCTCTCGCTGGCAGTCAGTCGCTATCAAATCGCCATCGGTAAGCGAGGCGGTCACGCCAGCATGGTAGCTGATGGTGAAGAAACCGCCAGCGACGGACGCATCGAAATCATTACCCTGGTGGGTGTGGTGGGCGAGTATCTCTTCAACGCTCCCTGGCTGGAATATCCGCTCGGTTTGCTGGTGGCTTTTGCTATCGCTCACACCGGTTGGGGACTTTTTCAGAGCGGCGCCCGGGTGCTGCTGCAGCACTCTATCGGCAAAGAGCATGAAGAAGAAATTCGCAAGCGTTGCCTGGCGGCCGCAGGCGTGGGACAGATAAGCAGTCTCAAGACCTTCCAAATCGGCTCTACCGCGGTTTGCATCCTCACCATAACCACCGAACATCGCACCGGCACCATTGCTCAGTTGAAGTACGGCATCGAGTATCACCTTACGCAGTACTTGCTCGACAACGGCTTCAGAGACTGCGAGCTCAATCTCAAATTCGAGAAGCCCGAACCAGGTCGCCGCCGCATTGCTTACGCGGTGGTAGAAAAAGACAATTGCTTTGTTGTCGCGCCCTCAGTCGAACTTTCCAGTCACATCATCGTGTGTGACCTGGAAAACGGCATGGTGGTGCGCACCAAGCAAGAAGAAAAACCAGCCGCCATGGTGGCATTTCTTGAGAACAAGCGTGTGCGGAATCTCTATGTGTTCAGCCCTGCTCCCAGGCCGCTCGACGGCGGGGAGAACATAGCGGTGCTCTCCAGCACAAGCTATCAGGTCGACTTGCTTGGCCTGACTGACACAAGATTTCAATCACAAAATCGCAACAACTGAACGGACAAATCAGACCCAATATCAAAATCACTACAAACGACTGCGAAAAAGCAGTCGTTGCCGCTTTCCCTGCCGAATACGGCGAAGACCGCGACAACTGGACACGCTACTCCAAAAGCGGTAAAAAGGCGAACCGATCGTGCGCGTTTTTCACCACAACGCGCTACCGCTGCAAGCACTAGTAACCGAAGTCGACGGCACCATCACCGGTACCACCTTCAAAGGCCTGGCCACCTGGGATATTCCGCCAGACATCAAAGCGACCGAGAAGATCGCTGCCATCTTTCACACCAATGAAAGTTACGCCTTCATCAAGGCACACGCGCTCTTCAAGCCGAGCGAATTTCTCGTCTACGTCACCGACGTAGACGACGGTGACGGCATCTGGTACACGCTCTGCCCCGTGAACTACTTCAAGCACACGGGCTACACCTACGACGACCAGCTCGATCACTTTCTGCTCAGTTATCTCCCTGATGACGGCGGCGAAGTGACTGAAGCGACTTTCGTCAGCGACCTCGAGCCAGAAGCCACACGCGAGCGTCTGCTCGCTATCGGTTTCGTGCGCGACCCCAAATACGACGCCATGATGTCGGGCAATGCCCCGGCATGCGACGACGACTAATCCAAACCTCAGCGAAAGATAACCTTAGAAGGCCCATTATTTATGTGGATTTCCATAATCATCATCACCGTTCTGGCGGTTTTAATTGCTTATTTCGAGCGCAAAGAAAGGCTCGAAGACAAGGCAGTTTTACACCACACCATTTCGGTCAACCTCGGCATTTTGCAGCGGGAGCTCATTGAGCTCAATACCGCTGCCGAATCGTCGACTCTAAGCGACAAACCGGCTGCTACAGCGCTGCTGCTGCAGTCCGGCAAAGACGCCGCATTTATCGAAAGCACCATGAACAGTGCTTCTCGTACCAAGCTGCAAGAGCTGCTCACGCTTACTTTTGCGGCCATGAACAAGGCGACCGAAGCTCGCCATTTGCTCAACGCTTGTCACCCTTTTTAAAAGGCATCAACATGACCAAAGTAACTATCATCACCGGCGCCAGCCGCGGCATCGGCCGAGCCATTGCCTTGCGCATGGCCCGGGAAGGTGCAGTGCTTGCTGTGGGTCGCACCGAAGCTGACCTGCAATCGGTCTGCGCCGAAATCACCAAATCTGGTGGCACCGCTGACTTCGTTGTCGGCGACGTAGCTGACCCGGCCACCGCCCAAGCCGCACTGGCAAAGGTGACGGCCAGGCAGTGGACTGTGGCAAATCTGGTCTGCAATGCCGGCATCGGCAAAGGCGGACCGAGCCACACTTTCGACCAGGCCATGTGGAAGTCGATTTTTGCTGTCAACGTGGACGGCACGTTCTGGTTTGCTCAAGCTTTTCTGCCGGCCATGGTGGCGCAGAAGAGCGGCAGCATCTCGATCATCTCGAGCTCTGCCGGTCTCAGTGGCGTCAAATATGATGCCGCCTACTGCAGTAGCAAACACGCACTGGTGGGCCTGGCACGCAGCCTGGCTCTCGAGTATGCCAAGCATGGAATTGTCGTGGTGCCGATTTGCCCCGGTTTTGTCGAAAGCGACATGACCGACCGCACCATCGCCGGCCAGGTGAAGTTCCGCGGCCTGAGCCAGGAAGACGCGCGCACCAGGGTGGAAAACTTCAATCCGCAAAAGCGCATCATTCCGGCTGCGGAAATCGCAGAAGCGGTGGCCCTCGTCTCCAGCGGCAAAGTCGCCAGTCTCAACGGTCATCCTCTGGTGTTGACCGGCGGCGCCTGAGTCGAAATCAAATCAAATCAGTAAACCATAAATTTTCGAAAGTAAAACTATGACACTGAAACAAGATACAAGATTGTCTGCACTGATTGACTGGATGCGCGAAAGTGCAGCGCCAGCTAGCGGTTTGCTCATTCCACTGAGCGGCGGATCTGATAGCGCTCTGATTTTCTGGCTGCTCAATCAAGCATTTCCAGACAAAACAGTGGGAGTACACATCGGCACGTCCGAGCACTTTCGCTGCCGCCAGTGGTTCGAAGAAACCGGCACGGTGCGCTACGTTGCACCAATCACAGAAGCCGGCGCCGATGCTGAAGTTTTGCGCTGGGCGCGGGTGCAATCAATTTGCGTCAGCGAACAACGCTGGTTGGTCGGGTCGCGCAACCGCACCGAAGACCTGCTCGGCACCTACAGTTTCGCCAGTTGCGTCGCCACATATTTGCCGCTGGTAAATATGCTCAAATCAGACGTGATGGCTCTTTGCCTCCTCGCCGGCGTGCCGGAAGAAGTGCTGACATCGAGTCGCCAGGCCGACCCCAGCTGTGGTCGCCCGGAAGAAATGGCCGAGATTGCTCTTGAGCAAGTCGACCAATATCTGCGGCATATGCTCGGCTATCCCGACGCACTTTGCGGTCTGTCGGAAGGCACCATCATTTACCTGAACAGCGTTTACGAGCGCAATCACTTCAAACGGCTGCTGCCCAAACGCGGCCCCGTTCTTTAAATTACACCCAAATCAAGGGCACAAACTATGACACCACAGATAATACTGCTCGCATTGTTTACCTCCGCATTGTGCGTCGGTGCCGTGTACGTTTTAATAAACTCGGCTTACCGTCAGAACATGGCGCCGAAGATCTGCCAGGCACTCAATGCTTGCCACGACGAAATCGAATTTGCCAATCTCAATCATCTGGCAAGTTCACCGGGCCCGGCACTGCAGAAGCTTTCGGAAGCAAACACGGCTTTCAAAATGTCGCAAGGTTCGCTGCACGATGGCCAGTACAAACTCTGCCTGGCCCAGGCGCAATCGGCTCTGGCACTAATTCGCGAAGCCAGCAAAGAACTGGCCATTAGCGAAAATCCCAGGCCGGTCTTTCCTAGTTGCCGCATCATTTCTCATCCGGATGGTCTGCAGTGGATGGGCAAATAATCAGCTAAGCTGAACTAAATAGACCGGGGTGGATGGCTGAAAAGCCTGAAACCCTGGTCTATTTTTTTGGTTTGGCGGTGTACTACTCTATATAATTAATTAGAGACAATTTCTATTTGCAGATTCTCGTTAAACAAAATCAAATAAGACTGCTCGTACCAGGCCATTAGCTCAGCTTTTTCAGACGGCTCCAACGACTGCAGGACAAAATCTAAAAATTGACCGAGATCAGGGGGCCAGAGAAAATCGACGATCTCTGGCGAAAGTTGAGGATAACCATCTTGCAAGTGGCCGCAAACGAACGCATCGGTTGAGCCGGAAGTTGCGATGACGTAGAGAAATGAGATTCGCGTAAACGTTTCAATTCTCTGAGCGTGTCCTGAGTGATTATTTCAAAACCAGAATCTTCGAAAGCCGTTTTAAGCAGTAGTGAGGTTCCATCCAGCCGTTCCTTACTGAAAGCAATCAGATAGTGAGACGGCTCTGAGTCTGATGACAAGCCCGCCATCATCTCTTCAACTACTTTGCGACAGCGGCGCTGCAGTTTAGATTTGACCGGCTCTTCGGCCTGAATATTGCGGCGATACCAGTATTCGAAGAACCAATCGGTACTGAGCAGCATGGCTAGATAGTCGTTAAGGTGTTTGTTCAACTGCGGTTTTTACTCGCTAACCAACGTATCGTCTATATGCCCTATTTATGCGGTATTTAGTTAGAGCTGTTCACAGCCAGTGAGGAGTGCGTAAGATTTGGGTTAATGAGCCATTTTGGAAAAATATCCAGATAGAATGCACACGTCAACTTAAGGCAGCGTGCAAAACTGATGCCCTACAAAGCCCAATACAACACGACAATCCAACCCAGTAAAGAAAGTAGTGTTGTTGAGACGACGCGGCGCTTTATATGCCTGAGTATTATGCTGTTCGAAGTGTTGCTCGGGACATCTCAGATCTGCGCTCTTGAGTTTAAAAATCAGAATATTGAAAACTTGCGTATCTGTGCAATGACATTTTCTTCGTTCTTTGTTTGCCTGGCACTCCAAGGACTTTTCCCTAAGACCATCATATCTTTCTTGAGCAAAGCAACTTTTATCTGCTTGATTCTAGCGCTGCCGCTAATCCTCTACTGCGCAGCTCTTTCCGCCAATTTGCCGGCCACCTCGCATCTCTCGCCTGGTCCTCATCGCATTGTTGAAATCAGGCCAGAAAGTTTTGTCTTCGAACCACCGCTGCCTGGCACGCATGACCCGGACGAAACAATCAAGATGACAAAGATTGAGAGCAAGGAAAGCTTCGGACTGTTCATGTGGCGAACAAAAAGGCGAGTAGTCGAAACTGATTTAGGGCCTAATATCAAGCTGATGCCGGATGGGCGAGTACAAGTGATATTGGCCGGTTATGGCAAACCGTTAATCTGCGATCTAGACGAATTTATCGACACAAGCCGCTCGCGTGAACTGAGTAAGAAAACAGAGCGACAAAAACACCCGTCTGACCACAATCACCTTTTACAAGCAAAGCATTCTTGCTAGTTTGAAGGCTCATTCTTTTCTTCAACCAACAAAAGCACAACTGCCGACAAAAAGCCGTAACACACCAGCCATCAATTGCAACAGCGATTTTTCTGCCGCTGACGCAGAGCTGTTAACGACTTGCCGGCAATGAGCCATCTTTCCAGCACTTATGATATGGCACAAAAAAATCAACCGAATCTCAATGCCGCTCTTATTGTAATTCCAAACCAACACGGTCTTTTATCCGAGTTAAATCGCTTTCTGCGCAAACTGGCTGCCGGCGTCTGGTCTATCTCGCAACTAAATAAAGAAAGACAGAGTGCTTTGCAAAACTGGCACAAAGCCTGCCTTTACACAGATGCAGCGATAATCAAAAAAGTCAGGGCAGAATGGAAGTTAAAGCAATTTCAAAATTGGCTACAAAATCTTGCTCCCGCCTATCGCAACAGGTATCGCATACCCCTGCACATTCGCCACCTTCGCATCGAAAATGCCGCTCGTCTGGCTCTAGCCTATCTGGCAGCGCAAAATCGACTCGAACAGCGATGGATCAATCGGCTAATTGCTCTCGAGCGCGTCAAATCCGCTCTTACACTGAACAAAACCAAAAAATACTGACTATGCCATTTAGAACACCCGCTCTATACGGAATCGAACACGATTTAAGAGAACTGACACACGAGCCTGACCAGCACATCCAGCTGAGTACAGATGAAGACGACGATCGCGGTCCCATCGATGAGAGTAGGTCTTCTAAAAAACAACTGTCTCACAATGGAGGCAGCAACAGAGACAAAGAGGGTTTCTGGTTTCCCCGCAGATAATTGAACGAAAAGAGAAGCACCACTAATGGTGCTTCTCTTTTCGTTTTCATTCATTTTCTCCGCCTGTACTACATCATACAGTCAAGCAGCCTTTTACTCAGAGTTGAGATACTGTTGGCGAATTCATAATTGCTTAGATTTGAGTCTAGAAGCTGATTACACCCATCTGAGCATCAAATACGGTGGCAAATCTTTAGGAGGAATTGCACATTGTAGAGCGACAAGCAAACGAGCAGCATATGGTCTAAATATGCGACAAGAGGTCTTGCCAAAAAGGGGTATCCGGTTTTGAATGCAGTTGCTTAAGACAACAAAAAAAACCGGATGTCCTGATTTTA
>Ga0163154_10004801_pt1 | contig 17575 bp, 13 predicted proteins | sample OliLakLV19MP9P1_FD_148649 | JGI IMG/M metagenome (GOLD analysis project Ga0163154, IMG submission 148649) | Freshwater microbial mat bacterial communities from Lake Vanda, McMurdo Dry Valleys, Antarctica - Oligotrophic Lake LV.19.MP9.P1 | ecosystem: Environmental > Aquatic > Freshwater > Lake >...
GGCATGGGGCGAGGGGGGGAGCAACGGTGAAGTCTGGGTGGGGCTGGTCTGATCGTTCATGGCGGGAGGGGCGATTGGCCGAATGAGGAGGTGAGGGAGTGCCGGTGGAATCGGCCAGTCCGCGTGCGCGGCTGCATCATTCGTTGGTTCCTGGCCGCGCGGGCGATCGGGAGAGGATGCGGGCGTCGCGGTGTTCCCGGAGGGAGCGTCGATGGGACTGCTGCAATCACTTGGCCGGCTGTGGGGCGGGCCGGGTTCGGATCGGAACATGGGCAATGCGACGGGTGGACAGGCGGCGCGGGGGCGTCGTCCTGTGGCGATTGACTTGCACACGCCGGGCCACGCGGCGACGCGGTCGGGCGGGGTGGAAGCGATCGATCGGGAGTTGTCCGAGCGCCTCGGGCTCAAGCCCAGTCCGATGCCGAGTCGGGAGGCGGGGCGGATGAAGCAGGGGGCGGTCGCGTCGGCGGTTGTGAGCGGAGAAGTCGTTGAAAGCCAAGACGTGGCGGTCGCCCAGGAGCATGGCTCCGCGGAGCCCGAACCAGGCCACACGCCCGCCGGGCGCGCGAGCGGGACCGGCCCGCGCGATGGGGCCGACGGGTTCATGTCCACGTTGCTCGCGCTGCCCGAACGCCATGGCCGCGGCAAGGTCCGCAGCAAGCAGCAGTTGCTCGACCAACTGCGCGACAACTACGAAGAAGTCCTGCGCGTCGTCCGCAAGGTCGATGGCCAGCTCGACCAGCAGCAGCGGCGCGGCGAGCGGATGCTCGAGATCGCCGAGCACACGGTCCACGGGCGACTGCCGGAACTGCGCGAGGAGACGCGAAAGGTCGGCGACGCGATCGACCGCCTGGCGACAGGGATCGGGCGAGGCCAGGACCGCCTCGAAAAGGGCGTGGCGGACCAGGTCGCGGCGGTCGAACGCGTCCAGGCGCTGCTCACGCAACTGGTCGAGAACGACCGCTCGCTGGGCGAGTCGCTGGTCGAGTTCCGCCGCACCGCCGCGGGCATGGCGATCGCCACCGATCGGCTGGGCAGCGTGATGGCGGGGATGCAGGAGCGGGCCGAGCGGCGTGATGACCAGATCGTCGCCGTGCTGGACCGGAGCCAGAAGACGCTGGTGACGGTGATGGTGCTGGGCGTGGTGAGCGTCGCGGCGGCGATTGTGATGGTGGTGCTGGCGGTGGTGTGAGGCGGTTGGGACCACGACGCGAGGCGATGCCCGGCGATGGGCGGTGTTGGGTGACTCGTGAGTCCGACGCCGCAGGCGGAGCCACACCGATCGCCCGGAGCCGCGATCGGTGGCACGGGAGGGAGGCACCGATCGCCCGGAGCCGTGATCCGTGGCACTCGCGGTGTTGCGCCAGATCAGTGTGCGGGTTTGATCGCGGTCAGCGTGGCCTCGATGGCGTCCACCGGGGTGGCCGTGGGGGTGAAGCGGGCGTTCCAGCGGAGCTCGTGGTCGTCGATCGTCATGACGACGACGCCGTGGTCGCGCGCTGGGGTCGCACGTTGATGGAACCAGAGCTCGGTTCCGCCCATCTGCGCCACGGGCGGTGATCGCAGCCCTGCGTCGGCTCGGCATCGACCAGCTGGACCCGAACAAGCGGAACATTGCGTTTGATCCGCATCAGGAGGCCCGCTGGGAAGCGGAAATGGAGAGCGACGGCGGCCAGGATTCGCCGTCCAGCGCGTCGATCGGGGGGGCGCAGTCGAGCGACGGCTGAGGGGCACGCGCCGATGAGCGGGACCGGGCGACCTATCCTTGGGTTTCAGCCACGCCACACGCCCTGCCGAGGATTGCCATGCCGTCAGCCTCAACGTCCGCGCCAGCCGCCGAGTCTGCGTCTGCCGCCGCATCGTTCGCCCGCGGCCTCGAGGGCGTGGTCGCCGGGGAGACCGCCATCTGCTCCGTCGAGCAGGGCGCGCTGATCTATCGCGGCTACGAGATCCACGACCTGGCCACGCACGCGACCTTCGAGCAGGTGGCTTTCCTGCTGCTGGTGGGGCACAAGCCCAGCGACGCGGAACTGCGGTACTTCAAGGATGAACTAATCGCCAACCGCGCGCTGCCCGGGCCCGTGATCGACTACCTCAAGACGGCCGGCTCGATGCTCAAAGACGGCACCGCAGTGCCCATGGACGTGCTCCGCACATGCGTGTCGATCCTGGGGAACATGGACAAGGACTGCCAGTCCAACGCCCCAGACGCGAACCTCCGCAAGGCCAAACGCCTGACCGCCAAGATCCCCACCATCATCGGCCACATGCAGAACGTGATCGACGCCAAGAACGGCAAGGTGGACCTGATCGGCGTCGAGACGGGCGGCGATGCCAACCTCTCGCACGCGGGCAACATGTACTACATGATGACGGGCAGGAAGCCCACGCCCGAGTACGGGCGGTGCATCGACGTCTCGCTCATCCTCTACGCCGAGCACGATTACAACGCGAGCACGTTCGCGTGCCGCGTCATCGCCGGCACACTCTCTGACATGCACGGGGCCGTCACCGGCGGCATCGCGGCCCTGAAGGGCCCGCTGCACGGCGGGGCCAACGAGGCCGCCATGGACATGCTCTCCGAAATGCGCCGCGACCTCGGCACCGAAAACGACGCCAAGAAGATCGAGTCATGGATGCACAGGGCGTTCGCCGAGAAGCGCAAACTGATGGGCTTCGGGCATCGCGTCTACAAGAACGGCGACCACCGCGCGCCGATCCTGCACGGGCTGGGCCGCAAAATCGCCGAGAAACAGGGGCCCGACAGCGTCCGCCTGTTCGAACTGGGCGAGATCGTCCAGGCCCAGATGCTCCGCGAGAAGAACATCCACCCCAACGTCGACTTCCCCTGCGGCATGACGTACTTCGTCATGGGCATCCCGGTCCCGCAGTACACCCCCATCTTCGTCGCCAGCCGCATCACCGGCTGGGCCGCCCACATCATGGAGCAGCACGCCAACAACCGGCTCATCAGGCCGGTGAGCGTGTACAGCGGGCCCGCGCTGAAGAACTGGAATGGCTGAGCCGGGGGGCACTCCGACGAGCCGCGCGGCGCGAGCCCGCGGGCCGATTTGGCGGGGGTGCCCGATCGCCTGGCGCGCGCCGCCAGGCTTGTTCGGCGTAAGCGGTCATGCTCTGGGACACTCCGCGTGATCAAGTACATCGGATCCAAGCGGACGCTGGTGCCCGCGATATTCGACATCGTGCGAGGCGTGGGGGGTGCGCGGACCGTGCTCGACCTGTTCTCCGGCACCTCCCGCGTCGGACACGCCCTCAAAGCCCACGGCTACCGCGTCCTCTCGAATGACCACAACGCCTACGCCGCCACCCTCGCCCGTTGCTACGTCCAGGCCGACGCCCAGGACGTCCTCGTCGACGCCACCCGCCTCGTCGCCGAGTTCAACGCCCTCCCCGGCTCCCCCGGCTACTTCACCGACACCTTCTGCCTCCGCTCCCGCTTCTTCCAGCCCAAAAACGGTCAGCGCATCGACGCCATCCGCGAGGCCATCGCCGCCAAGGCCCTTCCCCCCGAGCTCGAATCCGTCATGCTCGTGAGCCTCATGGAGGCCGCCGATCGCGTCGATTCCACCACCGGACTTCAAATGGCCTACCTCAAGTCCTGGGCCCCCCGCGCCCACAACGACCTCCAGCTCCGTGTCCCCGACCTTCTCCCCCGCGCCACGCACGGCAAGGGCCAGGCCCACAACCTCGACGCCTTCGACGCCGCGGCCAATCTCGAAGCGGACATCGCCTACATCGATCCACCTTATAACCAACATTCTTACTTAGGAAACTACCACATCTGGGAATCCCTCGTCCGCTGGGACAAGCCCGAGGTCTACGGCATCGCCTGCAAACGCGTCGACGTGCGCAATCGCCAGTCCATCTTCAACTCCCGCCCCCGCTTCGCCGCCGCCATGCAGCGCCTCCTCGCCTCCGTCCGCGCCCCAATCCTTCTCATCTCCTTCAACAACGAGGGCTACCTCTCACGCCCTGACCTCGAATCCATGCTCTCGTCGCTCTGGGACGCCCAGGGCAAAGTCACCACCATCGAGCAGAACTTCAAACGCTACGTCGGAGCCCAGATCGGCATCTACAACCCACAGGGCGAGAAGGTCGGCAAGGTGAGCCATCTGCGGAACAAGGAGTATCTGTACGTCGCCTCGCGGGAGTCCGTGGCTGAGAGGCTCGCCACCATGACATCCCCGGTTTCGGAACAGGGCGCGCTGTTCGAGTAGAGCCTCGCGCACCGCGCCGAGCAAGCGATTCTGCGCCAGCGGGCTCTACTCCTCCACCTTCGCCTGCCCCGCGCTCGCCCCCACCAATCCCGCATTCGTCGGGAACCGATTCAACGCCGCCAGCAACTGCTCGACCTGCTGCGGCGGGTGCATCTGCAACATGCGCCGCCGCAACGCCGTCATCGTCTTGAGTTCCTGCTCGGTCAGCAGCAGGTCCTCCTTGCGCGTCCCGCTCGCGGCCAGGTTGATGGCCGGAAACAGCCGCCGCTCCGAGATCTTCCGATCCAGGATCAGTTCCATGTTGCCAGTGCCCTTGAACTCCTCGAAGATCACCTGGTCCCCCGCCGAGCCGGTGTCGACCAGCGCCGACGCGATGATGGTCAGGCTCCCGCCGTCCTCGGTGTTGCGGGCGGCCCCGAAGATGGCGCGCGGAATCTCCAGCGCCTTGGAGTCGATGCCGCCGGTCATCGTCCGCCCGGAGTTGGCGTGCCGACCGCTGCGGTTGAATGCTCGACCCAGCCGGGTCAGCGAGTCGAGCACCATCACCACATGCTTGCCAGCCTCGACCATCCGCTTCGCCCGCTCCAGCGCCATCATGCTCACCGCGACGTGACGCTCGGTGTCATGGTCGTTGCTGGATGCAATGATCCGCACCCGCGCCGGGTCCCAAGGCTTGTCGGGGCCCGCGACCGCCTCGCGCATCGCCGTCTCGATCATCTCGTCCTCGGCGGCCGCGATGTGGTGCCCCGCCTTGCCGTTCAAGCCCGCGGTGCCCGCGGGCTTGGCCCCGTCGACCGGCTCGGCGCCCAGAACCCGCGGCTTGGGCGAGATGCCAAAGGCGCGCCGAAACTCGGTGACCTCCTCCGGCCTCTCATCGATCAGCAGAAGCACAACTTCAACGTCCTTGTGGTTGCGCAGGACCGCGGTGGCGATGTCCTTCAGCAGCGTCGTCTTGCCGGCCTTGGGCGGCGAGACGATGAGTCCCCGCTGGCCGCGCCCGATCGGGCAGAACAGGTCGATGAGTCGGCAGGACGGCGGGCAGCCCGGGTACTCAAGGGTCAGTCGCGGCTGGGGGTCGATGACAGTCAGGTCCTCGAAGCGCTTGGCCTTCGCGAACGTCGAAGGGTCCATGCCCTCGATCGCCAGAATCTGCTCCACCACGGGGCGGGGGCGGACGGGGCCGGCCTGCATCTCCTGATGCCGCCCTCGCTGGCCGTGACCTCGGTGCTGGCCGGAGTGATGCCGCCCGCCCTGTTGCGGCTGGGCCGGCACGCGGTCGACCACCTCCACGGTGACCTCCAGCCCCGGGCGGAGATTAAACTTCTGCCCAAGGTCCGCCGGCATCAGCGGGTCGTCCGGGCGATGGACCATCATGTTGCTGACGATCTGGCGCACCCGCGCCTCGGCCCTGTCTGGCCACTCAAGAATCCCCGTCACCGTTCTCATGCGCCGTCCCTGGGGGCACGCCGATCGGCGTCGCCCGATTCCCGGGAGCCCGTTGGCCCCCGGCCTGTCGCCCCCGCTCGGTGCGAGAGGCGTTCAAACTCTGCTTCACTCGCCGACCCGGGCACGCGGGGTGCGCTGCGGTGGGGCTTTCAACCACCCCCACGAGGCGCGAACAACCCCTACCTATCTCGGCCTTCGGACGCGGTACGCCGCGCTCACAAACGAACTCTGCCTACCGCGAAGCCAATGGGTTGCGCGCACCCACGGGGTTCGTGGTCCGGCCCGCATCACTGCACTTGATCAACCCCGGATGGTGACGACCGAAGTCTCGGCCTCGTCCGGATATCGCCTCAGTCGGCGAGTATGAGAGCCTAGTTTCCAGCCGGGACGCTCAAAGGACGCGTCAACCCACTGGACGAGCCACCAGAGTATACGTCAGAACCGGTGGATCGGTGTCCAGAAGCGCACGGAATCCAAACCCCGCAGCGTGATATCGACCGGAAACCATTGCGAGATCAAGTCTTAGGCCGCCCAGGGGCGGTCGAAATCCTGCCCGCCGCGCTCACGGGCGAAACGGTCGAACGGAAGAGGAGCCAGCAAGTCCACGAGTTCATCCACGTTCTTCTGCACGTCGCCCACCGCCCGTTCGACCTGTTCGATGGATTCCGAGCGGGCGCGGATGGGTGTGGGCTCGCGCAGGCGAGCGCCAGCCCCTTCACCATGACGGGAAACCCGCCGAACCCGATCCATCGGGAAAGGCAGCACGTCCGGATTCCGCTCCGAGTCGCCGACCAATCGCAACCTGGGCATGTGGACCCCCTGGACAAACCGTGGCCTGACCATCGGCGTGTCGCGGGGGTGCGCTCAACTCGTGGTGGGTTCATCCTCGATTCACGCGGGTTTCTTTGGGCACGCCGGCGGCAACCCCCCCGCAGACGGCCCGTTGGCGCAGCAATTGCGGACGTGACGCCGAAGCCATCGGACCCAATCCCTGTCCGCTCGTCTGTTCTGGCTGCTCTCCGCATCTGTCGTTCAACTGTTCTCGCCCTCGAGAACGGGGTAATCCTCGGCTCAAGGCGGGCCGCTCTTGTCGTGCCCCCGACAGATCGGCTCCGAGTGTGCCCCTCGCGGGGCCGGTTGCTGCGTCGCCCGGTACTCTTGGGCCATGCCCGACCATCGCCTCCCCACCGACACCGACGACGGCCTGCTGCTCATCATCAGCGGCCCCAGTGGCGTGGGGAAAACCACCATCACCCGGGGCGTGGAGCGCTCAATCCCCGGTGCGGTCTTCTCCGTCTCGGCCACCACCCGGGCCAAAACCGACGCCGACGTGGAAGGGCTGGACTACCACTTCGTCACGCCGGACGAGTTCCAGCGGATGCTCGATCGGGCGGAGTTCCTCGAGTTCGCCGGGGTGTTTGGCAAGCGGTATGGCACGCCTCGGGCCTGGGTGGTGGAGCAGCTCAAGCGCGGCCGCCTCGTGATCCTGGAGATCGACGTCCAAGGGGCGATCCAGGTGAAACGTCAGATGTCGACGGCCTTCGCGATCTTCATCCTGCCGCCGAGCGAGGATGTGCTGCTGGAACGCCTGCGGGCCCGGAAGCGGGAGCCCGAGGACGCGATCCAGCGGCGGTTCGCCGAGGCCAGGCGCGAGATGGCCGTCGCCCGTGAGTCCGGCGTCTACGACGCGTTCCTCGTGAACCGAGACGTGGGGGCGGCCATTGAGGAGGCGGTGGAGTTGATTCAGGAGCGACGCAGCCGGAAGTGAGGTCAGCAGCTTCGATAGTCCTATAACCTCGACCGCACAACCCCGACTGAAGATTTTGGTCGTGAGGTCTTGCGATTGAGTTCCTGACGCGTTTTCGGCCCCGCAAGATACCTGAGGGGACTCCTGACCGACATTCTCCAGATGATCTTCGGCGAGCCACGCTGGCCCGCCTCGCGGCAGTGCAAGAGACCCGATTGCAGCGCTCCGCATCGTTTCCTTCTGGCAGAGACGCATCATTCGACGGCGTGATCGGAGTTCGTTCGCGTGATTGCCCCGTGCTGGGCCGACCTTGAGCGCACCGGCAGCGTGCCCCCGTGTCTGCTCCTGGTTCAGGCGATGGATGGCGTTCATTCCGAGCCCGCCCCCCCGCTGGATTCGGTAACACCCGCAGTCGCCCGATTCGTTGAAGGAACAGCACCTGCGTCTCGAAGCGTCCCATCTGGCTGGTCGAGGCCGCCCGCGAGTCTCTGGCTCGCCCGCCCACGATGCAGCGCATGGTCGGATCGACGCACAGCCGATCGGCGTCGTTGGTGTCCTCGTACCCGGCCAGGCGGCTGTACACCGACTGCCGCAGCAGCGCCGTCATCGTGTGCCGAGTGTTCCTGCCGGTCCGCTGATCCTGAAGAATGCTCCCGGCCATGGCCGTCGTCCCGAGGGCTTCATCGAGCTGGCGATAGGGGATCAACCCGGCGTCGGACGTGAGCGTGGAGCCGTGGAACTCCAGCCTCAAAGACCCGTCGAAACCCACCCCGAGTGCATCCCTGCCGCCTTCACCCATCGGATGCTCCGATCCGGCCGTCCATGGCATCGAGAAAAGCCCTTGTTCTTGCGGTCAAACGATGCGCGATGCGCGATGATACCAGAAAGTAAGTTCCTATCTGGGAAATCCGGGCGAATAGTTGATCCGCAGAATCGCTCCGCTTGCACGCTTGTCATCTGCTGGAGCTTGGCGATACAGCGTCGTTTCGCGCGGTCCCAGCTCTGGAGATCGAATCCGAGAGCGCCGAAACCCCCGCCACCGCACATCCGTGAGGCTAGTTCGATGCCTGGCGTGTAAACTGCACTGCCCCGGTCTGCCCCTTCGAGCGCCCCCCAACTCCCTCGCCGTTTCCCTTCTCGCCTGTTTAGCCGAACCTCACCGTCCACCCGAGAACGCGAGAGTTTGAGAGGTGTTGGCCGCACTCGTCCCGAGACACTTCGTGTCCTGATCGCTGGCCTCTGAATCGGTCTCGAACCGAGAGCGCGTCGCCACAAGTGGGAATATCGCCAAACCACGCGGATTCTGCGGGAGGTCTGGCCAAGTGGCCGCCGCGGGCCAAACCGGCCCGCCCGTAAACAAAAACGGCTCCGCCAGAGGCGGAGCCGTTCAGAACTCCGATCGGATGGGTGTTTCGAACCGGGCATGATTTCGGGGGCCATTAGAGCCGCATTCCGGGCCGAGAGAGCGGGATTTGTCGCCCCGGCGACCCCCAGAGGCGACTGGACGGACCCGTGCTAGACAGGCGGATCGAACTCAGCGGCGAGACGCCGTTGCCGTGCACGAAAAGGGAGATGATTCTGAGTCACGCCTTGAGGTCGCGTCGATGACGCAGTCTGGCGGTCGTGTCCTCATCGGTCCACACAAACCGCTTCAACAGCTTCCGCAGATCAGGATTGACCTGGTCGGCCTCCTCCCATGCCGCCTCGAGCTGCGCCGCGCTGAGCGTGCTCAGGTCGTTCCACCACTTGGTTGCTCGCAGAGCCGCTTCGAGCTCCGCAGCTTCCTCGGGCTCCTCGCCCTTGCGGGGGAACATCACCTTATCGACCTGCTTGATCACGACTTCCTTCTCGCGGCCAGCAACCAGCTCCAGCCCTTCCCGTTTGGCCACATCGATGATCGCCTGTCGCACCTCGTCGATCTGTGCCTCCAGGCCCCCCTGCTCGCCACGCAGCTCCTTGCGCTGAGCTTCCAGCTTGGTCCACCGATCCACCAACTTGACGGCTGGCTCCTTGGTCAACTTGTTCTCGGGCATGACCCGGACCCGGTAGAGGTGCTTGCGCGCAGGGCAGACCTCCTCGTAGTCGCAGTAGGCGCAGAGCGGTCCCTCACTGGTCGGGAATCCGTTCTCCTCCTGATCGCGGCGTTCGATGTCTTTGATCGTGGCGATGGCGCACGCTTTCAGCGACTTGAGCTGCTCGGGCGTCCGCGTGGACACAATAGAATGGTCGAACTGCAGGAAGTGCCAAACCAGTTCGACGCGCTTGACCCCCTTCCACCTCCGCCGCACGCCAATCTCGTAGTACGCGAGCTGCGGGTTGGCGTCCATGTCCTGCTGCGTTGGCAGCCGGCTGTTGGTCTTGTAGTCGTGGATTTGCCAGATGCCGTCGGCCGTCTTGGCGAGGCGGTCGATGTAGCCGACCATCCCGTACTTCTCAGCGTCGTCCAACGGAAAGCGGATCATCTGCTCCAGCCCCACCACGACTGCCTGGTCGAAAGGGTGGAATCGCCGGTAGTACTGCTCGACACACCGCCAGCCCAGTTTCTGATAGTCGGCACCGGTCATCTCTCTGTCGTGGATCACGATGTCTTTGGTCCACTGCTCTTTCCAGGCGGCGTCGAACCGCTCCTTCAGCGCCTCAGGGGTCGGCACAATGCCCTTGCCCACGCGCTCGTACAGGTATTCGAGGCAATCGTGGGCGCGGGAGCCCATGAACGTCGCGATCTGCTCAGGAGCGTCTTCGAGCTCTACCTTGGCGATGTATTTGTAGTAGAACTTCCGCGGGCACTGGCGGAATGCTTCGATCTTGCTGTGCGAGTAGGTCGACATCGTGTTCTCTTATTCAGTGAGCGTACGGCAGTGGACAGAGCTCCGAACGCCGGTTCATGGCGATGCAGCATTCGACGGTTCTACTGACGGGGGTTCAAGGCTGATCCGTAGCTCACTCATGGCCTCATCGACCAGTTCGCGGGACATGTGCGTCAGCAGGTACTCCAGTAGCTCATCCTGCCGCGGCTGTCCAAGGACCATTCGGTACACGGCGAGGGACTTGCGAAGGTACTCGAGCCGGTTCGTGTCCTGCGAGAGCGGGAGGGAAGGTACATACCGCTCGATCGAGACCCCGCCCGGTGGCCTGTACACCCAGAACGGCTTGAGCTCGTTGCCACCGCCCGCTTGTTCACGCTCCGCCATCGCAACGACCATGCCCCACGGATCATGCAGCTCCGGCGTGGCACGCTGAGGACCGTACTGCATGGCCATATTCTTGCGAATCGCGTGACCCATGAACCGGTGAACCCGTCCCTCTCTTTGCTCCAGGTCCACGGGATTCGAGGGGAGATTCCAGTGCACAATGGCGTGGCAGTAGTGGTGGAAGTCGAGGCCCTCCTGGCCGACGGATGTGCTGGCCAGCACGAACGGCCAGAACGGCGAGTTGAACGCGGCGCGAACCTTGTCAGACCGCGTGGATTCACCAAGCTCGTCCTTGCTGTCCTGCCCGAAGCGAGCGGCGAAGCGGGACGAGATGCCTGCTGACTCGAGCTCGACACGATCTGCCGCGGACGACAATCGGATGTTGTCGGCCCGTACCGTTGACGCTCTCAGAGACAGGGCCAGCGTCATCGCGGACGCGATGTCCGCGGTTGCCTTCACCGCCGCCAGCGACGACACCCCGAGGCTCTCCCGGAGCGTGTGCACGTACTCGTCAAGCGTCGATTGCAGGCTTCCATCAACGGCGTACTCCAAGGCACGAAGCCAGTAGGGCTCGGCAGCATTCATGCCGCGGACCAGGGCGATGGCATCCGGCAGATTGAACAGGTTGCGGAATCGCCAGCCGACGCTGGCCGCCGCGAGACGGATGCTCGGGTCCGTAAGCAGCTCGGGCTCCGGCCGACCGCGCACAAAGCTTCGCAGTGCTGCGACGCCGGGCCCAGCCAGCGCAAGGCACGTGAGCACATCGCGAAGGTCTTCGGGCGGTTGTCCAAGCGCGATGCCGCCTTGCACAAGCTGGCGGGCCCTCTCGACATGGTCGAGCCAGCCCTGCTGGTCGGACCCATCCTCCGGGTCGCCGTCTTCCACGGCCTGCCCGCCCTTCCACTCAACCGCGAGTTTCGGACGCTCGAAGAACCGCTTGGTCGCTTGGGGATTGCTGTCTAGGTCCAGGAGCAACGGCGCCGCCCAATACCACGCTTCATCGACCGCCCCTTCCCTCGCGTGCTTGGCGATGACTCTCGCAAGAGATGGTTCCAACGCGGCCCGTGCTCGCGCACGCATCTCAAGAATCGTCGGGAGCACGTCGTCTTGACGTCGGTTGGTCGCTGCGGGATCAAATGCTCCCGCGATCATCGTGCTCGGGTACATCAACGCGAGTACGGGCATCCCGGTGTAGCGACCATCCGACCTGCTGAACTGAAGCAGCTGCGTGATTCGCTTGCGTTCGCCGTCGGCCGAGGGTGCACGGACATTCCGGTCGTAGAGCTCCATCGCACGCCGCTCGGCCTCGTAGCTGAGCATGGCCGCGATGACCTTCGGTACGACCTTCCAGGAGGAGAACACCAGCCGCTTGGTTGTCGCTGCGACAGCTACCTCCGAGAATGCACCCCCCGCCTGGTAGTACGGCAGGGAGGGTGGCAACCACAGGAGCTTCCACTGACCCTTGTCGACCGTGTCATGCGTCAGGCCGCAGAGCCGAGCGTTCGCTGGGTCAATGCGGCGGTAGGAACGCACGTCATCCCAGTTCAGCATCATGCCCGTGCCGCTCGCCACCGAGTCCAGAAGCTCCTTGGTCGCCAGCTTGGCCGCGGCGGTCTTGAAGCTCTTCTTCAGCTCGTACTCATCCATGAAGTTCAGCAGGAACGGCGAGGACTTCCAGTACTCGAGCAGGTCACCCTGGTCGAGCGAGCGGGACAGCCGTGCCGCCACGACGTACTGCCGCACGTCGCTCTCGCGCAGCTCGATGCCCCCCATCGCTTTGGATTCGAGCATGCCGCTGCGGTCGTCTGTTACCGCCAGCTTCTCAGTCCTGGCAATGACCGCAGCCAGTCGAGCGCGGATCTGATCCCGCAGGCCGCAAAGCTGCGGCAAGGTCGCCTTGCTCAGCCCGAGCAAGCGCGACCGGTATTCGTCCAGCAGCTTCTTGAGTGCCGCCACAGCCTCGGGCTTGTGGCGCACAAGAAACGCGTAGGTCGCCAAGAAGTCCTGGTAATGGTCGTTGCTGCCGGAATCGACCTCGTGCTGCATCGTGTACATCTTGTACGGGGTCGCCGAGAGCAGCAGCACTCGTACCTCTTCCCCACGCTCTTGATCGGCGTAGTCGAACAGCTCCCGGGCCAGCTCGGCTTCATCGGTTGCATCCGTCAGGAGGTGCTTGAACCGCTGGAACTCGTCGAGGATCACCAGGTCAGGTCGCAGCGCTCGGATGCATACGCAACCGAGCACCCGCCTGAGCTCCGCGATGCACGCCCACCGCTCGTTCCACACGTCGCCGGTGACCTGGGCATCCGAACGCTGGAAATGCTTGCACAGCGCCAGGAACCTTGCCCGCAACCCACGACCCCCGGCCGCCGATTCGCGAGTATCCAGTTCCTTGAGGAAGGCATCCCTCAACTGCGGGTCGATGGTGTAGCCCGAGCCGGGCTTGACCAGGAAGTAGTCGATCATGTCGCGGAATCGCTTGGCGCCTTTGCCTACGCGCAGAACATTGGTTGCCTCGGTGTATGGGAGCTGCCAGCGGTCCCTCAGAAGATGGAACAGCAGCGCTCTCTCCTCCGCCACGCCGGTGCCGCCATCGGCCGCAAGCGAAGTGCCGGGCGTCATCGACACGTAGTTCACGCGACGCTCCGACAGCTGCTGGAGCTGGATCGGAAGGAGCGTGGCTCGGGTGGCCATCGCAAAGTCCTGGCTCCCCTTGGGCCGCAGGCGGTTGATGTTTTGCCGTGCGATCTCGGAGTTCGAGCACACATACACGATGTCGATGCGGTCCACCCGATCCCACAGATGGTCCACCGCCTTGGCGATTACGCCTCGGGCCACCATGGTCTTGCCCAGACCGACCTCGTCAGCGACCAAGAACCGCCGGGTGCTGTCCGGGTCTGTGAACAGCCGTCGATAGGCGTACTCGACCGTCCGTCGCTGGAACCTCTTGAGGTCCCGAAGCGCCACCTCGGGGTCGGGTCGTTGTTCCTGAACCGTCTTCATCGGGATGCCGCCTTGCTGCTGCGCATTTCCTGGCACACGCGGCTGATCGGTCCCAAGATGGAATCCAGGGCCGGGGGAACGATTTGTTGCCCCTCGGGCGTGCGACGCAGCTCATCGATGAGTCGCTGAACTTGCTCGACCCGTTCAGGGCTGCGATCCACGGCGCGCAGCAACTGCTCCAACAAGGGCATCCATTCGCCATCGGCAGACCACGCCGAGCCGTTGTCCGCGGGCACCCGCAGATCCTGAAACATGGCCTCCGGATCGTCAGCCAGCAGGAGCAGCAGATACCGCAAGAGTGTCTTTGAGTCCTTGAGCAGGCTCCGGAGCACACGTTCCTTGCGATCGGCTGGAGCACCGTCGAGCGGGACGTTGACCACAAACGCGCAGCACTTCTCCACCGTGCCGACGCGAGCGGTCGCCTCAAAGGCGAAGAACGACGTGATCGACTCCTCGGCTCGCTCCCCAAAGTCCGCTGCCACGGGCGTCCCCGTGGGAATGACCACCATATCGCCGGCCGACAGCGAGACCGGCCGACAACGCAGTCTGACCCGAGAGTCCACGATCACGGGCTCGCGCACCGCAGTTCGATCCCGAAACCGGTTCCGACGGGTCTGATCTTGGCCCGCCATGGCAGCGAGGCGATTGCGACACGCGCGAGGTCCACGAGCGATTCGGCTTCCTTGGAATCCTTATCCGTGACCACCGCGGACTCGCCGGGCTCAAAGCGTGTGAGCAGAGGCCACAGGCCGGTGGCGAGATCCTCTCGCCCCAGCATTGCGTTCACCCCCAGGGACTTGCGCGGGCCAACCAACTCCACCAGAAACTCCACGTTCGACTCGAACGCCGCAGAGGTCGCGTTGGCGGAGCCGACCCAGACATGCGAGTTGTGCCCGTCATCCAGGACAAACACCTTTGCGTGCAACCCGCTCAATGCAGTGTCACCTGACACTGCCGCTGCAGCGGGGTCAACGCCGCGCAAGTCTTCAGTCTCGTCCTTGAGCGTGTAGCACGTCCAGCCCGACTTGAGCATCGCGGGGTCGAGTTCCCGGAGCGATTCCGGCCGCGACACCAGGAATCTGGTGTCGGGGGATTCTCCGAACCTACTGAGAAACTCGGCGCTGAGGAAGGGTGAGACCACCAACGCTTTGGATGCGGACTGTGGAAACGGCCGGGGCGATCGCCCGGTGAGGCCGAGCGGGTGAAACGCTACGGAGGTCAGGGGTGCGGGCACTTCCCATTGGACCTTGGCGATCTCCGACACAATGAGCGAAAGGTCTGTCTGCCCTTGGGCTGTGAACTCGCGCGGGTGTACCCGCATGCCCGGCAGCGCCTCAAGGAACTGCACGAGCGGACGGTTCACCGAGAGCCCACGTTCCCGGTCCCTCACGATCCCGTCAAGGGCCGCCACCGCGTCCCACGAGCGGTCGAAAGTCAGGTTCCGCGTCAGGCACAGCAGGCGGTATCGCGGAGCCTGTGAGCCGTCGAGATACCGGAGCACCCAGACCTTCGGGTGAAACACCCCCCGGCGCTTCTGACGGGCCGCTGGCGCAAGGACCTGCACAACCGACTGCTCCAGATACGTCAGAAGCCGCTGGTGGGCCGGGGGGACGCATATCTGACCCGCCTGGCAGAAGATGTGCACGCGATCCGCGCACCGTCGGAGCGTTTCCAGCAGTTCCAGAGGGTTTAGGCCGGACAATGACGGATCGCCGGCCAACTCTCCCTCGGCGTCCTGCCAATCGAACATCGCCATCGCCAGGGGCGCGGTCAGCAGCGCCATGAGATCGAGCGAGAACGTCGTTCCGATCGCGCAATCGAAGCGACAGCCCAGCGGCGGACGAAGCAGCTGCAGCAGCGTCTGCCTGTCTTTGGGCTCAAGCATGAGCGCCCGCCTCCCCGGCGAGCAGGCCACGCAGGATGTCGTTGAGGATCACCCGAGACTGCCCCCAGCGGTAGTCCATCCTGAACACGCCAGCGTCGCCCTGCCACAGGTCCCGGCCGCGGCGGTTCTCGGGGATCAGGCGGGCCCGCGGGCCCTTAAGCTGCTCCTCCCGGTCCCTCAGCAGAGTGCCGATCTCGGACGACTCAAGCTTATGGGCGGCCAGATCCGGACTGAGAACCAGAGAGAGCCAGCGTTCTGCGAACTGCTGGGTCGGTGCGGGCAAACGGGGGTTGAGGGAGCGGACCAAGGACCAGAAGTCGGACCGGTCCCATCCCTCCAGGACCGTGCGTTCGCGGCCCATGGCCTCCGACCATTCTTCGAGCGTGTCCCGAAGCTGTGACACCAGATGGCTGTCCTCTTTCTTCAGCTTGGCAACGTGCAACGCGTACGCGATTGCACCGCCCCAGACGCACAGCGAGAACGCGCTCGCGTGATCAACGATTCGGCGGAGAGGAGCCGGGAACGACGCCGACAGCTCGTGCTCCCACAGGAAGGGCACCGCCGACTCCGTCTTCGCATTCCGCACCAGAAAGCCCAGCGCCGATGCAGGAGCAGACTGGCCGATTCGGTCCTTCAGAAACTCCGCCTCGGGGTAGGTGAGCTCGATCGACGTCTCCCTCAAAACCCCACTGGGAGCAGGCGGCAAGCCGGGATGCCACTGGCCAGACCGCTTCGATACCGGCTCCTTGTCATCCGTCATCAGTTCCGCCGCTCCGCCCATGCCACCCCGGGCGATCCAGCGGCAGTACTGGTCGATCGAACCATCAAACAGCCGTATCTGCCACAACTTCAGCCCCCGCCAGTACACACTGCTGGGCATCCGCTTGAGGGACCCTTTCGCTTCGCTGCCGATGACGCCGACTTTGGCCCCACCCTTCAGCAGCGCCTCCATCAGGCGAGTCTCGTCGTATCGCACCCACGCGGCAACGTCCGTGGGGGATCCCTTTCGCCGCTCGCTCCCCTTCATCACCCAGGGGACGAGCAGAAAGTATTTCGCGCGGGTCTGGATCGTTGACGTGCCCGGGAAGAGGGCGTCGGCCAACGCGTCGCGGATCGGCGCGAACCCCAACTCGTCCACCGTGCTCTTCTCGCGGAACAGATCGATGACCTGCATCGCGCGTTGGCGATCAGATTCGGCGAAGTCGAGCCATGAGAGGGTGGAAGGCATAGGAATTCCCCGGCGTCGCACACAACAAGCACGTCATTTGCTTCCCTGCTTGACAGAGTCCCTGAGAGCCTGTCGGCCCTTATCGCTGATCTCCCACACGCCGCGAGGCGAGTCAGCCTTCAGCAGGCCGTCGCGGATCATGCTGTTCCGTGCCCATTGGGCGGCGTTGCGCCATCGCGGGTTGTCCGGGCCGCTGGCCAGAGGATCATAGTCCACCGGCTTGAGGATTGGCTTCATGAGCTTGCCGACGCGCTCGAGCACCTCGGCAACTTTGCCACTGCCGCCCATCTGGTCCAGTATCCGAAGCAGGGGCAGGTAGTACGTTGACTCGGGTGTCCGCTGGCCCTTGCGGAGTTTTCCGAGGTTGCGGCGCTGCGCACGCGTCTCCTCGTCCTCAACTCGTTCGGCCGCTACCGCCATCTCCTCCCACTCTTTCCGAATGCCAGCGACCTTGTCCCGAAAGGCCGTCAGAACGCCCGAGCGTTCGAGAGCCTCCTTGGCCTTGTCGTAATCCCGGCCCTCGAAGGCCTTGGACCCAACGCCGTTGACGAAGTCGATCTCGGCCTCGACCTCCTCCAGCAGCATCTCGAAGGCCGAAGACACGTTGGTAGGGTTGTTCTCAATCATGTATGCCTCTCGTTGTTGTCACCGGTCGCCTTGACCTTCAGAAAGGGGTGGTTGTGAAGCGCCTTGACTGTTTTCAACGCAACCTGAACCTGCCCATCTCCGGTGGACGGTGTCAGTGTATCAGCGTCGGCTCGCCTCGAACTGTTCGGGGCTGACGTAGCCGATGCTGCCGTGGATCCTCTGCCGGTTGTAGAACACCTCGATGTACTC
>Ga0163154_10004804_pt1 | contig 17569 bp, 13 predicted proteins | sample OliLakLV19MP9P1_FD_148649 | JGI IMG/M metagenome (GOLD analysis project Ga0163154, IMG submission 148649) | Freshwater microbial mat bacterial communities from Lake Vanda, McMurdo Dry Valleys, Antarctica - Oligotrophic Lake LV.19.MP9.P1 | ecosystem: Environmental > Aquatic > Freshwater > Lake >...
GCCGCGACGAAGTCCTCAATAAGATGCAGGAATATGGCTATATCACGGCAGATCAGTGCGCCAAAGCCAAAGCCGATAAGCCGCTTTTTATGCCGCGCCGCACAAAGAAGGGCTACAATTTCAAGGCTCCCTATTTCGTGACGTATGTTCTCAAAGACCTTTATGTGCGCTATGGCGAGGAGTTTATCGAGTCGGGTTTGACGATCCGCACCACCCTCAACTACGCCATGCAGCAGCAAGCGGAAAAATCGCTTTATGAAGGTTTGGCGCGATCTCCAGCCAATCAGGGCGCGATCATTGCGATTGATAACCGAACAGGCTATATTCGAGCGATGGTCGGCGGGCGCAGTTTTGCCGCAGAACAGTATAATGCAGTCACGCAGGGGAAGCGTCAGCCCGGTTCGACATTCAAGACATTCGTCTATACAGCGGCATTCGATACGGGAGCGGCGAGTCTCACCACAGGCTATGTAGACCAACCTATTGCTTACCCCAACGATCCCAAGCACCGTGTTGTCAAAAATTATGGCGGCGGCTACAGTCATAGGTGGATGTCGTGCTTGAATGCGATCCAGTTCTCCAAGAATACCATTGCCGTCGCGTGCGCCAAAGATGTCGGCATCAACACGGTGATCGATTATGCCCATAAAATGGGCATCACGACGAAATTGTATCCTGTTTTGCCGACAGCATTGGGAGCCTCGGAAGTGCGCCCGCTCGACCTGTGTTCCGCCTACTCGGTTTTCCCGATGAAGGGCAGTCGGTGTATACCAATGGGTTTGGTGAAAGTGACGGATTCGGATAATAATATCATTGAGTCGCACGCCCCCCATATTCAGCGCGAAATTCTCAAGCCCAATACTGTCGCTATGATGGATAAGGCGTTGGAAGCGGTTGTTCGCGCCGGAACCGGAACCAAAGCCCGCGTCGGCGCAGGCGGCGAAATCGAAGGCGCACGCGGCAAAACCGGAACCACCAATGACAACCGCGACGCATGGTTCGCCGGGTATACCCCCGAACTCTCCTGCGTGATTTGGGTCGCCAATGTTCGCAAAACTCGCAAAGGCGGATTCCTGTATAACGTCATGCCGGGAACCACAGGCGGCGGGGTCTGCGCTCCAATTTGGCATAATTTCATGGCTCCATCCGTGGGTATTCAACGTAAATTCAAGTATGAAAGTACCGCGCTGCCCATCGAAGAAAAAATCGAAGTTTTTACAGAGGAACGCCCTAAACCTAAGCGTGACAGGACGACCACAAGACCTGCCGTTGTGACAGATGATCCCGCAGAACCGGAAGCCGAAACATCTCCTGTGCCGGAACAGAACGGCGCGGATACGGCAACCGACCCGACGACAGATGAAGGCAACACCCCTCCCATTGAAACGCCCAAACCGGAGGAGCCTATCACGCGCCCGCCCATCACACGCCAGCCCATCACGCGCCAGCCCGCCGCGCAGCAATCCAATCCCAACGATCTGGGCATCTCACCGACAAATGGGACAAGCGGCACTACGGCACGCGAAAATGCACGAATTGGTTCTCCGACAACCCGCACCCGCACTGGCACGCCCTCAATGACGCTCGCCACGCCGCCGCCGCCGGAAACCCAGAATGTGCGCGTTTGCGTCGACTCCGGCAATAAAGCGAACGATTACTGCCCCGCCTACAAAAGCATTACCGTAACCAAAGCGCAAGCCCGCAGAATGCGTCCCTGCCGTCAGCATCGGCAGCCGCTCGGTTAAGAATAAGGCACACTGCCGATGGCACTGGGAATTCTCTACAACGGCATTGTTCAACGCAATAAAGAGGGCGATACCACGATTTTGCGTCCGGGCAAAAACGGCGGTGCAAGCGTCGAAATCGCTGTCTCTGTGGCATTGGCGGACGAATATCAGCTCGCAACAGGTGATATTGCCGAAGGTACAATCGAAACAGGAGAATTGACGGCGATTGTGCGCGTCAACGGTCTGGAGTCGGAAGAAGCGAAGGAACGCCCCTTTGCGCGTTCGCGCCGCAGTCAATCCGAGCGCAGCACTCCTGATCACCTCATCACTTTGGCGACCAGCGCAGACGATTTGACGGGGCAAATGCTCGATATTGCCGCGCCGCTTGGTTTGGGCTATTTCGGGATCATTTGGGGACAGCACGGCAACGGTTTGACGCGCACACTCCGCACGGTTCTTGACGGAATTGTGACGGATGCGCCGGATACTGTCATTCTGGTTTTGCTTCTTCGGGCGCGAAGTGAGGAGATCACCGATTGGCGCAGACGATTCCCAAACGCGGAAATTGTCTGCGCTTCACCGTTCGATAATACAGCGGACGAGATTTTGCGCCTTGCCGATTTGCTGCTTGAAGCGACACAGCGGCAGACCGAACTCGGAAACGATGTCGTTCTTTTGGTGGACACATTGACAGGCTTATGGGCAGCAATGCTCGAAGCGGAAGAGGCGGACGCTCAGGCACAGGCGGATCAATCATCGGCGCGGCAACGGATGCGCGAATGGGTGCAAAGGGCGGGCTGTTTTCACAATCAGCCGCCGCTCGGAGGCGGATTAGGCGGCTCGCTGACGATCATCGGGACGGTTTGGCATCAGGCGATTGATCGCGACGAGGAAGAGGAACGTGAAACCCATCCGCATTTGCGCCTTCTCGATTACCTGATCCCCGAAGCCTCATGGCAGGTGGTGCTGTCCGACGTTTTGGCGCGGGCGCGATTGTTTCCGGCGATTGATGTGCGGCAGTGTCTGTCCCGCGATGAAGAGCGGTTTCTGCCCTCTGAAACTTATGACGCGCTTCTTACGCTTCGCAGTTCGCTGCCGCGTCGTGATCCCGTTGAGTGCTATCACCAACTGATAACACTACTTGCACCCTAACGCTTTTCACGTCCGAAGGACACACGGCAACGCAGTTGCCCCCAGCGGAGGAATTTATTCCGCCGTCTCTGTTCCGGGTACAAGAACGTACCCGGCTAAAAAACAGGCGTCCTGCGGACGCAAATCCCAGTTTGTGGGTGTCCATCACAGTTTGGAATTGAGTGCGAAGCACGGCAACACAGTTACCCCCAGCGGAGGAATTTATTCTGCCGATCCAATGACCCAATAGATCTCTTGCAAGAGTCCAGCAGAATAAATTCTTCAGACGGAGGGCGTTCCGCCGTGCCGTGCTTCGCACTCGATAGGGAGAGGGAATTTCGTCCGTAGGACGGCTGTTTTTGAGTCGGGTACGTTCTTGTACCCGACTCTTGCAAGAGGTCTAATGACCCAATGCCTTAATTCGTCGCTTTGAGCCGCCCGACAATCACTTCGCACGGCGCACGATAGAGCAGTTTGTCCACCAGAGCGTGAAAAGCCTCGTTTGCGTCTTCGCCTTCGATCAGGTTCTCCCCTGCCCCGAAAACCAAAATCTCCGCACCGTAATTTTTGATCGCCGTCATCATACCATCGGATGCCTCACGCACTTTTTCGATATGCTCATAGAGGGGCGCGTCGGCTCCCTTGAAGAGTTCTTTGGCGCGTGCCAGTGCCGCCGATGCCGCCTGTTCCTCTGCTAAAAGTGGAGCGTTCAACGGCAGATTGCGCCCGACCTCCATAAAGTAGATCAAGCGCACTTCACTGCGTCCGGGCTTGGCAACTCGCGCCGCCAGTGCCGCCCCATAACTCAAGTCAACATCGGCAAGCAGGGGAACCACAATGACTTGAGTACGTTTGCCTGTTCCAGTATAGGCAGGAGGGGGCATTTTACGTGACGCGACACGCAGGGAAGCCCGTGCCTCTTCGACTGACCCTGCAATCGGCAACTGCGAACGGACACCGGGAATGGTTTTGATGACAGCAAGAACATTGTCCGGCAAATTCGAGACAATAATGCGGGCATTAGCCGCCTCGATGTCGCGCATTGCGTCCAAAAATGTTTTCGCGCCGTCACCGGAAATCTCCTCCAGATGCTCACAGCTGACGATGACGCCTTGCGGGTGATCCTGTAACAGCAAATTAGATGCCGCTTTGATTGTCATCCACTGATTTTTATGTAAGGAACCGGACAGCGACAGCACGTCGTCCTTGGATTCGATGATCATTCGCGAGTAACTCCTTTGTTGGTCGTGACAATTTCTGAAAGGGGCGTTTCTCGAAATCATCTGAGAAAAGCCCCTCACAAAAAATGAACGAAAGACAACGCACATTATACGCAGTTTCGTTATATATTGCCCTGTTTTTTCTATTTCGCAAAATTTTTCGCAATGTCTGCATTCTCTGTCAGAAATCTCATACAACATTTTTAAGTGCAGAATGGAGAAATTTCCGGTTTGCTCTTGGGATTTACCAGAATTTCGTGTATAATAGAGATGGCGTATCCACGCGAAATTTTCGATTTTGATTGGGCATGGCATTCGTGAGGGGATGCACGACGAAAGGACGACGGTCTTTGGCACAGATTCAATTGAGACAAGGTGAGAACCTCGACGCGGCACTGCGACGGTTCAAGAAGATGACAATGGAAAGCGGCATTCTCAAAGAAGCCCGCGCTCATGAGCATTATGAGAAGCCGAGCGATAAGCGACGCCGTGAAGCGGCAGCGCGAATCCGCAAAATCCAGAAGGCACGACGCCAAGCCGAAGCCCGCGAAGGGCGATAGTCTCGAAGCATCGGCATAATCTTATTCACCTCTCACAGCGGGTACTGAAAGTACCCGGCAAGAAAGTACAAGCGTCTTTCAGACGCAAAACTCAGGGAATGGCGCGTCTGAAAGACGCTCGTTTTTTCCAGACGAGGGTTGAAAACTTCCGGTGCGAGAGGTGAGTTATTTATTACGGGGAGAGGCAACAACGCCCCTCCCCTTTGTCATTTCTCTTGATTTTATCCTTATGATTGAACTGCGCGGCGTCAGCAAAACATACGGAGACGTTACGGCGTTGCATCCCGCCGATTTCGTTTTTGCCCAAAGCCGAACAACCGCCCTGATCGGACAAAGCGGATGCGGGAAATCTACCCTGCTGCGCCTGATCACGCGCCTTGTGGAGCCGACAACGGGGATTATTCTTTTTGATGGCAAGGCAGTCACTGCCGAAAACGTACTGGAAATTCGGCGGCGCACGGGCTATGTGATTCAAGATGGCGGATTGTTTCCTCATCTTACGGCACGCGACAATGTCCTGCTTTTGGCGCGGCATCTCGACAAAACCGACGCGACTCTGCAAGCACGTCTCGACGAACTCTGCACACTCACGCGCCTGCCGTTCGATAGCCTTGACCGCTTTCCGCTCGAACTTTCCGGCGGTCAGCGTCAGCGCGTCAGTCTCATGCGAGCGTTGATGCTCAAGCCTGATGTGCTGCTTCTCGATGAACCGATGGGTGCGCTCGATCCCCTGATTCGCGCCGGACTGCAAAACGACCTCAAATCTATCTTTGCCCAACTCAAGCAGACAGTGATATTGGTGACGCACGATATGGCGGAAGCGGGCTGGCTTGCCGATCATCTCATACTGCTCGATGAGGGGCGAATCGTCCAGCAGGGAACACTCGCCGATCTGCGTGATACCCCCGCCGATCCGTTCGTCTCCGAATTTCTCACCGCGCAAAGGAGCCTTGTCGCCCTATGAACCGCCCTGCTGCCCTCTGCCTGTCTCGCCTTCGTGTCTCAATTCTTCTGCTTGCCTCGCTCTGCCTTCCTGCCTCTGCCGCTGATGTAGTGGTCGGTTCTAAAAAGTTCGTGGAGTCTTATGTTCTGGCAGAAATCGCCAAGCGGCAAATGGAGACAAAGGGCATCGCGTCCGTCACTCATCAGTTGGGACTCGGAGCGACGGGGATAGTTTGGGGCAAACTCAAAAATGGCGAAATCGGAACCTACCCTGAGTATACCGCGACGGTTGGCGAGGAGATTCTCAAACTCGCCGACAGCAAAAATATTGCGGCGATAGAAGCAGGATTGAAAAAAGAGGGCATCGGGATGACCGCCCCGCTCGGTTTCGACAACAATTACGCGCTGGTGATGAAACGGTCACGGGCGCAGGAGTTGGGAATCAAGCGGACTAGCGATTTGGCGCAGCATTCCGATTTACAAGTCGGTCCGACTGCTGAATTCTTCAATCGCAAGGACGGCTGGAAAGGATTGACAGTAAGATACGCCTTGAATCTGTCCAATGTCGCCACGCTCGAACACTCTATCGGTTATGCCAAACTCAACGCCGGACAGATCGACCTGATGGAGTGCTACACCACTGATCCCGAAATCGCCGAGTATGATCTCATTGTTCTGGAAGACGACAAAGGTTTCTTTCCGCGCTATCAAGCCGTGTTTTTGTATCGCCTCGATATGCCCGCAGAAGCCATTGCCGCGCTCAAAGGTTTGGAAGGCAAAATCTCGCAGGAAGAGATGATTCGCCTCAACGGTTTGGGGCGCAACTCCGCGAACTATGCCGTGACTGCCGCCTCGTTTTTCGGCAAAGAGGCGACGGCTCAAGCCACGCAACAATCGGAAAGCACGCTCGGCTATATTCTCCGCCTGACGGCACGGCACTTACAGTTGGTCGGAATTTCGTTGGGATTGGCGATTCTGGTCGGGGTTCCGCTCGGCATTCGGGCAGGGCGTCCCGATGCGTTCAGTCAAGTGATTTTGAGCGCGGCGGGGATTGTGCAGACGATTCCCTCTCTGGCATTGCTGGCGTTTCTCGTGGCAGTACCCTATATCGGGCAAGGCGCGACCCCCGCGATTATCGCCCTCTTTCTCTACAGTCTGCTTCCCATTGTTCGCAACACCGCAACAGGTTTGCAGGAGATTCCGCCTTCTTTGCGCGAATCTGCCGCCGCACTTGGTTTGGAACCGGCTGCTCAACTCCGCAAAGTGTTTCTGCCGATGGCGTCCCGCACGATTCTCGCGGGCATCAAAACCAGTGCCATTATCAATGTTGGCACGGCGACCTTAGCGGCGTTCGTTGGGGCGGGCGGATTGGGCGAACCGATTCAGAGCGGCATCAGCATCAATCAGCCGAACATCATTTTGCAGGGCGCGATTCCTGCCGCTGTCCTCGCGATCCTCGTCCAATTCGCCTTCGACCTGCTGGATCGCCTCGTCATTCCCGCCGGTCTGCGCCTCAAACGCCAAGAGTATTAGACCTCTTGCAAGAGTCGGGTACAAGAACGTACTCGACTCAAAAACAGCCGTCCTGCGGACGAAATTCCCCTGCCATTCGAGTGCGAAGCACGGCGGAACGCCCCCTGCACGAGAAATTCATTTTGCTGTACTCTTGCAAGAGGTCTATTAAATCGTTGATGCTGTTTGATGTAGCAACAGTTCTAATTTGTGCAAAAATTCGGGATCATACCGCGAATCAACATGGGCATTGTTCCAAAGACCTGAACGGCATACCTTCTCATAGCCACTATTCCACCCCAGCCACTCTGCTGACGCAGGATCAAGTTGCTCTAATGCTTTATTGTAATTGCTTAACAGGGCGATGGAATTTTTCTCGATGTATGCGCGAAGACTATCCTTTGAGGAGACATCGAGAACAGTCAGGACTAAAAACGGCATTTTGCCGATTTCGCCACTGACCGCTTCCTCGACTAAGGGACTCGCGATAAAATAAATCTTCCAGTCCGCGAAGTCCGCTTTCGCGCCTTTACAGCAGTGACTTTAGTCGCCCAATGAGGGTGGAAGAATGATTTTTTCGTAAGTCCCTAACTGTTCCGATTTCTTGATTTCTGGTGTTGATGAACTGCCGATACCCCAATGAGGACATAGCGGATATTTCCCCCTTGCTAAAAGAGAATATCCAACCAGTTTCCGAAAAACCGAACCGCGATGATTGCCGCCCCCTGTTTTCACTACGCCTTTATGCTGAGAAAGGCGATTCCAGAGGATCGTTTTTGACCCACTTGATACAGCGTGTGTGCCAACACGAACAACCCTCAAGCCTTCTCCTGAATGTATCCTTTGCTCTCCCTCCTCGAAGAAGAAATAGACTCCTCGATCAGCCCAGGGCATTTTTCCATGACAATCTTTCAGTAATTTGGTTCTACCACTCTGTTGTTCCAGTTTGCTGAGTAAGTCATAAAAACGCTTCAAATCTTCAAGTCGTTGCATCATAAACTCCTCGTTAAAGTGAAGCAAGATACTCTCGTGTGACGCGATCCTGCATCGGTAATGGCTTTAAGGTCGGGCGTCCAATCCGTAATGCCGTCAAAGCCACGTCATAACTGACTTTGTGATGAATAGCATGATGAGCAATTAAGATTGCGGCAGTTCGCTCATGTCCGGCGCGACAGGAGACATACACGCAATTACTCGGCGTCTCCAATGTTGTTCGGAGAAAATCCACCGACTGCTCGAACGTCGCCTGATCCGGTTCGCCGCCATCAATAACGGGCATATGAAGACGAACAATTCCGCTTACTTTCATCGCTTCAAGGGCTTCTTCCCCCAAGCGTGGCATATCGTATTCGTGTGCTTCGCGTAGATCGAGATAGTGTGTGATGCCCAAATCCACCAATTCACGTATATCGCGCTTGGTTAAGGGATTGCGTCCGGCAAACAGATTTGGCGCGACCCAATGAAACTCGAAGGCAGGAAGATTTGGCTGTCCATATCCGGCTTTTTCCTTCTGCCTCGCCGCAATCTGTTCACAGATTGCTTCCAATCTGTCACGCTGATGTAGTGCTTGAAGCCAACGGGCAGGAATCGCATTTTTGCCCCAATAGGCTCCTGCCGCACCGCCCGCAACGGCTGCAATGGTGTCGGCTTCGCCACCAAGATTGACGGCAAGAATCAGGGTGTCTTCTAAATTCTCTGCGTGCAGACAGCACCAAACCGCCGCTTCCAAACAATCCAGCACATAGCCCGCATATCCAGTGGGTTGAAGGTCGGTATAGGCGAGTCCGTCAATCGCTTCAAGCCGCTGCCAGAAATTTGGCGGCAATGGCGACATTCCGGGCGTATCTGCTGTTGCTGTGTCTTTGTCCGCAAGTTCGCGCACTGTTGCCACTGCATCGTGCCATGCGGACAAGCGCGGCTGATTCCTCAATAGGCGTCTGATCCACAAATTATAAACCGCGCAACATACTTCCGCTTGCGGATCGAAATGAGTCATCGCGGAAAGTCGCGCACTCTGCAAAAGCACCTTTGCGTTATGCCGATAAAACAGAGCGACTGGCAGTGTCCGCATCAGAGAACCGTTTCCGGCGGCACTTCCGGCACGCGCTTGAGGCGTATTGCGTGATGCCGCGAACCAATCGCCCTGATGAACACGGTTTAATCCTAACGCGGAGGAGATAGTCGCCCCCACATCTTTCACGCCTTTGCGCCACTCCAGGAACCGCGTGCCAACTTCTTGCACGGGATCGGCGGGGTTAGCGAGAATCCCTTCCGCCATACACAGCATCATGCCGGTATCGTCTGTCCATTCACCGGGTTCCCACACTCCTCCGCCTACCATCTCCGTGAGTTTGCCCCACTGCTTCTGTACCATGCTTTGTGGCTGAAACTCGGCGGGCGCACCGAGCGCGTCCCCACACGCCAAACCCAACACCGCTCCGAGTATTTTGTCACGCATTTTTTGCCTCTCCTTTTGCTCTATTGATCGCTCACTCCCGACTTCATATACAAAAGCGGAAAGGTAATTTGCCTTAGCATTGCGCCCAATCTGCGTCGGCAAGAATCGGCGTGAGTTCTTCGGGCGTGTAGTCCAATTTGGCGGCATTGTGGATCACGTCGTTCAGGTCAACGCCGTACCAGTTCCGTTTCGATTCGTCTGCAAGCCCCGCGACATTGAGACGCTCGATACACGGCGCAATTTCTTTCAAGCCAAAGTCGAAATCGCCGGACAGAGTCTTGTTGGCGAAACGGTGAAGGTCGGCAGTGAACGCGGTTTGATTGGCGGCAAGATAACGGGTCACCATCGTTCGGCGGTCTAATCGTCGCGCCATCTCACTGAAACTCGCGGCGGCAAAATAGAACATCGAATACGCGGCAAATTGTGGAAAATGCCCCATTGCGGCATGACAGCCCGCCACAAATCGCGCCGTGTTGTCCCCTTCCAAGAGCGTGATCCGTCCTATCTCTTCCAAACCCTCTTGAAACGCTCTCGCATTGTCCCAGTCACTGCCAATCAATCGGGCAAGACGTTCGATACCAAGTAAAGTGAGAGGCATTCCCGTTGAGAACAGCGGATCGATGAAGAATGCGGCGGAAGGCAGCATCAGCCAGTTGCGCCCAACCACCTGCGAAGTCCGAAAAGGAACGCGCTTGGAATGCACAAGCGGAAGGATTTCCTTTGCATCGGCAAATTGTGCGCCAATCGTCGGAAACCGCTCCATAAATCGCCGCCACGCGCCCGCTTTATCCTCCAATTTCAACTCTTCCGAAAGCGTCTCGTTGGCGATAAAGCCCGCACTCGTCACGCCGTTATTAAAGGGAAGTATCCACATCCAGCCGCCTTCGTAGACATGATGGAGCGCGGCGTCATCGGGACAATAGGGAGGCGCAGCACTCTCGGCAAACTCAGGCATTTCGGACGTGCGGCGCAAATGGGTAAAATGCGAATACAACGATTGCGTGCGCGGATAGCCCTCGAACTCTCGCTCTTCCAACTCCAAAAAGCGATGCAAAAAGCCGTGTGGTCCCGTCGCATCAATCAGCAATCGGGCGCGAACTTCCACGCTGTCATTCCCTTTTTCGAGGCGCAGTATAGTCTGGTCATTCTCAAAAGTGACACAGGAAACCGTCGTCAAATCCACATAATCCGCGCCTAAAGTTACTGCTTCTTTCACAAGAAACTGATCGACATCGGCGCGAAGCCAATGCGTATCGGCAAGAACATCATTGGGGCTGGCAGCTACCAACAATTCATTCGTACGATCCGACGTTTTGCGAAATGGTTTGCCCGATTCTTGGGCATAATAGGAAAACCCACGCTTCAAGCCGCAGCCGATCTCAGGATATGCCGCTTGCCATGCGCCATAAGTCGCCAAAGGCAGCAAGCGCGGCAGATGATAACGGTGCGCCAACTCTTCGACGAGCAAATTCATCAGCGGCGAAGTCGATTCTCCAATGGCAAAGCGCGGATGCTGCAACCGCTCCACCAACAGTACCGACTTGCCCAGACTGCGAGCGACCTGCGCCAAGATCGCCCCGCCGAACCCTGAGCCGACGATCACCAAATCATACGACGAAGCAACTTGATTCAACCGTTTACTGATTAAACTTTCCATGAATTCCTCTCAACCTCACCCCCCGCCCCCCTCTCCTTGCCGTTCGTTCCTCACTATGAGAGGGGGAGTCTCTTTGTTTGGGCTTGATTCTCCCCTCTCCTAAGGAGCTTGCGACTGATCAGGAGAGGGGTCGGGGGTGAGGTAGGCACTTCTCTCCCTGTTTTACATTCCGGGTCTCGGCGTGGCTTTTCCCGACGCGGGCAAAATCGGCAGTTCCAGCGCGTATTTTGGGATGTCACCTGTCAAGCAATCGAGGAACGTCGTGATCTCTTCGGTCTGCCGGGGGGTCAGTTTCTTGTTATTTTGTACCTCCGCCATGACTTCGACAACCTTGCTCAAGTCCCATTCACTTCCAGTATGATAGTAGGGCGCGGTACGGGAGATATTTCGCAGCGAATACGCCTTGAATACGAACTTATCTCGCGGGTCTTTCGTCACTGCAAATCGCCCCTGATCGTCTTCATTGTTCAGTCCGGGTATCTGGAACTTCTGAAACACCTGCCCGCCCATCGCCGCCCCCGCATGACAGCCCGCACAACCGATAGAGAGAAAAGTCTGCAAGCCCCGCTTCTCTTTTACGGTCAGGGCGGCGTCTTTTCCTGCCAAAAACTGGTCGAAGCGCGACGGTGTCAGCAGTGTGCGCTCGAACGCACCGATAGCCTTGCCGACGTTGGCATAACTTACTGGCTTCGACTCCTTCGGATAGGCTTTCCTGAACATTTTGACGTAATCGGGAATGCTTCCGATCTTCGTCAAAACGTCATCGGAGGCGGGCATTGCCATCTCTTTCGGATTCAAGATCGGTCCCAGTGCCTGCTCCTCGACATCTTTGGCGCGACCATCCCAAAACTGCCGCGTATGGAGTGCCGCATTGAATACCGTTGGCGAGTTCCGCGTCCCTGAAACAAATCCATGCCCCAAACTTGTCGCCAATCCATCAACGCCGTAGCTTGCAAGATTGTGGCAGGTATTGCACGAAATGACTCCGCTTTTCGAGAGGCGCGGGTCATGAAAAAGCATCTTGCCCAACGAAATCTCCGCATACTTCGCCGTTCCCTCTTTCGGCATCACGACAGTCGGCAGCGGCTTATAATACTCGGCGGCTTGCTTGCGAAGGTTCACGTCAGCGTTATTCCCTGCCGCGAACGCCAATCCCACGGTTGCTGTCAATGCCACGAGGCACATTCCAAATGTCTGCTGTTTCATTTCTCTCTCCTTCCTCAAAACTGCGACGTGCAAACGGGGAAAACGACTGTGTTTCCCCCGTCTGTTTTCCCTCGAATTGTGTTCTTGCCTCATCTCACAACTTGAACAGCGTGTCGGCAAGCCCTTGATTGACTTTCACATCGCTATAATTTGTCACGCCCGCCTTTTTGCCCTCGTTGTTATGCACTTCGATGGCAGACGGGAACCAAACACCGGGGGCGATCTCTTTGGGTTTCTTATAATAGAACGTCCCATTGAGTTTACCCTCTTGACTGTACTCTTCGCGCTTCAATGTGACCTTTGTTTTCGGATCGACCCAGATCATACGGTGTGACGTGTCGAGCTTTTTGTCCTTATAACTCACCTTGAACAAGGCACACGGTACGCCCTCCACGGGACGCACGCCGCGAAACTCTCCCTGTGCATAATCGAGATACCCTGCTCCGATAAGACCGACATCGAGCAGAGTTTTGCGCTTGCCGGGCGAGTTATCAAACTGCATTTTGGTATTGATATTGAAACCGGGGAGACTGGCATACTGTGTTGTCCCATTGACAATAAAAATCGCCTTCGGTGCGCGGCTGTCAAGGCGAAGTTTGTTTTCTTCTTTGTAGCGCATGGTGATATTGCCCTTGATTTTGTGCATCATCTCGAAGCCTTCACCCATCTTGCGCCCCGATTGTTCATCATAAAACGCGACGCGCATCGTCGCGGTCACATCGTCAAGATTCTTCGCCACATAATCGCTGAAATCATTGCTGACATTGCCCTGAGCGTGCGCGGCTTGCACCGCACATACCGCAAGTGCAAGCGCAAATCCCATTTTCAAGGTTCGATTATTCATCTCTGTTGCGTTCCTTCCTTCTTATCAAATAGATTTCTTGCATAAGTGTTCGGGTACAAAAACGTACCCGACTGAAAAACAGGCGTCCTGCGGACGCAAATCCTCTCTTGGGAGTGATCACGTTGCAGGGGAAGGTTTCGTCCGTAGGACGACTGTACTTGAGTCGGGTACGTTTTTGTACCCGATGGTACGTGATCTCTACCCGATCAGGAGAACACTTCTGGCTGCTTTCCTTCCTTCTCATCAAATCTGTTTTCTCTACGAAATCACTCCCCTCATAGACGCCGCAGCCTGAAAAAAGTCACATCAAAGGAAGGAATTCGCGCCAAGAATGTGGAATCCCTTCCACATCTTTAAAGTGAAACGAGTCAATTATGCAAACCCCGCCCTCACTTCTCGAATGCACCTATATCCACGCGCAAGGCATCGGGCGCGTTACGGAGAAACGCCTCTGGGATACGGGTATCCGCACTTGGCAGGACTATCTCGCCGACCAAAAGAACCTTCCCCTCTCTTCCCCTCAACGCGCCCTGCTGACTCCCATCGTCGAAGAATCTATCGAACGCCTTGCCGCTGAAGATTTTGCTTGGTTCCGCGAGCGTCTGCCCGCCGGAGAGCATTGGCGAGCCGTTCCGTCGTTCGGGCATCGGCTTGCGTTCCTTGACATCGAAACAAACGGCGGTATGAGACCCACCGACCTCACCGTCGTAGGCGTCTATGATGGTTGCAACCTCAAGCAATATGTCAAAGGGCAGAATTTGGAGCAGTTCCCTGAGTCGCTCGATGAGGCGGCGATTATCGTCACTTTCTTTGGCACAGGCTTCGATATTCCCTTCATTCGCCGCGCCTATCCGCGCCTTCCTTTGCCGCAGATGCACGTCGATCTTTGCTTTGTATTAAAACGTTTGGGGTTCAAGGGCGGCTTGAAGAGTATCGAACAGCAGTTGGGAATAGAGCGGCAGAACGCGACACGCGGCTTGAGCGGGTGGGATGCGGTGCGGTTATGGCGAGAATATCGGGCGGGGCATGAAAAGTCGCTGGAGATTCTGCTCGCTTACAATGCCGACGATGTGCGGAATATGTCCGACTTGCTCGCGGAAGCCTATCGCCGAATGTCCCACCACGTTCTGACGGAATAAGGTCTGCTCATGACGCCTCGGCTATTGTATGCGTCCGCAGGACGTCTGTTTTGAGTCGGGTACGTTTTTTGTACCCGAACACTGAGGAAAATACTCCTCTATTGCTTATTTTTCGTGGCTGAACAAAAACGACAGCGGACGCCAAACGCGCTTTGCCCACATCGCTTCATTGTGCTGTCCGCCGACTTCGATATAAGTCACATAGTCTCTGCCCCACCGATAGCCCGAATCTTCGAGAATTGTCTCCATCTGGCTCATATATTTGACGTAACGCTCAGGGCGATCCTGAACTTCTTCGGTTCCAATATCGAAATAGTGTCGTCCAGCAGGCTTCTTTTGCGCCTTGAGTTCATTGATGATCGCTTCGCCCATAAACTGAAATGCCGCAGACAGGCTCGCCGACTGTGCAAAGACATCAGGACGCCGCAACGCCGCCCAAGTCGAGATCAATCCGCCCATCGAACTGCCCATAATCGCCGTATGCTTGGATTCGGGCATCGTGCGGAGGCGCGAATCGATAATGGGTTTGAGTTCTTCCACCAAAAACCGCAGATAACGATCTCCGCCGACGCCGGGCGTATACTCCCGCATTCGCTTGGGAGTGTTCCATACCCCGACGATAATGATCTCCGGCAGAATTCCCTCACGGTTCATGCGCCGCGTCGTCTCGTCTAATTCCCATTCGCGCTGCCCGAAGGCAGTGCGAACATCGAACAGATTCTGTCCGTCTTGTGCATAGAGAACGGGAAAGCGTTGGGTCGGCTTCGTGCGATACGATGGGGGCAGCAGCACCGTGATATTGCGGGCGTTGCCTAAAACTTTCGAGCGCAAATTCGGAATATCAATATATTCGCCGATGCGGCTACTTGCCGCCTCTTGTTCTTGCTGTGCCAAAACGGTTGCTCCCGAACAGCCGCACAGCAGAACTATCCAGAGGAAAACCATGCTGAACTTCATCGCGACTTTCTTGCAGAGTTCTTTACCCGACCTCATAGAGCAATCACTTGAACAGGACACGCATTTGCGTCCGAAGGACGCTTGGCGGAACGCCATTGCAGACGGGGGTTTTCAACCCCCGATCTGAGCCGTGTGTCCTATTTATCTGAGTTCTCTCTGATTTGTCTGAGTTCTCTCTGATTCTTAGCGGATAAGACTTACATTATAGCGAATCTGAGGGCGGACTGTCAAAAATAAAGGCAGACGAGAGATTTCTCTCTCGCCTGCCGAAGTGCGATAAACAGAAGTTATCGCAAGAGACTGAGAACCGATTGCGGCGAGGCATTCGCCTGTGCCAGCATTGACTGAGCAGCAGATTGGATAATCTGATTTTTGGTCAGTGACACGACTTCGGCAGCGACATTCGTATCGCGAATCTGACTTTCCGATGCCGACAAGTTCTCGATCCCCACTCCCAGATAACGCACCGTCGAATCGAGGGTGTTCTTCTGAAGCGCACCCAGTGTCGACCTCAACGTTGTGACTTGTCCTATGGCTTCGTCGGCGATGAGCAAGGCTCTGCTTGCCCCCGCCGCCGTCGTCACATCGATGAGCGACAAGTTCGACCCCGCCACCACTGTTCCGCCGAGATTGGAGGTGCGGATATTGCCCAAACTCGCATTGACCGTCTGCCCGCTGTTGGCTCCGAGCTGGAACTGAAGGTTGCCCGAAATCACCGTTCCCACCGTGCGGTTTGTCGTCGTCGTCGCATTGCCCGCTTCGGTCAGCAAGACCGAGTTGCCATAGGTATCAGTCACACGCAATCCACTGTCCGATGCAGCTCGCCCACCGGAGAAGGTGCTGATCACCATCGTAGCGGTTCCGTTGACCAATCCGGTCGCAAACACTGTCACTGTCGCATTCAATCCGATCTGTGTGGTCGCCGACGACCCCGTAATGAGCGTATTGCTCTCCGACAAGCGAATGACGCCATTGGAGCCATAATTGTTCTGCTTCAGAACGATGGAACCCGAACCGTTGCCGAAGGTGAACGCCGCCGAAACGCCGGTCGAACTCGCCAAGTCATTGACCTTATCAATGAGCGCCTGCACACTCTCGGAACCGCTGATGGAGATGGATTGTCCGTTGACAACAATCGAGCCACCGCTGCCGATGGTGGTTCCGTTGACCGTCGAGATGCTGGCATTGACCGTTGCAAAGGTCGCCGTACCCACCATCTGAGCGCGGGTTGCCGCATTGTCAACGGTGATGTTGAGGGTTCCTGTTTGGGTCGCCACACCGCCGAAGGTGCTGCCGAGAGACATACCGCTGACAGTGTTAGTATTGACAACCGCCGCCGAAATGCCCGAGGTTCCATCGAGGAGTTTTTTGTTGCCGAATTGGGTCTGCTCGGCGATGCGCTGAATGGAGGCAATCGCGGAGGTGATCTGGGTCTGGTCGGCTTGGGTGGCGACTTGGTCGTTGACACCTGAGTTGCTTGCATGAACTGCCAGTTGGCGAATGTCGCGGAGCAGAGCGTTGACTTCGGTCAGTCCGCCTTCTGCGGTTTTGATGAGGTTGGAAGCGTTCTGGCTGTTCTCCACCGCTTGGCTCATGCCATCGATTTGAGCGCGAAGACTTTCCGAGACGACAAGTCCTGCCGGATCATCGGCGGCGCGGTTGATGCGAAGTCCACTCGACAATCGCTCGACGCTGGTCGAGACTTTCATGGAAACATTCTGTAAGTTGCGAAGCGAGTTGAAAGCTTCGACGTTGGTATTAATACGCAAACCCATTTTGGGTGTCCTCCGTGTTTTTTCTCTGCGGCATCCTGCCGCGAGGGATGAAGTAAAGTGGGTCAAATTTTCCACCGTCTTCATCGCTCACTGAGTTTATTCCGTCAAAATGCAGGGAGGACACAACGTATAATTACCGGGTTTCTAAAAGAACACAAAAAAAGCAGACGAGAGATTTCTCTCTCGCCTGCCGAAGTGCGATAAACAGAAGTTATCGCAAGAGACTGAGAACCGATTGCGGCGAGGCATTCGCCTGTGCCAGCATTGATTGAGCAGCAGATTGGATAATCTGATTTTTGGTCAGTGACACGACCTCGGCAGCGACATTCGTATCGCGAATCTGACTTTCCGATGCCGACAAGTTCTCGATCCCCACTCCCAGATAACGCACCGTCGAATCGAGGGTGTTCTTCTGAAGCGCACCCAGTGTCGACCTCAACG
>Ga0163154_10004806_pt1 | contig 17561 bp, 18 predicted proteins | sample OliLakLV19MP9P1_FD_148649 | JGI IMG/M metagenome (GOLD analysis project Ga0163154, IMG submission 148649) | Freshwater microbial mat bacterial communities from Lake Vanda, McMurdo Dry Valleys, Antarctica - Oligotrophic Lake LV.19.MP9.P1 | ecosystem: Environmental > Aquatic > Freshwater > Lake >...
GCGTGGGTCTTCCACGCTTTTGAAATGCTCAAACAGGTCAAGGGTGGGGCTTGTGGGCATCTGTTGCTACTCCTTGTTCCCACTATCTTACCCGATTGTCTACCTTCAATTAGATGCAATTGCCCTGAGCAGTTACCTTCAAGCTATTCGTTAACTGGGGTCAGTCGATTTTAAAATGCGGACTTCGCCGTTACGAAGCCCCAACAGAGCACCTACACGATGTTCTGAAATTTGCGATCCAGTCGAATAACCTCATGTTTATGCTCCTGAGTTTGCCGCCCGCAGCACTTATCCTATGGAACTACGCTAAGGAAGCATTGGCAGTTGAATGCATGGCACTCTGGTTTTCGCACCCCTTAAGTCAACGAGAATGGTTCCTGCAAAGTCGAGATGGGAACCAGTTCATTGACCTGATGAAAACTCAACTCGGCGAAATTGCGTTCAATGAGGCTTGGCAGGTTGGGTCTAAACGCGAACTTCGGGTTATCTCTATGGAACTCCTAGAGATGTTCGCTTAACCGTCATCAGTTCAAGATTCACCATCCAAGGGAGAAATCCATCTGGCAGCCACTATGTCTAGGAAACAAACGTCAAAATTCTAACACTATCAAAGCCTATCAGAGAAATGGCTTGTTGTTATATTTTCAGTGAATAGCCGCATAGCAATCTTCTCTAGACATATTTTTCCGCCTGACAGGAGGGTTAGGCAGCGACGTAGAATAAAAAGCACTCAAGATGAGCGCCACTAGCATTACAAATAACATTACGATGACCCTAACAGGTTACTTGCCGTTGCCTAGATATTGGGTGATTGAGTTTCATATCCACCGAGTTTCTGCTCCGCCCCGCCTTCGGATTGAAGATCCAAACAAAACTCGCCTACGTGAAAAAGTCCAAGGATTACGAGCAATAGGGATGAGCTATCCTGACATTGCTCACAACCTGAACCTCAGTGTGGGAACCGTCTGGAATTACGCTCACCGTAAGTCTTGAGTGATCCTTCGTTGGTTTTCATTCGGTCGCGTATTCGGTATAGGGACGAACCTCAGGTTCTCGAAATGCTAAAACGATCCGGTTTTTGGGAATACCACCCCGTTCGAGTTCTTTAGCAACCCCGACATCAGTTCCGTCATATTGTATCCAAAATTTTCCGTCTATAATGTCAACTTGAATAAGAGGATAGTAAAGGCGTTCCTTACGTCCTTCCCGTGTTTCCCAACCAACATTCATCAGTATATAGCGACCATGAAGGTGGTCAAAAATCGCTTGCGTCTCCAACTTATCCTGACTGGAGTATGGGATTTCGGCATATTCGTTCAAAATACGCTCAATTAGTTCGCGGTCGGAATCTCGGGTACCCATTTGACGATTGCCTCCTGTTCAACACTAAACACGAGCAACTGGAGTCGTCCATTCTTGAGAAGCAAGTTCCCAATCGGTGACTCAAATACGGTTGCATACACTGTATCACGGACAGCAAGAAATAAGATGCGATCCGCCTGTGTCTCTTGCAGTACATCATGATAAAGAACAAACTGCCCCAGAGCATCATGCAGATCAGCCAGGTCGGAAGCGCCAAGGAAACTCTTGATTTCCACAGCGATCCTAGAGGAATTTTTCTCTGCCCAAAGAATTCGTTCCGCACCTAGATCGATGTACATATCTTTTTTGCCTAATCGAAGGCGTAGCGGGTCATCTGTGATCGTCCAACCATCCTTGATGAGCGCATTTCTGACATGGTTGTGATACAAATCACGCGCTGGCATGTTTTTCACCCGTATTTGACAACACATCGATTATACCGAATGTTGCCTATGTATATAGCACGTGTACACAATATTCTCTGAGTTGAGCGATTTGGATACGTCACAGCCTAATTTCGAGTTCAGAGGAAGTTTTTCAACCGTACAGGGCTACATCACAACTATCGACGAGCTGCCTGAAACACACTTTCTCCCTCAGATACGCAAAGCAGCCCCCACAGTGGTCGTAGTGCCAACATATAATCTCGTTTTCATCTGTGTGCGGCTTTTCCGAGATGCTGTCGTCGATAATGACGATCCCATCCACTGCCTCGATCTGGCGTACATACGGGCTTGACGATTTTCCAGAAGTCCGCGCCGCCTTTGTTTGGGCTGGACAGAAAGCGTTGGATGCGGTCATGACTGAAATTTTCCCTGCGGATGTATTTTTCGCGCCGTATGACCTTTGCTCAACGCTCGTTCAATTCATCGATCCACGTCTCTTTGACCATAGGCACACGCGCAATGTGAGCCGCACTCGCCAGCACTTGGGCACCTATCGGCGCAGTGAAGAAATAGATGACTGCTAATGCGATGAGTTTGATCGTCAAGAGCGCGTCTCCAAAATAAAGTGCAACCCCAACCATGATAAAGCCAATTCCCAGCGTACTTGCTTTCGTGCTGGCGTGCATTCGGAGAAACACATCGCCAAAGCGGAGTAAGCCCACCGACGAGAGCAGCATGATCAACGCCCCGATCAGGAGCAGAATTCCAATAACCAGATTTGTAAGGTTCATAGCACGTCTCCTAGCTCGTCTTGCTTTTTGCTGCGAACGATCCGCTCAATGTAGATGCCGATGACTGCCAAACTTAGAAACCCGACGATAGCCGTCACGATCACAAGATCGATCAAGAAGGGTTGGTCGGACTCCATACTGTGAACCACAATCAGGGCGACGACCCGCAGCGCCAATTGATCCGACGCGACTGCCCTATCCACCAATGACGGACCGCGCAGCAAGCGCACGGTGACCAAGACCAGCGACAACAGCAGCACCAATTGAACGAGCATGAGAATAGTCGTCATCGCAGCACCTCCAACAAGCGCCGTTCTAAGCCATTACGAATTCGCATTCGTGCTGAATCCGCATCTGGAACATCAAGAAAATGGATGTAAAGCGTTTTTTGATCGGGCGACAAATCGACACCCAGCGTACCTGGAGTCAAGGCCAACAAGTTATTGAGAAGCACAATTTCGAGTTCTGTTTGTGCTTCTAGGGGGAAGGCGACAATCCCTGGACGCAGCGTCGTTTGATCCCGAAATAAGGCTTTCACTACGTCCAGAGTTGATGTTGTCAATTCGGACAGGTAGTAGCCCAAGAATCGCAAAAACGTCGGGACGCGCTGGATATAGCGACTCGCATCTTCACCAAGCCAATCACGGGTGAGCCAGATGATCCCGTATCCAAGGGCAAAACCGACCACGACATCGAGCGGGCGAAACTGTTGAAACGATGCCCACAGAAACGCCAGAATGATATTGACCAAGAAGTGCGTCATTCACCGACTCCGTTCTCGACCAGCACGCTTTCGACGTACAGGGCGGGTTCCATGATCGAGCGCGCCGCCTGCGACGATAGGCGAATCATAGGTTCTGCGAACAGCCCGACGACGACGATCAAAATCACTAAAACAGAAGCGGGAATAAACAAACTGCGACGATCATCGCGCGTGAGCATCGCGGCGGCACGACCTGCTGCGGGCGGTTTCCAGAATGCCTCGTTCCATATCTTGACCATCGAATACATCGTTAAGAGACTCACTACCAGCGCAACAGCAACCACGCCATACTGTCCGATTTCCAGCGCGGCACGGATCAGCAGCAGTTTTGCCCAGAAACCGGGCAACGGCGGCAGACCTGCCAGCGAGAATGCCGCGAGCAAGAACAACAGCGCCACACCCGGATGCATTTTTCGCATCCCGCCCAATTTCTTAAGGTCATAGCTGCCTTGCGCTTCATAAGCAATACCGCTGATGTAGAACAGCGCCGTTTTCGCCAGAATGACATGGATCATGAAAAAGACAGCGCCTGCTAATCCTGCTTCCGTCAGCAGTGCTGTCCCCATGAGCAAGTAACCAATCTGGCTGATGATGTGAAATGAGAGCAAACGCCGCAGTTCCATTTGCGCCACTGCCCCCAACACCCCCGTGATCATCGTGAGCATGGCAAGCGCGAGTAGGAGCGGTTGCAGCACGACAAGTTCATTCGGGAAAACCATCACGAGTACGCGCCACATCGAGTAAACGCCAACTTTGGTCAGCAAGCCGCCAAACAGCGCTGTGATCGCAATTGGCGGCGTGTGATACGAGGCGGGCAGCCAGAAAAACAGCGGGAAAATCGCCGCTTTGATTCCGAACGCAAGCAAAAACAGCCCCGCGAGAACCGTTGTCATGTCGCGTGATTCTGGTCCCACCCCTGCCAACCGCTGCGCGAGATCGGCAAGGTTCAGCGTTCCAGCGACTGCATAGGTCAATCCCACTGCAATCAAAAACACCGTCGATCCAACTACGTTGAGGATCACGTATTTCAACCCACCCTCAAGCTGTCCTCGTTCACCGCCCAGCGTGAGCAAAACGAACGACGACATCAACATGATCTCGAAAGCAACATACAGCGTAAACAGATCGCCCGTCATAAACGCAAGGTTGATGCCAAGCAGTAAACATCCGAGCAATGGGTAATAGTTAAACCGTTCGCGGTTGGCATCGATGGCTGTTCTTGAGTAGATCACACTTGTGAATAGGATGATCGCCGTGATAGTCAGCATCATCGCGCTCAATGGGTCAACGACGAGGGAGATTCCGTAAGGCGCGGGATGACCACCCATCTGCGAGACTTGAATATTTCCCGTTTCAGTAATGATCAGCAGCGCAATGCAGGCTAACAGATTTGCCAGCGCGCCGATCAGCGCGAGGCGGCGGCGAAACGAGCGCAACCGTACCAGGGCAGTAAGCGCCATCAACAGCGGGATGATCAACGGCAGCACAATGAACTGCTGCATGTTACATATCCCGATCTGTGCTTTGCAGCACGTCGATATTATCCGTTTGCGCGGCTTGGCTGGCACGATACGCCAGCGCGAGCGAGAACGCCAGCATCCCAAAGCTGATCACAATTGCCGTAAGGATCAGCGCCTGTGGCAGTGGGTCTGCCATCTGTTCTTCGGAAACGGCATCAATGATCGGTGCGGCGCGGGTGCTTAAATCGTCCACCGAGAAAATGAGCAGGTTTACGGCGTAGGTGAGCAGTGATAACCCAATGATCAGCCGTACCATGCTGCGGCGCAGCATCAAGTAAACACCACAGGCGAACACCACACCCGCCGTAATCGCAAAAATGATCAGCATCAGTGATCCTCCCGTTCCCCTTCTTCCGCCATGTCCATCACAATCGCTGAGGTTACGCTAAAGACGACGATATACACACCAATGTCAAACAACAGCGGTGTACTGATTTCTAGTCTGCCAATGCCTTGAAAGAATGGAGTCCACCAGTAAGCCTCTTGGAATGCTGCGCCGACCACCAGCCCGATTAACCCTGCGATGAGTGCAATGCCCAGCCCGTAGAACATAGCGCGGCGAAAATCGATTCGCAGACGGTGACGCACTTCATCCGCGCCATAAGCAAGAGTCATCATAACGATGCTGCCCGCCCCCACCAACCCACCGACAAACCCCCCGCCCGGCGCATTATGCCCGCGTAGGAGCAGAAAGAGCGAAAACAGGATCAGCACAGGCATCATGAGCCGCGCTAAAAACCGGAAGAAGATCGATTGAGTCATGACTCCTCCACTTTGATACTCACATCTGCCTGTACAGGCGGCAGGATGACTTTTTCTACTTCTAAGGTTAAATGTTTACCCCGTGCTTGATCCGACGGGCGCAACCGCAGCAGTGCCGTCACGCCAATCGCAGCGATGATCAAGACGACAATTTCACCCTGTGTATCCAACGCGCGAAAATCGACAAGGATCACGTTGACGACATTATGTCCATGCCCGACGGATTCTGCATTTTCCAGATACCAACCGCTGATCGACTCGCCAATGGTGTTTGCGTTCGCCGCTAAAATGAGGATCGTCACGGTGAGTCCGGCGGCGGCGGCAAACAAAATGTCAATGCCAGCGGTGACACGGCTCAGTTTGGTATCGAACGCATTCGGCAAGAAATGGAACGCCAGCACGAACAGCACGAGCGTCACCGCTTCGATCATCAGTTGGGTGAAGGCGAGATCGGGCGCACCAAACAATGCGAACAACAGCGACAGCAGTGCGCCCTCAATCCCTAGAATAGCGATAGCACTTAAGCGCGTGGGAACAACAACCCCTGTGATCGCCCCTGCTATCAGCAGAACGCATACGACTGCCGCAATCGGGTCAAAGTTCATGAAACTTTCTTCGTTGATCAGATTGACTTGCCCTAGCAGCAGTAACGCCCCAGTGAGGAAAATGACCGATCCCATCACAACCAGCAGGTAGAAATGCAAACGCCCGTTTTGCAGCCGTGTGGTCATCCACGCCGCGCCATCGGGCAAGGCACGATAGAACAGCCATTGATAAACCACTGTTGGATTCAATTCAGGCAGCCGTAGTAAGAATGCGATCAGTCGCGTTCGGGCAAAGAACAAAATAATGCCGAGTGTGATCGAGATCACGCTCATGATCAGAGGCACCGTGATCCCCTCGAACAGATGCAGATGGATTTCGCTATGTTCATGGCGAATCGCATCGACTGCTGATCCGATCAGCGGGTCGAGACTTGTACTGAGCGTAAGCGGCAGCAAAAGCGTAAGTACGCCGAGTACGAGCGCCCCGATCCACATTAGCGGACTCACTTCATGCGCGTGATGATGCGCGTCTGCCGCTGGCTGACGGATAAAGGTATCCCATAAGAAACGCAGCGCCACTGTCACCGTAAGCGCAGACCCGATGACCGCCGCGACGGGAAAGATCACCAGAAAGGCATCCGGTTGACCCTCATACAACGACGACGCCTTGAGCAGTTCTTTCGACAGAAAGCCCAACAGAGGCGGAATCCCCGCCATACTGATCACGGCGATCAATGCGCCAGCAAAGGTGAACGGCATGACGCGGAACAAGCCGCCCAACTGTCGAATGTCACGGGTGCCGACGCCGTGATCCACGCTGCCCGCTGTCAGGAACAGCGCCGCTTTATACAGTGCGTGCGCCAGCACGCCCACCACAAACGCGACAGCCGCGTATTCGCTGTTTGAACTTTGCACCGCGACCAAAGCACCCAACCAGCTTACCGTGCTGTAGGCAAGAATGGCTTTCAGGTCGGTTTGGCGCAGTGCCACCAGTCCACCATAAATGAACGTGACCAGCCCGACAATGAGCAGCGACCCTTCCCATAAAGGCGTATCGTTGAGCAAACCGCTCAAGCGTGCCAGCAGAAATACGCCCGCCTTGACCATCGTTGCAGAGTGCAAATAGGTGCTGGCGGGGGTTGGCGCTGCCATCGCGCCCGGAAGCCAGAAATGAAACGGATACTGGGCGCTTTTGGTAAATGCCCCCGCCAGAATCAGCAGCAGCATCGGGGTATAAAGGCTATGTCCGCGAATGGCTTCCCCTTGACCAAGCAGTTCTGTCATCTCGAACGAACCGCCGATCAACCCTAGCAGCAGCAGTCCCGCCATCAACGCGAGTCCGCCACCCCCTGTGACGATCAACGCCCGACGCGCCCCGCTTCGCGCAGCCTCATCATCATGGTTAAACCCGATGAGCAGATACGACGTTAGGCTCGTGATCTCCCAGAAAACAAATATCAGGATCAAGTTGGCACTGGTGACGATACCGAGCATCGCCGTCATGAAGATCAACGTATACGCGCTAAAACGGGCAGCATCTTCGCGCTCATCAAAGTAGGCGCTGGTATAGAGCAAAACAAGTGTCCCGATCCCCGTAATGATCAAGGTGAACAACAGCGCTAACCCATCAAGCTGGAAGCTCAGATTTACGCCCAAAGATGGCACCCACGGGACAAAAAACTGTGAAGGAATGCCAATTTGCGCGAGAAAATACAGGAACAAGCCGCCGGGGACAAGTGCAACCCACGATGGACGTTTGCGAAGCGGCGTTAGCAGCAGCAGCGCCGCAATTGCGGGAGCGAATACGGCAACAATAAGCGATACCACCAGTATCTATCACCTCATAGACTATTCAATTGACAATACATTCTGGAATTAAAGAGACCATTATATGAAAAGTTGGCGCAATTTACCATTAAGGGCGAATTAACCTCGTATTGTCATATAAGTTTAACTCGTCCCAAAGTTAATACTAATAGCTTTATTTACGATGAATCGACGGCGAGAATCGCCCCGTTGATGCTGCGCGTGCGTACTCGCCCCTGTGCGAACGGGTTGTTGACCAGTTGTGGCGCATCGAGGAGACCAATACCAACCGCCCGTGCGAGGGTCGCTGGATCGCTCAGGGGATCGAATTGATTGCTTCCCAAACTGCGAATGAGATCGAGGAGACGATGAGTTTCCTCGACGAGTTGGCGCTTGCGGCTTTGCACCTGCGGATCAAGGGTCATATTCGGGCTGCCGCGCAGCGCCGTTTCGATAAATTGAAATTTCCGGTGACTGTCGTGCTGCTCATGTTGCAGGTGCTAGAATGGATGATACTGTTACGAATTTCGACAGCGCCGCCTTGCAGAAGCCCGCCACCGCTCGCCGTATTGTTGTAGAAAGTTGAGCGATAGAAACGAGCGCTGGTTGTAGTGGAAGCCATTTGAATGACGCCGCCGCTGCCACCCGATGTATTGCCAGAGAAGGTGCTGTCCGCCACATCAACCACAAGCGAATTTCCGGTTTGCACTTGAAACACGCCGCCGTACTGCCCGCTGTTGTTCTTGAAGGTACTACGTTGAATAGCGATCACCGCATTGCCGCTGCTGGGATTCGCCACCACGACACCACCGCGAAAGCCAGCATTGTTACTATCAAAGGTGACAGCATTATCCATTAAATGTGGTCGAACCGCTGAAAATGTAGATCGCGCCACCGTCACGGGCGCTGTTGCTGATGAAAGAGCCGCCATTACTTGTAACGGTTGCACTTCCACTCACAAAAATAGCGCCACCGCGTCGGCTGGCAGTACCTACAGAATTGTTCCGTAGTATGGTGTTGTTCAGGGTGAGTACGCCACTCCCGAGCCAGATTGCGCCCCCATCACCGCCGGTCGTCCCCGCCGATCCGATCCCGTTGCCGTCGCGCAGCGTAAGGTTGCTTAAGGTTAAATAACCGGAAGCACCCGTGCTGCCGAGGTCGAGGATACGCGTGTTACCACCACCGCTGATCGTAAAGCCACCTGCTGATGAAGTCGGACCTATGATCTCGACCGGGTTATCGCTCCCGCTGATCTGTCCAACGGGTTTGACGCCACCCGAACCGCCTGTATAGGTCAATGTGAGCGTTAGTCCAGCCAGAGACGGCGAGATTTGCACTACATCCAGTACACCGGGTGACTGTACCCCTGTCGGACAATCGTCATCGACGGCGTTGCTGTTGTTCTGCGCGACCATCAGCGCCACGCGCAAACTGCATAGGTTGTCTGTGCTATTGGGTCCAACATCTTGCGCGGTATTGACCACAATATTGCCAACGGCGAGCATACTGCGGGAAGGGGCAACCACACCAACAAACAGCATCAATACGAATAGAACGAGGAGCATGGAACGACGTGGCATCAGTGTAGTCCCTTTATAGGTTGAGCGCTGTTTGGTTTATGAATGTTACACTACATTACACTAAAATACAGCAATCAGATTTTAGTGACAATAAAATATCATACGGAAAACCCCTAGTACAGGTTAGCGGAAGAGGATAAGCAAAAAGCAAGAGGGGGCTATAATCAAGAGGAGAGTGGGAAAGAGGAAGGCGAAACGGTGCGATGTGCAGAGCAAAAGCAGTCGAGGTGAGTGAAGCGGAACGCCGGATTCTGGAACAGATCACACGCGAGACCAAAAGCCGTGCAGGCTTGGTCAAACGCAGTCAAATCATCCTTGGGGCCGCCGCCGGGTTGAGTATCACGGCTCAGGCGAAAGCGTTGGGAATGGAACGCAATTCGGTACAGAAATGGCGTGAACGTTGGCAAGCAGCGCAAGCGAGACGTGCAGCAGCACTCGAAACGGGAAAGCTGCGCGAAACGATTGAAGAAACGTTAGCGGACAAAGCGCGCAGCGGCGTTCCGCCCACCTTCAGCGCCGAGCAAATCGTGCAAATCATCGCCATCGCCTGCGAACAACCGGAAGCCAGCAGCTATCCGGTGAGCTATTGGACACGCAAAGAGGTGGCGCATGAAAGCATCAAACGGGGGATCGTGTCGCGGATTTCGGAGCGACAGGTCGGGCGTTTTTTAAAACGAGGCTGATTTGAAACCGCATCGGAGTCGTTACTGGCTGAATACCACCGAAACTGACCCGGAGCGCTTTCGCCAACACGCCGAAACGGTGTGCTTGACGTATGCCCACGCCGTTGAACGGTATCAAGCGGGTGAACACACCGTCAGCGTGGATGAAATGACGGGCATTCAAGCACTGGAACGGGCTGCCCCCACAAAACCGGCACGACCGGGGTTCGTTGAGCGGCGTGAGTTTGAGTATATCCGGCATGGAACACAAACCCTGATCGCGAATTTCGAAGTGGGATCAGGTCAGGTGATCTGTCCTTCGCTCGGCGACCGCCGCACTGAGGTTGATTTTGTCGCTCATATCGCCCAAACCGTTGCTACCGATCCCGATGCCAAGTGGACATTCGTTCTTGACCAACTCAATACGCATCAATCCGAAGGCTTGGTCATCTGGGTTGCCCATCAGTGTCATCTGACCGAGGACTTAGGGCAGAAAGGCAAAAGCGGGACTTTGGCGACGATGGCTTCACGCGCCGCGTTTCTGGCGGATTCAACCCATCGTATTCGCTTTGTTTACACCCCTAAGCACAGTTCGTGGCTCAATCAGATCGAGCTTTGGTTCAGCATTCTCATGCGCCGCCTGTTGAAACGCGCCAGTTTTGTTTCTATCGCTGACTTAAACCAGCGCATTCTCGATTTTATCGCCTTTTTTAACCGAACTGCCAAACCGTTCAAGTGGACGTATACCGGGCGTCCTCTTTGTGCTTGATTGCTTATTTATTTTCGCTATGCTGTACTAGTATGTTCACTGCCGCAATACGCCGTGAGGTTTGCTGCGCGAGATGACCGCGTAGATCGGCTTCATTCATCGGTGTCAGCGGATGTTTACTCATCGTCGGGTGACGATCGAGCCGGTAGGTGACATCATCCACGCGAGCGAATAGATTGCTAAAAGCGACGGAACGGCGTAAGAACGGCGCGCCGACGATCAGCGGTAGATCGGTATCCATCTGCGCCGGACTCATGCTCCGGCTGACGCCCGCGACTCCCACGGCACGAACATCGGGGAAACGCATTTGCAGCAGTTCGAGCGTTGGCGGCTCAAGGAATAGCAGCGACGGAACGCCCGCCCATTCGAGGACTTCCATCACATCCGTAGAACCGGTGAAGTCGTCCCCGTAAAACGTAAGCAGAAGACGCGAGTTGGTCATCACCCGCCAAACCTTTCGAGTGCATTTGCCAATTCAATGTGAGTGCGCGCATATTCTGGCAACGGTAATCCTCCATTTGGTGAAGGAATTCAGGCGAGTGATTTACTCGCTGACCCTGCGGCGCTGCTGGTTTTCCTGACCGAAGGACGCCCGCTGGCTGATCCGCAAATCGAGTTTCCACACCCGGCGCGGGGTGGTTATCCAGTGCTGACCGATGAACAGCTTTCGGAGTTGACTGATTACGTGCTGCGCCTGATAAGCAATGAGTAGTCGATGCCGTAGAACAGCCGAGGGGGAATCGGCGTAATCAACCATCGAAAAATGCATCCAACTCCAAGATACTCGCTTCAGGCAGCCGCCCGCCTACGTCGATGGTTACACGAATGCCGCTCAACTCCACAGACTCGGGGAGGATAATATCGAAGATTTGATAGGGAATTGCTGGATCGGGTGTGGTTGACAATAGCGCTCCGTCCATCACGGAACGCCATTCCTCTCCAAACAGACCCTCCGCGTGGATTGCTGTCCCGCCCATGCTGCCTTCGATAAGGCGGATAGTAAGCACATTGATGCTGCGATCATATACAACAGAAACGACAAGTTCCCCATCGGAGACGAGCCGCTGGTAGGGACGGGGGATACGCCTCGATTGCTCCTGTCCAGAAAAATTGTGTTCGACGCCATCCGCGATTCCCCATGTGCGCGATGCGGCGACCTCGCCCTCTACGCTGACTTGAATCGTGCCGCCCGCTCGCAAAATCTGATTATTCACGCTGCGCTGATCCATCTGGAATAGGGGATTAAGCGCAAGCGGTGGAAGGGACGAGGCGGCGGGTAATGTCCACACGTCGCCAGACACGCTGCCACCTGCTTGTAGAATAGTCTGCTCGATCAACGGCAGACTGCGCTCTGCCATCAGGGTAAATGTATCTTCTGCTGCTTGATCTTCGGGCAGATAGTCCGGCAGTGTGTCACGTGTCCGGTGAATCTGGTAGCGGTCAGAGAGGACAGCGTCAGGAAATGCCGCCGCGAGTTCGTTATCCCCATAGAGCAACCCAAGCAGACCGCCCATTGTCGCCGTTCCGTTGTCAGAATCCCAACCCGTGAGCGTGCCAATTTGCACTGTCCGGCGGAAATCTCCCTCGCCATAGAGCAGCGCGATCAAACCGGATGCAAAATTGACGGACGACTCCGTCCAATCACGATAGACAAAGCCATAATCTGCGGCGTGCTGATGATAACGCTCGTAGACGCGATCACGGGTGCGTTCCCAATCGTCACCATCCGGATTGCTGAGAAAATCAGCGAGGACAAAATCGACAATATCCGCTGATTTCGACGTATCGGGAATATAGAGTCGCGCCTCACTGACCAACCCGATCACCTGTTCGCTGCGCGGCAACGTCTGATCAACCTGACTTGAGAGCGCGTACAGCAAGACATAGAATTGGGCGGCATGTGCGGCATAGCCACCCGCCGTCGTGAGGATGGGAAGATTTGCCAGTTGGAGCGCCATTTCGGGCATTGAGGGAGCGAGTGCGCCGAATAACTCTGTCGTGAGTTGGGCGTCAATCGCTAGATAGTCCGGGTTGAGCGCCCCCATGCTCGTGGTTGGCGGAAGTGCGCCGAGCTGCATCAGGTTACGCGCCTGCTGGTTGGATACCCAGATCCAATCGTTGATATGTGCTTGCCACCCCGCCGCGATTTGATCACCAGAAAGCAGGGGATTGTGCTGCTGATCCATCAGGTGGAGGTACACATACTCGATGTCAGTATCATCGTCTGCAAGCCAGGGGTCCTGCAGCACAAAGTCGATCACATCATCCATTTTCCACGACAGGTTTTGATCCAGCGTCCAGTCAGCATCCGTGTAAAACGGGGCGTCCTGTCGTACCCCTTCCGTCGTTAAGCCTGTCCAGTTCGCAATGGCTTCGCCAAGCCACATAGCACGCAGTCGCTGCGCGTACTCACACCGACTCAGTTGTCCATCCGTCAACGGTTGCCGTGGACAGTCTACCTGTGCAATAACGCGCGTGCTACAAATGATCAACACACTTAGCACAGGTATCAGCAGAACGAATAGGCGGGGTATATGCTTTTCATGCATAGCGATCTTTCCTAATTCACTTATACGTATAAATGATAACTCAAGTTTGCGTAAGCACAAACAAACAGATTTACCTACCATCCGTTTGTTACGAATTTTGACTGCTTGACATATTTTCCGCGTCATGATAGCTTATACGTATCACTTATACGTATAAATGATTATGTAAAAGCTCATTTTGAGAAATGATTGGTTGAGTTGCGATGCCAAACAGGAAAAGACCGACGCAGGCGGATGTAGCAAAGAGAGCTGATGTGTCTCAGGCGATGGTCTCCTATGTGATCAACAATAACAGCGCGGTGACGATCCCTGACGAAACTCGAAATCGAATTCTTGGCGCAATGAACGATTTAGGCTATGTGCCGAATATTGCGGCTCGGCGCTTGCGTTCCAGCAAAACGTATACCATTGCGGGTGCTATTCCCGACATTACCAATCCTTTCTATCCCGCGTTTGAGCGAGGCATTCAAGATACGGCAGACCGCTTCGGTTACGACCTCATTATGGTCAACACTGATGGTGATGCCGAGCGTGAGCATAAATTTCTGGCGTCGATGCTACAGGGTCGTGTGGATGGTGTCGTGGGGGTGTTCTTCCATCTGCGGGCGATGGACTTGTTTCCCCTCATTGAACAGCAAATCCATGTCTTGCGCCTAGAGAGTATGCCTAAAGTTCCCGGCGTCATGCCGCTAGACAACATCTACATCGACAATATCGCGGCGAGTCGTACAGCCGTAGAATTTCTCATCGGTAAGGGTCACAGGCGCATTGCCATGCTCACCAGTCATGAAGGACCTGCCCGCTTTCGGGTGCTTGGCTATCGGGAGGCACTGGAAGCGCATCACATTGACTTTGATAATATGCTGCTCAGTTTTGGCACTTACAGCGAAGAAGGCGGTTATCAAGCAATGGGCAGTCTGCTGCAAAATGGCGGTCGTCCATCGGCAGTCTTTGCCGCGAACGACTTGATGGCAATGGGGGCTATGATTGCAATTCGCGAAGCCGGACTAGTAATCCCCGACGACATCGCCGTGATGGGATTCGATGATATCCCCACCGCAAAACTTGTATATCCGGCTCTAACGACCGTTACCCAGTTTCAACGCGATCTGGGAAAACGGGCAGCAGAAATGCTGTTTGAGCGTTTAGATGGCACTGCTTCACACACGGGTACGGGTCGAAGCCAGGAAATGCCATATGAACTCATTGTCCGCGATTCCGCATAAGGAGACATAGGGGGGAAGATCACATTTGCGTTAAGGCAGTCATACAACTAGCAAGAGTTGTTTAACCTAATCGGAGCAAAGTAATGAAAATTCACAAGCATTTTATTCTGGTCGCGCTGGTCGTGGTAGCGCTCAGTATGTTGGGGTCTGCTGCCTTGGCGCAGAGTGAAGTTACGGTCGTGAACTGGTGGACAGAAGACTATATTGACATCGACCAGATCAATGAAACCCTCGTCAATCCGTTCAATGCAGCGCATCCAGACATCCAATTGGTGGTTACACCGCAGGTAGAACTGAACAATACATTACGTACTGCACTCGCATCAGGCGAAGCACCGGACATCCTCCAGACGCCCGGCGCATCCTTCATCGCTGAATTTCTCCAGTCCGGGCTGATTCTCAATCTGGCAGACGCCGCAGAAGAATTCGGTTGGGAAGAGAAACTGCTGCCTTGGGCGTATCAATCGGGCTTGATCGAGGGTGGGCTTTACAGCATCCCGCTGACCTATGAGAGCATGATACTGTTGTATAACACGACCGTTTTTGAAGCGAATGGTTGGACTCCCCCGACAACGTTAGCGGAGTTTGAAGTCATCGCTGAAGCTGCCGTTGCCGCTGGAATCAACCCGTTGTCTTACGGAAACGTGGGCTGGCAGCCGACCAACGAACATCTGGTAGGTATCTATTTGAACAATTATGCCGGCCCGGAAAATGTCTACAGAGCCTTGATCGGTGAGAAGTCATGGACTGACCCGGAATTCGTTGAAGCCATCGAACTGCTCAGAACCCATATCGCGGATAACGGCTGGTTCTCTGGAAGCCTCGAAACCTACTTCTCGTATGGGTGGGAAGACTTCTGGGCTGAATTCTCCACCGGCGGTGCCGCCATGATGATGATCGGTACGTGGGGCTTCCGTGGCGCCGAGGAATTCTTCGCAGAAACCGAAAACGACTGGGACTGGGTGCCGCTTCCTGTATTCTCCGAAGGCGCTGGTGAGTATAACTACGAACTGGCGACTGGCAGTACGCTGTCGGTAAACGCCGAAACCGAGAACCCGGAAGCGGTCATCGCCGTCATTGATTGGTTGATGAACAATCCCGCTCAGGTGCTGACCATCGCCTCTGGCTATGGCTACGGCGAATTCATGCTCCCGCTGTACTTCACGCCTGAAGACTTCCCCGCCGATGCTGATCCGCGTATCGTTCGCTTTTTCTCCGACTTTGCCGCAGTGACCGGCGAAGGTCGGGTCGGCTACACGACGTGGACGTTCTGGCCCGCCGACCCCAATATTCAACTGTGGGAAGCGATTGAAAACGTCTGGTTCGGTGAACTGAGCGTTGATGACTATCTGGCAGAACAGCAGGCGCTCTGGGAACAGGCACGCGCCGACGGTACGACGCTGTCCATTCCGGCTCGTTAGTAGACACGTCGGTAGAGGCACACCCGATCTGCGTGCGCCTCTACCGCTTCATTCTCAACGCGAACGCCAACTTCTCACCTAGACGATCACAGTATTAGGTAAATCCCAATGGATTACACGATGGAAGCTGTACCCACGCAGCAAATCAAGCCCAAGCGCCAGTATGCTGCTCTGGGTCGCTGGGCATTTCTCCTCCCGGTGCTGATTCTCAATCTGATTGTGGTGGTGATTCCATCGATTGTGGGTCTCGCAGTCGCGTTCACCGACTGGACGGGATACAACGTGCCAAGCTTCATCGGGCTGGAAAATTTCCAGCGTCTGCTGCAAGATGACATTTTCTTTCTGGCACTTAGAAATAATCTCATCTGGACTGTGATGTTTTTGACCTTTCCAATCGCCATTGGCTTGATGGGCGCCTACATCCTTTCCACCATCAAGACAGGTCAAATGATCTTTCGGGTGATGTACTTCATCCCCTATGTGGTCGCCAGCGTGGTCAGCGCCCAATTGTGGCGACAGCTTTTGCATCCCCGCGTGGGGATCGGCGCGTGGTTGGCAAATCAAGGGATCACGTTTCTGGATTTCCCAATCTTTGGCACGCGGGAAACCTCCCTATTCGCCGTCGCCTTTGTGGACAGTTGGCATTTCTGGGGGTTTCTGGTGGTGATCTATTTGGCGGCAATGTCCGCCGTAGACCTCGAACTTTACGAAGTCGCCCGGTTGGACGGAGCGACCCGGTTTCAGCAGTTCCGCTTTGTGACTCTGCCGAGCATCCGTCCCACGTTGGTGTTCACCATCCTGATGATCATCATCTGGTCTTCAAGCACGTTTGACTATATCTATATGCTGACCAGCGGCGGACCCGCCAATTCATCGGAGGTGATGTCAACGTATCTCTACGACAATGCGTTCAACCGCTTCGACGCGGGTTATGCGGCGACCATTGGAATGGTGATGAGCCTGTGGGTTGCGCTGGCGGTTGCGGGTTTTGTTTACTTGAGAAAACGAGGCTGGGAGATATAAATTATGCTTGCTCGACAGCGCACTGCCTCCCCCATACCAAGTTATATGATCCTGATCCTGTTGGCGGTGTTCGCCATTGGCCCGCTCGTCATATTGATCATGAATTCAGTAAAATCGACAGCCGAGATCGGCAGAAACCCGATTGGATTCCCTGAGACTGTCATCTTGCAAAACTTCGCTGATGCATGGAAAGAAGGCAACTACGCTACCACGATCCGCAACAGCGCTGTTCTCACCTTTGGCACGATTGTCGGAACGCTGACAATCGCCGGATTAGCTGCTTACGCCTTAGCGCGTTTGAAGCTCAAAGGCGCGAACCTCATCGCCTTCTATTTTTTGGTCGGGACAAGCGTTCCAGCTCAGTTATTCATGATCCCGTTGTTTTTCGTTTGGCGA